>Ga0194128_10005085_pt1 | contig 18756 bp, 8 predicted proteins | sample TA2KigCa65mmetaG_FD_148650 | JGI IMG/M metagenome (GOLD analysis project Ga0194128, IMG submission 148650) | Freshwater microbial communities from Lake Tanganyika, Tanzania - TA2015037 Kigoma Deep Cast 65m | ecosystem: Environmental > Aquatic > Freshwater > Lake | place: Tanzania: Lake... | reverse complement strand
GGAAAATTTTGGCGGCGTGATGGCGTTGGTGATGGAGTACGTTCCGGGGCCGACTCTGCGGGAGCGGCTGGCGAAAGGCCGTGTACCGGTGAAGGAAGCGGTCGCAATTGCCCGGCAGATTGCGAGCGCGTTGGAGGCGGCGCATGAGAGTGGCATCATTCATCGCGACCTGAAACCAGCGAATGTGAAATTGACCGATGATGGCGCGGTGAAGTTGCTCGATTTTGGGCTGGCGAAATCGGTGGCGCCGTCGCGGGCGCCGACCGATGAAACCGAAACGATGGCGTTGCAGGATACGGGCACGGGAGTGATACTCGGCACGGCGGGATACATGGCCCCGGAGCAGGTGCTGGGCGCGGGCGTGGACCGGCGCGCGGATGTGTGGGCGTACGGCGCGGTGCTGTATGAATTGCTGTCGGGCAAACGCGCGTTTGCGGGATCGACGCTGGCGGAAGTAATGGCGGCGACGTTGCGGGCGGAAGTCGATTGGAGCGCTTTGCCGGGCGATACGCCAGGGCAGGTGATCACGATTTTGCGACGATGTCTGGAGCGGGATCGGACGAGCCGGATTCGGGATATCGGCGATGCTTGGCGATTGGTGGAGGATCGGCCGGTTGCGGCTGCGGCGGGCCGGCGGTGGTTGTGGCCCGCGGTGGCGGGATTGCTGGCGGCGGGGTTGGCGGTGGCGGTTTGGGTGGGAAGCCGGAGCACGTCCAATTCTCCATTTCGGCGGTTGACGGTAAGTTTGGGGGATGACGTCGACCTCGGTGTCGGCATGGCAAACGCGATTGCGATCTCGCGAGATGGCACCCGCATCGCATATTCAAGCTTCGGCGCGGATCGGATACGGCGGCTGGTGACACGGCGATTGAGCGACGCGGAGCCGCGTGTGCTGGCAGGGACGGATCAAGCGGCCAATCCGTTTTTTTCGCCGGATGGGGAATGGATCGGATTTTTCTCCGGTGGAAAGTTGAAAAAGATCTCGTCGGCCGGCGGCTCGATCGTCGTGCTGTGCTATGTTGCAGGATTGTCCGCGATGAGTGGATCGTGGGGCGACGATGGGAATATCGTCGCGACATTCGGCTCGCGGCTGATGCGGATTCCGGGTAATGGCGGAACGCCTGAACCGGTCTCGACGTTGGCGCAAGGGGAAACGCATCATCGATGGCCGGTCGTGCTGCCGGGTTCGAAGGCGGCGCTGTTTTTCTCAAACGTCGAACCGTATGCGAATTCGGGATCGGTGGAGGCGGTTGTATTCGCCACGGGCGAGCGGAAAGTGATTCAGCGCGGCGCGTATGATGGCCGGTATTTGAACTCCGGGCATTTGCTTTGGTTCAATTCGGGTACTGCGTACGCTGCGCCTTTCGACCCGGCAAAACTGGAGATCACCGGACTCACGCGTCCGGTGATTGAGCGAGTGGCGGTGAACGATGTGTTGGGCAGCGCGCAGTTCGCGGTCAGCGCCGAAGGGACGGTGATCTACGTCGAGCAGAAGGGATCGCCACAAAGCACATTGCAGTGGCTCGAGCCGGATGGTAGACTGCAGCCGATCCTGCCGAAGCCGGGCGAATATTCCTTCCCAGTGCTCTCGCCCGATGGCAAACAGTTGGCCTATTTGCAGCAGGTGGCAAATAACCGCGACATCTGGGTACGCGATCTGGCGCGCGACGTTTCGCGACGGCTCACATTAACGCCGGACGGTAACGAATACGTATACGTTTGGACGCCGGATAGCAAGTCGATCATCTACTCGCTCGGCAAGCAGATGCGGATTGTGCGCGCGGATGGATCTTCGGAACCGGAGACGATTTTCGAACATGCCAATAGCAGCGTGTTTATTCACGCGATTAGCGCGGATGGGCGTTTTCTGGCGTATTGCATTCAGGGCGCCAAGACAGGCAACGATCTGTGGACGCTGCCGCTGGAATGGACGGGCGGAGCGGTAAAGGCGGGCGAACCGAAGGCGTTTCAGGCGACGCAGTTCGTTGAGATTCACGCGGGCTTCACGCCGGATTCAAAGTGGTTGGCGTTCACTTCCGATGAGTCGGGTGTGAGCGAGGTTTACGCGCGGTCGTTTCCATCGGCGACGGGAAAAGTTCAGATATCGAGTAACGGTGGGGCGCAGCCTTACTTTGCACCAGGCGGGCGGGATCTGTTTTATGTAGGCGGCGACGGTCAGCCGATGGTCGTTTCCTTTGAGCAGTCGGGGGATTCGATCCGGTTCTCGAAGCCGCGCGTTTGGGCGCAGCGGAAGTTGGGAGTCAATACGAGCCTGCGGCGGTTCGCGGTGGCGCCCGGGGGGAAGCGCATGGTGGTTAGCATTCCGGACGAGACGCAATTGCGCCGCAACTTTAACGAGATTGTCTACCTGGAGAACTTCACGTCTGAACTGCGGCGGAGTGCGGCAAAATAAGAGAAGTTGAATCGTCGCGTCTTTCTCTACGGCCTTCCGACGGCGGCGCTGAGCGCCTACGGGTACTCGCACTTTGTCGAGCCGCGATGGCTGGAGGAAACGCAGAAAAACGTCGTCACGGGACGTGGCTTGAAGCGGCCGCTGCGGGTGCTGCATCTTTCCGACTTTCATGCAGCGGCGATTGTGCCGGTGTCGTTCATCGAAGAATCGTTGCGGCGCGGGATGGCGATGAAGCCCGATATCGTTTGCCTGACCGGCGACTTTGTCACGACCGATAACGACTTTGACGCGGCGCGGTATGAATCGGTCTTGCAGATGTGCAGTTCGGTGTGCCCAACGTTTGCGGTGGTTGGTAACCACGACGGCGGGGCGTGGTCGGCGCGCGCGGGTTGGTTTCCCACGAGCACGTACATCCGGCAATTGGTGACACGCGGCGGCGTGAAGGTGCTGCATAACGACGCGGTGAAAATCGAGGTGGCGGGCACGCCTCTGTGGGTTGTAGGCGTGGGCGACTGGTGGTCGGACGAGTTGAGCGCGCCGCTGGCGTTTGCGAATGTGAAGAACGACGGCGATCCGGTGTTGCTGCTGAATCACAATCCTGACGGCAAAGAGGACTGCAAGTTGTTTCGGTGGGATCTGATGCTGAGCGGCCACACGCATGGCGGGCAGTTGATGATTCCTTTCTATGGGCCACCCATTGTTCCGGTGCTTGATAGGCGGTATGCGGTGGGGGTAAACCGTTTCGAGGACCGGTGGATCCACACGACACGGGGCGTGGGGAACATTCTGGGTTTTCGCGTGAATTGCCGGCCGGAAGTTTCGTTACTGATCGTCACATGAGAAAGTACATCGCGGTTCCTATTGTTGCGGCGGCGGCGTTTTGGGCGTGGACGCTGTATCGAGTGAACCGCGCGGAGGAGACGGCTCTGATCGCCACGCGCGACGCGGCGGAGGTACGGTTTTCGAAAATGGTTTTGGATACCGCGCCGCCGGCAGGTTGGGAGACCGTGGCGAGTCCGGCCGATTTTCGCGACGCGGCGATTTGGAAAGGGGCGTTGTATCTGGCGTCGTCGAATGCGTTGTTCCGGTACAAGGCCGATGGCGAGTTGGATCGAACCTGGCGCGCTGGATTTGAGTTGCCCGCGGCGCCGTTGAATGCGTTGGCGGCGGAGGAGAAGTTGATCGTCGCGACCGAGGGGGAAGGTGTGCTGCTCTTTGACGGCGCGCAGTTCGAGCGGTTGCTGCCGGAGGTTGTCGAGGCGCGGAAGGTACGCGCGGTGTTGCCGCTATCGACAGGATCGTTGTTGTTGGCGACGGCCGGGCGGGGCGTGCTGCGATACGCCGGCGCGCGGCTGCGGCCGGTGCATCCATCTTTAGGTTCGGTTCAGGCGACGTCACTGGCTGGCGCGGACGACGATTTGTGGATTGGGACGCGCAGTGAGGGCGTGTTTCATTTGCGCGCGGGACAGACCGAGCGATTCACCGAGGCCGAACGGCTGCCCGATAACGGCGTGCATGCTCTGGCTGTGCATGGGGACGCGGCGTATGTGGGCACGTCGACCGGTGTGGCGGTGTTTCGTGGCGGGGCGTTTGAGCGGGTGATTGCGCCGGGCGTCTTTGCGCGGTCGCTGCTGGCGCGCGAGGGGGAAGTTATTATCGGCACTTTGAACGACGGGCTGTTGCGGGTTCCGTCGCGGAATGCGCCGGAAGATTCCGGCGAAGTGCGGCGCGTGTTTGGGGAGGGTGGCGATGTGTATGTCGTCCGGCCGTCGAAGGTGGAAGTGCTGCGGGAGGGGAAGCGGCTGAATGCGATCGACCGCGCGCCGGCGCTGCTGACGCATGGCAACGTCAGCGCGCTGCAGGCCGATGCAGGCGGACGGTTGTGGGTTGGGTATTTCGACCGGGGTATCGATATTGTTGAGCGGAATCGGGCGCGGATTGCGCATGTAGAAGACGAGCGTGTATTCTGCGTGAACCGGCTCGTACTGTCTTCCGATGGCCAACGCATGGCGGCGGCGACCGCCAACGGGCTTGTTGTGTTCGATGCGGCGGCGGGCAAGCAGCGGCAGGTGCTGACGAAAGCCGATGGCTTGATCGCCAATCATGTGACCGATATTGTGGCGCGCGGCGCGGGATGGGTTGCGGCGACGCCGGCGGGGCTGACGTTTCTGGACGGCGGGGCTCGGAGCATTTACGCGTTTCACGGGCTGGTCAACAATCACGTATACACCTTGGCGGCGAAGAGCGAAATTCTTGTAGCAGGTACGCTGGGCGGCGCATCTGTTTTGTTGGGCGAATCCGTGAAGCGGAGCGATACGACGGCGAACTCCGGTTTGAAGACAAACTGGATCACGGCGTTTGCGCGCGTGGGCGACGAATGGTGGGCCGGTACTTATGGCGGCGGCCTGCAGCGGCTATCCGATGGCGGCGAGTGGCGGAGTTTTGAAGGCCTGCCGCGAAACGTGGTCGTGAATCCGAACGCGATGGCGGTGACGCCGTCGGCGGTGTACGCGGGGACGTTGGAGCACGGGTTGTTAATCTGGGATCGAACGTCGCAGACGTGGAGCGCGCACCGCGCGGGGCTGCCGTCGGCGAACGCCACGGCGATCCTCTATCATGGCAACAGGCTGTACGTAGGCACCGATAACGGCTTGGTAATGAGCACGGGGAGATGAAACATTTCTTATTAGTATTGTTTGGATCGATGGCGTACGCGGATGTGGGTACGCTGATCCCCGCGAATAAACAGGCGCCGGATGCGGCGGTGCTCGGGGTCGAGGAGACGGCGATCGATATTTTCATCGACGGATCGAGCGCGCGCGTCGCGATGCGGCAGATTTTTTCGAACAAGACCGGCGCCGTACAGGAAGGCAATTACGTATTCGCGCTGCCGGGCAACGCGATGGTTTCCGATTTTGCCGTGTGGGATGGACCGGTGCGGATTCCCGGCGTGATTCTGGAGCGCAAGCGGGCCGAGGAGTTGTATCAGGATATTCGCTTGCAGGCGATCGACCCGGGGCTGTTGCAGATGGGCGAGTCGGACTCCGACGAGGGGCGGCGGACGCGGGTGTTTAGCGCGAAGGTTGTGCCGATTCCTCCGTATGGAACCAAGCGCGTGGAGTTGGAGTATCATCAGCGGCTGCCACTTGAAAATTTGGTGAACTATTTGGCGATCCCGTTGAAACCGGAGGTGTACCGGCAGCAGACGGTTGGGCGGATATGGATCACCTTGCATGTGCAGTCGGCGCATGCGATCGAAGCGTTCGATGTGGTCAGCAAATCGTTCTCATTGACGGTGCAGGAGAAAACGCCAACACGGATTCGGGCGTCGATGGATGCGCGGAATGTCGCGTTGACGGAGGACTTTGCGATTACGCTTCGGCGCGGGTCGCCGAAGACGCCTTCGCTGGCTGTGGTTGCCCAGCGGGAAGATTTGCGCGAGTCCGGTTACTTTGAAGCGTCGGTAGTGGTGCCGCCCGCGGCAGATTCGCATGCTCCGGCGCGGCGGGTGGTCGCGCTGTTCGATGCGTCGCTGTCGATGCAGTGGGACAAACTGGAACGCTCGTACGCGGCGCTGACGAAGCTGTTGACGAGTTTGACGGCGGCCGATCGGTTCGACCTGTTTACGTTTAATTCTTCGGTGAATCGGTTCGGTGGTTCCGCATCGGCCGGCGGCCCGGAGAATGCCGAGAAGGCGCTGGCTTGGTTGAAGGATCAACCGCTACGAGGGACGACAAATCTATCGGCGGCATTGGAGGCGGCATTGGCCGCGGCGCCGGAGAATGCGGCGATCGTGCTGTTCACCGATGGCGGGGCGTCGGAGGGCGAGATTCGCAGCGGGCGGATCGCGGCGTCATATGCGTCGAAGTGGGCTGCGTCCAAGAAGCCGCGGACGTTCGTCTTCGCGGTTGGCGACGATGCAAATACGAACCTGCTGCGAGCGCTGGCGCGCAACGACGGCGTGCTGGAAACGGTGGGATCGACCGAGGCGCTGGACTTCAAGTTGAATGCGTTTCTATCGAAGTTGCAGAGACGTCCGGTGGCGGGGATGCGGCTTGCAACCGACGCGAATCTGTTCGATGTCTACCCGTTGCAGGAGCAGACCTACGACGGATCGGAAGCCGCGTGGGTGGGGCGGTATCGCAACGCCGCACGGACGAACTTCTCTTCCGGAGGCGCGACGCTGGCCGTTGCCTTGCCGGCGTCGGAGACGAGCCACCCGCAAGTTCCGCGCAACTGGGCGAAGGCGCGCGTGGACGCGCTGCTTGAGAAGATCGACCGCGATGGCGAGGACAGGGCGACGATCGACGAGATCATCCGGCTGTCGCGCAAGTACAAGTTCGTCACACCCTATACGTCGTTTCTGGCGGCGCCGCGCGCGCTGCTGCGGCCGCGGTTGATTCGTCCGGGCGATCCGGTCCTGCGTGTGCACACCGATAAGCTGATCTCTTCGGTTGTTGCCGTGTTCCCGTTTGGACTGGTGAAGCCTTTGAAGTTTCTGGCTGAGGAAGATGTGTGGCAGACGCGGTTCCTGGCGCCCGTGGACATGACGGATGGCACGCATCCGGTCCAGTTGGTGCTCCGCGATAAACACGGCAAGACGTACAAAGAGACGCGGACGTTTGTGATCCTGAGCAAGCCGCCGATTGTGAGGGCGAAGCTTGACAAGAAGTCGTATCGCGCGGGAGAGACGGTGCAACTCAGCGCGGGGGCGTCGGCGGCGACGCGGACGATATCGGCGCGCATGTATGGCGCGGCGCCGGTTGCGCTGCGGTGGAACGAATCGGCAAAAACAAACACAGGCCGGATTGTGTTACCCGCGGCGATTGCGCCGGGGCGGTACACGATTACGATTACCGCGGAAGACATGGCCCACAACATTGGCAGCCAGGAGGTGGCGCTCGATGTTCTCCCGTAAGCTCGTTGTAGCCGGCATCGCCGCGGCGGCGCTATATGCGGACCTGCCGTCGTGGATTTCAACGATCGAGTTCCGCAATAAGCTCGAGGACGTTTTCTATCGTACAGTGACGTTCGGCTCGAACACGGTGGCGTGGCGCAAGCCGCCGAAGGAAACGCGGCCGGGTTTGACACAGCAGATTCAGCAGTCGCCGGCGGAGGTGCAGCTTTACTATTTGCGGGCGCGGGAGGCCGAGGCGCAACTCGATTTTGGCGCCGCGGAGAACGACTGGGCGAAGTATGTGGAGCTGTCTGGCGACAAGGCGCAGGCGTGGCGGGAGAAGGCCGCGTTTCATCGGCGGCGAGTAGAGCCCGAGAAAGAACTGGCGGCGCTGCTGGAATCGGCGAAGCTGCCCGGAGGCGCGTGGGATCGATATCGGCCGGCCTCCAAACATTTCGCGTGGGCGGTGTTTGAAGATGCGCTAAAGGTCGCGAATGAACATCTGCTAGAAGACGCGCGATACGTATCGATTTGGAGCGAGTGGGAGAAGCGCTATCCTTCCGAATTCGCAGTTTACGACCGGGAGGCCGGCTGGTTGGCCGGTCGGAAGCGATGGAGCGATGTCGAAGCGCTGATTGGGCGTTATGCGAAGGCATTTCCGTCCGATGAGGCGTGGCCGCTGCGTCAGCGCGCGGTCATTGAAAACGGACGCGGCAATGCGCGCGAAGCGGTGGCGATTTATGAGCGGAACTTCCGTCCCGGTTGGCCGTCGCCGATGTTAGGCGGGTTCTTCGCGGTGCTCGACGGCACCGATTCACGACGGGCGTTCGTCGCGGCGGCGCGTCAACAACTCAAGACGAACCCGGGGGATTTTTCGGCGGCCGCGAAACTATTTCACCACTATCAAAATGCGGGCGACGGATCGAACGGGCGGCGCGTGTTGCACGACTTCGGCGCACACGCCTCGAATCTGAGCGCCGCGGATCAGATCCTGTTCGCCGACTTCCACGCTTACACGCAGAATCATCAGGAAGCGGCGCGGCGGTATCAGGCGATCTATGCGGGCAACACGGCGCAGAGCGAAGAAGCGCTGGCGCGACTGATTGCGCTGTTGATCAATCAGGCCGGGCAGCCGTTCGCGTTTGGCGGGGGCGATCTGGGATTTTATCGCGACATCGCGACGCTCGACACGGCGCCCGGTTTTTGGAACGGGATCCTGTCGCTGGTGTTGAACGGGCAGACGCCGGCGGCGGATCTGGGCGATCGAGAACGAAAGGCCGCGCCTTATTTTCATCGGGCCGCGGCGGCCGAGTTGCTGGGCGTGTTCGATACGCGGTTTCCGCAGTCAGCGCGCCGGGCGCATCTGCATTCGCTGGTGATTGAAGCGTCGGCGATCCATGCCGAGGCCGACCGCGTTTCACGGCTTGGAAACGGTTTCTTGAATGCGTTCAAAACAGCGTCGGAACGGACAACAATCGCGTTGCTCACGGCCGACGCTCACGCTCGCCAGAATCAGACGGCGCAGGAGTTCGCGATCTACGAAACGCTGCTCGACGAGTTATCGGCGCGGGCCGATCGGGTGCCGATCGGCGAGAATGGCACGGCGGCGCGCAGCGTCGATTACCCGCGCGTGCTTGACCGTTACATCGCGCGGCTGAGTGCTACGCGACAGGCGACGCGGGCGCTAGCGCTGTATTTCCGGGAGTTGGATCGCAATCCGAACGATCCGGGGCTGTATGAAAAGGTTGCGGGATTCCTGGATCAGAATCGAATGGCGGCGGAGATCGAAGGCACCTACCGCCGCGCGCTGCAACAGTTTAACGACAAGAGCTGGTCACACAAGCTGGCGCGGTATTTTCTGCGACAGAAGATGAACGCGAAGTTTGATGAGTTGACCAAGCAGGTGGCGGGATCGTTTAGCGGGTTGGAATTGGAAGAGTATCTGCGTGTGAGTGCGCAGCAGGGAAGTCTCGATCCGGTGCTCTATCTGCAGGTGAATCGCCATGCCCATCAGCGGTTCCCTCATCACATTCCGTTCGTGAAGAACTTGATTAGCGCGTATTTGAACAAGGCGACCTACAACGATGTGGAACGCGAACGGTTGCTGCGCACGTATTGGATGCACGATGAGACTCTGCGCGACGCGTTCTTTCAACACTTGTCGGCGGCGAAGAAACTTGAGGGAGAGTTGGCGGCGTTGCAGGCGCAGTCGCAACGTGATGCGGCAGCGAGCAAATGGCTGGCGGAAGCCGAGGCGTGGCGTGGGCATTTCGAGATCGCGGCGCCACTGTTGAAAACATTGGCGGTGGATTATCCGGCCGATGTCGCACTGGTGAGCCGGACGGCGTCGATGCATCGGTCGCTGGCGACATGGGACGCGCGGAATCTCGACGCCGCGATTCAACTGGAAGAGACGCTGGCGAAGGCGCATCCGTCAAACACGGCGATTCTGACGCGGCTAGGCGAGATGCAGGCCGATCGCGAGCGGTACGATCTGGCGGCGCCGCATTGGAATCGGATTCCGGCTTTGCGTCCAGGAAGCGCGGCTGGGTATTTGGAATCGGCGACGTTGTTCTGGGACTACTATCGTTTCGACGATGCGCTGGCAAGGATCGAGGATAGCCGTAAGCGATTGGGAAATCCGCGGCTGTTTGCGTTTGAAGCGGGCGCGATTCGCGAGAACCAGGGCAATTTTGCCTCGGCGGCGCGAGAGTATGTGAACGGCGCGATTGCCGAGGAAGGCGATTCTAATGCGCGGCAGCGACTGATTCGGGTGGCGACGCGACCGCAGTGGCATCAACCGGTGCAAGCGGCGCTGGCGCAAGGGGGATCGCTCTCGTTACGCGTCGCGTTGCTCGAATCGCAAGGCAAACGAGCGGAATTGGAGACCTTGTTGACGCAGGCTGTGGCGGGCGCCGACAACAACGGGCTAGCGGCAATTACCGCGCACGCGCAGCGGAACGGCATGAAGGAAGTGGAACGGCGCGTGCTGGCGCGTCAGCTTGCGCTCGCCGTACAACCGGCCGAGCGGATGCAGGCGATCGCGGCGCGGCTGCGCTTTGAAGATTCGGCCGGCAATGGCGCTGGCGCGGCGCAGGAAGCTGAATCGCTGCTCCGCGAAAACGGGCGATCGATGGGCGCGATTCGCACGGCGGTCAATTATTATTCGCGATCGAACGCAAAAGCACGTGCGGCGAGGATCTTGCTCGCGGCGGCGCCGAACGCGTATCCGGAACTGCGACGGCAGTTTCAGCTCGAGGCGATTCAGAAACTGATCGACGGCGGGGACTACGCGGCGGCGCATGGCGAAAGCGCGAAGCTTTTGGCCGCGGATCCAATTGACGAACGTGTGTTGGCGCTCGAGGCCGATGCGTACGCGCGCGCGAAGGACGATCGATCGCTGAGCACCCTGTACCGCGATGCGATCGCGCAGGTACAGAAGTCTTCGTTGCCGCCGCCTTCTAAGATGGCGCGCGTGGCGCTCCTACGGCGCGGTTGGATTCCGGCGCTGTTGCGAATGAATGATGCGACGGGAGCAAGCGATCAGTACATCGAACTGTTGAAGGCTTATCCAGAAGACGTTGCGCTTCTGGGCGAGGCAAGCCGTAACGCGCAGCGCGAACGGCTGACGGCGTACTTCGCCAAGGCGGAGCAGGATTCGCCGAAAGACGCGCGGTGGCCGATTGTGCGGGCGCGGTTGGAGCAGGAGTCGGCCAACTACGACGTCGCGCTGGCGGCGTGGGGCCGCGCGGTTGTGTTGCGGCCGGAGCGCGTCGATCTACTTGCGAGTCGCGCGTCGCTTGAGGAGCGATTGGGGCGGTTCGATGAAGCCGTGGCATCGCGCCGGAAGCTCTATGAGATCAGCTTTAAGAACGGCGAGTGGCTGGTGCAAGGCGCACGTGTGTTGGCGAGGCAAGGCAGGAACGACGAGTGCGTGAAATGGTTGCGCGAGGGGCTGGTCGATAATCGTCCGGCGTCCGCGAACAACTCGTTCGCGTTGGCGGAGCACCTGCTGGGGTGGGGTTTGGTCGAGCAGGCTCGCGTGGCGGTGGCGCAGGGGATGGCGATTGCGACACCGGAGTCGGACCTCGCGCGGGGCGCTGCGCTTGCGGCCCGTGCGGCCGTTCGATTGCGACAGTTCGATCAGTTGGACACGCTGGTGCAACCCGCGACGCGGCACGTCGTGGCGGCGGGGCAGACGGCGTGGCGCGACGCTTGGGTTCGCACCGCTGCCGAGACAGCGGCAACGTATTTGACGCCCGACGAGAAACAGAAGTTTGGCGCCTGGTTGGAGGCGTCGCGAGGAAAATCGTCGGCGGGCGCGCTGGCTTCGGCCGCGACGGCGGCTGGAGTGAGTGATGTGGCGGTGCGGATCCTGCACGCAGCTATGCTGTCGGCGCCGGGATCGAATGCGGCGGCGTCGTGGACGGAAGAGCTTGTTCGACTGCAGAATCAGCGGCAGCAGTTTAACGAACTTGGCCGCCAGTTGGAGGCCTATCATCGCGTGTATCCGAATCGCGACGAGAAGGGCGCGCTGTTGCATCGTGCACGATCGGCGTATTTTCAGGGCGGCGACGAGGCTTCCGAGCTTCGTCTGCTTGTGCAGCTTGGGCTCGACGGCGAACTCTCCGAGCGTTATTTCGAGTTGCGCTTGAGCCGTGCGCCGGTGACACTCACGCCCGCGCAGCGGGCCAACAACGGGCTGATGGACCAGTTCGCGAATCACGTTCTGAAGGCCGGGCGCGCCGATGTTTCGACGTTCGCGATTACCGGCCGTCGATCGCCGCAGTGGCAGAACGCGATGCGCGCATTGACGGCGTTGTACTTCGCGGAGAATTCGCCGGCCGCACGGAAGGCGTTCCTCGATGTTGTCGGGCCGGATCGCATCGGCGAAAAGCTGGCGCTTGCTGGCAATCGCGATGCACAATTGGCGGGCGACACGTGGTTCTACTACGCGGGCCGTTACGGCGCATGGCTGCAGGTTGCCAACGATTCGGCGGCACCGCATTACCTGGCGGCGGAGGTGGAGTTGTCGTCGAACAGCGCCAACGCATACATCCGGCATGGCGAGGAGGCCAAGGGCGCAGTAGCGGAGAATGCGTTTCGGACCGCGCTGCTGCTCGATCCGCATCAACCGATTGCATACGCGCGGTTGGCGAAGGCCGGTGTCGACTCTGGCGCGAATTGGCGCAAGACTTTTGAAGAACTCTCTTGGTGGCAGAATAATCGGCGGGTGCCGGAGTGGTTCTGGGAAGAGGCGTCGGGCGCGATGCGGGAGTCGAGGACGCTGCGTGCGGAGATGCGGCCCGCTGTCGATCAACTGTTGCGCGGCTATGTGAAACGCAACGGCGCGTATCGCGTGCGCGAGTTGTTGGAAGCGGCGGTTGCGTTTTCGGCGACGCCCGCCGAGGGGGTCGCCTGGATCGCGGAGATCGCACAAGCGGCCGGCGATCCGGGGCAGTTCCTGAATCAAGTGAACAGCGAGTCGTCGTGGATTCCGGCCGAGGGGCGCGAGGCGCTGTTGCGCGCGCAATTGGCGTCGAGCGAAGCGAGGTTGGCCAAGACGATGGGCGAGGAGCGCGAGTTCGTTCGCGGCCAAGTCGACGAAGCGCGGCTGCGGTATTGCATTTATCTGGCCGAAAACGGAAAGTTGAACGCCGCCCGCGCGCACATCACGCGGTTGTCCGAAAACGCGGAACGGCGGAACGATTTTGCGATTGCCGATCTGCGCGTGAAGCTGGCGGTGCTTGATAACCGATTGGAAGCGGAGTTGGATTCGTTGCAGGTATCGAGCCAGACGTTGCGCGGGATCGCTTCGAGTCTGGATGCCGGTGCGTCTCGTGTTCTGCGGCGGCGCGCGTTTGACGCCGATTTGCGGAATGGCGAAATCGACACGGCCTATCTCGGCCTTGCAGAGCTGGAGTTCGAATCGGGCGAGACGGCGAAGGGCCTCGCGTTGTTGAAGGCGTACATGATGAACGGCGCGACGCCGTTCGATCGGCATCAGCGCGCCGGCGATCTATTGATGAAACACAAGCGAACCCAGGAGGCCGCGGCAATTTACCAGAGCCTCGCGCAGGCCGAGCCGTGGAATTGGAACGCGGCCGTCGCGCTAGCGGAAGCGAAGGGCGATGAGAACAGCATGGGCGTGGCGGTTGGGCAATCCGCGGCGTCATATGAAGCTCGCCTTCGCGCGGCGCGTTGGATTCGTGTGAACAAGAAACCCGCGGCGATCGCAGCGCCGCCGGAGTTGAGTTACATCGCCGGAGGCGACAGCGCTGTACAAGCAGCCGAACAACCGTACTGGTTGGAAGGGCGGATGTTGGCCGCGGCGGCGTCGAAGGATACCGCGATTCGAGCGCGGCTCTATCGCGGGGCTCTGGCTGTGAAGCCTGGCGACTCGGCCGCGGCGCTGGAGTTGTTCCGAGTGCTTGCCGCCGCGGGGCGCTGGCGTGAGGCGGTTGTCGCGATCGACGAGCTTGCGTATTCGGTGCACGGTCGCGCCGATCGGGAGCTGATTGCCAACGCGTTTGTGCGGGCGAATCAGGGACCACGCGCTTCGGGGATCTATCAGGTCCTTGCAAGCGGGGAGACTGATCCGGCAAAGCGGCGCACGTTGGAGCAGGCTATCGCCGCGATCAACGCGCGCGTGGCTCGAGACGCGGCGAACGATGCGCGACGGCCGGTCGTCAATGATGGTCTGGAGCAAGACCGCATCGTTAAACCGCGCTTGACGGCGCAAGGAGGATCGCGATGAAACGGCTTGTACTGGTTTTACTGCCGCTGCCGTTGTTGTGGCTGCTGGCGCAGAATGCGACGCAACCCGCTTCGCCGGTGTCGACGTTTCCGCGCGGCGCGATGGCGGTTGTCGAGACGAAAGACTTTGGCAAGTTACTTGGCGAATGGAACGCTTCGCAAGCGAAGAAAGAGTGGCTGGCTGGCGATGCCTACAAGGTGTGGCTCAACTCGCGGCTGGGTCAGCGGCTGTCGGAGGCGCAGGATCAATTCACCGAGGCGGCGACGCTTGGATTTGACTCTGTGCTGATGGAACAGCTCGCGGGTGATCGGACGGCGATCGCGCTTTACGATGCCGGAGAGCTCGAATTTCTCGCGGTGTCGCGTATGCCGGAAGCGCGATTCGCGGCCAGCGCGTTGGCGGGGCGGAGGGCTTCCTTGCAGCCGCGGAACGCCGGAGGCACTCCATACTTTGTGTCTTCGAATGCGGCGACGCGCCGCACGGTGGCATTCGCGTTTCGCGGTGAGTGGGCGATTGTCGGAACGACGGAATCGCTGGTGGCCGAGTGTTTGCAGCGCATCGCTTCGGCGCAGGCAAACGGCTTGAGTTCGGAAGGCTGGTATGCGCGGGCGGCGCGTGCGTCGTCGGCCGAAGGCGAAGTGCGACTGGTCACCAATATCGACGCGCTGTCGGCTTCGCCGCATTTCCGCAGCTATTGGATTCACCGCAACCGCTCGGAACTGCAACCCTACGTTGCAACGATCAGCGACCTCGATCGCAGCGCGGGGGCATGGGTGGAGCGGCGCTCGCTGGTCCGCAAACAAACGCAGAGCGCAGCGTCCTCGGCGGTTGATTGGCCTTCGCTCTTGCGTGCCGTGCCAGCGAATGCGGGACTCTATCGCGCTTGGGCGGAGCCCGATTCTTCGTTCACCGCGCGTACATTGATCAACAAATTCGCGCAACCCGGCGGCGGCGCCTATCGAGATTCGAATAACGCGCCTTCGCTCGGAGATAATCCGGAGGCGGGCGGGGAGTCGGATTGGGAGACCGATATTGCCGACGCGCCGTTTCACGCGGAGGCGAGTGGCATTGACGCGGCGCGGTTGTCGCGTTGGCTGGCGGCGCAACGGCTGAGTGGGATGTTGCAAGTGCAGTCGACGCGCGATGTGCCGGGCAATGTGTGGATCGGTTATGCAACAGGCGTTGTGTTGGCGAAAGCGTCGAACTGGAGTGAGGCTGAAGCGCGTGCGGAGCTTGGCGCGTTGGGCGCGTTGATCGATGTCGATGGCAACCGGCTTTTCATCGCCAATAACGGAGCGGCGCTGGCGGCGTTGCGTTCCGCGAGCGCGAATGCTCCGAGCGTACCCGCTTCCGCTGTTTTCACGGGCGGCTTCCGCCACGCGAATGAACGCACGCGGTACCGGCGGTGGATGGCGCGCATCGAGCAACCGTTCGTGCGGCCGTTGGCGCAGGGTGAGCAGCGCGCGCCGGACTTCATCGAAGACATTGTGCCGAGTCTTTCGCGCGTGGTGAATGCCGTTAACGAGCAGACGGTTGTTGTGGCCGATCCGGGCGATCGGGTCACGCAGACAATTACCTACCGTATTGCTCCATGATTAGTCGCCGCGCACTTCTGGCCGCTGTGACCGCTCGCGAGCGTTGCGATTTCCTGCGGCTGGACTTGCAGACAAACGAGGTGTTGACGGAGGATTGGCACGGGAGTGTCGACGAGTCGATCGATCCGGGGAGTTTGTGGAAGCCAATTGCGGCGATGCAACTGCGCGGCGCTTCGCCGTTTTTCGAATGCAGAGGCTGTTGGGCCGGACGGCGGCATGGCCGGATCGATGTTGTAGACGCGATTGGCTACTCATGCAACGAGTGGTTTCGGCAGTGGGGCGTTCGCGGCGAAGTTCCGAATTCTGCCATTGGTTATGCGCTGTCGTTTGCCGAGTTGCTGCGCCGGCGCGCGGAGCATCCGGCGGTGATTGCGGGGCTGCGCATGGCTGCGGCGCTGGGAACGGCGTCGGCGCTTGGCGGGCGTTATCTCGCCAAGACCGGTACAGGTCCTTCGAAGAAACACGCGGGTGACGGTTGGGTCATCGCGGCGTGGCCCGCCGATTCGCCACAACAACTGGCTCTATTGCGAGCGCCGGGCGTGACCGGAGCGCAGGCGGCGAAGTTGCTGCGCGAGCGCGTCGAACGGGAGCGATGGTGAACGCCGTCGAGGTCCTGCTGTTCACGTTGCTGCGCCCTTCGGCGATTGTTGTGCAGTGTGGGACGGAGCCGGATCGAAATACGATCACGCAAGCCGCGACGTTTCGGGGCGATTGCCGCGTTGCCGTGGAAGGCGCGCCGGCGCGGTCGCTGCGCGGGGAGTTCATTGTCACGCTTGTGAATGGCGCGCTGCGCGTTGTCCTGAGAGCGGATGTGGAAGACTTGACCGCGGCGATTGTGTCGGCGGAGAGTCCGCCGCATGCGACGGCGGCGATGCTGGAGGCGCAGGCGATTGTGACGAGGTCGTGGCTATTGGCGTCGAACAGGCGTCATGGCGATGTTGCGTTTTGCGATACGACGCATTGCCAGCACTTCAAGGAAGCCACTGCGCGAGGCGAAAAAGCGGCGCGCGCGACGAAGGGGCTGATACTGACGTGGCAAGGCAAGCGATTCGCACCGGCGTATTCGGCCAGTTGCGGCGGGCGCACAAAGACAGCGAGCGAGATCGGTTGGCGCGATGACGATCGCTATCCGTACTTCTCCGTCGATTGCGCCGTCTGCCAGCGTGCCGAGCCCCGGTGGACGCGAACGTTTTCCGGTGGCCTGGCCGCGCTCTTGCTGAAGGCTCCGAATAAGGAATCGACACGGCTCGCCATTGGCCGCGAAGAAGGATGGGATGCGTTGCCGAGCAATCATTATGCGGTGTCGGGGACAACGGCCAACGGCAGCGGGCACGGGCACGGGCTTGGATTGTGTCAGCGCGGCGCGGCCGGGTTCGCGACGGCGGCTGCGATTTTGACGCATTATTTTCCGGGCACTACTGTGACGGCATTGCGATAAGCAGGGTGTTTGAGCGAACGCCACCGACGGTGACAAGCAGTTGAGCAGCGGACCGACGTTGATTTGATCGACGGAGATGAGCTGTGGCTGCGGCTCGGAGTCGACCAGCGGTAGTGTCAGATCGCCAGATGTGACAACTTGCGCGGGGAGCAGGCTCAACAAGATTCGAATCACCAGATCATAATCCGCTTCCCATCGCGCGCGATTCGTTGTTGACTAGTAAGGATGCGGCCATATTTCTTAGTGTGTCTGTGCGCGATTGCGAATGCACAACAAAGCCATACCCCGGCGGAGCGGTACGAGATGTTTCAGAAAAACCTCGCGGCGCGGGCGGCGGCGATATCGGCGAAGCAATTCAATGGCACCGCATCGCTCGACGACTGGAAGCGGCGGCGGCCGGTAGTTCACCGGCAGTTCATGGAGATGCTGGGGCTTGATCCGTTACCCGCGCGCACGCCGCTGCGCGCGCGGATTAAGGGAGTCTTCAAAGGCGATGGATTTCGCGTCGAGAATATCGTGTTTGAAAGCAAGCCGGGGCTGTTTGTTACGGGAAATCTGTATCTGCCCGAGGCGGCGGGCGTTTATCCTGCGATCGTTTATGTGAGCGGACACGCGCCGCATCCGGCGGGTGCGAAGTTCGGCTATCAGCATCATGGCAAGTGGTTCGCGCGGCATGGATTTGTAGCGTTTGTGCTGGACACGATCGAGTTTGGCGAGATTCCGGGCATTCATCACGGTACGCACAATTTGGAGATGTGGAACTGGTTGTCGCTAGGCTACAACCCAACCGCTGTGGAAGTGTGGAATGCGATGCGCGCGCTGGCTTACTTGGAGACGCGCCGTGAGGTAGATCGGACGCGAGCGGGCATTACGGGGCGGTCTGGCGGGGGCGCGGTGATCTGGTTTACCGCGGCGGCCGACGATCGTTTTCAGGTTGCCGCGCCGGTTCATGGATCGTGGTCGATCGGCCCACATGTCGCCAACGATACGGTGCGGGAGAATTGCGACTGCATCTACTTTTGGAATTCGTATCAACTCGACTTGCCGTCCGTGGGCGCGCTGATCGCGCCGCGTCCGCCGATGATCGTCAATGCGACTAAGGACGGAGCGTTTCCGCCGTCGGGCTATCGCCCCGTACACGAGGATTTGAAGAAAATCTATGCGTTGTATCGTGCGTCCGAAAAACTGGAGGCGTTTGAAGGAGAGACGGGGCATGAGGACACTCCGGCCTATCGCAAGGCGGCGAACGAATGGCTGAATCGATGGTTGCGCAATGATCGATCGCCGTATGTCGAGGAGGCGTTGCCAGCGTTCCCACCCGAACGATTGACCGTGTTGAATGGCTATCCGGCGAACGCGATCAACGAAGGGTTGCACCGGGTGTTTATTCCGACGGCACGGCTCGAAACACCGGTTTCGTTGGCGGCGTGGAAGAAACGCCGTTCGGAGTTATTAGTATCTATCCAATAAGATTTTGACATTTTTTGGCAGGAAATCATGAAGTGGCGAAGCCGGAAGCCAGTTGAGGGATGATGACGAGCTCCCGGAGTTTGAGGGCGGTGGCGACAACGTCTTTGCCGAAGGCGGTGACATAGTACTTGTAGGTGCGCCCGATCTTCTTGACGAGGCCATGCGTTCGCAAACGTTTGAGGAGGC
>Ga0194128_10005084_pt1 | contig 18758 bp, 18 predicted proteins | sample TA2KigCa65mmetaG_FD_148650 | JGI IMG/M metagenome (GOLD analysis project Ga0194128, IMG submission 148650) | Freshwater microbial communities from Lake Tanganyika, Tanzania - TA2015037 Kigoma Deep Cast 65m | ecosystem: Environmental > Aquatic > Freshwater > Lake | place: Tanzania: Lake... | reverse complement strand
GGTGCCGAATGACTGACAACGGGGCAGCGAAAGCCGGAATCTGGAGCGGCTTCAGCCGCGTCCTGCGACTTTCAGTCGCCCATCGACCCCACCGCCTTCAGGCGGTGGTTGTTCAGCTACAGCGACGGCAAAAAATCCGGGCCGTCCTGCGCCGCGCCCGGCACTTCGGCGACGTTCAGCAGCGCGCCGATTGAGATATACGTCCCGATCACCGCCGTCAGATCGACTACGTTTTTCTCGCCAAGCGTCGACATCGCTCGTTCAAATGTCGGCTTCGACACAACGCGGTTACGGCACAGTTCCGTGGTGAAGTCATAGACCACGGCCTCGTCCGGCTTCATCGACGCGGGGCGTTTGCCGGTGCGAAGGTCGGCCAGCAACGCCGCCGGCACGCCTTCTTTCAGAGATATCGGGTAGTGCGCGAACCACTCAAACTGCACCGACCAGTCGCGCGCTACGATCATGATCGCCTCTTCCATCAGGTTCTTCGGGAGCTTCGTCTTCCAGCGGAAGTAGTTGTACATCTCCAGCAGATGTGTCGACATCTCCGGGCTGCGCAGCATGATGTTCCAAGGCCCGCCGAGGCCCGTCCGTGTCTCTTTGAGAAAGCGCTGCGCCAGCACGCGCTCCTCGCCTTGCGTGTCTTCGAGGGTCTTCTGCGGAAAGCGCGCGGCCTTCTTCAACTCTTGAACGCGGATGTTGCGGAACGAGATCTTCTGGTCCGGCTGGCACTGGAGTCCGATCACGCCCTCGGAGTGTTGCTTGTCGTGGTGATCGAGAATCGTCTTGCCGTTCAACACCACAACGATGTGATCGCCGCGGAAGGTGATGTCCATCGCATTCCACGCATCGGCTTTGATTTTATCGGCGGGCGGCGCTTTGACCGAACCGACCAGGCTGCCGGTGAGATATCCGGCCGGCTGCATGTCCCAGATCTGCAACTCGTAACCGGTCTGATGCGGTTGGCCTTCTTTTTGCGAACGCAGGAAGACGCCGCTGTTGACGTTCGCCGGACCGTTGAACTCCAGCTGCAGCCGGAAGTCGCCGAAGCGCTTCGTCGTCGCCAGCCAGCCGGATGTCGCGCCGCCGCAGTAGATAGCCCCGTCGACGATTTTCCAATCGCCGGTTGCGGGCGCCGAGAAGGTCGCGCGCGGTTCCCAGCCGTTAAAGGTCTTGCCGTCGAACAGCGATGTCCATTGTTGTGCGCTCGCACAAGCCGCAAGGAAGAAAAAGTATTTGCTCATTAGAACTCCAGTCGTGCACGATTCGATCGTTGATGGCCCGCGATATCGTGCCGCCGCTAATGATATCAACAGAGCGGCGGACCGAAGCCCCAACCGCCGCTATTCGTTCACGCCTTCGCGAGCAATCTGCTCGGCGATCCGTGCGAGTTGCAGGAACTCGGCGCGATGCCCGCCGGCGTCTTCGCCGATCGATTGCAAAGCCGTCTCAATCGTGTGCGAGAAGCTGGCCCGCGCGGCGAACTTCGACCCGCGCAGCAGCATACCGTATTCAGCCACAGCCGCGGCGAATCGCATGTCGGCCGGCGCCGATTCAAAACGCGCGCCGCCGTCGATGACCGCCTGCTGAAACAGCTTGCTCTTGGAATCCTCCGGCGCTTTGTACCGGAACTTCAGCATCGCGACCTCGCCGGATTTCGCCGCGCGTGTTTTGCTCCGCTCTTTCTGGTAACGCAACGGGTCGACCTCACCGGCTTCGTCGGCTGGCGAGAGTTCATAGAGAACGGTGAGCGACATCCCCGCGCCCAGATCGCCGGCGTCTTTCTTGTCGTCGTTGAACTCCTCGGGCCGCAGGACGCGGTTCTCATAACCAATCAGCCGATACGATTTCACGCGCGTCGGATTGAATTCGATCTGCAGCTTGACGTCTTTGGCGACGGTCAGCATCGTGCCGGCCATCTGTTCGACAAAAACCTTGCGGGCTTCGTTGATCGAATCGATATAGGCGTAGTTGCCGTTGCCGTGATCGGCGAGCTTCTCCATTGTCGAGTCTTTCAAATTTCCCATTCCGAAACCGAGCACGGAAAGGAACACGCCCGATTCCCGTTCTTTTTCGATAAGCCGCACGAGTTCGTCCTGACTGGTTACGCCGACATTGAAGTCTCCGTCGGTCAGCAACAGTACGCGGTTGTTGCCGCCCTTGATAAAAACGGCGCGCGCGGTTTCGTACGCCAGCGGGATTCCGGATGCGCCGTTGGTTGAGCCACCTGCTTCCAGCCTGTCGATCGCCGCGAGGATACTGGACTTGTCGCGGCCGGATGTGGGCTGCAGAACGACGCCAGACGACCCCGCATAGACGGTCAACGCTACATGATCATGTTCACGCAGCTGATCGACGAGCAACCGCAGCGCGCGTTTTGCGAGCGGCAGTTTGTTCTCATATCCCATCGATCCGGAGACATCGACGAGAAAGACAAGATTCGCGGGCGGCATTTTCTCAACTTCGACGCGCGGCGTCTTCAGGCCAAGATGCAACAGCTTGTGCTTCGGATTCCACGGGCAGTTTGCGACGTTGGCGGTGACTGAAAAGGGCTGGCCTTCGCTTGGTTCGGCGTAGCCGTATGTGAAGTAGTTGACGAGTTCCTCGATGCGCACCGCGCCCGGCGGCGGGAGGCGTTTCTCTTGTTGCAGAAAGCGGCGCACGTTGCTGTAAGAGGCCGTGTCGACATCGGCGGCAACCGTCGATAGCGGCGAACGCGCGGTGTCGGCGAACTCGTTCTCGACAAAGGAGTCGTACTGCTCGGTCTTCATTCGAACACCGCGCGCCGGTACGCGGGGAACGCGATACACATGCGCATTGCCCTGCGAGGTTGCGGTGGAAGTGCTTAGCATTGGTGATGATGCACGCACTTCGATCGTCTCCGCGGCGCTGCCGACCTGAATCTGCGCATTCACCGTCGTCCGCTTCGCGGCGTAGACGGTGATCTTTTGACGGAACACTTTAAATCCGGGCGCGGAAATAGTGACTTCATATTTACCGGCCGGCACCGGTTGAAACCGGTATGCTCCGATGTTGTCGGTGACCGTTTGTTGATCGAACTTCTTCGATGCATCCGTCAACCGAACGGGCGCGTTGGGCACTGCGGCCCCGGTTGCATCGGTCACGATACCGCCGACCGATCCGAATTCCTGCGCCGCCGATGCGGCGAGGAGACAAAGCAAGCCCACACGCTGGGCGTTGGTAAACCCCTTCATGACTGACCTCCCGAAGTTACGACTAGTTACCGCATTTGTACTCGAAATTGCGGGAGCTTACAAGATGCTTGATGTAACAAGTTGCGGTAAAATTGCTTCAAGCATGAAAGCGCTCTGGCTGCTTCCGGTCCTCTGTTCGGCCGCCTTCGCATTGGAGTTCGACGCCGCGCAGCGGCAGCTCAAGAAGTACTGCGTTGCTTGCCACTCCGACGCCAATCCGGTCGGCGGCTTTAAGCTGTCGGTCGTCGCGACACAAGAATCGTTCTCAACGCAATCGCGGCGATGGACTTCGTTGGCCAATCGCGTGCGCAATTTTGAGATGCCGCCGAAAGGCGCGCCCGCGCCGGCGCTTGAAGAGCGCGAGGAGATCACGAAGTGGATCGACAGCTCGTTGCATCAGGCGGCGTGCGCAACCGGGCCGGGCGCGGGGCCTTCGCCAATCCGGCGATTGAACCGCGACGAATACGCCGCGACGATTCGCGATCTGCTCGACATCCATCTCGATCTCGCGAAGTTTCTGCCGATCGATGGCGGCGGCGGCGAGGGCTTCGACAATGCGGCCGAGACCTTGTCGCTCTCGCCTTTGCACACGGAGAAGTATCTGGACGCCGCGAAGTTCATCATGGACTACGCATCGCGCGAGTACAAATCGCGAATGAAGATCTTCACCGCGCCGGCCGCTTCCAAAATCCTGGCGAACTTCCTGCCGCGCGCGTTCCGCCGCCCGGTTTCGCTCGCCGAACAAAAACCGTACGAAGAACTCTACGCGATCGCGCGCAAGCAAGGCCAAACGCATGAAGAGGCGATCTTCTTCACGCTCCGCGCCGTGCTTGTGTCGCCGATGTTTCTCTTCCGCGCCGAAGCGCCGAACTATACCGGCGCGGAGCGGCCGGTCGATCAACACGCGCTCGCATCGCGAATCTCTTACTTCCTCTGGGGCAGCATGCCGGATGAGTTGCTCACCGATCTCGCGGCCACAGGACGATTGAGCGATCCGGAAGTATTGCAACAGATCACCAAACGCATGTTGCGCAGCGATCGTTCCCTGAGCTTCGCCGTTCGCTTCACCGATCAATGGCTTCACATCCGCGAGTTGAACGGCGAGAAAGCGCCCGACGCGAAGCTGTTCCCCGAATACGCGAAAGACGAAGAGTTGAGCGGCGACATCCGCAATCAGCCCTCGTTGTACTTCCGCGAGTTGTTGGTGCGCAATCGGCCCGTGCTCGATCTGATCGATTCGACGCACACCGTCGGATCATCGAACTTGGAGAAGCATTTCGGATTGAAGCTGCCGCTCGATCCGGGCCGGCGCAAGCAGCCGCAATGGACCGAACTTCCAAAAGACTCCAATCGCGGCGGCGTGCTGGGTATGCCGGCTGTGTTGGCGGTGTCTTCGTATCCGTATCGGACGAGTCCGGTGCTGCGCGGCGCTTGGGTGTTGGAAGCGATTCTCGGCACGCCGCCCCCGCCGCCTCCGCCAAATGTTCCATCCCTCGAAGAACCGCAGCCGGGTCACGCGAAAACGATCCGCGAAAGACTGGCGCGGCATCGGGAGAATCCAACTTGTGCCGGTTGTCACAGCCGGATCGACGGCATCGGATTCGCTCTCGATAACTACGATGCAATCGGCCGCTGGCGTAAGGAAGACGCCGGCAAACCGATCGACGCGAGCGGCGAGTTAAACGATGGCACGAAAATGACCGGGCCCGATGGATTGAAGCAAGTGCTGCTCAATCGCAAGGATTTGTTCGTTCGGCATCTGACCGCGAAGATGCTCGGGTATGCGCTCGGCCGCGGACTGACATTGAAAGATAGCTGCACAGTGGATGCAATCGCCGCCGAAGTGAAGCAGAATGGTTACAGCATGCATTCGCTGGTTTCGGGCATCGTACTCAGCCAGCCGTTCCGCATGCAGTCGCCGACTCCAGGAAAGGAAACCGTCAAACGATGATTTCGCGAAGAACATTACTCCGAGGCGCGGGCTGTTCGCTCGGCCTTCCGTGGCTGGAAGCGATGGCGGCCACTCCCGGCGCAAAGCCGCCGGTGCGCATGGCGTTTCTCTACATGCCGAATGGCGTGAACGTCGCCAACTGGTTTCCCAAGGAAAAGGGCCGAAACTTCGATCTGCCGAAGACGCTGACGCCGCTCGCTCCGTTGAAGGATCAGATTACGGTCTTCTCGAATTTGTGGAACGCGAACTCGAAGGGCGGCGACGGGCACTACGTCAAAGAGGCGGCGATTCTGACGTGCCAGACGATTCGCAAAACGCAGGGCACCGATATGGCCAACGGTGTTTCGGTCGATCAGTTCGCGGCCAAGACAGTGAAGAACGAAACGCCGCTGCCATCTTTGGAACTGGGCGTAACGCCGGTTGCGATCGGAGTCGATGCCGTTGTCGGTTACACGCGGGTTTATGGCTCGCACATCGCATGGAGCGATCCGGCGACGCCGTTGGCGCGCGAGTTGAATCCGCGTTCGGTGTTCGAACGGCTCTATCGCGCGGCGAGCGGTCAGCAAGCCGATGCCGCGAAGCTCGACACGCTCCTGCTGGACCGCGTGCTTGGCGATGCGAAGCGGTTGCGCGCGCAGCTTGGCGTGGCCGATCAGATTCGTATCGACGAGTATCTGTCGCTGATGCGGCAGTTGGAAGAGCGCGTGAAGCGCGCGTCGGCGGGGCAACAGCGAACCTGGAAAGCGCGCGCGCCGATCGATATGAAAGATGCGCCGGCCGATCGTCCTTCCGATCACGCCGAGCACTGCCGGTTGATGCTCGACATGATGGCGTTGGCGTTCCAGACCGATACGACGCGCGTGTCGACGCTGATGTTCGGCAATTCGGTTTCAAACGTGAGTTTCCGTTGGCTGGAAGGCGTGAGCGCGGGACATCACGATGTTTCGCATCATCAGAACGAGGCCGACAAACTGCGGCAGTATCAGTTGATCAACGAATGGCACGTCGGGCAGTTCGCGTACTTGTTGAATCGCTTGAAGTCGATGCAAGAAGGCGAGTCGACGGTGCTCGACAACTCGATGGTGCTGTTTGCTTCGGCGCTTTGCGATGGCAATAAGCACGATCCGCACAAGCTGCCGCTGGTGTTGGGCGGCTGCGGCGGCGGACGGATCGATAGCGGCCAACATCTGGTTTACGGCGAAGACTCGCCGCTGTCGAACCTTTACGTTTCGATGCTCGACGCGTTTGGCGCGCCGGTCGAACGCTTCGCCGATTCGACCGGGCCCGCTGCCGGCGTCCTGAAAGGCTAACGCGATGCGGCGGCTTTTTGCGGTCTTTGCGGTGTCGGCGTTCGGCGGCGATTTCAGCGGGATTTGGGCGGGGCAGATTGCGTCGACTCGCGCCGGCATCGACCCGCAAGAAGTTGCGATTCAGATCGTGCAGACGGGCGCAAAGATCAGCGGAAAGTTGTACGGCGACTACGCGAGCAGTCCGATTATCGAAGGGACGATTTCGGGGAATCTGATCACGTTCTTTGTGAAGGCGGCCGAGCAATCGGGCAATGAGATTAACGATACGCGCATCCGGTTTACGGGTTCGCTGCAGGGCGGGGAGCTCGAATTGACGCGTGAGCGAGAATCGGCCACGCGCGCCGGAAGCGGCGCGGGCGCGGCGATTCGGCCGGGATCGAAACAGACGTTTAAGTTGAGGAAGTTATGACACGGCGAACTATGCTTTCTTCGGCGCTGCTTGCGGCCGCTCCGGCGCGGTATCGAGCGGTGATCATCGGTCACACCGGCGCGGGCAATTACGGGCACGATTGGGACACGTCATTCGCGGGGTTTCCGAACATTGAAGTGTTGGCCGTCGCCGATCCCGTTGAAGCCGGGCGCGTGAAGGCACAGGCGCGGAGCAAGGCGGCGCGAGCGTACACGGACTATCGTGAGATGATCGCGAAGGAGAAGCCGAACCTAGTCGCGATCTGTCCGCGGTCGCTCGGCGAACGGTTGGAGATGTTTCGTGCTGCGGCGAACGCGGGCGCGCATATCGTCATGGAGAAACCGTTCGCGAAGGATCTGCGCGAGGCCGATGAGATGGTGGCGCTGGCGGAGAAGAATCGGATCAAGGTGCAGGTCGGCCACACGGCGCGGCCGACGCCGTTTACGCTGCGCGTGAAAAAGTTGCTCGATGAGGGGCACATCGGCGTGTTAATGGAGATGCGCGCGCGCGGCAAAGAGGATCGACGCGCGGGCGGCGAGGACATGATGGTTCTCGGCACGCATCTGTTCGACCTGATGCGCTACTTCGCGGGCGACCCGCAATGGGCCACCGGGCACGTGACTTCGAAAGGCCACGACATCACAAAAACCGACGCACGGCAAGCGACCGAGCCGTTGGGCGCGATCGCGGGTGATGAGATCGCGGCGACGTATTTTTTCCGGAACAACGTGCATGGCTACTTCGCCTCCCGGCCGAGCGATGCGACGACTGGCGACCGGTTCGGGATTACCCTGCACGGCAGCAAAGGTTCGATTTTCGTGCCGACGACATCGGTGCCGGGCGGGCCTCCGAACGTGTTGCTTTCGCGGAGTTGGGCGAGCGGCGAGTGGAAGCAGGTGCCGCGCGCGCAGGAGGATCCGTCGGTTCAACGGAGTTCGGCGAACACGATAATGGTGGCGGATTTGCTGGATGCGGTTGCGTCGGGGCGGGAGCCGGTCTGCAATCATCGCGACGGGCGATGGACGATCGAGATGACACTGGCGGTCTATGAGTCGCACTTGCGCGGCGGGGTGCGGGTGGCGTTCCCGATGGTCGAGCGGCGGCATCCCTTAGAGGCGTAGAGTTCAGAACTGGGTATCGAAGCTCGCCCCGATGCCGTTAGTTCTTACGCTTGAGGGCGATCTCGGTGATCCGAGACGTATTAACGCGTTTGCCGTCGATCGGGAAACTTAGGCGCATGCCCGGCGCCAAGTAGCCTTCACGGAAGAGTCCGGTGACGTAGCTTGCGCCTACCCCTTGGAGAGTTACCGGCTCGGGACAATAGTCGGGGTGGCCCCAGATGGTAGCGCCGCCGTCGGCTTGGGGAATGACCGTGTACGCCGTATTCTTCGTCCGCACTTCGAGGATTGTCCCCGGGCGAAGCTGGCTGAATTCGATGCCGCCCTCGGCATCGACGTTGAGGAACACACCGCTCACGATTCCGCTAGGCGGGGCGTCGGGCGACCGGAATACGCCGGAGTCATTCATGGTCTCTTCTATTAGTATAGACCCAAACGCAATGAAAAAGTTACACTCTTATGTCGTGATCGACTTTGCCATAGTTTTGGTCGCCGGCGGGATGCTGCTGATCGCGCTCGAGTTCTGCCGTCCGGGCTGGGTCTGGCCGGGTGTGTTGGGCGGAGTGGCGGTCGTCCATGGCGGTAGTTCGATGCCGCTATTGCCGTTGGCCGCGCTGCTGGCGAGCGCGGGAATTTCGATGGCGGCGGGATGGCTGGGATGGCCGAGATGGACTGCGGCGATGGCCGGCATAGCGGCGGTTGGAACGGCCGCGCAGTTTGAGGCGGGCTGGGTGAGCGCGGCGTTTTGCGCGTTGCCGGCGCCGGCGCTCTATTGGTTGTTGACGGCGGCGGCGAAGGCCGCCGCTAATAAAACAATTGTAGGCTGAGATGTTTCGGTATACTATTGTGAACTAAGGACGAATCATGCCCCGCAATGAAGATGGCGAGATGGAACTTGTGCTCGGCGACCGGCAGTTGCTGAGCGTCTTGTTTGTGCTGGTCGTGCTGCTCGGCGTGTTTTTCACGATGGGCTATATCGTCGGACGGAACAATCCGAGCGAGGATAAAGTGCGCGTCCTGGCATCGAGACAGAACGCGGGCGGAACGAAGCTTCCGCCGACTACGGTGGATCCTCCAAGCGGCGCGCCGACGTCGAAGCCGAGCCCGACCACCGTGACGCCGGAGGTGAAGCCGCCGGTGCAAGTGGCTAAGGCCGATCCGCCGAAGCCGGAGCCGGCGAAGCCCGAACCTGCGACAAAGGAAGAGCCGAAAAAGCAAGAGGAACCGAAGAAGCAGCCGGACCCGCCGAAGGCCGCTCCGCCGCCCGTATCGGCGGGCGGAGTGTTCACCGAGGCCCCGCCTTCCGGAATGTATCTGCAGGTTTCGGCGACCGACCGGCCCGGGGCTACGGGCATGGCGGAGGCGTATCGCAAGCAGGGGCTGAACGCCTACATCACGCCGAGCTCTTCGCCGACGCTGTTCCGCGTCATCATCGGTCCGCTGCCGAACAACGACGCGGTCGCCGATACGAAGGCGAAGTTGAAAAAACTCGGCGTCGAAGGCTCCATCCTGCGAAAATACTAGGGTGAGCGAACTGGTTCAAATCGGCCTTGCGCGGCCCCGGCTTCCGGAGTGGCTGAGCAAGGCCGATACTCATTTTGAGTCCGTGCTTTCGCTGAAGCGCGAGTTAAGGCAGAGGCGATTGCACACGGTCTGCGAGTCGGCGCGTTGCCCGAATATGCATGAGTGTTTTCATCGCGGTGCGGCGACGTTCATGATCCTGGGTAACTTGTGCACGCGCGGGTGCGGGTTCTGTTCGGTGCCGAAGGGGTCGCCGGCGAAGAAGGAGTTCACGCTGGATGCGCTGGAGCCGGCGCATGTCGGCGATATGGCGCGGCAAATGGATTTGCGGTACGTCGTTCTGACGAGTGTCAATCGCGACGACTTGGCCGGCGGCGGCTCGGCGCATTGGGCCGAGACGGTGCGGGAGGTTCGGCGGGCGCTGCCGGCGGCGAAGATCGAAGTGCTGACGCCGGATTTTTGCGGCGATATGGATGCCGTCGCGCGGGTGCTGGACTCGGGGCCGGATGTGTTTAATCACAATATGGAAACGGTGTCGAGGCTGTATCGGCGGGTCCGGCCGCAGGCGGACTACCGGCAGTCTCTCGACGTGCTGGCGTTCGCGCGGCGGTACCGGCCGGACGTGCTGACAAAGTCGGGGTTAATGGTGGGGCTGGGCGAGGGCGTTTCGGAAGTGGAGCAACTGCTGCGTGATTTGCGGGGATCCGATGTGCATGTGGCGACGATCGGGCAGTATTTGCAGCCGACGCGGCGAAATCTCGCGGTTGAGGAGTACGTCACGCCGGAGAAGTTTGAGGCCTATCGCGCGTTCGGGATGTCGGTGGGATTTCAGATGGTGTTTAGCGGGCCGTTCGTGCGGTCGAGTTACATGGCGGATTTGGTGAATGAGCAGGCGACGGGTGCATGCTGATCCGGCTGCTGCTGGCGGCGTTTTCCGGCGTGATGATGGTGTTGCTTTTTCCGCCGTATGGGTTCGCGCTGCTTGCGCCGGTCGCCTTAACGCCGCTGATTGTCGCGCTGGGTGGTGAGTTTCGGCCGCGCGCGCGATTCTTACTTGGCTATGTGGCTGGCGTGGTTTTTTGGGCGGGTGTTTGTTGGTGGATTGCTCCCGTGCTGGCTGTACATGGCGCGATGGGCGGGTTCGGGGGATGGGGATCGTTCGCGCTGTTTTGTATCTTGAAGGCCATTCACTATGGCGTGTTTGCGTTGGCGGCGGGCGTGTTGGTGCGGCACTGGTTTGGTCCGCCGGCGATCGCGCTCTTGTGGGCCGTGCTGGAACGTACGCAGGAGCCGCTGACTTTGTTCGGGTGGTTGATGCTGGGCGATGCGGCTATCGACATGCAAGCGCCGTTGCGGTTGGCGCCGTTCACTGGCGTGCATGGGCTTTCGTTTTTGTTCATGGTGACGGCGGGATCGTTCGCGGCGGTGTTGTTGCGCCAACCGCGGCAGCGCGCGCTGTGGCTGCTGCTGACGGTTGTGCCGATGGCGCTGCCCGAGTTGCCGCGCGAACGGGCGAGTGCGCACGCGGCGCTCGTACAGCCGAATTTCGATCCGCTCGTGGACTGGAACGCCGATACGTATCTGGCGGCGAAACAGACGATGCAGGCCGAGACGATGCGGGCGCTGCGTGAAGGACCCGTGGAGATGGTGGTGTGGCCGGAGACGCCGGGGCCGATTTATTATGAAGTCGACCGGGATTTGCAGACCCGGGTGCGGGAAGTGATCACGGCGGCGGGCGCACCGGTAATTCTCGGGGCGATTTGGCGAGGCGGCGGGATCGAACCACGAAACTCGGCGCAACTGGTCCCTCGCGGCGCGGGAGAGGCCGTTCGCTACGACAAGATGTTTCTCGTTCCGTTCGGCGAGTACGTGCCGTCGCTGTTCAGTTTCGTCAATCAGGTGACGGATGAGGCGGGCGCGTATCGGCCGGGCGAGCGGTTAGTGTTGATGCCGATTCAAGGCCGTTCGGCGGGGACGTTCATTTGTTACGAAGCTGCGGTCGGGCCGCATGTGCGTGCGTTTGCGAAGGCGGGCGCGGAGGTGTTCGTCAACATCTCTAATGACGGATATTTCTTTCGCACGCAGGCGCGGGATCAGCATTTGCAACTGGCGCGGATGAGGGCGGTGGAGAACCGGCGATGGCTGCTGCGGTCGACCAATAACGGCATCACGGTGTCGATCGATCCGGCGGGAACGGTGCGGGAGCAGATTGCCGGTTTTTCGGTGAGTTCGCTGCGCGCGGGGTATGGGTATGTCAGCGCGCAGACCGTGTTTACAGCTTACGGCGACTGGTTCTTATGGCTTGGCGCACTGATTGTGGCGGCTGGGCTGGTGGCCTCGCAATGGCCGAACTATGTGAAGCCCCGGGTGTCTGGCTAAACATGCTGGTCGACGAGGGTCGAATTGCCGTCGGGGTCGACGGCGACGAAACTCGCGGGGCCGGTGGTGTTTTCGTCAGCCTCGCTGGCGAAAGTGACGCCTTGCGCCTTGAGCTGGCGCTGTAGTTCGCGGACGTCGGTGAACGTTTCCAGCTTCTTGGCATTGCTGTCCCAGCCGGGGTTGAAGGTCAGGATGTTCTTGTCGAACATGCCTTGGAGGAGGCCGATGACGTGGTCGCCGTTCTTCATGATGAGCCAGTTGTTTTCGGGTTCGCCCATCATCGACTGGAAGCCGAACTTTTCATAGAAGGCTTTTGAGGCCTTAATGTCCTTAACCGCGAGGCTGATTGAGAACGCGCCGAGTTGCATATGCGGCGCAGTCTACCATAAGGCGCCGGCGCGTATTTCGGTGGCCAACGGCGCTTAGGAGAACGCCATGCCGGCCGGTTCGCCGGAGTTCGCGGCGGACTTGGTGTATGATAGTGTCTTACGGTTTGCGCCGGCAACCGTGATGCGCGGACGGGGAATGATCCGCGATTCACCGATCGACCAAGTTGCCGGCAATTCTAACGCTCCAGCGACAAAGGGCCGATAAGTAGGAAGGAGCCGGCTTCGGTTCTGGCATGCGTTCGGTTTACATCGCAATCACACTCGCATCGCTTGCGCACGCGCTGTATCCGCGCGTGCGGATCTCCCAATACGTCCACACAAATTGGAATAGTTCGCACGGGCTTGTGAGCACGAGCGCTACACGAGTCGTTCAAGGGCAAGACGGCTACATTTGGGTGGGAACCCGGCAAGGTGTGAGCCGGTTTGACGGGATCCGGTTCACCAACTTCGTGCCGGGTGACAAGTCGGGGCTTGGCGTACGTACGGTCCGGTGGATGCATGCGTCGAGAGAGGGGCCGTTGTGGGTGGCTGGCGATGACGGGCTGGCGCGCTACGGCAATGGCAAGTGGAAAACGTACGCGGAGGCGGAGGGATTGTTGGGCAGCCAGGCTACCTCGATCGCCGAGACACCGGCGGGGCTGTGGGTAGGAACCGCCAGAGGGGTATTCCGATTGGATGGCGCACGGCTGGTTCCGTTTGAGAAAAACGCGGAACTGCCAAGCCGGGTCGTCAATCAACTGGCCGGTGGCCACGACGGCGCTCTGTGGATTGGGACGCAGGAGGGCCTGGTTCGATATGACGGGCAGCTGACGGTTTTCACCAAAAGCGCCGGCCTGCCGGACAATCGCATTTCCGCGCTGCATGTCGACCGGATGGGCCGGGTTTGGATCGGAACGCAGGAACCGGGCATGGCGCTGTACTCCGGACAGGCGATCGAACGGCTGGCGGTTGAAACTTGGGGAGAGCGTGTTCGGCACGCACGGGCGCCACATTCGATCACCGACGATGCGGACGGCAATGTGTGGATTGCCATGAATACGGGCGGGCTGATCCGATATCGCCAGGGGACGGCCGAGACGTATGGCTCGACCGAGGGGCTGCCGAGCGATGAGACCTATCACGTGTCAATCGATCACGAGGGCAGCCTGTGGCTGGCGATGACGGGCATGGGAGGAGTATCGCGATTTCGGGGTGGAGTCGCTACGGTCTTTGGACGGCCCGAAGGACTGCCCGTGGAGACGGTGAGCGATGTTGTCGAAGCTCCAGACGGCGCGATTTGGGCGGCGACGACCACCAGTGGCGTTTCGATCCTGCGTAACGGCACGGTTGTACCCGGGCCGGCGGAGGTGGCGCGGTTGCGGACAATGATTCTCTATCGCGCCAGGGACGGGGCAATCTGGACCGGGCTTGATGGAGGGCGGATCGCGGTCACGCGTGGTGGGAAGACCGAGATTGTCCAGGCGGCCGAACCGGGCCGGTTCTATGTCAGCGCCGTCGGCGAAGACATGGCCGGGGAGTTGTATGTCGCCTATAGTCCCAGCGGGCTAGCGCGATTCCGGGGCGGCCGGATGACAAGGATCGAATTACCGCCGCACCTGGCAAACACGATCCGGCAGATCGAGCCGCTGCCGGGCGGCGGGCTAATGGTGGCGATGCAGGGTCACGGCATCCTGGCGGTATCGCAAAGCGGCGCACGGCTATTGTGGGCGCATCGAGATATCACCTCCATGCGGCGCGATAGCGGTCAAGCTTTGTGGATAGCGACCGGCGGAGACGGTTTATATCACTGGAATTCGGAGCGAGTCACGCACTGGCCGGCCCGGCTCGCGCTGGAAGACGGGTTGCTGCACGATCTGGCGCTCGATCGAGACGGGCGAGTGTGGCTGCATGGTGGCGGCGATCGCTGTGCTCGAACGGCGACAGTTGTGGGACTGGCAGTTCTCCAAGAGAGAGCCGCTGCGGCCGGTACTGGTGGCGCGCGCCGAAGGGCTGCGGTCGCCCGAGCGAATTTCGGGCCGAATGATGGTGGATAGCAAGGGATATGTTTGGGCGTCGACGCTGATGGGCGTGGCGCGTTTGGATCCGAAGCGTTTGTCGGTGAATCAAGCGGCGCCGAGGGTCGTTATCGAACAGGTTGATGATGGGACCGGATTCCGGCCGGTGTCGGGAGCGTTTCCGGCTCATGACGGCGCCCGCGTCGGATTCCAGTTCACGGCGTTGAGCATGGCCTCCCCGGAGCGAAACCGGTTCCGCTACCGGCTGGTGGGATTCGACGACCGATGGGTGGAGGCTGGTACGGGAAGGGAGGCCGTGTTCACGAACATAGGGCCCGGGTCGTATCGCTTCCAGGTGCAGGCCTCGAATAACGCTGGGGTGTGGAATGAGGCCGGCGCGACGGTGGATCTGGCCGTTCCGGCGAGGTTGCACGAACGAGGATGGTTTCGCTTGCTGCTCCTGGCGGTGGCGGCAATGGCAGGCTGGGGCGTTTATCGTTGGCGGACCATCGTGCTCTGGCGGAGGAATCGCGAGCTGGCCCGCCATGTCGAACAGCGGACCGCCGAACTGGCCGAGGCCAAGGACGCAGCCGAAGATGCGGCACGAGCCAAGAGCGAATTCCTGGCTAACATGAGTCACGAGATCCGGACGCCCATGAACGCTGTCACGGGTATGGCGGAATTGTTGCAGGGGATGGATCTGCCAGAGGCGGCGCGAGACTGCGTCGCGACGATTCGTTTATCGAGCGAATCGTTGCTGACGATTATCAACGACATTTTGGATCTGTCGAAAATCGAATCGGGCAAAATGCAACTGGAAGAGATTCCGTTAGATCTTGGCAATTGTGTGAACGACACGCTACGGCTGGTGCGCTTGGCCGCCGAGCGCAAGGGATTGGCGCTGACGGCGGCGATCGACGTGGGTTTGCCGCGTTGGGTGCGGGGCGATTCGGTGCGGCTGCGTCAGGTCCTGCTCAATCTGGTGAGTAACGCGGTGAAATTCACGCATGCGGGATCGGTGTCGGTGACGGTTGGCCCCGAGTTACGGGACGGTGTGCGTTTCGTACGGTTCTCGGTGACCGACACCGGAATCGGCATTTCGGCGCGGAGTTTGGGTGCGCTTTTCCAGAGCTTCAGCCAAATCGACGCATCGAAGACGCGGCAGTATGGCGGTACCGGGCTTGGGCTTGTGATCTGCCGGAGATTGGTTGAATTAATGGGTGGATCAATTTGGGTAGAGAGCGCGGCGGGACGAGGATCGACGTTCTCGTTTGTGATTCCGGAGCGAGCGGCGTCGTTGGTCAACCTGGTGGCGAGCGTTCCTGTTCAGACTGGGACGGCGGCCAACAAAGCAGCTCTTCGCGTACTCGTTGCGGAAGATAACCTCGTCAATCAGAAGGTGGCGGGGATGATCCTGGAAAAACTGTGGCATCTCGCGACGATGGCGGGCAACGGGGTGGTGGCGCTACGGTTGCTCGAAAGAGAACCTTTCGACGTCGTGCTGATGGATCTGCAGATGCCAGAAATGGACGGAATCGAAGCGGCGCGGCGGATCCGAAGCGAATACGGAAACTCCGGTCCATGGATGATCGCGCTCACGGCAAACGCCTTCGCGGAAGACCGTTGGAGGGCGATCGAGGCCGAGATGGACGATTTCGTCACCAAACCGCTGAGCATTGCCGCGCTGGAGGCTGCGCTGGAGCGTGTTCGGGCGACCGTTTCGACTGGTTGATTGAACACCCACGCGGTCAAATTTTGGTGGCGCGGCTACAGGCCGCAGTCTGCGCGGAGGACCCGAAATGGCCGGTCGCACGACCTGAGCCGGGAACATTCACCGCATTCTAAGTACTGGATGTTTACTGCTTCGGTTTGCCCTGTTCCGGTTCCGCGTTCTTTCGCCGAAACAAACGAGGGAACCCTCGAACGGTCCGGCGCATCCATCTGGGGTCTTGCGGCTTCTGCTGCTGCTGAACGTCGGGTGCGGGCGTTTGGACCGGAGTTGGCGGAGGTGCGGGTGCGACCGGAGGTGTTTTCGATTCCGAGGGCGGTGGGGGAACCGGACTCGCCTCAATGCGAGGCAGAGGCGGCGCTGGCGGAGGTTCGGGATCGGCGTTAACGATTCGGGTCGCCGAAAACGGTCTTGGCGCCGGTGGCTCGACCCTGGCCGGGGGCCGGCGTGGCGAAGCCGGGGGCGGGCGTGGCGCAGCCACGGTAGCGGGTGGCGCAACGGCCGGCGGCGGCTCGATCGGTGCGGCGGCCGGCATCACGAGTGCGCCAGGAGGTGGTAGCGGCGCGGCGGGCGGGTTCAGTTCCAGGGTCTCGAATCGGGGCTCGTAACTGGGGATCCACGGCGGTAGTGCGAACGCGGACAGAACCAAAATGGTGGTTCCGCACATAACGGCACCGAATTTCAGTCGGGCGTTCCACCGTTTTGGCGGAACGGGGGGGACCATCCAGGCCGATGGCAGCGCGGCAATGGCGGCTCGGAATTCAGCGGCGGATTGATACCGAAGCGCCGGGTCTTTTTGCAGCGCCCTGGCCAGCACCTGGTTGACGGCGGGAGGCAGAAATCGCGCGTATGAAGACGGCGGTGGCGGCGTCAGTTCGACTTGAGCACGCATGATCGCGAACTGTTCGGCGCCGTCGAAAGGCCGGCGGCCGGTTAGCATTTCGTAGAAGACGATGGCGGTGGAATAGAGGTCGCTGCGGTCGTCGATCGGTCCGGCTGCGCGGACCTGTTCCGGTGACATGTAATAAACGGTTCCGACTGCGATGCCAGGGAGCGTCTTCGATGGATCGCTCTGCTGGCGCGTCAAACCGAAGTCGGTGAGTTTTACCTGTCCATCTTTGCCAATGAGGATGTTGCCCGGTTTCACGTCGCGATGAATGACGCCCTTTGAATGCGCGTATCCAAGCGCCTGGAGGACCTGATCGATGATCCGCATCGTCTCGATCGGAGCCGGCAGCGTACGCCCGAAAGCGCATCGCCGTCGACTTGCTCCATCACCATGATCAGCGTGCGGCCCTCGCAGAATGCCGTGCGGACCTGGGCGATGTTGGGGTGCTCGGGCCTGGCTTGCACCTGAATTTCGTGCAGGAAACGCTCCCCCTGTTCAAGGTCGTGGCTGACATCGTCCGTTAGAACCTTCATAGCCTCAAGGCGGCCAGTGACTCCGTTCACCACTTGGTAGACAACACCCATGGCTCCTTCGCCGATCACGCCGGTGACGCGGTAGGGGCCGACGGAGTCGCCTGGGGAGAATCTCATGGGATCTGGGCGATACTACGAGAAGCGGACAGGATGAGGAATGCCGAGATTAGAACGACGGCTCCGAAGGCCGCGACCATCAAAATCGGCAGTAGGCGGAGGCTTTCGCTTGCCGGTGGGGGAGGCAACGGCGCCGAGACAGGTGTAGCCGCGACGACGGGGACCGATTGGGGCGGTAACTGTTGACCGACGCTCGCCGGATCGAGAATCGCGCCGTAAAAATCGCGAGCCGAAGCGTAGCGATCAGCCGGGTTCTTAGCCAGTGCTTTCAAAATCACCGCGTCAAGCAGACTATTCAGTTTGGGGTTGAGAAGGCTTGGCGGCACCGGCGGCTCGATCACATGCGCCATCATGATCTGGTATTCGCCGACAGGCGTGAAGGGAGTCCGGCCCGTGACAAGCGCATAGAAGAGGCATCCGATCGAATACACATCGACGCGCGGGTCCATCGAAGTCAAGCCCTTGAAGACCTCAGGGGCGGTATAGTGAACATCGCCAACGAGCACGTCGGCGCGGGTCAGGTTGGCGTCGCCGGCCGCCTTTGCGGCCGCGAAACCGGAGAGCTTGACTAGATTCTCCGGCGTGATCAGGACGTTGGCCGGCGAGATCTCGCGATGAACGACGCCGGCTGCGTGCGCGGCGTCGGCAGCGGCTATGACCTGCAGAATCGTTCGCGCGGCCTCGTCGATTTCCATAGGGCCGAGTTCCAGGCGATCCTTCAGCGTCACGGCCTCGATCGACTCCATCGAGAGCGCCAGGCAGCCACCGATTTCAACAGCACCGTAAAACGTCACGATGTTCTGATGTTGCAAATTTGCAAGAATTCGAATTTCTCGATGGAAGCGGGCCGAACGCTCTGGATCGGCGCGGATGGCGTCCGGCAGGATTTGCAGAAGTTCAATTCGTTGCGTGGATTTGTTGCGGGCGCGGTAAGAGATGCGTTTACTGGAGCTATAAACGTAGTCCAGAATTTCGTATCCATCGACGGTGCTACCGATGACGAGTGACAAGGGAGCTTCCTCAGTTCTTAATCGGCGGCGAGGCCGAAACGCTTTAGGGTCCGTCCTAAGTTCGGCTAGGGTTGGTACCTGAGTCGAGTGAGTACTAGCCAAACACATTTGAAATGTTGAAACCATCGGTCGTCTGTCGGATGATCTTGTTGTCAAGACGAGAACAGGAGACTGGCGACCGATGGAAACATTCA
>Ga0194128_10005083_pt1 | contig 18758 bp, 12 predicted proteins | sample TA2KigCa65mmetaG_FD_148650 | JGI IMG/M metagenome (GOLD analysis project Ga0194128, IMG submission 148650) | Freshwater microbial communities from Lake Tanganyika, Tanzania - TA2015037 Kigoma Deep Cast 65m | ecosystem: Environmental > Aquatic > Freshwater > Lake | place: Tanzania: Lake... | reverse complement strand
TGATGGCCGATATGTCGACATGAAACAGGATCGCGCCGCGTTGCGGCAGTTGCGTCAGAAGCTCGTCTATTGAAGGATCACTCCCGAGCCGCCACATTCGCGCGATTCCGTAGATGCCTCCGCCCGCCACGACGAGCGCAGCCGTCAACATCCACGGGTTGCCGCTGATTCTCACTGCCTAACCAGTCTACGCCAAGACCGGTTCGCCCACGCGCGATGCCTTCCACAACGCGATGTAAGGAGCCAGGTCCTTCATCATCGTGCGCCATTGTTCGAAGGTCAACGATTGCGCGCCATCGCTCCACGCCTTCTCCGGGCACGGGTGGGTTTCGACGATGATGCCGTCGGCGCCGATCGCGACCGCGGCGCGGGCCAATGGCGGCACCAGCTTGCGATTGCCAACCGCGTGCGACGGATCGATGACCACGGGCAGGTGCGTCAACTCGTTCAGCACCGGCACGGCCGAAATATCGCACGTGTTGCGCGTTTCGGTTTCAAACGTCCGGATGCCGCGCTCGCACAGCATCACGTTCGGATTACCGTGCGCGACGATGTACTCGGCCGACATCAGCAATTCCTTGATCGTAGACGACAACCCGCGCTTCAGCATGATCGGCCGGCCGCAGCGGCCCAAGCTCTTGAGCAGCGCGAAGTTCTGCATGTTTCGCGCCCCGATCTGCAATACGTCGGCGTACTCGGCGACGAGATCGACGTCTTTATCGGCCATTACTTCGGTGATGATCGCCAGGCCCGTTATTTCGCGCGCCTTGGCTAGCAACTTGAGGCCTTCCGCTTCAAGTCCCTGAAAATCGTAGGGCGAAGTTCGGGGCTTAAACGCGCCGCCGCGCAACACCGTGCCGCCGGCCGCCGCGACCGTTTCGGCGCACTCGATGATCTGCTTCTCGCTTTCGACCGAGCAAGGCCCGGCCATCACGACAAACTCATCGCCACCGATATCGACCGTACCCGTGTGCGTCCGCAGCGAGATCACCGTCTTCGACTTCTTGAACTCTTTCGAAACGAACTTGTACGGCGCCGAGATGCGCACGGCCTTTTCGACCTGCGGCATGGCCTCCAGAGACTCGAGGTGATTGGTGGTATCGCCCGTGCCGACCGCGCCGATCACAACGCGTTCCTCTCCTTCGATGGCGTGAATCTTGTAGCCAAACTCGCTAATCCGTTGGCAAACGGCATCGACTTCCTGCTTGGTGCTGTGGAGTTTCATTGAGATGATCATCTGTTTCTTCTGCCTCGAAAGAGCGACTGCCAAAAATCGCAATACCCACTCCTTCGAGTGGGTTGGTTAAGATTGCGGCTTACCCTGTTGTTTCCCACTCAGTACGCAGGGGAGCGCCACCAGAATCGGTAGGCGAAGGTGTGGGCCGGATAACGCATGAATTTACAGTCTAGCGCGGACCCGACGCAAATGCAAGAGTTTTCGTAAAAAACACTGTTCGCTAGTGGGATGGTGAAATCCCTTCTGTTACAGGCGAGTCTGCAAAATTACACCTCTTAGAGGTGTATGTTCTCACGGAAACGGATAGTAACGCTCGAGAGCGCGCAACACCGCGTCCCCGCCGTCGGCTTCGAAATAGGCGCGATCCATCGCCGACGCATCGCCCACCCGCATCGCGGCGTTGTGGCGTTCGATTTCACGTGGGACGTCGCCCGTAAAAAAGATCTTCGCCGTGGTTGTAAAAGAACGAAACAGGCCCGCCGTTATCAACCAGCGCGCCATAACGCCACAACAAGTAAAAGACCCGATCCGGCTCGGAAAGCGAGGATAGTCCTCCGCTCACGACCGCGTCGATCGCGCGTTCTGCAATCGCCTGCAACCGATCGAAGTCTACGGCAGCTTCGTCTCGCCCATCAGCCATTTGTCGACTCCGCGCGCCGCTTTGCGGCCTTCGGCTATCGCCCAGACCACCAGGGATTGCCCGCGCCGCATATCGCCCGCGGCGAAGACGCCGTCAACCGACGACATATAGTCATCGTTGGTCTTGACGTTGCCGCGCGCGTCGAGGTCGACGCCGAGACTTTCGATCATGCCGTTCTTCACCGGGCCGGTAAAGCCCATCGCCAGCAGCACCAGATCCGCGTCGAAGAGCTGTTCGGAACCCGGCACTTCTTCAAACTTCGGCGCCGGACCGACGCGTACCGTGCGCAGCGCCTTCACGTTGCCGTTGCCGTCGCCGATGAACTCCTTCGTGGCGATCGCGAACTCGCGCACGCCGCCTTCTTCGTGGCTGCTCTCCTGCCGCAACATCAGCGGCCATTGCGGCCAGGGCGTCGACGCGCTGCGCTCGTCGGGCGGCCTCTGCATCAGCTCGAACTGATGCACGCTCTTGGCTTTGTGACGGTGCGAAGTGCCGAGGCAGTCCGCGCCGGTGTCGCCGCCGCCGATGATGACGACGTTTTTGCCGGTGGCCATGATCTGCCCCGGAACGTCGTCGCCCGCAACGCGTTTGTTCTGCTGCGGCAAGAACTCCATCGCGAAACGGATACCCTTCAAATCGCGGCCGGGGATCGGCAGATCGCGGCCTTGTTCGGCGCCGCCCGTCAGCATGACGGCATCGAAGCTATTGCGCAACTCCTCAACAGGCACATCGACGCCGATATGCGCGTTGACCACAAACTCGACGCCCTCGGCTTTCATCTGCTCGACACGGCGGTCGATGTGATGCTTCTCCATCTTGAAGTCCGGAATGCCGTAGCGCAGCAAGCCGCCGATGCGATCGGCTTTTTCATACAAAGTTACCGAATGGCCCGCGCGGTTTAACTGCTGCGCGGCGGCCATGCCGGCCGGACCGCTACCGACGATCGCGACACGCTTGCCGGTGCGCACCGGCGGCGGCTCAGGTCTGATCCATCCTTGTTCCCAGGCATAGTCGATGACCGAGCGCTCGATCAACTTGATCGCGACGGCTGGCTCATTGATGCCGAGAACGCACGCCGCTTCGCAAGGCGCAGGGCAGATGCGGCCGGTGAATTCAGGAAAGTTGTTCGTGGAATGCAACACCCGAATGGCATCGCGCCAGCGGTCGCGATACGCAAAGTCGTTCCAATCGGGAATGATGTTGTTCAGCGGACAACCGGTATGGCAGAACGGAATGCCGCAGTCCATGCAGCGCGCACCCTGCGTACGAACCTTTTCGTAGGAGAACGGCTGATAGATCTCGAACCAATCCTGCACGCGCTCTTCGACGGGGCGCCGTGTGGGCACCTCGCGCGTGTGCTCCATGAATCCGGTTACTTTACCCATTGGCCACCTGCTCTCTCTGCATCGTCACGCCGGCGAGCGGCGCCTGATACTGTTGCGCGCTCTTGGCCACGCCCAGCACGCGCTTGTACTCGTGCGGGAAGACCTTGACGAACTTCGTCACCATGTCGCCCCAGTTTTCGAGAATCCACTTGCCGCGCGGGCTGCCTGTAAACTGCACGTGCCGGTCGATCAGATTGCGCACGGCCGCGATGTCGTTCGACTGTTCGAGCGGCTCCAGATCCACGCCCGCCTTGTTGCAGCGGTTCGCGCAAAATTCGCCCGTTTCGTCCAGCACGTATGCGATGCCGCCGCTCATACCCGCGGCGAAGTTCTTTCCGGTCTCGCCCAGGATGATCGCCAGGCCGTTGGTCATGTACTCGCAACCGTGATCGCCGACGCCTTCGACCACCGCCGTCGCGCCCGAGTTGCGCACGCAGAACCTTTCGCCGGCCATGCCGTTGAAAAACGCCTCGCCGCTGGTTGCGCCGTAGAGCACGACGTTGCCGATGAGGATGTTCTTCTCCGGAATGAACGCCGCGGTCTTCGGCGGATAGACCACCACCCGGCCGCCGCTCAGGCCCTTGCCTACGTAGTCGTTGGCGTCGCCTTCGAGTTCGAGCGACACACCCTTGGCCAGGAATGCGCCGAAACTCTGGCCTGCCGAACCAGTGAATTTCACCTGGATCGTATCGTCGGGCAGTCCAGCCGCGCCGTGCTTCTTGGCGATCTCGCCGGACAGCATCGCACCCACCGTTCGATTCGTATTGCGAATAGCGAGTTTGAAATCGATCGGCGTCTTCGATTCGATCGCGTCTTTCGACATCTTGATCAACGTGTAATCGAGCGCGTCCTCCAAGCCGTGATCTTGTCCGATCGTGCAGCGCCGGCCCACACGCTTCGGCACCGGCGGATCGAACAGCAGCATCGACAGGTCGATGCCCTTCGCCTTCCAGTGGTCCTGCACATCGCGCGTAGTCAGCATCTCGACGCGGCCGACCATTTCGTCGAACGTGCGGAAGCCAAGCTGCGCCATCAGTTCGCGAACCTCTTCGGCGATGAAGAAGAAGAAGTTGATCGCGTGTTCCGGCGTGCCGGTGAACTTCGCGCGCAGCACCGGATCCTGCGTCGCGATGCCGACGGGGCACGTATTGAGATGGCACTTGCGCATCATGATGCAGCCAAGAGCGATCAGCGGCGCGGTGGAGAATCCGAACTCTTCGGCGCCGAGCAGTGCGGCGATAACCACATCGCGGCCTGTTTGCAGTTTGCCGTCGGTCTGCACTCGGATGCGCGAGCGGAGATCGTTCATCACGAGCACCTGCTGCGTCTCGGCGAGACCGAGTTCCCACGGAACGCCGGCGTGGCGGATCGAGGTGATCGGCGATGCGCCGGTGCCGCCCGTATCGCCGGAGATGAGCACGAGATCGGCGTGCGCTTTCGAAACGCCCGCGGCGACGGTGCCGACGCCGACTTCCGAAACCAGCTTCACCGAAACGCGCGCAGCCGGGTTGGCGTTCTTCAAGTCGAATATCAACTGCGCCAAATCTTCGATCGAATAGATGTCGTGATGCGGCGGCGGCGATATCAGACCGACGCCGGGAATTGAGTGGCGGACCTTGGCTACGAAGTCGTCCACCTTGTGGCCGGGAAGCTGGCCGCCTTCGCCGGGTTTGGCGCCCTGCGCGACTTTGATCTGCAACTCATCGGCGTTGGTGAGGTAGTTGACGGTGACGCCGAAACGCCCGCTGGCAACCTGCTTAATCGACGACCGCTTGGAGTCGCCGTTCGGCAGGAGCTTGAAGCGTTCTTCGTCCTCGCCGCCTTCGCCGGTGTTCGAACGCGCGCCCATGCGGTTCATCGCGATGGCCAGCGTTTCGTGCGCTTCCTTGGAGATTGAACCGAAGCTCATCGCGCCGGTGGCAAAGCGTTTGACGATTTCCTTGGCGGGCTCGACGTCGTCGATAGGCACCGGCTTTCCGGGCTTGAAATCGAGCATACCGCGCAGCGTACACAACTGCGTGTTGTGCGCGTTGATGATCTTCGAGTACTCTTGGAACGTCGCAAAACTGTTCGCATTCACGGCGTGCTGCATCTTCGCAACGGTAATCGGATTCAGCAGGTGATGCTCGCCGCGCACGCGGTACTGATACTGCCCGCCGACTTCCAGTTCTGTATCGGCTTCGGTCAAGGGGCGATACGCGTGGTCGTGCCTCATCTTCGCTTCGCGCGCAAGAACGTCCAGTCCCACGCCTTCAATGCGCGAGGCGGTGCCGGTGAAATACTTATCGACCATCGCCTGATTAAGGCCGATCGCTTCGAAGATCTGCGCGCCGCGGTAGCTCTGCAACGTCGAGATTCCCATCTTCGAGAAGACCTTGAGCAAGCCCTTGTTGACGCCCTTCTTGAAGTTGCGAAGCGCGACCTCGAAAGGAACGTCGAGCAGCCCCTTCATCGAAAGATTTTCGATTGTCTCGATGGCGAGGTACGGATTAATGGCGCTCGCGCCATAGCCGATCAAAACGCAGAAATGATGCACTTCGCGCGGTTCGGCGCTTTCGACGATGAGCGCGACCTGCGTACGCGTGCCCTCGCGAATGAGGTGATTGTGCACCGCGGTCAACGCGAGTAGCGACGGAATCGGCGCGGAGTCATCGCTGACGCCGCGGTCGCTCAGAATCAGCAGCGAATAGCCGGCCTGAATCGCCCAACTGGCGCGCTTGCACAGTGAGTCGAGAGCGCGCGCGAGTTCGTTCTCGCCGCCGTGTACGTTGTAGAGCACCGGCAGCGTATAAGCGAGGAAGTTGCCCCAGGAAACACGGCGCAGCTTTTCCAGATCGCGGTTGGTCAGGATCGGCTGATCGAGCTTCAGCGTGTGGCAGTGCTGCGGCGTCTCTTCGAGAATGTTGCGCTCCGTGCCGATGTAGCTGGTGAGCGACATCACGAGCTCTTCGCGGATCGGATCGATCGCCGGATTGGTCACCTGCGCGAACAGTTGCTTGAAGTAATTAGACAGCGGCTGCGGCTTGTCGGAGAGACAGGCGAGCGGAATGTCGGAACCCATCGAGCCGATCGGCTCTTCGCCTTTGTTGGCCAACGGCGTGAGTACGGTTTTCAGATCTTCATCGGTGTAACCGAACGCGCGCTGACGCGTGAGCAACGTGTCGTGATCGGTGGCGTATACACGGCCGGGTTCGGGCAGATTGTTGATCGTGATCTGGTTCTCTTTGATCCACTGGCCGTAGGGCTGACGCTCCCAGAGCTGCCGCTTTACTTCCTCATCGGGAATGATGCGCTTCTGGTCAAGATCGACGATGAGCATTTTGCCCGGTTGCAAACGGCCTTTGTAGCTGATGTCTTCGGGCTTGATCGGCAGCACGCCGGTTTCCGACGCGACGATCAACAGGCCGTCTTTTGTGACCAAATAGCGCGATGGGCGCAAGCCGTTCCGGTCGAGCGTAGCGCCAATCACGCGGCCATCGGAGAACGCAACCGCCGCCGGGCCGTCCCATGGCTCCATCAGCGACGCGTGATACTCGTAGTAGCTCTTCTTGTTCGGATCCATCGTCGAATCCGCATCCCACGCTTCCGGGATGAGCATTGACATAACATGCGGAATGCTGCGGCCCGAAAGATAGAGCAGTTCGACGGCGTTGTCGAGTGTCGCCGAATCGCTGCCGCCCGCTTCGATGATCGGCATCAGCCGTTTCAAATCGCCGCCCCAGACCGGCGACGCCATCACCGCCTCGCGCGCCGCGAACCAGTTCGCGTTGCCCTTCACGGTGTTGATCTCGCCGTTGTGGCACAGATACCGGAACGGGTGCGCCAGCGGCCAAGTCGGAAACGTGTTCGTCGAGAACCGCTGATGGACCATGGCGATCGCCGATTCACAATCGGGATCGGCGAGGTCTTTGAAGAATTTCCGAATCTGCGGTGCGAGTAGCAGGCCTTTATAGACGATGGTCTTGCAGCTCAGCGACGGCAGATAGAAAAAGTCCTTGTCGCGGATTTCGGAGGCGCGGATTTCGTGCTCGGCGCGCTTGCGTACGATGTAGAGCTTGCGCTCAAGATCCATCTCCGACATGCCCGCGCCGCCGCGAATGAAGACCTGTTCGATGTAGGGTTGCGAAGCGCGAGCCACTCGGCCAATCGCGTCGACATCAAGCGGCGTGTCGCGCCACCCAAGGACTTCCAGGCCCTCTTCGCGCGCCGTACGTTCGATGACGCCTTCCACCGCCAGACGCGCCGTACGTTCAACCGGCAGGAACACCAGGCCGCAACCGTACTGCCCCGGAGGCGGCAGCGTGAACCCGTCCTTGGCGCACTCGCGCGCGAAGAACTTGTGCGGAATCTGGATCAGCAATCCGGCCCCGTCGCCGGTGTCGGGGTCGCACCCGCAGGCGCCGCGGTGAGTCAGATTGATCAGAATCTGAATTCCTTTGGTAATGATGTCGTGCGACTTGTGGCCGTGTATGTTGACGACGAAACCGATGCCGCAGGCGTCGTGCTCGTTGGCCGGGTTGTATAAACCCTGCGCCTTCGGCAATCCGCGGACGACTTGATTTTCTTCGCTGCTTTGCATGTGCTGCACCTCGAACGGGGGGTTAAAATAATATACCCGGTCCGGCACTATTAGTCAATCCAAACCTGACTACCTGTACTATTCAAAAAACAGATACTAAGAAAATTAGACGAACCAATTCTGAACACTGTTGACATCAGATAGCCTTATGATAAGATAAGGCACGTGAACGTCGATCACCTGCGTCTGTATCGGGATATTGCCCAAACACGCAGTGTCTCCAAAGGCGCCCAGTTGAACGCCGTCAGCCAGTCGGCGGCGAGCCAACACATTCAGGAAGTCGAGAAGAATCTGCATGTTACGCTGCTGGACAGGTCGACCCGTCCCCTAACGGTGACACCCGCCGGGAGGCTCTACTACGATTTTTGCCGCGAAGTGTTGCGGCGGCGCGAAGACCTCGACTCGGCCTTAAGTGGCCTGCGGCACAGCGTGGATGGGACCGTTCGCGTGGCCAGTATTTATTCGGTGGGCTTATCGGAGATGTCCCGATTGGAGACGGCGTTCCAGGAGCGCTGGCCGGACGCCATCCTACGCGTCGAATATTTGCGGCCGGAAAAAGTCTACGAGCAGGTCGCCGCCGAGACCGCCGACTTAGGTCTGGTGTCTTATCCCGAAGTCACCAAGGAGATCGCCGTTATTCCATGGCGGAACGAGGAAATGGTCCTGGCATGTGCCCCAACCCATCCATTGGCCAGCCTGCCACGATTGTCGGTGCGGGTGCTCGAAGGAATCGACTTCGTCGGTTTCGACGAAGATCTGCCGATCCGTCGCGAGGTTGATCGCTATCTGCGCGACCACGGCGTCGCCGTGCACATCACTCTCCACTTCGACAACCTCCAAATGATCAAGGAAGCCGTCGCACTGGGCCACGGCGTCAGCATCACGCCGAAACGCATCCTGAAGTCGGAGATCGACACGGGCAGAATCGTGGCGGTGCCGCTGAACGATCCGCTCAGCCGCCCGCTGGGCATCATCCACCGGCGCAAGCGCAAACCCTCGGCCGCGGCCGAGAACTTCCTGCAGTTGCTCCAAGAGCCGCAGCCGTAATTCCCTGCTGAGCCGCTAACCGCGGGGCAGGCCGCGGTCAATAGCGCCAGAAACTTGGGCGGTACCGCGCGCGCCTCGGAGGTGCGAGTTTCTGGAGAGAATATTCCCGCGCCACGCCCACTAATGTTAGTGTGACGCTCACCATAGTCGCCATCTCCCGGCAAGGCGACGGGTTCTCGCTAATCGGCTTCTCGAACGGCAATTTCGTTCGATTGATCGACCCCACGCCCGATGGAATCCTGCGGCCTCGCAGTTTTCGGCTGCACGGATGGCAGCGGCCCCGCATTTGGGATGTGCTCGACATCGACGCCCCCTACACAGACGGACGTCCCGCGCAGCCGGAGAACCGCATTCTGAGCGACCGTTCGTGGCGGCTGCTCCAACGTCCCGCCAACGACTGGCAATTGCCTATCTCCGCAGCGTCGGAGTTGTTCGGCTCTCGTGGTGCGGCGGTTCAGCCGGCCCTGGCCACGGACCACTCCATACTCTGCATCGAGCCGGGCGCAATCTCCGCGCTCTGTGTTTGGCGCGCCGATCGCGAGAATTTTCAGGCCAGAATGCAGTTTGCGTTTGGCGGATCGATCTACAATCTGCCGCTGGCGGATGCCATCTGGGCGCCGCGTGTTTTGGCAAACAGAGAGGGCGAACATACACTTGACGCAATCGGATGCCGCACCCCACACGGCGTCAAGCTGATCCTCTCGCTTGGCGAAACGTGGCGCGGTTGGCGCTACAAGACGGTCGCGGGCATCCTGGCCAACCGCCGCGCTACACTGTGGCGTGATGCAACCCCGGCGATACTTCCTCATGCGCAGTGGCGCACTACTGACGGCCCTCTGGAATACGCGGACTCCGCTGATAGCGGCGCCTGACTTCGCCGAGGATCCGTTTCAACTCGGCGTCGCCTCGGGCGATCCCACACACGACGGCTTCGTGCTGTGGACACGCCTGGCCCCGAAGCCGCTCGAAGGCGGCGGCATGCCCGGCGCGGCGGTTGAGGTCCAATGGCGCGTCGCCGAGGACGAGGCGATGAAGAAGGTCGTGAAGAAAGGCAAAGCGATCGCATCGCCGATGCTGGCGCACTCGGTGCACGTCGAAGTGGCGGGCTGCAAACCCGACCGCTGGTATTGGTACGAATTTAAGGCGGGCAAGTTCATCAGCACACGCGGCCGCACTCGCACCGCGCCCGCTCCCGGACAGATGCCATCGAAACTGCGCTTCGCCGTGGCCTCCTGCCAGCATTGGGAAGCCGGCTACTTCACTGCCTACGAACACATGGCCGCCGAGAACGCCGACCTCGTCTTCCATCTCGGCGACTACATCTACGAAGGCGCCGGGCGCGACAAACAGATTCGCAAACACACGGGCCTGGAAATCAAATCGTTGACCGACTACCGCAACCGCCACGCTTTGTATAAAACGGACAAAGCGCTGCAACGCATTCACGCGCGCGCTCCGTGGGTTGTCACCTGGGACGATCACGAGGTCGACAACAACTACGCCGCCGATATCCCGGAAGACAATCAAACCCGCGCCGAGTTGCTCGAACGCCGCGCCTCGGCCTATCAGGCCTACTACGAGCACATGCCGTTGCGAGCGAGCGCCGCGCCGAAGGGTTCGTCAATGCTGCTCTATCGATCGCTCCGTTGGGGCGCGCTGGCGACGATCCCCGTGCTCGACACGCGCCAGTACCGCACCGACCAACCGTGCGACGACGGCAATAAGGAACCATGTCCGGCCGTGTACGGCGCGGATGCGACTCTGCTCGGCGAGACCCAGCACGCTTGGCTTGAAAAGGAACTCGCGGCGTCGAACGCGCGCTGGCAGGTCATCGCGCAGCAAGTGATGGTCGGCCGCGTCGACTTCAAGATCGGCGACGGCGAGCGCTTCTCGATGGACCAGTGGGGCGGCTACGAGGCTTGCAGAAAAAGGCTGCTTCAATTTCTTGGCGAGAAGAAAATCGCCAACCCGATCGTGCTGACCGGCGACATCCATTCCAATTGGGCGCACGATCTGAAAGTGAACTGGGGCGATCCTTCGGCGCCCGCCGTTGGCGTCGAGTTTGTCGGCACATCGATCGCTTCCGGCGGTGACGGCCGCGAAGCCATGGATGGGATCGAAAAAGTCTACGCCGAGAACCCGAATCTGAAATGGCACAACGCGCGCCGCGGTTACATCGTCTGTGAAATGACTCCGTCGTCGACGCGGGCGGATTATCGAACCATCGACTTCGTGACCAAGCCCGGCGCGCCGGTGAAAACGGCGCGGTCGTTTGTTGTCGAGGCAGCCAGGCCGGGACTTGTGAATGGGTGAACCCGTCGCTTTCCCGCTGCGCCACCTGAGGGATCGCACGTTTCACTTGGTCATGCTCCTCCTCGTGTGAGCCGCGATCGTTGCCGGCTTCGCCTACCACAACATTACGAAGCTGATAGCCGGCCAACTCACCTACCCTTGGATCGTGCCTCTGCACGGCGTGGTGTTTGGCGGCTAACTTCTGCTGTTGTTCGTGCGACGGGGGTGATGGTGCTTATCGGCGTGGCCACCGCAAGCGACACACGGTTCATGAGCATCATGCTCGCCGACATGCTGGCTGTTGGCGGATTGACCACGGCAAGCACCGCTGTACGCAACAATCCATCGGCGCATAAGCGGCCAATGCTGGTAGCCACTCTGGTGACGACAGACTCTGGATTCGGCCGGTGGCTCAGCCCCCAAATCGTCCGTTGGACCGGCGTAAAGAACTAGAGACGTTGGCCGACGGCGGTTGGCTGTATATTCAGCCGTCCTGCAATCGGATCGCGCTGTGGATCATCGGGGCGCCGACGCCGCCCATTTTTCCATGAGACCGATGAGTTCGGCGATCGGGAGCTTGTCGATGTCGTGATCGGAGAAACCGCGGGCGCGCAGATTTTGACGGTTGGTGATTTCGAAATCGGCAAACCTCTCCCAGACGGCAGCCGGACCAGGCATCGGCGTCGAGGATTGGTTGGCGAGCCAATTTCGAACCTCGCGCGAGACGAGGTCTGGAATGCCCTCGTGTACCGCGATGTCGGAATTCGAAATGTCCGAAATTGCTGCCTGGAACCGGTACGGCTTCGATTCGAGAATGAGACATCGTTTGAGACGCATTGCTGGCCGGCCAAAGTTCCGACAACCAACGTCCAAACCAAGTTCGAACGGCATGTTCAGGCGATAGTACTCCCCAGCCTCGGCCGCCTGAAGCCTTGAAAGATTGTGGATTGAGTATTTCGACTCCCCGATGAGGCGCAGAAGTTTTTCGATTCGCGGACTCCCCGAATCGGCTTCTTCAAGCGCGATACGCGGCTTGAAGCCGAGGTAGGTGATCGTAAAAAGTAGGGGCTGTAGCAGGCGCCGGTGGTCTTGGTCAAAAGGACAATTAACGAAGACGTTCTTATCGAACGGCACGATGTGTAGGATCAGGCGCTTTGTGCAGTAGGGGCATAGTCCTCGGTACGAACAATGCCGCCGTCGGAGTTAAAAACGCAGAGATCGACTCCCCGCTTTTTGGCAAGGCCTCGCCCGTACGCAAGCGCCGGTGGGAATGTACGAAAGACTCGCATGGCGCGGCGGGCTAAATGCCGCCGCACGCGCCACCCCCCGCCCATCGCAGGGTAGACCATAAGGGTACTCAGCTGTTCCAACATGATGCTCCCATTCTAACGCCGGCGGCCCGCCGAAGCGGGCCGTCGATCCAGCCAGGAAACCGCCGCTACCGCTTCGGTCCAAAGAACGCCACAATACCCAGCGTCAACGTATTCTGATTCTTCGCCGAAGCCATTTCATTGCCCCGATCGAAGTACGGTTTGTTCGAGCGATCGTGCCGATACTCCAAACGCGCCAGCAGCCCTTCGACCCACTTGTACTCGCCGGTCAGCGTGAACGAATTCAGCTTCTGCGCCTGCCCGGTGATGAAGCCGTCCTTGTCGTCGTAGACTTCAACGCGCGGTGAGAAGGCCCACTTATCGTTGATCGCAAAACGGCCCGCCAAACCCAGCGCAACCCACTTCGCGTCGCCCTTGCCGACCTTCGATTCATTACCGTAATCGAAGTTGACGTAGAAGTTGGCTTTGTCGGAGGGATTGAGGTTGATCACCGTGTCGTAGAAATTGCGTTTGCCTTCGTTGGTGTCGTTTTTCTCCGGCCCAACGTAGTAGTTGTTGTACCACGCGAATTTCTTGTTCTTCGGCGTGTAAGCGGTTGTGAAGCCCAGCGTCTTGCCGCTGTTGTTATCCTCGACGTTGTTCCAGCCGTTAACGACCTGCAAGCCGACCGCGAAGACTTCGTTGACCGGCTTGGTCATGCGCAGACCGGTGTGATAGTAAGGCCCGTTCGTATACAGATAACCGCGGCCATAGCTCCAGGTCAAGTTGTTTTCGGTCAACTCGGCCCCGGCCGATGTGTAGAACTTGCCGAAGTCGAACTGCAACCCACCCGCGTTCTTGGGCTTCAAACTGACATAGGCCTGCGGAATGTAGCGGACGACGTCGGTGCCCGCCGGATCGGTGGCGTGAAAGACCTCCCATGCGCGGCCAAATCCTAAATCGAGCTTGAACCCGACCGGGTCGGCTTCGTGTTCGAGCGTGAACTTGGTCATGTTGAGCGAAAATTGATTTGCCTTCACTTCGAAATTGCGAAGGTTGTTGGCGCGGCCCGACGGGTGATTGGAATTGAAGCTGTAGTAGCCGTCAATTAGACCGCTGAACGTAATGGGTCCCGCGGACCAGACGCTCGGCGCGGGCGCCGGCGCCGGCGTCTGCGCAAGGAGCGCGCCAGCGAGTGCGAAAGTGCTTGTTGCCGCGGTGAGCAACCGGATGTTCTTCATCTACCTGATCTCCAGACTGAGTTGGTGTGTTTGCAAAAGCGAGAGGATCGACTTGGTCCTGAATTGGATTCTACGGGCCACCCGGTTCGGAAAGCCAATCAATAATTTCAATCGACGCCATAGGTCGAAACGCCGATAGAAATGTTGAATCGCCCGCATAGGAAACTTTGACTTCCGCTTTTCGCTCCAAGCGTGGATGATGAGAGACACACGCCCCGTAGCGCGAGTCCCGCCCCGTTAGCGAGAAGCCCCAAGAGGAGAGTCATGAAACGAATTCTTTCGATGTTGTCGTTGTCGTTGGCTGGCGCGGCGCACATTTTTGCGCAGGCCGCAGCCACACCACCGAGTCCCACAGCCGCCCTCGAAGCCGGCGTCAAGGCCGCTCAATCGAGCGCCGACAACGCCTGGATGCTGGTGAGCTGTGCTTTAGTCTTGATGATGACCGGCCCGGGCTTAGCCCTGTTTTATGGGGGCTTGGTCCGGCGGAAAAATATTTTGGGCACGATGATGCAGAGCTTCATCCTGATGGCTATCGCCACTGTTCTATGGGCTCTTATCGGATACAGTTTGAGTTTTGGTGAAGGAAATCCGTTTATCGGCGATCTGCGCTATCTGTTCCTCGCCGGCGTCGGCGGCGATCCCAACGCGACCTACGCCGCGACAATCCCGCACCAGACCTTCATGACCTTCCAGATGATGTTCGCCATCATCACGCCGGCCCTCATCACCGGCGCATTCGCCGAACGCATGAAGTTCAGCGCGATGCTCCTGTTCACCGTCCTTTGGTCGCTGGTGGTCTACTATCCGCTCGCGCACATGGTGTGGGGCAACAATGGCTACTTGAATGCCTTCCTCGGCGGTAAGGTGCCCTGTCTCGACTTCGCCGGCGGCACGGTCGTTCACATCTCCTCGGGTGTGTCGGCCTTGGTCTGCGCCATCGTGATGGGCAAACGCAAGGGTTATCCGAACGAACCAATGAAACCGCACTCGTTGGTGCTGAGCTTCATCGGCGCCTGCCTGCTCTGGGTAGGCTGGTTCGGATTCAACGCCGGCTCGGCGCTCGGCGCCGGTTCGCTGGCCACCTCGGCCTTCGTCGCCACGCACTTCGCCGCCGCCGCCGCGGCCTGCGGTTGGCTGCTCGCCGAGTGGATGATGCAGGGCAAGCCTTCGGTTCTCGGCGGCATCTCCGGCGCCGTCGCTGGACTTGTCGCAATCACGCCGGCCTCCGGCTTTGTGAAGCCGATGCCCGCGCTTGTGATCGGCCTTCTCGCCGGCATTCTCTGCTTCTACATGGTCGTCAAGGTAAAGAACATGCTCGGTTACGACGACTCGCTCGACGCGTTCGGCGTGCATGGCGCCGGGGGCACACTCGGCGCAATCCTAACCGGCGTGTTCGCAACCAAGGACATCAATCCGGCGTTTAAGGATGCCGCCGGCGTTCCGCTTCCCGTCGGCCTGCTTGAGGGCAATGGCGGCCAAGTGGTAAACCAGTTGATTGGTGTCGCGATCGCCTGGGGTATCGCGGCGGTCCTGACATTTGTCATCCTGAAGATTGTCGGTGCGGTGACCGGTGGCTTGCGTGTATCGCCGGAAGAAGAGACAGAAGGTCTTGACTTGAGCCAGCACGGAGAGGAAGGCTATAACCTGGATGCATAGCCAGATGCCAACGGAGAACCCACTATGAAAAAAATCGAAGCTGTGATTCAACCCTTCAAACTTGAAGAGGTCAAGGAAGCGCTCAAGGCCATTGGTGTCGACGGCATGACTGTAACGGAAGTTCGCGGACACGGCCGGCAGAAAGGGCACAAAGAGGTCTACCGCGGCCAGGAGTATCAGGTCGACTTGCTTCCAAAAGTCAAAGTCGAAATGGTTGTTGCGTCGGGGCGGGCCGACGAAGTGATCAACGCGGTCGCCGCCGCCGCCAAAACCGGCAAGATCGGCGACGGCAAGATCTTCGTCTACGAAGTCGCCGAAGCCATCCGCATCCGTAACGAAGAACGCGGCGAAACCGCGCTCTAACGTGACGCCGCTCCCGGACCTCCGGGAGCGGTTCCTTTCGGACGGGAACCCCGTCGCCATCCTCGCCGAAAGAACCGCTTCCGTCAGTCAGGTCATCGCCGAATCTTTTCAGACCTACCTCACGCCAGTCTTCCCAGAGGGATTGGCCATGGTGGCCGTCGGCGGTTACGGCCGGTCGGAACTGTTTCCCCACTCCGACATCGACATCCTCATACTCGTCGAAAGAGCGCCGCAGGACGAAAAGTCCCGCGACGCTCTTTCGAGGTTTCTGCGCACCGGCTGGGACGGCGGCCTGCACGTCAGCCACTCGGTGCACACCGTCGAGGAGTGCTGCGCGCTCCATCCCGGCAATCTTGAACTGACGATATCGCTGCTCGATCAGCGCTTTCTCTGCGGTGACGCCGACCTCTACCGCAAGCTCTCTTCGCGCCTTCAAAAGTTCATCGCCTCCGAACGCCCAACCATCGTCAAAGGCCTCATCCGCCAAACGCGCGAACGCCACGAGAAATTCCAGAACACCGTCTACCATCTCGAACCAAACTTGAAAGAGGCCCCCGGCGGCCTTCGCGATCTGCATGTCATCGGCTGGCTGACGAAACTCCAAGACCCAGCCCGCGAACTGCCGGACTGGCTCGCCGAACTGCGGGAGGAGATCCGCTTCCTGTTCACCGCGCGCTGCTACCTGCACTACGCCGCCGGGCGCGATCAAAACGTCGTGCAATTCGACGCACAGGAAGAAATCCTCAAGCAGCCCTTCCAAGCCGAAATGACCGTGGCGCAGTGGATGCGCCAATACTTCCTCGCCGCGCGCCGCGTCTTCCGCGCCGCCAAACAAGCCGTCGATGTCGTCGAGTCCTCCGCGCCCTCCGGCCTCTTCTCGCATTTCCGGGATTGGCGCTCGCGTATGTCGACTTCGGAGATCTCGGTCAGTAAGGATCGTCTGCTCCTTCGCAACCCGCAGATGCTCGAATCCGATCCGGAACTCGCCCTGCGCGTCTTGCGTTTCACCGCGCGCCACGGACTCCCCCCAGCCGCCGACACCGAACGCCGCATCGAGCGCGCGCTGCCTGCGATCGAATCCCACTTCGCCTCCGAGCGCCCGCTCTGGAATCATCTGCGCGAAATCTTCTCACTGCCCCACGCCATGCTCGCGCTGCGCACCATGCACGAGACAGGACTCCTCGGCGCGCTGATGCCCGAGTGGCGCATGATCGAGGGCTTCGTCATCCGCGACTTCTATCACCGCTACACCGTCGACGAGCACACGCTGATCGTCGCACAGAACCTGCTCAATCTTCGCGCTGGCGCCGACGGCCCGCGCCGCCGCTTCGCCGAACTCATCACCGAAGTCGAATCGGTGCCGCTGCTTGTCTTCGCGATTCTCCTGCACGACATCGGTAAGTCCATCGACGGCCCCACCCACGCCTACGAATCGGCCCGCCTCGGCGACGTGATCATGAAGCGCATCCAGATGCCCGACGAAGAACAGATGTTCGTGCGATTCCTCGTCGAACAGCATCTGATTCTCTCAAGCGTCATGAACTCGCGCGATCTCGACGACCCCTCGACCGCCAAGGATCTCGCCACCAAAGCCGGCACGGTCGAAAATCTCCGCTACCTCGCGCTAATGACCTACGCCGACATCAGCGGTGTCAACCCAACGGCGATGACGCCCTGGCGCCTCGACCAACTCTGGCGTGTCTACTCCATCGGTTTGCGCGAACTGACGCGCGAACTCGACACCGACCGCATTCACACCCACTCCAGCGCCCCCGCGCACGACTTCCTCGAAGGCTTCCCGAGCCGCTATCTCCGCACTCACGACAAGGACGAAGTCGCCGCCCACATCGCCCTCGAAGAGAAAGCGCGTAAGGACGGCGTCGGCGTCGAACTCGTCCGCCGCGGCGGCGTGTGGAAGCTCACCGTGATCACGCTCGACCGCCCTCGCTTGTTCGCCTCCATCGTCGGCGCGCTCAGCGGCATCGGCATGGATATCGTGAAGGCCGAAGCGTTCGCCAATGCGAAGAACGAGGTGCTCGATTCGTTCACATTCGCCGACCCGCAACGGACGCTCGAACTCAATCCGAGCGAAGTCGACCGCCTGCGTGCGACGCTCGAAAAGGCGGCGATGGGCACTCTCGATGTCCGCCAGATGCTCGAACGCCGCCTTCGCCCCTCGCCCGCCAAGACCGCCGAACGCCTCCGCCCCGCCATCTACTTCGACGCCGAAGCCTCCGCCCACGCGACGCTCGTCGAGATCATCGCCGAAGACCGCATAGGACTGCTCTACGATCTCGCCAATGTCTTTGCGGAGTCGAATTGCAGCATCGAAGTCGTACTCATCGACACCGAAGCGCGCAAGGCGCTCGACGTTTTCTATCTCACCAAGGAAGGCCGCAAGCTTACCGAAAACGAGCAGTTCGTCCTCGAAGACCGCCTCCGCGCCGCCTGCCAGTAACACGCGGCTGCGTGGACGAAATTGGGGCGTCTTAATACCGGCGCCCGCGGCCTCTAATACCCCAACAGCGGTCGCAGCCGTTCCCGCACCTCTGCAACCACGCCGCTCGGCGCCTTACACTCAAACGCCCGCTGCACCTTGCGATTGTAATCGCGCGGGGACATCATGATCGCGGGTCGCCGGCCACGCTGTCCATGCCCCGCTTGCGGATCGAATGTCATCCCAACCACATCGCCGGTATCCGGAACGTAGTGCCGGCCTGCGATTGCTCGCGGCCCTGCGGCGGGCCCCAGTCCGTCTCGCCATGACGGTTCTCGGGCGTGACCTTACCGAGCAATTCACGCAAGGTGTAGGCCGGTTGCGCCAAGCGAACGACGATCTCACCCTCGACCACTGAGAGTTCGACGGTATCGCCCTCCTGAATCCTAACCCGGCATAGCCGGAACCAAAGAGGGAAATCGGATACGATGCCGGGATGGGCGTTGAATCACTGACCGAGCGGTACGGATCGCAGATCGCGGGGGTGTTGGGTTGCTATGACCGGATACTG
>Ga0194128_10005081_pt1 | contig 18763 bp, 16 predicted proteins | sample TA2KigCa65mmetaG_FD_148650 | JGI IMG/M metagenome (GOLD analysis project Ga0194128, IMG submission 148650) | Freshwater microbial communities from Lake Tanganyika, Tanzania - TA2015037 Kigoma Deep Cast 65m | ecosystem: Environmental > Aquatic > Freshwater > Lake | place: Tanzania: Lake... | reverse complement strand
TTGAAGTTGCTCCTGAAGATATGGGCAAAATCATTGGGCGAAGCGGCAACACGGCAAAAGCGCTTCGTATTCTCTTGCGGGTTGTGGGCATGAAAAACAATGCTCGCGTGAACCTCAAGATAAACGAGCCGGAAGGCGGTTCTCGCCCTCCGCGCCCCACGATGAAAAGCGTGGACGAAGCGATGGATGACCTGAAGATTTAGTTTGGAAGTTATGAAGTTTTGAAGTTTAAGAAAACTCCCGCAATTTGCGGGAGTTTTCTTTTTGTGGTAATTTTCCTGCGGAGTTGTTGTTTGTAATTTTTATGAAAGGTGTCCAATGAAAAAAGAGATTGGAAAGAAAGAAATAAAAGTTCTAACACTGGAAAATATAGCGTGTTGGTACAAATTGAGATGGGATAGCAACCGATGCGGCGTTGTGTTTTCCATACACAAAAGCGCTGTTGCATGGGTAGAGGACAGATTGCGTCGCTCGCGGCTCGTTACAATGATAGAGCAAGAATGCGGTCTGAATGATTTGTTCAATTCTTTCAATCCGAACCTTCAAGAAGGGAAATCGTGCGGATTTGGCGGGGCAATAGAACCAATTGATCCGCGGGGGGATTTTTTTGAATTCGTCGTTCCTTACCCGCAAGTGCGAAAACAAACAGGTCGTGTGTGCGTCGAATGTAGTGGAACTGGTGAAAATCAATTGTACGACGGCGGTTGTTTCCATTGCCGTAAGACGGGGAGAGAGTATGTATATGATTGGCACGAAGGATATCGCGTAAGCGCAAGCGTCGCACTTTTGTTCAACACTCTTCAGTTCCCCGACGAAGAAACCTTGTCAGGCGACTATCAACTTGCTGAAGTGTCTTTTCTTGTAGAAAAAACGCGTTTCGGGATTGGGGCAGATGTGAGTCCTACGCTGTGCACTTTCCTAAATGTGCCACGACCGGATATTCACGATTCAATGCGTGAATCTTCGTGTAAAGACATGAATGAAGCGCACCTGCGCATTTTTGGCAGAGAATTACATAAAAACGAATGTCGTGCGTCGCTTAGAGAAGATGGACACCTTGGTTTTGTTTGTCCTGGAGATGCATGCGGTTTCTATACAACCGATAGTCGTGACGGATACAGTCGCTGTTTGGGTTGCAAAATGAGCGACCATAATGTGGACCAGCCGGGGCAGTTGCTTACATTGCTCGCTGGTTTCGCGTCGTTTTTGGGTTCGGTGGATAGGTTTCTGTCGGGAACTTATTCGATAAATCCAAAGAAATAGGACTTCACAGCCGCGCACTTTCTTCCGAAAGTGCGCGGCGTTTTCCTTGTCTTTATTGTGATTTTATTGTAATATATTTTTTATGACTTTTCATATTATTACGCTTTTTCCGAACGCTTTTAAGTCGTATTTGGGAGAATCAATTTTGAAACGCGCGATTGAGGACAAGAAAATTGCGGTGAAGTTTTATAATCCGCGCGACTTTACCAAGGATAAGTGGCGCCGTATTGACCGCGCTCCGTATGGAGGCGGACCCGGAATGGTAATTCAAGCGGAGCCGGTTATGAAAGCAATTCAAAAGGCAAAAGGCAAAATTCAAAATTTAAATTCAAAAGTCAAAATTGTTTGGTTAAGTCCGAGCGGAGAACAGTTTACTAATGTGATAGGAAAGCAGTATGCGAAAAAGTTTTCTGATTTAATTATTGTGTGCGGAAGATACGAGGGAATAGACGCGCGTGTAAAGAAAGCATTTAAAATGGAAGAATTATCCGTCGGACCTTTTGTGTTGACAGGTGGGGAACTAGCGGCTGAAATTATTGTTGATGTGGTAGCGCGACAGATAAAAGGTGTCTTGGGAAACGAAAAATCTCGCGAAGAAGAACGCGTTGCGTCTTCCGATGTATACACGCGTCCGGAAGTTTTTGAATGGAAAGGAAAAAAATATCGCGTCCCGAAAATATTACTCACAGGACATCAAGCTAAGATTGACGTGTGGCGAAATAAAAAAGAACGGTCCCGCGGTGGAGACCGTTCTAAACATCGTTCGTTTTTAGAGGAGTGCCTTGCGTAGTGCTTCAAACAGCACCACTGACTCGTGGAGAGATGTTAACTTCTCCTCCACCAATACCAGTTCTTTCTGCAGTTCTTCCTTGCGTTTTTGGAGCGCTCCGTACTCATCGGCAGAGGATTTGAGTTGCGAAGCGAACATAGGAATCTGAGCTGCATATTGCAGCTTTGTGGCAGAAGCACTAGGAACAATATATTTCCGGTCTGCGCCTCTCCCGGAAACATTCAGAACTTTGCGCTTTCGCAGTCCCGCAAGGTATCCACCCAATGAATGTTTTCCAAAGTGAGGAGATAGCTTTTTGACTATCGAAATCAGTTCCTCTTTCCCGAAAACATTGCTCCCATATGTATTGCGCGCTGCAGCCACTACCTCGTCATCCTTTGGGAATGTCTCTTCTGAAGGCGCACCCACACTCTTCCTGCGTTTTTTCTGCGCAGAACAAATGTCCTCCTTATTTCCCAGTCTGGTTTCTGTAGGCGAGACGCGTACCAAAAGTCCATCCCTGTACATGGTCCCTATGAAACCGCTGCGCGCTTTCCCTTGAATCCGTTTCGGCACTGCTTCAACAACCGAACCGGTAGGAAAGATGTTTGTTCCGTGTGTTTTTCGGAGTTTGGTCACGACTTTCTCTACGACCACGCTCCCAATTTTGCGCGAGCTGGTCGGAACAGATTCCTCTGGCATTTCCCCTAGGATCGGCGCCAGCAGTGAAGCGGTGTCGTGAGAATTAGTATGCAGAGGTTTCGGCCCCAAGTCGCACTCCAGTATGGAGTCCGTTTCGCACACATACAGCTTGCATGACTGTCTGATAAGCCGTTTACCGACTTTAATGCCGGAAATATTGTGAGGGTTTGGATGTGCCTGTCTCACTTTGAGCAGATATGATCCGCTCGCGTTGGCCTGTATAAAGGCGCTTGCTAGGCGTGCCTCAACTGATTCTTCGATCCGCGTGGCAAGAGTGCCGCCGCGAATCACAAGCTTTACACCAAGCGTTTTTTGCTGTTCCCGATCTTTTTGATTTTCTTGTGATTGATCTGTCATATCTGTGCCTTTCAAAAAACTACATATTCCGTCACGAAGTATATATTGAGGCATATTTTTTGTCAACTTGACACTATTTTCCTTTCAGTATAGAGTGCAATGGGAAAACTGGCTCTTTAACAACTCAAAATACACAAAAAGATGAAAGAATCCATTACAGCACTAACTCTTAAAGACGCACTACAGGAATTTGCGCGCGCTCATCGAGATGCGAGCAGGATTCTTGCAGAACGAACGGGTAGACAGGTAACCGTTACGGGTCGCTGGATAAAGGGAACACGAAATCCTATGAGCTTTGACCGCATCATCATTCTTTTTACATTGGAGAAGTATGATTATTTCCTCAAAGAGATTGATGTTTTGCCAGAAGAGTTTCGCGTTTTCGGCAGGATGCTTGCGACGGCGGGAGACATTAAGAAAGCAAGTGTATTCGGAAAGGCGGTCTTACAGATTAAGCCTTATCGCGTTTCCGAGCTCTTCAAATACCCTAGTAAGATAAGAAAACATCACTGCATCCTTATCCGGAAACATGTAGAGAGAATGAGACAAGTGAGCAAGTCGCCGGAAGAAGCCACAGAAACGACGGTATCCACGTCTCCGCGTGACACAGCGGTAAGTCTTACCGCAGGAGGAATGGAAAAGTGGAAGGTCGCAATATCTAATGCTTTTCTTTACTCGCTCGGCAGCGTACAGCAGCTTGGCGAAATTATCACATCGGACTCCTTTACCGAAACGGACCGAACGGAAATCAGAGAGATGTCGGTGAAATCAGAGATCTCTATTTTCCGCATCTCCGACATGATACGTGCGCTTTTAAGTCAAGAGGCGCTTGAACGATTCCAAAAACTTCAACAACCAACAAAATGAGATATCATGAAAACAGAAACACAAGACCCACGGTTAAAGATACGGTCAGGAAAAACCCCTATCAGAGTTCACATCGGCAAAGCACTGGAGCTTTTTGCCGCGCAGTATCCGACTGTTATGGAGGTTGTTTACGAGCTCGTGCAAAACGCGATTGATGCGGAAGCTGCACAGATTCGTATACGCGTGAACTACAACAAGAGAAAAGAGCGCACCCTTACCGTTACTGACAACGGTACTGGAGCAACACCCGAAATGGTGGCGGAAGCGCTCATCAATGTCGCGAACACGCTCAAGGTGAGCGGAGACAAGTACGGCCAGTTTGGCCTTGGATTCATGTCGCCTCTAAAAAAATGCGAGGCGTTTGAATTCACCACAAAATTCCGCGAAGAGCCGGATACTGATTTTCGCACTTGGCTGTTTTCTTCCGAGATTATCGGCCTGCAGGATTTGAGCGAAATCAAGTGGAGCTTGGAGGAGGGGATGTTGTTTATCTCTGATTCCAACGCGACGGTGCCGACGAAACTGCGCAATCGCGAACCTGTTCCATGGCGTACGCGAGTGCGTATGCGCCACGTTACCAAAGACAAGCGCATTGCGCACATTGACATGGATGAGCTCGTTACCGAGATTGGTCGTCGTTTCCGAGACAAGATTCTTGAAAATGATGTGGATATCAAGGTTAGTTTTTTGGATGAGAACGGTAGGAAGGAACTTACCCGAACAGTTTCTCCGCAGCGGTATCAAGGGCGTCCACTAGATGCCCACACTACAACAGACAATCACGCGGGAACTACTGAATTTCAGATGTTTCTGGCGTTGAAGGGATCCAACGGTCGGCAAGGAAGAGTAGAATTCAGCACCCGTGCCCAAAAAGGGTTGCGCCAACGGCTGACGGATGATCAGTTCAAGCGCTGTATTGCGCACTGTGGCATTCCCATGCGTTCCGATGTTTTGGGAGCGCTTGGCTCGGGTGTCTTTGAGGGCGAGGTAATCGCCCAACATGTCACGCTTAATCCGAATCGCACTTCCTTTGTGAGTGACGACGCCCTCTGGGGTTTCTGCGGGAGTATTGAACGCTGGTTCGACGAAGTAGGAAAACGGCACTACGAGAAGGTGCTCAAAGAAAATCAAGAGTACCGTTATGTTCAAATTGGCGAACAGGTGCTTGATTTTCTGGAGCGGCTGATTAAAAGCAGTCCAGGATTCCTGGAATCGCTTCGCTCAATCTTGCCTGCGGGTATTACCATATCACGGGCAGGAACTGGAGGAGGGACGCCGCCAGAGTTGCCTGAGCCGAAAAAGCAATCAGAGTGCGAGGAGGAAGAGAAGAACAAAAAACCTCTTGGTCCGGAAAAGCCAAAGCCCGACGATCCTTCCAAAAAACCAAAAGGGAAAGTCGTGGGAGGGACCAACCTCCGCGGTGGTTTGGGATTACGGTTTGAGTATGTTGAGTTTGAAATGACTCGACAGCCATACGAACTGGATGTGGATGAAGGTGTTCTACGGTTTAATATCCACCACCAATTCTGGTCGTATTGCAATCCCAGCGACCGGAATCTCCGGCAATACATTACGATTGCCGCCCAAATCGCGCTCATGGAAGCGCGTTATCAAGATGGTGGAGGGCCAATGCTTCACCATTGCCTCTATGATATTCTTCGCGTGCAGGTGATGAACATCGTGAATCACGGTTTTTTGGCGGGAACGCCGGGAGCTGCGATACGAGAACTCATCTTTGATGCGTAAGTCGTATAGAGAGTTACTAACAAACTCCCCGCGGGAAACTGTGGGGAGTTTTACTTGTCCGCCTTCTTTTGCGTGCGCGTCTTCTTAGGTTCCTTCAGGATTTCCAGCGCGCGGTCTAGAGTTATGTCATACGGATTGTCCGGCGCTTTTAGAGAACGAAAGTCGCCGTCATGGACAATATACGGACCGAATCTTCCACGACTTGCGGTTATTTCTTTGCCTGTGCTCGGATGCGCGCCGAGAGCGCGCGGAAGAGAAAGAAGTTTAAGCGCGCGTTCAAGGTTAATGGATTGAGGATCAATATCTTTTGGAATGCTCGCCATTTTCGGCTTCTCGCCGCCTTTAATTTTTTCGCCGAGTTGAACATATGGACCAAACCTTCCTTCTTTTACGAATACTTGTTTACCGCTTATTGAATCTGTTCCTATGGGAACATCAGGTTTTTTTTCTTCAACAATACTTCCGTCTAACTTGCGCGCGCCTTTGCAATCAGGAAATATTTTGCAGGAATAAAAAGCACCGATACGGGAAAGTTTTTTCTCCATTCCGCTTTCGCACAGCGGACATTTCATTGACGGTGGAGCGTCTCCGAGTGAATTTATTTTATCCGCATCCTTCGCTTGTTTCTTAACTTCTTTATGAAACGGAGTGTAGAAATCCTTTAAGGTCTTTTCGTATTCGCGTTCTCCATTCGCGATGTCGTCAAGTTGGTCTTCCATTTGCGCGGTGAAAGAATCGGAAATATATTCATTGAAATATTTTTCCAAAAACATACTAACCGCATCTCCGGTGTCCGTAACACGCATCGCCCGTCCTTCTTTTTCAACATAACCGCGCCCAATAAGCGTTTCAATAATTGAAGCGTAGGTGGAAGGACGCCCAATTCCGCGTTTCTCCAATTCTTTCACGAGGGCGGCTTCGCTGAAACGGGATGGCGGTTCCGTCTGTTTTTCCTCTGAACGAATATCTGAAAGTGTAAGCGGCTCTCCTAGGATAACTTTCGGAAGTTCAATTTCTTCTCCACGCGCCTCAGGGTCCGCTAACAGCCATCCCAAAGAAAGAATTCTGCTTCCGTTAGCGATAAAATCAGGAGTGTTTTTGGCGCCAGCGGATATTTTTGTCCGCAAAATATTCGCGTTAATCATTTGCGAAGCGATTGTCCGTCGCCAGATTAATTCATAAAGTTTTTTTTGTTCCGCGGTTGTTCCAGCGCTTGAACGCGATAAATTGGTCGGGCGTATCGCTTCATGCGCTTCCTGAGCGTTTTTTACTTTTCCTTTGTATTCGCGCGCCGCCGCGTTTTCTTTTCCGAATGTTTTTTCTATTACAGCTGTCGCGGCGGCGCGCGCCTCGCTTGAGAGATTCGTGGAATCGGTGCGCATATATGTAATATGTCCCGCCTCATATAATTTTTGTGCGAGGAGCATTGTGCGCTTCGGCGAAAATCCGAGGCGCGTTGACGCGGCTTGTTGTATAGTTGAAGTAATAAATGGCGGACGAGGCGCGCGACGCGTTTCCGTCTCGCTCACTTCTTTTACGAACCACTTTGCTTTTTTGCCTTCCGACAAAATTCGTTCCGCTTCTTTCGCGTCGCGCGGTTCTTCTGTGCACGCGAGCGCGAGCGCGCCTCCATTTTTTGTTTTTGCGTCCGCAAAAATCCTCCAAAATCTTTCCGGAACAAACGCTTTAATCTCGCGCTCGCGTTCCGCAAGAATGCGCAAGGCGGGGGATTGCACGCGCCCGGCGGATAACCCGTAACGTAGTTTTTTCCAAATAAGCCCAGACAGGTCATATCCGACAAGACGGTCAAGAACTCGCCGCGCTTCTTGCGCACGCCGCAAGTTTTGGTCTATTGAGCGTGGGTGATTCAGCGCCTCCTCAATCGCTTTTTTTGTAATTTCATGATAAGTGATCCTGCGCACAGGAGGTTCCTTCTTTCCGAGCTGTTCTTTTAATATGGCGGCCAGATGCCACGCTATTGCTTCTCCTTCTCTGTCTGCGTCAGTCGCGAGAATTATTTCCGACGCTTTAAAAGCGGCGTTCGCTATATCCGCTACCGTCTTTTCTTTTCCTTTGGAAATTTCGTAATGCGGAATAAAACCATTTTCAATATCAACAGCATTCTTGTTTGATTTAGGTAAATCGCGAATGTGTCCAACGGACGCTTTCACGACAAATTCTTTTCCAAGATATTTTCCTATAGTCTTCGCTTTTGACGGCGATTCCACTATTAACAATTTAGACATTGGAAATAAGTGTAGCATGAATATATTACCTTGTGTTATATTAATTATGTATGGAAGGTCTTACTAAACAACAACTCACGCTTCTTGCTCTTCTAGTATCGTTCGTAACTTCCATTGCGACCGGAATTGTGACAGTGTCGCTTATGGAACGCGCGCCGAAAGCTGTGACGCAGACGATAAACCGCGTAATAGAGAAGACTGTTGAACGCGTTGTGCCAGCTGAAAATCAAAAAGCTTCGGTTGCAACGAAAGAAACAATCGTTGTGCGCTCGGATGATTTAGCGGTTGCGGCGATTGAAAAAAATTCTAATTCAATAATTCGCATAAAACGTGTTGACGGTGCCGGCGACAAACGGGCGGAAATTCTTGTTGGAATCGGAGTCATTGTTTCGAAGGATGGAATTGTGGTGGCTGACGGCGGAGTTCTTTCGCGCCGTTTTGACGAATACGGTTCGCCGATTCCGCGTTCTTTTCTAGCGATTCTTACAGATGGTTCAGTGGCGGAATTGCAAGTTCTTGGAACTGATGAAGAAAACGGACTCTCCTTGTTTTCAATAAAATCGTTAACTGATTCAAAAACAATTTTTACTCCCGCTGAATTTGGAAATTCCGATTCTATGAAATTAGGACAAACAGTGATTTCTCTTGGAGGCGGTGGAGACAACGCTGTTGGAACAGGAATTATCGCGAATCTCGGATACAGCAACTCTTCCACGAAACAAGTAGGCGCGATTTATACGGACCGCGAAGCATCGTCCGCGATTTCCGGCACTGTTTTATTGAATCTTTCTGGAGAAGTAATAGGCGCGAATATAGGAATAAACAGCATTGATAAAAGCCGCTACCTCCCTTCAAATTTTATTAAATCAAGTATTGAGAAAATAAAGACATCAATAAAATGAAAATAGGAAACGCTATAAGAATTGCTCTTCTTTTGGCGCTGGTTGCCGCGGGGATTTTTTCCATACTGAAAAAAACATATCAATCAGTGTCTTCTTTTGAGGAATGTATTGCGAAGGGAAATGCAATAATGGAAAGTTATCCGCGCCAGTGCCGCGATTCGCGCGGAAATATGTTTCGCGAGAATATCGGAAACGAACTTGAGAAAGATAATTTAATAAGAATCGCGAGCCCGCGCCCGAATGACAAAATAAAAAGTCCGGTTGAGATTCGCGGTGTCGCGCGCGGCTATTGGTTTTTTGAAGCGAATTTTCCTATATTTGTAGTTGATTGGGACGGAAGAATCATAGGGCAGGGAAACGCTACAGCAAATAGCGACCCCGCCAATGGCGGGGTAAACTGGATGACGGAAGATTTTGTTCCTTTTACTGCGAGTGTTCAGTTTGATATTTCGCAGATTTCAGAACAGCCCGCCATATCGTCAGGCAGGTATTCAAAAAATGGTTCTCTAATTTTGAAAAAAGATAATCCGTCAGGTCTTCCGGAAAACGAAGATGCACTAGAAATTCCTGTGATGTTTGAGTAAGAACATATATCACACCACCCACTCTGTCCTCGGCAGACCTCGGACATCTCCCCCTTTAGAAAAGGGCGAGAAAAGATAATTTTCGTTATAGTACGATATATCGTACCTTGCGTCCGGCGGTTGTACACCAGAGTTCTATGCTCAACGCAAGGAACGATTGGCTAGTCTAAGTCAGATCATATGCGAAGAAAGCAATGTGTCGTCAGAATTGCTTTGGGTAATGCCAGACATGATGCCTCTCGGACAAAGAAGCAGACTTGCGCTCCTTGAATATGTTCAGTGGCTCCAAGAACAGTGCAGGACCTTGAAATTCTCCGCAATAAAGCAGGAATTGAACCTGTAACATGTGTCGCCGAGCGCACAGACGCGCTCGGCTTTTTTATTTGCCATCACTCATGGAACTATTCGCGCGAATAAGTCCTTACATATAAACTATTTTATAATTTCTGAAATCCCTCCTTAAGGAGGGTGCCGAGGTCTGCCGAGGCAGGAGATGTTTCTTTTGAAATTGTGCTATATTTTTTATTAGACGGGGTATCGTATAAAAGCAGTATGCACGCATGGGGTGCGTGCGGCCCCGGAGCATTACCGGGTACCCCGAAATTATCCACAGCTAAATCCGAAAATGCGCTTTATAATGTCCCTATGTCGAAAAAAGCACTTTATACAGGAATTGCGGTAGTGGTGGCGATTTTGCTCGCGTATCTTTTCTTCACCGGCCGAGCATAAGCCGCTATTTTGTATCTTTCAGAGGAATCGTGAACGCTAATCCACTTAGCGTTATTATTCCTATTCCAAGAAAAAGATATTGCATTGGCAAGTAAATCAAGAACAAAGAAACAAGAGCTGGCGCGATTACATACGCTGCGGGACGCACGGCTCTGTAAAAAGCGACTATGTCGGCATCGCCGGCATTTATTTTTTTGAAAAAATATGTTTCCGTCATCACTTCTATCATTGATGCGCCTACTCGCGTGGTGAACAGAAGAGCGGTCCATAACAGGAATAACGGCGCGTTCACAAATGAAATCATCGCGGTTGAAATCGCAGAAATGACAAATCCCGCCGCAAGAAACTCTTTTTCTCCAAGCCATTTGTCCGCAATCCGCCCAAGCGGTCCTTCCAGTAAAACGAAAGGAAGAAGCATTATTGAGAACATTATGCCGATAGTTTGCCAATCAAACCCAATATAGTCATGAAGATAGAGTGGGGTGTAAATGACCATTCCCGCGAAAAAAAATTGCAGAATAAATCCTGCGCAGAAAATCAATCGGATATTTTTTCTGCGCATAATAGTCCGTAATGTAGACCAAAAGGGCAGATTTTTGTATTCTGGGTCGGCAAAATTCTTGAAAAATTTTTTGAAAATCACGAAAGCCGCGAGTAGGAATACAAGCGATATTAAATAAATACGCCAGTAATCGCTGTTTTTTAATGCGAACCCCGCCAAGAACGGAGAAATGATCCAAGCGACATTTACAACAGTGAGATAATTTCCGCGCGTAGTCCCCGTCTTGTTGTTTTTAGAAAAACTTTCAAGTATTAAATCAAAATCAAAAGCGATAATAGAAATCGCGATGAAGTTTATCGCAAACGCGGCGACAATCGCAAACGGATTTTTCAATGCCACCAATCCGATTGTAGCGACGAAATCCAGCGCGAGCAATGTTAGCGTAAGGTCATAATCGCCACGTTTTTTAAGAAGGGAACCGATAAAGAAAAAAGCAATCAGCGTTATTAAAGACGCGCCGGCGTATAAAAGCCCGACGCTCCCTTCTCCGATTTTACCCGCAAGAAAAGTAGAGTTGATGTATGCGGGAGAAGCGACATGAAGAGTAAAAATAAACGCAAGGAGATAAAAAGGCGCAAATGTCCCGGCGCTTTTTAATATTTTCTCCATTAGGATATTGTAGCAGAAAAAACACCCCGCCTGTGGACAGGCTTGGTGTGGCTGTTAGCGAGTAAAGAATTGCTTTAGTCGCTCTTGCTCGTTAGGCGACTTTCGTTGATTCTGAAAATATGTTAGCATAGGCGATATAAAAAGTCAAATAAAACACAAAACGGGCTCATAGTAAAATGGTATTACGCATCCATGGCATGGATGAGATCCGGGTCCGATTCCCGGTGAGTCCACCAGACAGGAAATTGCAAGCAAGAGGCAGTCGCCTCGCTTCGCTCGGCGACCAAATCGTAAGGAATTTTAGGCGAAAAAATCAATTGGCGATTCTGCTTTTGGGAAAAGAAAATTTTTAATCAAAACTAATATGAAATACATACTTTACGCTCGCAAGAGTACTGAAGACGAGGACAGACAGATTTTGAGCATTGAAGCCCAAATTTTCGAATTGAAAGAATTTGCCGCCAAAGAAAAACTTGAAATTGTCGCCTCACTTTGCGAGGCAAAAACCGCCAAAGAACCTGATAAAAATATCGGCCCGGACTGCATTTTATTTTTGGGAAAAGAAAATTTTTCATAAGGTCGAATTATAAGTTAAAAAACTTTTTAATATGAACCAAAAAGGTTTTTCAAATGATATAATTACCCCCCACATCTTAGTTGCATAGATACGGCGTGCAGTGTTATAAAAAGATATGATAAAAAAAGTGGCTAAATTTGCTCGTAAACATAAGGTTTACACAGGATTAATTACTATCTTAATTCTTGTTGCCGGATATTTCATATTTCGCGCATTTTCAGGAAATGGAGAAAATGTCCGATATGTTTTTGCGCAAGTCCGGCGCGGAACGATAGAAACATCCGTATCCGGAAGCGGGCAGGTCTCTCCGTTCACGCAAATTGAAGTAAAAGCGAAAGCGTCAGGAGAGGCGATTGCTTTATACGCGGTAGCGGGGAAATATGTGAATGCTGGAGCGATTCTAACGGAACTTGACGCGGATAATGCCATAAATAGCGTGAGGGACGCGGAGCTTGCGCTTGAAAGCGCGCGCATCGCGTATGAGAAAGTCCGAGGTCCGTCAAATTCCGCGGTGCCGCGCCTTAAAGAACAAGCCGTGATTGACCTTGCTCGCGCTTATGACGACGGTTTTAGCGCCGCCGCCGCCGCTTTTATAGACATTCCGTCTCTTCTTGCTAATTTTAAAAATCTTCAGCAAGATAAAACATTTGATAAGAATCAGGAAAATATTTCCTGGTATGCAAATCAGATTCCCAACGAAGAAGAAATCGTAAAAAGGCGCGCAGAGGAATTGCGCGATTCGGCGCGCTCCGGATATGACATCGCGCGCGCGTCATACGACAAAAGTTTTGATTTTTATAAGAAAATTTCTCGTTATTCTGAACAAAACGAAATAGAAAGATTGGTGTCGGAGACATATAAGACGACTCAATTTATTTCTAACGCGGTAAAGACAAACAGCAATTATATTGATTTCACGCGGGATTTTATGGAAACAAATAATTACGCGATTCCGACGGCTGTCTCCGCACAACAGTCGTCTCTCAATTCTTTTACTGGAACTTTGAACGGACATTTGGCGAAACTTCTCTCTTCGGCGAACACAATCAAGGATGCAAAAGACGCTTATACGAACGCTGATTTAGATCTCGCTTCGCAAGAACTTTCATTAAAACAAAAAGAAAACGCGCTCTCGGATGCGAAAGAAAAACTTGCCGACTATACAGTCCGCGCGCCTTTTGCGGGAATCGTAGCGAAAGTTAACATCAAAAAAAATGACGATGTGTCGTCGGGAACAAGCGTGGTTACTCTTATAACAACGAGAAAAATAGCGGAGATTTCATTAAACGAGGTTGATGCTGCGCAAGTTTCAATCGGACAAAAAACAAAACTTTCTTTTGACGCGCTTCCTGAAATGAAGGCGGATGGAGTTGTTTTTGAAATGGATACAGTCGGAACTATGTCGCAGGGAGTCGTCTCTTATGTCGCAAAAATTTCTTTCATATCGCCCGACTTGCGCATAAAGCCGGTAATGAGCGTTACTGCGGATATAATAACGAACAAAAAAGACAATATTCTGCTTGTGCCGAACTCCGCTATAAAAACAGCAGGAAACCGTTCGTATGTTGAGAAGCTTTCCGATGGAGCCGCAGCTCCGTCGCGCGCGTTTGTCGGGATTGGACTTGCAAACGACGAGACAACTGAAATTATAACAGGACTAATGGAAGGCGACACAGTTATAGCGCGGACGATTGACGCGACAGCGGCGGCAACCACGGCAACTACAAATCAACAGAACAACACAGTATTTAGATTTCCGGGGACTGGAGGAAGATTTATGAGGTAACATTTCATTAAATCCTCCCTTGAGTGAGGTGCCGATCGAAGCGAGGCGGAGGATGTAATCTTATGATTGAATGCAAAAACATCACAAAAATCTACTACAGCGGGGACTCAAAGACCGCGGCTGTTGAAAACGCGTCATTTACTATCCGTGACGGAGAATTCGTCGCGATTACTGGTCCTTCCGGTTCCGGAAAATCAACGCTTATGCACATTCTCGGTTGTTTAGATAAATCTACAAAAGGCGAGTATATTTTAGATGGAAAAAATATTTCGGATTTGTCAGACGACGAACTTGCCGCTATACGCCGCGAAAAAATAGGGTTCGTATTCCAGTCGTCTAATTTGCTTCCGCGCGCCACGGTTTTGCGAAATGTTGAACTTCCGCTTGTTTACGCAGGCGTGCCGCGCACGGAGCGCGAAAAAGCGGCGCGCGGCGCGTTGCGGCACGCCGCTTTTTCGGAGAAATTTCTAAATCATCGTTCAAACGAGCTTTCCGGCGGAATGATGCAGAGAGTCGCTATAGCGCGCGCTTTAGTAAATTCTCCTTCGTTGATTCTCGCCGACGAGCCGACGGGAAATCTGGACACAAAAACCGGAGAGGCTGTTATCAATACATTCAAAGAACTTCATGAAAAACAAGGTCGGACAATTGTTTTAATCACGCACGAACCATATGTCGCGGAGAAAGCGGAAAGAATTATCCATATCAAAGACGGGAAAATAATTTTATGAAGCCAACTGACTTATTTAAAGAAACATTATTCGCGTTATCCGCGAACAAAGTCCGTAGCGGGCTTACAGTTCTCGGAATCGTGATAGGAATTTCTTCCGTTGTCGCGATGATTTCCATCGGAGTGGGCACTTCCGCATCAATAGCCGCGAGCATAGAAGGGCTCGGTTCAAATCTGCTTACAATTATTCCAGGAACTTTTCAGCCTGGTCGCGGACTCGTTTCTTCCGGACGCGGCTCTGCTGAAACATTAAAAAACGAGGACGCGGAAGCAATTACAAAAATAAACGGAGTTGCTGCAATTTCCCCGGAATACCAGCAAAGATTTCAGATTGTCTCTACAACCGGCAAAAACACGAATTCTCTTATAATAGGCGCGAATCCTTCATACGAAACAGTGCGCAATGTATCGGTTGATAATGGAAACTTTATTACGGAATCAAATTTGCGGAGCTTGGGCAGAGTCGCTGTAATAGGCGCGGCTGTTTCTGAAGATTTATTTGGAGCAGATAATCCAATCGGCAAAACTATCAAAATCAACAAAACAATTTTTAAAATTATCGGAGTTATGAAAGCGAGAGGCAGTTCCGGTTTTTTCAATGCAGACGACATGATTATTGTTCCGCTCACAACTATGCAAAAAATACTTTCCGGCGCGGAACATCTATCTCTTATCGCGGTTTCAGTCGTTAATAAAGATGATATGGCGGTAGTTCAAAATGAAGTCGTGTCAGTTATTGCGGCGCGTCACCGCGTCTCGCTGGCGACTCCGGATTTTTCCGTGGTCTCAAGCAAAGATATACTCGGCGCGCTCACGAAAGTGACTGATACATTCACGATTTTCCTCGCTTCAATTGCAGGCATTTCTCTTCTGGTGGGCGGCATAGGAATTATGAATATGATGCTCACGACGGTCACGGAGCGCACGCGGGAAATCGGACTGCGAAAAGCTATTGGCGCGAAAAATAGAGACATAGCGTTCCAGTTTCTCGCGGAATCGATCATTCTTACTTTTATAGGAGGAATAGTCGGAGTAATTATCGGCTGGCTCATTTCAAAAGCGGTGTCGCAACTCGCGGGAATAGCCACAAGCGTTTCTCTTTTTGCTGTTCTTCTTGCGTGCGGAGTGTCGGCGACCATAGGAATTGTTTTTGGATATTATCCTGCGCGCAGAGCGTCCAAATTAAACCCGATAGAAGCCTTGCGGTATGAGTAGAAGTATGGTAGAAAAGTTATATGAATGAACTTGCCGGAGGAATATTTCTCGGAATTATATTAATGTTTTCGTTGTTGGCGTTTGAACCGAATCTAAGTTCGTTGTCTTTTTCGTTTAATAACAATCAAAAAGCAACAATTGGTTCTATGGAAATGAAAACAGAGAAAAAAGCGGTATTTGCAGTCGTGAGTTCCGCGTTTAAAAATGGAGGTGTTATTCCAACGCGTTTTACTTGCGACGGGAAAAATATTTCTCCAGAAATCTCTATCTCAAATGTTCCAAAAGAAGCGCAGTCTTTTGTTGTAATAATGGATGACCCTGACGCGCCGAGTGGAACATGGACGCACTGGTCGGTTTTTAATATACCTCCGACAACAAAAGTCCTTCATGAAGGCAAGGAGCCGATAGGCCGTGCCGGAACTAATTCTTGGGGAAAGACCGGATATCGCGGTCCTTGTCCGCCGAAAGGCGAGCACAGATATTTTTTCCGCGTCTACGCGTTGAACAAAACATTACCGCTTAATGTTGGCAGTTCAAGAGGAGATATATTGACTGCAATGAAGGGGAGTGTCTTAGCGACGGCGGAATTAATCGGGCGTTACAAAAGAGATGTAAAATGAATTATAATATAAGCAATGCTTCCGTCATCTTTCAATATAAAAGCGACCAACATTGAGTTTACGCCGGAATTGCGCGCGTATCTTGAGAAGCGGTTTTCTTCTTTGTCGGGTGTCTTGGATTTCAATGAACCGACCTTGAAAGTGCAAGTAGAAATAGGTCGCACTACAAGACATCACGACAAAGGGGATGTCTTTCGAGCTGAATTTAATATTCGCGCGCGTAAAAATTCTTTCCGAATAGTCCGCGAAGCCGCGGATATTCATATTGCGATAGACGAAGCGCGTGATTCCATGGAAAATGAACTATCTCGCGCTAAGACGAGGCGCATATCTTTTGTTCGCAGAAGTAGGCGAGCAGTGAAAGAAATGGTGCGCGGTTTTTATGGGGCGGGAATGAAATTTGTTCACATTCCGAAATGGGCGATTCCAAGATTGCCTAAAATACCACGTTTTCGTCTTCCAAAAATGCCTAAAATATCCAATCTAAAGTGGCCTTGGAAGAAGAGATAACACTTGACAAATAGTCAAGGATTTGCTATACTATACAGTAGAAAGAATTGACGGGCAAAAAGGCATTAGCCAACATTTGCTCCGCTGACTGCTTCTTTTCAGAAGCTACAGGTTCGCCGTTTTCCTTCTTCCAATAAACGGCCCGAGGCAGAGCGGTTCTCTGCTTTTGGAGGAGTATATGGTTACTCTACCAAATGGGCAGGCTATAACTTGGGCCGAGTGGCTCAAGATTATCACGGCCTACATGCCCGAGACAGAAAATTAACAACCACAATCAGGACACCGATATGAACATATCAAATTGGTTCACTTGAATAATTAGGTGACGGCTTTCGCGGGAGATGTAGCCGACAGAGACATCCCGTAAACCACGACTTGCGCTAAAGAGCGAAGTCGTGGTTTTTGTTTACTTCAATATCTTTACTTTCTCTGCTACCAGCGAGAATTCGCCGTTGCGGTTTGAAATGCGCCCCTGCATAACTATGCAATTCTCTTGCGCGAGAATTGCTTTGTGTTCGTTGTACAGGCGTGGAAACGCGACAACTTCCGCGATTCCTGAAAAATCTTCCAACTTTAAAAACGCCATCAACTCGTTATTTTTTGTGATGACTGGGCGCACTTCCTGCAAAATACCCGCTACAACAACAAGCATTCCTTCTTTATATTCTTCGCGCGCGCGTTTGATATTAACTTCGCGCTTATCTAAAAGATGCCGGAACTTATCCAGCGGATGTCCGGAAATATACAAACCAAGCAATTCTTTTTCCCACGCAAGTTTTTCTTCTGTTGTAGACGGCTGTGTTTCTTGAAGCCGAATTCCGGAAATTGGGAGCGAACCAAAAAGAGACGCGCCTGTGTTGTTAGAGTTTTCTTTATTATAAGCCAAAAGTGTTTCCATATTCGCCAGCATTTGTCCGCGTTCGCCGAATTCATCCATCGCGCCTGCTTTTATAAGCGCCTCAAGCGATTTTTTGTTCAGATTTTTATCTTTCACTCTTTCAAGAAAATCAGAAAGATTTTTAAATGCGCCACCCCTCTTTCTCTCGGAAATAATTGAATCAGAAATACCTTCTCCAAAATTCTTAATTGTTGTGAGGCCGAAACGAATTCTTTCTTTTTCCACAACTGTAAACCCGCTCTCACTTTCATTTACCGATGGAGGTAAGACCTGAATATTCATCCTTTTACATTCCGCCACCGCTTCGCCGACTTTTTCTACATCACCTGATTCAGCGGTAAGAACCGAGGCCATATAAATAGCGGGGAAGTTCGCTTTCATATACGCGGTCTGATACGCGACCTTTCCATAACTTGCCGCGTGCGCTTTATTAAAACCGTATGCCGCGAACGGCTCAATAAGTTTCCAGAGTTTCTCCGCTTTTTCTTTCGTGCATCCGTTTTTTTGGAATCCTTCCAAAAGTTTTAATCTTTGCGCCTCCATTTCAGCGGGAATTTTTTTACCCATCGCTTTTCGAAGTTTATCGACTTCAAGCCACGAATACCCCGCGAGATAAATTGCCGTCAAAAGAACATCGTCCTGATAAGTTATTACTCCGTAAGAATCCGCGAGAATATCTTTAAGGCGCGGGTCAAGATAAGAAATCAAGCGCGGGTTATGTTTACGCTCAATATATTGAGGTATTGTCTCCATAGGACCCGGACGGTAGAGCGCCACCATCGCGTTTATATCGTGAATAGACGAAGGTTTAAGTTCTTTCAAATAACGCGTCATTCCAGAACCGTTTAGTTGAAATAGTCCAGAAGTTTCTCCTTTAGCCAACATCTCAAAAGTTCTTTTGTCGTCAATCGGAATGTTTTCAATATCAATTTCAATTCCTTCCTGCTCTTTTACTCGTTTTACTGAATCCGCGAGAATAGATAAGTTTCTTATTCCAAGAAAATCAAATTTCAAAAGCCCCGCGTCCTCAACGGCATACATATCGTATTGAGTTATAAGTTTTCCACCTTTCGGGTCAAGTTGAAGTGGCG
>Ga0194128_10005076_pt1 | contig 18770 bp, 17 predicted proteins | sample TA2KigCa65mmetaG_FD_148650 | JGI IMG/M metagenome (GOLD analysis project Ga0194128, IMG submission 148650) | Freshwater microbial communities from Lake Tanganyika, Tanzania - TA2015037 Kigoma Deep Cast 65m | ecosystem: Environmental > Aquatic > Freshwater > Lake | place: Tanzania: Lake... | reverse complement strand
TGGCGGCACTGATCCCGGCTGCTTCATTCCGACGTTTCTCAATGAGACGAGTGAAGGTGAACGTCACATTGTTTTTACGCAAAACGCACTCGCGGATAAGACTTACCTCGAATACATCAACTTCATTTACGACGGACAGTTTGCCGCGTTGACGGCCGACGATTCGCAACAGGCGTTCAAGAGTTACAATCGTTTCCGCTCAAATCGACCTACGCCGAGGCCCGGCCGTTGGGCCCCGTTTTGGAACTGCGTGTCCAGGAGGAGCGAAATGCGCTCACGACGGAGCGTGCCGGCCAATCGCTCGATTACTGGCGAACCACCAGCCAACAATTACTCTCGGACACTGAATCGTCCGGCTCCTTTCAAATAGTGGCGACTTACTCGAAGATGGCTGCCGCCCAAGGCAACCTTTTTGCCGAACACAACCTGACGACCGAAGCGGAACAAGCTTATCGCATCGCCAGCGAAATCTTTCCCGGTTGCCCGGAAGCAGCCTTCGGCCTTTCGGAAGTTTTGGCGCGGACAGGCCGATCCGAGGAAGCCCGCCGAATTCTGGATGAATTCGAGAAGAACAACCCGGCAATGCGCGACGCCGCTAACGCTTCGCGTGAAGCGCTCTTTCCAAAGTTCACTTCACCTGCCAAGCGATAAACCGGACAGGCGAGACGCGCTGTCCTACAGTTTATTGTGCCGCGATACAGAAGAGATGCTTCTCGCCCCGCAAGAGCAGTCGATTGGCGACGGGCACTGGCGATGCGATGATTCGTTCGCCCATATTGTTTTCAGCCAGCAACTCGAACTTGCGCTCGACGCGCGCGACAAACACCACGCCATCTTCGCGCGCGGCGTACAGCTTCCCGTCAGCAACAGTCGGAGATGAATAATAGCTGGCGCGGTTCTTCGGCAATTCATCGCTCCAGATCGTCTTGCCGGTGGTGGCATCGATGCATTCAACTTCGCCGCGGTCGCGAACAACGTAAATTCGTCCTTGGGCGGCCGCCGGAGTCGGAACGAAACTGCCCGTGTCCTCGCGCTTCCAAACTCGATGTGAGGCTGTCACATCGCCGCTGCCGCCAAGTTTGATCGCTTGCAGCGTGCAATCCTTGTCGCGGCCATACGGAACGACAATCGTGTCGCCTTCCAGCAACGCCGACGCGACCACTGGCAAGTAGGAGCGTCCCTTGGCATTGAAGTCTCCGCACGACCAAAGGACCTTGCCATTGGCCGCATCATGCGCGGTCAAATGTTGAGCGCCCAAAACCAGAATTTCCTGCTTGCCACCGCGCGCAACCGTGATCGGGGAAGCGTAACTGTGGTCTCCTTCCACCGGCGTTTCGTAATTTCGCGGCGCCTTCCAATGCATCACACCGGTTTGTTTGTCGAACGCTGCCAGCCAAGACTCGCCATGGTGCATGCGGGCGATGACGACGTCTTTCTCCGTGAGCACCGGTGATATGCCATGATCCCAATAAAGCGTATCCTTGCCATAGCGCTCGACGAGATTTGTCTTCCAGCGCAACTTGCCGCCGAAGTCCAGCGCCGCCAGATGGCCGCTCTTGAAATAGACATACACTCCGCTGCCGTCAGTCACTGGTGAAGGATTGCTGCCCGAACCATTCTGATGCTTGCCGGCAACTTCCGGGCCGACGCGAGTTTCCCAAAGACGCTTCCCGGACCAATCGAAAGCCAGCACCGCATCTTGTCCTTCGGCGGGCGCGGTCAGATAAATGCGTTGGTCCCAAATGATCGGCGTCGAGCAACCTTTGCCCGGCAAGGACGCTTTCCAAAGGACGTTCGAGGTCCCGCTGAACGCAACAGCATAAGTTCCGCCCTGGGCGCTGCCGTTATCGTGCGGACCCCGCCACCGCGGCCACTGGTTCGGATTTTCCGCCGCCCAGGCGATGCTGATCGAGAAAAGAGAGAGGATAGTCAGAGTTCGCGACGCAGATTTAATCTGCATTAGATTCGGATTCATTGCGGAATTCACTTCGAAACTCTCAAAAAACACAAGTAGAACCTGGCCAACAGCGATTCTCTCCATGAACCTGCGCAGCAGGATAGGCGTCCCGCCTGTCCTGCATTTGCGTACACCAGCCTTAACGGTAGGGCGGCGTTGCTGCGCCGCCACGTATCACCGCTATGCAGGCGGCGCGGCAACGCCGCCCTACCGTTAAGGTTCATGGGGGCAATGCGCGCAAACATTTTCGAAGAAGTCAGTTCGACGGCAACGCAACTTTGCAGCCGGCGTGACGTTCTGCGGCTAAGGCACCAGCAACACATACACAAGCGCACACGCCACCAGACACACGATCAATGCCACCGCGCCAAGCGGCCGCCACTTAGGCACAAGCCACCAGAGCAAAACTCCCATCAACGCGCCGATGATCTGCAAGATCGCGATGACATCGATGATGAACCGCCACGCCGAACCCGCTTCGACACCTCGATGCAACTCCGTGAACCGCGCCGCCGCATTGCGCAATTCGAACAGAACTTCGACGCGCCCATCCGAGCGTTCAATCACCGCCTGGACGCGGCGGGCCGGACCTCTGAATACGACTGTGATCTGATCCTGATCAATCTCGAACGAATCGACCGCGCCAATCGCGCCGAAGTCCTTTCGCAGTTTCTCGGCAATGCCAAGTTTGTCCGGTTCTGCCAGCAAGTTCGGCGGAATGTTGCCCTCGACTTTCCGCAGACGAGGCTCCGCCAGCGCAAACCACTCCTCGTGGTTCAACATGAAACCGGTGATCGCGAAGAAAAGAATGCCGAGCAATCCCAGCATCGAGAGATAGATATGGAAGGTGCGCGACCATTTTCTGAGCAAGCGCCGGCGATGTTCGATTGCGCTCACTCGGCAGAAGGCGGACCATACGCCAGCTGGCCTTCCTCAAATTCGGACGACGCTTTGATCAGCCCGCTCGCCGTCTCGGCTCCGCAAACAATCTTGCCCCGCTGTTTCGCGTAGGCGCCGTGTTCGCGATTCGCTTCGAGAACAATGGTGTACGTGCCCAACGGAAGCGGATTGCCCGAATCATCACGTCCATCCCAGACTACGCGGTGGCGTCCGGCGGGCCGCGTTGCTCGCGCGATGGACAGCGCCCATTGTGGACGATCCTTTTCTCCGTAATACCAATCGTGCAGGTCGGGAAAATAATTCTCGTTGTTGCCCCAAACGGCAATGGTGCGAACGCGCTTGCCTTTCTCGTCGTCCACCCAGATCGCAACGTAGGGACGCCGATAACCGCCGCGTCCGCCTGGCTTAGGTGTCTTCAATGCGAAGGTGAGCGTTGCTTGAAAATCCTTCGGCCACAAACTTGGTTTGGATTCATTGGCTTTCTTGGCGGGGCCCGTCGCCGGAACTTCGATCGCGGCGAAGCCAGCGCTTCGAAATTGTTGACCATCGTCCGCAACGATCAAGCATTCGGCGCCGGCGGTTTCCTCAATCAAGGCCAAGCCTTCCTCGGGCTTTAGGACACAAAGAGTCGTGGCCAAGGCGTTCGCCGTCGGATTATCGTTCGCCACAACGGTTGCGCTTGCGATGCCCTGCGCGGGATAGCCGGTGCGTGGATCGAGAATGTGCGAATAGCGGCGGCCCGCGACCGTGTAACCGCGCTCGTACGAAGCGCTCGTGGAGATGGCGCGCTCGGCCAGCCGAACATGCGTCAAGGGAACTGCGTTATCGGCTGGCTCCTTCGGATTGGTGATGCCCACGACCCAGGAGTTCGATAACGTGCCGTCGCCGCTGGCAAAGATATCGCCGCCGATGTTGAGCAACAGCGCAGCCGTCGATGGCAAAGCTGCGCGCGCCGCCGCCGCCGCCCTGTGAATGATGTAACCTTTGCCAAGCGAATCCAGGTTGAGCGGTTGCGCGTTCAAGCGCAATACCGCCTTGTCAGCGCTGACGCTCCAGCCTGAACCAGAAATAGTGCGAACGATCTCTCCGAGCTCGCTCTCGTTCGGCGGCACTCCCATTCTCTCAGCGCGACGCCACAGGCTAACGAGTTCTCCAAGCTGCCCGTTGTATGCACCGCTTGAACTCACTCTCCAGGATTCGTACGAATCAAGGACACTCATTAAGTCCGGCGGACAATTTGAAAGATTGCCCGTCGCGTTCAAGCGGCTTGCTTCACTGGTGGGATCGTAGGTGCTGAGGACTTTTCGCAGCCGCTCGGTTTCGGCCAGAGCGGCTTCTTCGGCTCGAACCGCCATCGTCGCGTCGTGTGTCCGAACTACAAGGTCGAATGATGTGCCAAGGACGCCTTCGTGATGGAAATGGAATTTTCGCGGCTCGCTCCATTCGGCGCTGAATGCCATGCCGCTTGCCAGCCCGCCAGCTAAGATCGCAAAAAACCCGGCCCGGCGAAGAGCGCTCCTGTTTCGATGCGGAAGTCCACAAAACATGGCGGCTACGTTGAAGTCTCACGAATCAGCTGTCAATGATGCGGGCGCGAAGCGTGTGCGATTAAAACTGTCGTCGGAACAGACGATCATTGACGATCATTTCAGACCAGTTGACGATTCTCTGGGGCTGTGAGATTCATTGAGACATAAATGAATCACTCCGGGCTTTCATCTCACAAATGCCGGGGCATCACCCGACGCTCCTTTCTCACGGACACAGGCATGGGATTCACGGGATTGGCGATCTCCGCGATGCTTTTCCGCGACGGATTGGTTGGCGCCGAGCCCACCACAGCAAATCATCAAGCTCCGGACGGCACACCCCATTTCGTTCCCAGGGCCAAGTCGGTCATTTGGATTTTTCTTTGTGGCGGCGTCAGTCACTTAGAGAGCTTTGATGTCAAGCCCGAGCTGAACAAGTACGCAGGCAAATCCATTGAAGAAACGCCTTACAAAGATGTGCTCGATCCCGCGAAGGTGAAGAAGAACATCGTCGGCGGCAATCCGGCGCACGGCAACCGCAAGGTAATCATGCCGCTCCAGACGGGTTGCAAGACCTACGGCCAATGCGGCCTGGTGGTGGGCGACTGGTTTCAACACGTGGGCGAATCCGCCGATGACATCGCCGTCGTGCGGTCTCTTTGGACACTGGACAACGATCATGGAGCGCAACTCACCTTCCAGACCGGGCGGCATGTCCGCGAAGGCGCCCATCCGACGCTCGGTTCGTGGGTCAGTTACGGGCTCGGTTCGCTGAACGAAAATTTGCCGGAATTTGTTGTGCTCGGAGTCCCCACGGGCGATTGCTGCGGCGGCGCTTGGACTCATGGCGCCGCTTATCTGGGACCAGAACACGGTGGTGTGCGGATTAACGTCGACCCCAAAAACCCGCTGCCTTTTATCAAACCAGCCGGCGGCCTGACCGCGCAAGAACAAGCCGAGAATTTGAGTTTGCTCGGGAAGTTGAATCATCTTGCCGGCATTGATTATCCCGACGACCAGAATCTCCGAGCTCGCATCAAGTCTTACGAGCTCGCGTTCCAAATGCAGACGTCCGTCCCGGAAACGCTGCAGTTGGAAAAGGAAAGTGAAGCAACGCGGCGCCTGTACGGCCTCGACAAAACCGAGACAAAAGGTTTTGGCGAGCTTTGTCTGGCCGCGCGCCGATTGGCCGAACGTGGCGTTCGTTTCATTCAGATCTTTCACGGCGGCGGTGGCGGCGGTCAATGGGACGCTCACTCGGAAATCAAATCAAATCATTCCAAGCTTTCGACAGAGGTGGACCGGCCGATTGCCGGTTTGCTCAAAGACCTTAAACAGCGCGGAATGCTTCAGGACACATTGGTCGTGTTCGGAACGGAATTCGGACGTTCGCCGGGCGCGGAAGGCACGGGTCGCGATCATCATCCGCAAGGCTTTTGCGCATGGCTGGCGGGCGGAGGAGTCAAAGGCGGTGTCGTGCACGGGGCGACCGATGAAGTTGGATTTCACGCCATCGAACACCGGCATTACGTGACAGACGTTCACGCCACCGTTCTCCATCAACTCGGTCTTGACTCCCGTAAATTGGAAGTGCCGGGACGCAAACGCCTCGAGATCGATCATGGGGAGCCGATCACTCAGATTTTAGCCTAGCCTAAGTCCTCCGGAGCCCATCTCGTCATCACGGCAAGGGCGACACTCCCCTTTTGTCAGCCCTTCACTTTCCAACTGCTGGAGAGTTGCGAGACATCTTTGACCGCATACCGATTATTTCAACGTACGTTGAAATAATCGGTCGCAACAATTAAGCGGCAAGAGGAATAATGCGGACAGGGCTTGACCGTTGGTTTAATGGAAATCGTGTGAATCTGTCCCAACGAGTTTGTCGCAAGGCAATCTCTCGATGCGGCGCGCTTTGACCAGGACCACGTTCTCGGTGTTTTGCAACTGTCCTTCGATTAGGAGAAAAGGTTCTTCAATAATGCGGAGACCAAGCTTCTCGAATAATGCCGGGCTGACAATGGCGTTGCTGACGCCAGTCTCATCTTCCAGGCTGATGAAGACGAATCCTTTCGCTGTGCCTGGACGTTGACGGCAGATAACGTTCCCGGCGATGCGCACCGTTTGGCCATGCTCGGCCTTTGCGAGATCAATCGCACGCCAGATATTCTGATGTTGCAATTGCGGACGCAACAATGCCATGGGATGCGGGCCGGTGGTTAAATCCATTCCAACGTAATCGGCTCGGAGACGTTCGCTAGCGTCCATCGGCTGGAGGGGAGAATCGGGCGTGGTCTGTGCCGAGCTTTCATCCGCGCGAACAGGCTCGGCCTTTTCAAGACCTTGCCGATTGGAAATCGGCGATACGGCAGAGTGAGACTCCACGTTACAGTGTTCGGCCGCGGGGCCAAAGAGATCGTCCTGAAAGACTGGCGTTTCCACTTTCCAAAGTGCGTCTCGGCGATGCGCGGCGAAGCAATTCAGTGCGCCAATCTCAGCGAGAGTTCGCAGTTCGTCGTTGTTCAGGGCGACGCGAATAGTCTTTTTGCCTTCGACGGTTGTGATCGAAACCGGTCTGCCATCCTTCCAAGTGACACAGATCGATGGCGGCGGACGGAATCGGCGAAGCGCCAAGCCCCAGAAAATGGCACCTGGCCGGAGGCTCGATTTAACAGGAGTCTCAGAGACTCTCGCCCTGACAAAATCGGCCGGCTGGACGTGAAAGGCATCGGGCCGGTGCGTTTGTTCGAGAATCGGCTTGCCCACGCTTTCGGCTCCAAGCAAGGCCGTCAAACGAGCGAGGGTCTCATAAAAATGGTTTGGATCACGGAGCGTGGCTTCAAAGAGGCCAAACTGACAGTTCTCCGCCCGGCATGGTGCGGCTTTCAGACAAAGGGCGCTAATGGAAGAATCGGTTCTAAGAGTTTCCAAATGTGTGTCGAGCATTCGGAATAATCTGTCGCGGTCGCAAGTCGGCGCCGGAACTTTGAAGACGCGTTCGCAGGTCGCACCGGAAGACAATTTCAGTTGCAGTTGAAGTGCTTCGACCACCCAGCCGCTTGCGTCCAACCGGCTGACGAGTTGATCGAGAAACCGGCGCAGGATAGAGAGAAGCGGTTCGAGCGATTCGATTTCATGTTCGAACTCCGTCATCTCTTCGAAGACTTCGGGGGGAGCGGTTAACTTCAAAGGCCGTGCAGTCCGCGCGCAAGCGCGCTCGAACAAGAGATCACCTTCCAGCCCCAACCGCTCTGCGATTTGATTTCGGCCTAATGACGTAACGGCTCCCAACGTCTGAATGCCCCATTTCCTCAAGATGCTCAGCACTTCGACGGAAGGTTCGATGCTTTCCATGTGCAACTCAGCCAGAGATTCTCGCGCTTGGTTGACCGAGAGAAACGGTGTGGCACAGCGGGACGCGAATGCAATTCAGGTTCGCAGCGCAGCGACGCTTGCAGCGCGAAGTCTGGAATGTAAATAACGGCGAACATCAGCCCGCCTCCGCCATCGCTTCTTCTCCTCCGACGCTCTCCATCGAACCGCGCCGCCGCGCCAGTGTCACTTTCAACTGAGGCATGAGCTCGTCGGTGGGTTGGGACAAGGATTGAATTGTGGAATTTCCCCTGGAGCGACAGTCGCGCCTGCGCGTTGCCGACGAGCGCACGCGGTGTCAGGACCAGCAAAGCAGTGGAACTGCTTTCGATAAGGCGTTGAAAACGGCGCCAAGTGCTGGAAGGGATTTTTCTGAGTTGGGTTGCAGAATTGATCTGAAGATCCAAGAGAACGAGCGGGAGATTGGAGTCACGCAAGAGAAGATCCGCAGCCTTGAGGGCTTGCTCGGCATTGCGGCAACGAATCCACAGCAGCCGCCACAGCACGTCAGCATCCACGGCCGATGGATCAAAACAATCTTGTCCATCGATCAACGCGATCCATTGGCGCGCTTCATAAGCTTGGCGCAGCAGCGAAAGAATAACCAATCCGCTCCCCGTACCGGAACTGACCATTTCAACAATCTCACCTTGGGGCAGACCACCTTTGAGCAGATTGTCTATTTGAGGCAAGCCGGTCGGGCAGCAAGCATGCGGTTTTGCTGACGGCGACTCGGCAGCCATTCGGAGATGGGGGAATCGTTCGAGCAGAAGCTGCCGCAACTGAACGATGTTTTTGATCGGCTGCATTTTTCGAACGGTGCCGTCAAGACACTGGCCAAAGGGGGAGTTAGCCTCGGCAAACTTTTGCCCCAGACAATCTGAATTTTCGGATTGCACCAAATCCCCCAAATCCCCCAATTCCAGTGCAGTTGTGGGCAGCGGCCGGCATCCTGGCTGCCGCAGAGGGCGTGCATCTTGCCGCCCGGAGCAACGGTTGAAACGAGGAGGCTACGGTTCTAGTGCGTACGCGTGATCCGCCGGGCAGGATGCCTCGGCTCTGCGGCAGGCAGGATGCCCGCCGCTACGAGCCACAGGAATCCTTGCGCAAAAAACTTTTGCTTTATTTTCTGATCTCCACCTGCTTCACTCTGCCAATGCACGTTGACCTTGGCATCTGGGCCAAATTAACCCGGATGGTAATCTTCCTATTGCTTCTGGCCGGCATTCTGGCGGTGATCATCTGGTACCTTCCGCTCATCAAACATAACGAAGCGTTGCGGAAACAGATTCTGACTCTCGACACGCAAATCCGACACGAAGAAGAAAGAACTCGGCGAATTGAAGCATCCATTAGGGCACTTCGAACAGATGCCAAGGCGGTGGAACGCTTGGCCCGTGAAAAGCTCGGCTTGGCTAAAGTTGGCGAGACGGTGGTTCGTTTTGAAGAGGCTCCCGCGAACCCAGCAGCCAAGCGCCCGGTTGAATAGATTAGATTCCGGAAAGGTCAGTCAGAAAGAGGCTGCCAGCCTTCTTAATTAATTATTAGCTCTGGGATTGTTCCACTTCCCCTGCACGAGTTACTTCGTGCTCAGACCGTCATGATTTCTTTTTCCTTGTGGACCAAGTGCGCGTCGATTTTGGCGATGTACTGATCCGTAAGCTTCTGGACTTCTTTTTCCGCGTGCTCCAACTCCTCTTCGGTCACTCCGTGTTTGCTCTCCTTCTTCATATGCTCGAGAGCATCCCGGCGAACGTGTCGAATCGCCACTCGACCGTCTTCGGCCATTTTCCGCACAATTTTGGTGAATTCGACGCGCCGTTCCTGGCTTAATTCGGGAAGCACAATGCGGATGACTTTTTTGTCGACGGCAGGATTCAACCCCAGGTTGCTCTTTTGAATAGCTTTTTCGATTGGATGCAAGGTGGTCGCGTCCCAAGGTTGAATTAAGATCATGCGGGATTCCGGTGTGGTAATTCCGGCGAGCTCTCGGATTCGCATTGTCGAGCCGTACACTTCAACCTGAATATTCTCGACCAGCGCCCCCGAGGCTTTACCGGTGCGCACTCCAGCGAATTCATGCTGCACGACTTCCTCGGTCTTCATCATCTTTTCTTCCGCTTCCAATAAGATATCGTCGAGTGCCATGGGGGAACTTTTAGCAAAGCGGCCAGATTATGTATAGTAGGTTATGCAAACGGGTGCGACTCGGCAGGAGCGCGGACAAGGTGCAACGCTCAGCGCATCCCGAAATTGCCGGCAGTGGCGGGCATCCTGCCTGCCGCAGAGGGCGTGCATCTTGCCGCCTGGAGCAACGCTTGAAACGCGGAGGTTGCGTTCTAACTCGCACGCGTGATCCGCCGGTCAGGATGCCCCGGCTCTACGGCAGGCACGATGCCTGCCGCTACGATTGTGCCGGCAACTTCGGGATGCACCGTGCAACTCTTACACAGCAACATTCCTGTTGAGGATGATCTATTAACGAGATAGGTTTCACGCGTTTAGAGTCTCGAACGACAAAGCCCTCTGTTCAAACGACAAAGCCCTCTGTTCAAACGCTCCGCTATGCTCTGATACTGACTTGCGCCATCGCTGTGGCTGCAAGTTGGCAAACTAACGGCGCAGATGCGCCTCTGACGGGCGCGGAGATTTATCGAGAGCAATGCACAAGATGTCACGGACACAACGGCGAAGGAGTCGCTGACAAATATGATGAACCGTTGTTTGGCGATCGTTCCGTCGAATCGCTGGCCAAGCTCATCAGCCGAACGATGCCGGAAGATCGGGATAAAAAATGCGCTGGCGAAGAGGCGGCCAAAGTTGCTCGATATATTTACGATGCGTTTTATTCCCCGCAAGCCCGCGCCCGGGTAAACCCGCCAAAAATACAGCTTTCACGACTCACCGTCCGCCAGCACCAGAACACGGTCGCAGATTTGTTTGGCACTTTCCGCACCGGAAATAGCTTGGGTGAGCGCCGCGGACTCGAGGGCCAGTATTACAACGCGCGCAATTTCAACGGCGACAAGAAAGCCTTTGAACGACTCGACGGGCGGATCGAGTTCAATTTCGGCGAAGCGACTCCAGACCCGGAAAAACTGACCACGAATGAGTTCGCCATTCGCTGGCGAGGATCGGTGATCGCCGAGGAAACCGGCCCCTACGAATTTATTCTGAAAACAGAGAACAGCGCCCGCTTGTGGGTGAACTCGCACGACCGAAACAAAACGCTGATTGATGCTTGGGTCAGTTCCGGAACAGATGTGAAAGAGCATCGCGAAACAATCTTCCTGTTGGGCGGGCGCGCTTATCCACTCCAACTTGATTACTTCAAGTTCAAGGACAAAACGGCGTCGATTGCGCTTGAATGGAAGCCGCCGCATGGCGTTCGCGAGACAATCCCTGCTCGAAACCTCGCGCCAACGCGCATCGCTGAGACAACGGTCGTGAGGACGGCCTTTCCTCCGGATGATAGCAGCGTGGGTTACGAACGCGGCACGGCCGTTTCGAAGGCGTGGGATCAAGCGACGACCTGCGCAGCGATTGAAATCGCCAACAAAGTGGTCGAGCAAATGGAGACGATTACCGGTGTCAAAGCCAAGGGGGAAGAGCGTCCGGAGCAGCTGAAGCGTTTCTGCGAGCGATTTGCGGAACGCGCGTTTAGGCGTCCATTGGCCGACGAGCAAAAGGGTTTCTTTATCGAACGGCAATTTGAAGGCGAGAAAGATTTGGACAACGCGGTTAAGCGAGTCATGCTGCTTGTGCTGAAGTCCCCAAGGTTTCTCTATCCAGAAATTGGCGGCACGACGCCGGATGATTATGACGTTGCTTCGCGGCGACGGCGACAGTCACATGCGGGGCATGAGTTGTCTTCTCACGGGGATCGAATTGTTTCCCGGGAATATTCAAGGCGGCTCCCACACGCCGGCCGGTTGGGCCAGCGGCATCTCGATCGATCAAGAGATGAGAAACTTTTTCCAGAGCCGCACGGACACTCGAACGCGTTTTGGCTCGCTCGAATTTGGGGTGGCGGTTCCACATCGGGCCGATCCTTGGACGCGCATGTCGTATGCTGGTCCGAACAAGCCGGTTGCTCCAATCGATGATCCTTATCAGATGTTTGAAAAGCTCTATGGCCGCGTAAAAGACAAGGAGAGCTTGAAAAGCATTCTAGACGACGTTCGCGAAGACCTGACGAGGGTGACGAAACAGGTCAGCAATGAAGACAAGAAGCTGCTCGAGGAACATTTGACGTTTGTGCGGGACATGGAGCGCGAATTGCAAACCTCCGATCAGCAAGCCTTGCCGCATCCCGGACCCGAACTCGATGCCGGTGTTATTAACGAGAACGACAACATTCCTCGGATTAGCCGGATGCAGATCGACATGCTTGTGAATAGTTTCCGGAATGACATGACGCGCGTCGCGACGCTGCCATAACCAACCCCGCTCTCTCGCCACGTCTCCTGGCCCGTTGCCAAGTCAACACATCGCAAGGAGGTCAGACTATGGCCATAAACGCCGCAGAGAAATCCATCGTGATGAACGGGCGTCGCCCAATGATTCATATTCGCGCCGGGAGTTCTCCAAACTTGGCTGGCGGTCAGGCCGCTGCTATTGCCGCTGATTCGCACTGCGGCAGGGCCCATTCCATAGGCTGCGGAACAATACACGACGTCATTTGCAACCACAGGCAAAATCGCCGTGGGAGTGCTTAAGGGAAAGGCATAGCGCCAGAGGGCAGCCCCGGTTTCAGGCGCTACAGAAACCAAACCGGTTTTTGCAAAGAAAACGACTTGGGGGAACACCGGCGATCGTGGCAAAAACTGGGGTCGATTGCGTCATCGGATCGGCCTGGGACATCCAAGCGACCCTGCCGTCGGTTTTGCGCAGTGCCACCTGGCACTTATTGGGGACATGGCATTCAGGAAGATGAGATCACCGACAATCAATGGCGACGCCGCGTTTTGCCATTCGATTACCTTCGCTCCATACTCGCTGACAAGATATTTGCTCCAAACGATTTGGCCGTTCGCGGCTTCCAGACAAGCCATCCGCAGGTAGGAGGTTAACACGTAAACCCGGTCGCCGTCCACCGATGGAGTCGAACGCGGACCGTCATCAAAACCAACGCCGCCGTGGGGATAAAAGGCAATGCCCAGCGGCACGGCCCAGAGTTCCTTCCCCGTCTCGGCGTTTAACGCGATGCAAAATTCTTCGTCCCTGCCGCCAAACGGACGGCGAACTTGTGTGAAGGCTCGGCCACCGGCCACAGAAAAGGAGCTGAGGGCAGGTTTCAATGGAACTTTCCAAATTTGCCGGGGCGGTTCTTGCGCCCAATTCGTCCGAATCAGCTCCCGAGAGATGCCATCGTGATGCGGACTGCGGTACTGTGTCCACTCGATCGCGCTCACGTCCGCCGTCATGGACCCAACCATTGCCGCCCGAATGCAAAGCAGAGTAAAACCAAAGCTTAGTCGCAGCATGAATCTACGTTCCATTTGGTAATTTTAGCACTTCCGGCGCCACCAGAGCAAAAAGTAAAGGCCACGCGTATGAGGGACGATTGCGTTCAGCGGTTCCCAATGAACTGGTGAAATTAGACGTGGCGGTGAGTGCGAATTCGCAGGATTAACGACCGCATCTCAGAGAGGCGAGACGCCTGTCCTACCACAGCTTCTCCTTGTCAATAGGTTGCAGCTTTGTAGCCTCACTCGAATGCGACACAATCTCGTAGGTTTGAGTCTTCTTTCTGTTTCCTTCGGCGTTGCCATTCATGCGGCCGGCCAAAATCGCGAAACTGCTTTGTCAAATGTCCGCTATTTGCGCGACCACGCTGAGACGCGCGCTTTCACTCTAGGCCGTCCCACAAAGGCCACGCCAACACCCGACGGCAAGGCTGTGCTATTTCTGCGCGGCAAAGCGCGTGTGCCGAAATTGGAACTTTACGAATTCGATGTCGGAACCCGCCTGACGCGCTTGCTCTTAACTCCGGAACAAATTCTCAAAGGCGCTGACGAAAGGCTGTCGCCCGAAGAAAAGGCTTTGCGCGAACGGATGCGGGTCAGCGTCGGTGGCTTCACCGATTTTCAATTATCCAAGGACGGCACGCGAATTCTTCTGGGGCTTTCCGGCAAGCTCTACCTGGTCGATCGCCAAAGCACGAATGTCCAAGAATTGAAGACGGGCCCCGGAGTTCTGGTCGATCCAAAGTTTGCGCCCGATGGCAAGAGTGTGGCTTACGTGCTGGATTACGACGTTTACGCATACGATTTGGCGACTGGTCAAGAGCGAGCCGTTACTCGAAACGGAACCGCGAAGCTGTCGCATGGCCTCGCCGAATTCGTCGCGCGCGAAGAGATGGACCGTTTCAGCGGCTATTGGTGGTCGCCGGACGCGCGGTTCATGGTTTTTCAGGAAACGGATGCGGAAGGAGTCGAAGTTTGGCATGTTGCCGATCCAGTTAAACCTGAAGAGCCACCCTACCCCGTCTTCTATCCGAGACCTGGCAAAGCGAATGTCAAAGTGCGCCTTGGCATAATTCCGGTGACGGGCGGAGAGACTGTATGGGTTCAATGGGATGCAAATCGGTATCCTTACCTCACTTCTGTCCGATGGGATGAACACGGTCCTTTGACACTCGCTGTGCAGACGCGCGACCAGCGCGAATTGGTTCTGCTCGAGGCAAACCCTGCGACTGGCCGGACAACCGCGTTATTAACCGAGCGCGACGATGCCTGGGTCAATGTTCGCCAGGATGTTCCCCGGTGGTTGTCGAAAGACCAAGGATTTCTTTGGGCGAGCGAACGAACTGGCGCCTGGCAATTGGAATGGCGCGATCGGAGAGGCGAGTTGCGATACCTGCTAGTTTCACCGGATATCGGCTTTCGATCGATAGTGAAAGTCAACGAAGAATCCGGCGAAACATTTTTTACGGCACGCCCCAACCCGACGCAGTCGCAGCTCTATCGGGTTCTTCTCGATGGGAAAAGTCCCATGGCGCTCACGCATGTGTCCGGCGTGCACGGAGCGAGCTTTGGGGAGAACGAATCGATTTACGTCCATTCTCTTTCAACGCTTAGGTCAATGCCCCGCTCCATGATTCATCGTGTCGATGGAACGACTTTAGGCGAACTCCCCTCTGTGGCTGAGGAACCGCCTTTTGTGCCAGATGTGGAATTGGCCAAGGCAGGCGATCGATTCGATTTCCATACCGCGCTGGTCCGGCCCCGCGATTTTGATGACAAGAAGCGCTATCCGGTGGTTGTCTATGTTTACGGCGGACCGCTGGCTCCTTCTTCATCCGGTGTCGTCACGACTTCAATGCAAAGTTGGTTGCTCGGCCAATGGATCGCTGACCAAGGTTTTGTCGTGGTCAGTTTGGATGGGCGCGGCACACCGGGAAGAGGGCGCGATTGGGAGCGGGCGATCTCGAGGCGCTTCGGTTCGGCGCCGCTGGCCGATCAAGTGGAAGGTTTGAAAGCATTGGCCAAAAAATACCCGGAGTTGGACCTCCAACGCGTGGGAATTTATGGCTGGTCCTTCGGCGGGTACATGTCGGCGCTGGCGGTGATGAAGGAGCCTGATGTCTTCAAAGCTGGAGTGGCGGGCGCGCCACCGGCGGATTGGCTTGATTACGACACCCATTACACCGAACGTTACCTGGGCTTGCCGCAAAGCGATGCTGCAGCTTACGAAGAAGGATCGCTCCTAACTTATGCCTCGCGCCTCAAGCGCCCGCTCCTGTTGATCCACGGAACTGGAGATGACAACGTTTATTTCCGTCACACGCTTAAATTGGCGGACCGATTATTCCGCGAAGGGAAGGACTTCGATCTATTGCCGCTCGTGGGTCTGACGCATATGGTCCCGGACCCGGTCGTCACCGAACAGCTTTATTCGCGGATTGCCCGTTACTTCAAGCGTCACCTCGGCCAGCCGGTGAATCGCTGATGTTGTGCGGTTATCATTTGTTTCTTCGCATTGGAAACACGGCGCAGCTGTCGTTTTGTTAGATGCACGGCTGAAACCAACAGTGATTCGTCCAATGAGCGGGGGGGTCCTCACTCACTTGTCAGACAGGTTGGTTCTTTGCCAGAGGCCCGACAACATTCCCGCAAATGTTTTTAAGGCGTTGGAAGAGAACGACGGGCAGTGGGGACTATCGGCAATCAGCCCTTGGGAAGTTGCCCGAAAGTCAGCGCTAACAAAGAGAAACCCCTGAAAACCGCTTTAACCGAGAGTATTTCCAGCGGATCTTCCAGCGCAGTTTTGACCTAAAATCCCTATGATGAGCCCATTTGATGGGCCTTTCATGCATGTCCATTTTCTTTCAAATATAGGCATGCGTTATGCCATATAAATCGATATTTTCCTTTAGTTAAATGATGTGATCGGTTATATGTCGTAGGCATGTTTTTAACGGAGATTCCCTCCAAAGGCAAAAATGGCCAATCCTACAAGTCAATCCTCCTGCGTGAGTCCTACCGGCAAGGCTCCAAAGTAAAATCCCGCACCTTAGCCGTGTTGACGAAACTCCCGACCTACTTGATCGAAATCATTCGTCACGCCATTAAGCAATCGCCCTCGGATAGCCTTCCATCCCTGGCCGATCAGTCCAAAGGCTCGCTGCAATTGCGCACCGCCGAAAGTTTCGGCGCCGTCTGGGTCAGCACTCAAATCACCGAGCAGTTGGGGATCGACAAAGCATTGGGAGTCACCCAAGAAGCCGAGTTGGCGCTCTGGCAAGTCATAGCCCGGGTCTTGCGGCCTGGCATTTGGCTTCTGGCCATGGTTCGTCTGGCGACCACCTCCGCGGCGGCCGCGATTCTGCGTTGGAGCCAGCCTTTTACCGAAGATCATCTCTATGGCAATGGGGCCTGGCTGGAAGGCCGGCACGCCATCATTGAGCAGCGGCTTTGGGAGACAAAGACTCGGCAGCGCCAGCAGTTGTATCTCTATGATATGACCAGCAGCTATTTGGAAGCAGAGCACAATGCGCTCGGAGATTGGGGCTGCAACCGAGACGGCAAAAAGGGCAAGCAGCAACTGGTGGTGGGAATGTTAACCGATGCCCAGGGCGATCCCTGCGCGGTAAAAGTTTCTCGAGGCAACACTTCCGACCTGAAGACCTTTGGCGATCAAGTGCACAAGCTGGCCAAGAGTTTTGGATGCCAAGGAGTGACCCTGGTCGGAGATCGCGGGATGATTCGTTCCAAGCAGATGGACCAGGCACAGGCCGCAGGCTTTCATTACATCACCGCATTGACCAAACCTCAGATTGAAGCGTTGCTGCGCAAGGAGACGTTTCAGATCGAGTTATTCGAAGAAAAAGTCACGGAAGTCGCCGGAGAGGATAATCGGCGCTACGTGCTCCGACGCAATCCGGTTCGCGCCCAAGAAATCGATGACTCTCGGACCTCTAAAAAACAGGCCGTCGCGAGCCAACTGGAAAAGGCCAACGAGTATTTGCGTCAGCACCCGCGCGCCAAAGTCCAGACGCAGCAACGCGCCTTGCAGGCCAAGATCAAGCATCTGGGCGTCGACGGCTGGCTGAGTGTCAAGGCTGAGCAGCGGCTGTTGAGCTTGGAAGCCAACGCAGCGGCTCGGCTGGAAGAATCCCGCCTGGACGGCTGTTATGTGATCCAGACCGATTTGCCCAAACAGAGAGCCTTGGCCCAGACCGTGCATGACCGCTACAAAGACTTGGCGCTCGTCGAACGGGATTTCCGCACCATGAAATCCGGACATTTGGAATTTCGACCGTGGTTTGTGGTCACTGAGGACAATACGCACGCCCACGCGCTGACTTCGATGTTGGCACTCAAGGTCAGGCGACACTTAGAGCAAGCTTGGCGGAGATTGGACATCACCGTAGAAGAAGGACTCCGAGAACTGGAACGACTCAATGTCATGGAACTGGTCGCTACGGACAGCAAAGAAGTCGTTGCGCGATTGCTCCCTCAGCCCACCGATCTACAACGACAACTCCTGGATGCTTTGCAATTGAAGCTGCCTGAAAAACTGCCCACGGCCAAGGTGACTGTAGGCACGCGCGTGAAATTACACGACCGCCGCAAAAAGCCCTAAAACAAAGGGTGAAATGCCAGTTCCTGTGCAAATTTGCGCTGGAAGTCCCGCTGAAAGGAGCGTGACCGATGAACGGCAACGGACACCACGAGCTTGCACCGTCGAGCTTCCCGGCCTGGGCGCTGTGCCTGGCCTTCGATTCGGACCCGGCGGAACGGGAAGACGCCACGGCGGGGACGGCCCAGCACGCCGCCCTTGCCGCCCTTCTCCGCGACGAGCGGAATCTTTGTGTTAGCCGGGTTTTCAAGATGGGTTTGGTTGCGGCTTCGCCGCGCTGGGACTACTGCGGCTTCTGTGCCCACCGGACAACCTGCCCGGCGATCACGGGGCAAGTTGAAGCCGTGGCCCGGACCTCCCCGACCTGGGAAGACCTGGCCCCGGCGATCCGGGACCCGGCCGCCATCACCGACCCGACCCTTGCGGCGAACGCTTTGACCGTGGCCCGCTACGTTTCCACCTGGGCGGACGCGATCCGGGCGCGGGCAACCGAGCTTGCCAAGGGCGGCGCGGCCCTGCCGGGTTATCGCCTCCAGGAGCGGCGCGGGGCGCGGGAAGTGACCGACCTTGACGCGGCCTTCACCCGCACGGGCTTGACGCCTAGGCAATTCGTGAGCGCGTGCAAGCTGTCCCTGCCGAAGCTGGGGGATGCCTTCGCCACGGCGCGGGCAATGTCGAAGGCGGCGGCGGGCCGGGAAGTCGAGGCGATGCTTGCCGACCTGATACCGGAAGGGACCCCGACCGTTTCCCTTGTCGCGGACCGCAAGGGGGAAGCGTTTCCAACGCGCTCATGACCAGGTCATAAAAGGCGCGGATTCTGACATGGCCCTTCCGCAGCAGATGGGCCTGGAGGATTTCCTGGACGGTGCAACCTCCAGTGAAGTAGTCCAAGATGGCCTGCTGGTCCGTGCGCAGCGCCAAGTACT
>Ga0194128_10005071_pt1 | contig 18782 bp, 3 predicted proteins | sample TA2KigCa65mmetaG_FD_148650 | JGI IMG/M metagenome (GOLD analysis project Ga0194128, IMG submission 148650) | Freshwater microbial communities from Lake Tanganyika, Tanzania - TA2015037 Kigoma Deep Cast 65m | ecosystem: Environmental > Aquatic > Freshwater > Lake | place: Tanzania: Lake... | reverse complement strand
CCCAGTAACCCTCGTTTTTTACCAACGGTTGACCGAGCGTACAATCCTTAGGGGTAACCTATAGATGATAAACAACAATACATTAAACCTAAGGTATATCTATAGGTTCTTCTATAGCCCCAACTATAGGTTATTCTAAAAGATCACTTAAGACACCTGACACTCCTTTAATATCTGTTTTTATGTTTGTATCTATAACACCAGTCTTTTCCTTATTGGTGTTTTTTTCCTTAACCAAGTCTAACATTCGCTGTCTTGCTATATCAAGTTCTTTTTGTTTTAACTGTAGTAGTTGGTTTCTTGCTTGTGCTGAACTTCTTGTAAACTTGTACGGTGTTGTTTCTATAGTTTTTTTATTGTATTTATTTAAGTTTTTATTTTCTGTAGCCTTTAATACTTGTTGGAAAGGTGATGTTTTATCAAATAATTCAAGATCTGTTAATATTCTTTTTGCAACTGTAAGAGGTGAATTGTTTAAAAAAGGCATCAAAGTAAAAAGTTTACCTATTTTTTCTTCTTTTGTTTTTTCTGTATCACCTAAATTTTTAACTGCACCATAAACTTTTTTGCCGTAGGATTCTAATACAGAGAAACTAGGTACTATGTTTAATGAAGTAAGAGGATCAGCTGTACCACCAAGAGCTTGAGATAAAGATTTGAGTGCTGCTGACCATGCAACTGAAAGGATTGGACCACCAAGCGGAATTTCTACAGCTATTCGTGGTACTACTGTATTTACATCTTGTAACTCTTCTATAATGTCTTCACTATCTCTTCCTCTTGCATATTCCATAAGCAATCTTGATAGGTAAGTAAGTAATGCTAATGAAATTACTGTTATTAAAACCCTGTGAGCTGGTTTGTTATGAACGTTTCTTAATACATTTAAATTAAAAGAATGTAGCCAACCTAATAGAGTTTTAAAGAACGGGTGTACATTTCCTGCTGGTATTCTACCAAGACCGCGTGGTTCTGAAATTGCTTGGTCTGTTCTAGCCAAAACTTCTAAGGCACTGATTAGTTTACTAAGTAATTCATTAATAAATTCTTTATCAAACTCTCCTTCAAAATCTGCTGAATTGGAAGAAGAGGGTGGTTCACTTGGTGGTTGGTTTCCACCACTACCACTAGCAGCACCAACTTGTCTATAACCATTTTTAAAGTTGCTTATAGATCTTAGAGTTATTGCTTTGTTGTTTTCACTTAATTTATTAAACACAAACTCCAAAGCCGAAACACTGGTTTCATTCATAAAACCAAATCTACTAAAGCTTGCAGCAATACCCCAGTTTTTAAAACCGGCTTGTCTAGCTAATTGTTTATACAATCTAGTTAATTCTTTTTCTGATTGTGGGTTGTTTGAGTTTTTAAGTTCTTCAAGTTTAGTAATTACTTCCGGGGTTTGTAATTTTAAGAATCTTCTTAAGTTTCCATTTGTAATATTTTTTACTAATCGTCCTAATAAAATTTGCATACTTAGTGTATAGGCAGCAAAAGTAACCTGTCTAATACTTCCAAATTCTATGGTAGCGTTTGTAAGTAACTCTATACCTCTTGGAATTCCTGAAGAATTTTGATCTTTTTTTCTACGAAGTCTATCCCAAAATCCAGCTCTAAATTCTGTATCTGTTAAATCTTCATCAAAAAAGCGATCTGATAAAACATGTAATAAATCTTTTAAACCAATTGCTGAGTGCATAATATCTAATTGCATATCTTTACTAAGTCTTCTATCAAATAAAGATATTACGAACTTTCTAAAGTTTTCTAATGTTTGCTGTAGTCCAAGTTCTTTAATACCTTTAAAACTGGATATAGCTATTTCTGCTGAACTAGACATACCATACCCCGCAGCTGTTAATGCTCTAATAATATCAATACCAATGGAGTCTAGATCGTTTAAATGGGTGTGTGTTTCATTTTTAGCATATATAGCATAGTCTTGAGCAACCCGTCTAAAACCTTCTCTAATGTCTTTAACAAAAGTTGGATTATCTTTTACAAGCTCTACAGCTTTTTCTTCCAAGGCTGAGAAAAAGTCTGCTGGTCTTACTCCAACAATACCCAGTAATCTATCTATTTCAATTTGAACTAATAATTCAAATCCTCTTTTCATCATTAGATTTTTAGTAGAATCTAATAGATTAACTCTTGCAAATTTAATTAAGGGGGAATCAATACCCTGACTTAAGATTTCATCCCATGTTAGTGGGGTAACGTTTAAAGCAATTCTAGTTTTACCTCTATATAATTCTGAGAAAGCAACACCACTACTAGACTCATAAGCATACTTTCCTCTATACAACTTAAAGTTTAAAACCTCTTCCATCATATAACCTAATACTGTCATTGTAGGATTTTTATTAGCAAACTCTTTTGATATGTGTTTTCTTGAACCCTTTATAGTTTCTAGATATCTATTTAGATCATACTGAGAGAGGTCTTGTTTAACAGTTGGAATTCTATAAACAACAAGCTCTCCTGTACTTGGATCTATACCTGTAAAGTGTTTTTTATCCGCTTCTACAAAGAGTGGAATCTTTTTAGGATTGGTTCCTGGTGGATATCGTTCTCCAGGAACTTCAAGATTCTTTAGAGTTTCTGCATCGAAACCAGCTTGATCAGCTTTATATGAATACAAGCCCCTACCATCTGCACTGTGTAACCAACCCATAGACCACATAATATATGGGTCAAGCTCTGTTTGACCTAGCAATGTTCTTGTTCTAGCAATAACTGCTTCTTTTATCCATTCAGAAACATTTGCTGGATTTTCAAAGTTGGATCCTTCTAGTGTGTATGGAAAGTACTCTTCTGCTGTTTCTTTAAATGTTTTCCAACCAGTTTTCTTTTCTGCATCCAACAAAAATTTAAATACTTCAGTAAAAGAATTGTTCATTTCTTGCAGCTTACTAATAATATTATTTACTTGGTTATTTGTAATGCTTGGAAATTTTTCTTTTATTAATTTAGCAATATCTGTATAATCTACTTTACCTTTATTTTTTACACGGTAAACTAAAACAGCTTCTTCTAACATTCTTTGTAGTTGTTGTTTATCTTGTTTTGATAATCCAACACTGTCACATGCTTGGCTGAAGTTAAATGAAGACCTTACAATAAATTCCATTCTTTGATATACTTCACTGCTACACGCTTCAAAGGGTTTAAAAACTTCTTTTCCAGCTGAAGTTAATTGGTGAGTCATAAGACTTCCATTTTCTGCAAATGAAGCCACAAGTCTTAGTATGTTAGAAACGCTTCGATAAACTTTTCCATGATTAGAATAGAAATCTCCAAAAGAAGCCAAACTACTCATTAATTTTCTATAGTTATTTCTATTAGTTTTTTCAGATCCACCAAAAATAAAACCAATAATATTCATATCTCTAGCTAGATTTGTATTATCAAAAACCAAACTATCAATCAAATTAGATAACACTGTCTTTATGTCTGGGGGTTGATCTCCTGTATTAACAGTGTCTTTTGGTTTGGTAACTTTAAAGGTGCTTAATATATTTTCTGAAGTTTTTACTTTATTACCAGCTTTTTCAAAAATCTTATAACTTTTACTGTTTCTTTTAAGACCAACTTTAATTGAGTTTATAACATCATTTGTTTTGATAAACTCAAAATCACCAGGATTTAGAGGAGGTAAAAATTCTTTTAGTTTTAATTTGTGTTGTTTATTGATTTTTTTAATTTCACCATTTACTCTATCTAAAGCTTCTTTAATAATTGCTTGAATCTTTCTAACACTTTGAGGTCCTTTCTTGGGATTTCCTCTATTAGCCATTTCTCTTACAACACCCCTATCAAACTCTAGCCAAAATAGTTTTAGTATAGGTTCAAACAAATTTCCAAGATTTTCTTCGTTAGCTGAATGAACCGCTAAATACATTTCTTTAATTGTTACCAACAAGCTTTTAAAGTTAGAAATATCCTTTACTCCAGACAGGAAAATTTCTGGAATATCCATGGCTTTAAAATATTTTTTTAGAAATAGTTGAATAAATGTTGGATCTATTCCACCAAACATTCTTAGTATTTCTTTATTATTTAACTCTTCTAAAATAAATTGATCGACAACAGAAACTTCTGGATATTCTTTAGGACCATAAACAATAATTTCATTTTTTACATTACCATTATTATTTCTTTCTGTTTCTTGTGTATCGGGATTTGTTGGTTCTTGTTCTGGTTTAGGTTTTGATTCTGTATTTGCTTTTCTTCTTTGCTTTGATTTAGTTGGAGTTGTATCAATAACACTGGTTACTTGCGTTGCGTTTTCTGAAGACGTAAAAACAACTGTGTTATTGTGAATAGAATAACCAGCTGTGTTTGGAAAGAATACTTTAAGAACTTCAATTAATGTTTCATGTTCTGATTTAGATCCTTTTACAATACTTATAATGAATTGTTTATTAGAAAGTTTTTTGTTTAAACTTGTTGCTGATTCTGGTGTTCCTAGTTTATCAAACTCTGAATCTGGTAGTTCTTCTAATAAATCAGAAATAGTTTTCTGGGAACCAGCTGAAGGTGGTAGCTTTAGGATTGGTCTTTTGGGGTCTAGTTTAGCAACAACAATTTTTTCATTTGGTTTTGTTTTTACTTTTTTTCCACCCCTAGTAAGAATAGTTCCAGGTTTGATGGATTCTTCAGTTGAAGTGGTGGATACTACTGTGTCTTTGGTAGACTCTGAAGTTGGCAGTGCCACTGGATTATCAATAGTTGAGCTATCGGTTAAAGCTTTCTTAGCTTCTTTATTAATAGCATTTTGATTAATTCTGTTTTCTCTAATAGCTGCGATATCGCTGGTTTCAAGCTTAGAAGTAGGAATCAATCCTATTGGAATAGACTTTAACTTTTGCGCCATTTCCAATTCATCTAACTTTTCAAACAAAGCTTCTTCACTTTCCAAGTTATGTTTTTCTTTAAATTCTTTTATTTTATTTTTAACAGCGTTCCGCACCCGTGCTATTCTTTTGGTATTTTTTGCTGGATTATCAAGAACTAAAACAGCATTTGGGTTTACTGATAAGATAAAGTAATCTTTAGCTAAATCAGGAGTCAAACCCAATAATAACAGTTTACTTTCAGTTAACCTTAGTTCTTGTTGTTCTTCTGAGGGTTGCTTAAATGAGGGTGTTTCTGTATTAATTGTACCTGAGTCTAATTCCCCAACAGGTCTAGTTGTTTCTTGTCTTTTTTTTAATCCTGTTTCTGGGTCTATAACTGTCTCAGCTTTTCTTTTTCTACCAGTAACAGAATCTCTAAGCTTTCTATTTTCAAGTAACTTAAAGACAATTTGTTCTAATTTTAGTTTATTATCTTTTCTTAGAGCTGCTATAACCTTACTTGGGTTTTCTAAAATATTCACTATAAGCGAATTGATAACATCTTCAAAATCGCTTTTGTTTTTTAGACTTTTATAATAAGTCTTGTTTTTCAGCACAGTCAAAATAGGGGAACTAAAAATAAAACGGGCTATTGGCTGGTTTTCATCTTTACTAATTTTCTTTGAATTATTTATAATTGCTAATACAATGCTTTGTTTAAGTTCTTCATCTGACATTGTTTCTATTGTTGTTTCTCCAGCCTTATTAATTATTTCTTGTTTTTGTTCAAATGATAAAGAACTATCTGTTAGTACTTCACTTGCTTGTAGCCTTTGTGTATTTTGTGTAATTGAAACACCATACAAATTTTGCAGTGTAGCAATAATAGAATCATCTATAAAAATCATTTCGGATGCTACGTTTACCTGTAAATTTTCTAGATCTAAATCATCTAGTTCTAGGTTTATTTTAAAATCTACTACACTCGGTCGTGATAGTATACCTCTCCCAACCATCTGATTTATAATAGCTCGTACAATATCAACTTTAATAACTCCAGAATCGTTTTGAAAGTTCTTTAACATTTCTATACGTTTTTCTAAAGTAGGCGGGGTACTTAAAAATTCTTTTGTTTGTTCATCTAGCAAGAAACCAAGAGTTTGTAAACCTTTTTCACTTGTTGTTTTACCATAGTGTAATGCTCTTATTAGTTGTGTTGTTAAATATCTATTTTTAATATCTCTAATAAATAAATAGTTTTCAATAAATTCTTTAGGTGATTTAGATATTACAGATGCTTGTAGTAGTTCTTCAGTACTATCTCCTAATAACAAAGACATTAATAATAAGGTAGAGTTGTTTCTTACACTGCTTGGTATTACTTCGTTGTTAAAACTCAAACCGACAAAAAATTTAAAAAGTTCAGGAATAATATTATTTTTTACTTCATCGGATAAAGAAAGAATCTCATTATAAACCTCTGTAATAGTTTGGGGATTGGTTGGGTTTTTTTGTAGCAAACCAATTAAGTGGTCTAAACTTTGTATTTTCTTATTTTTAGTTAATTGTACAATAGATGTAATTGAAGACTTTAAATGTTCTAACCAAGCCTTTCTACTGGTAAAAAGAGTTCCATAAATTTCACTTTGTTTGTTAAAATCAAGTGTTCCTGTTAAAAACTCTACGTTTTTTAAAACTCTATTCCGTGGTTTTATCACAGAAAACGGCTTGAGTATTACGTGGTTTATACGTGATGCTTTTACAGCTATAGAAAAGGGAGAAGTTTCATCAGTTTTTTGTCTATATAACTCCACATAACCATCTTTTTCTGCTTTGGTATAAACTGAGTTTAGCTTATTAATCAGTTCTGCCATGACATGGATAATACGAAAATCAGGAGAAATTGTTAAGTCTATAAAGTCTTGATCAAAGTTTTTACTATTGCTTGCTATTACAGCAATATGTTGTACATACCTAAGTATTATGTTATGTATGGATATTTCTTCACTATTGAATTTTCCTAATGGTGCTGCGTCCGTATCCCCAGTTAATGCAGCTGCGGTTTGTAGTGTATTTGTTATTTGAAAAGCTTGAGCAAAAAATTCAGCGGCACTGGAAAAATGATATCCTTGCATTGCTATGTTAAATACAGTTTGAATGTTTTGTGTATTAGAATATTCTACATACCAGTTTAATTGGTCTTCTACAGACAAATGTTTGGAGTATAGGTGTCCTATTTCATGTAGAGTTACTTCAATAAACTGAGTTAATGTAGTGTCGTGGGTATAAACATAAATTGCTCCCATTCCTGTTTCTTGTATGGGTATAGCAACTTCAATTGCATCAGCCCCTGGATAATATCTTCCAACATAACCTCTAGCTTTTTCAGTTTGTTGAGTTAATTTATCAATAATTACTGCACTAAATCTTTTTAGGTTATCGCCATTAATTAACTTTAAATTTACAATAGAAGCTGCCAAAAATCTTATGTGGTGGTCTATTAATTTTTCAAGAGATCTAATATCTTCTCTAGCATTTTTTTCACTAATAAGTTTGTTTTTAACATTTTTATTTATAAAGTTTGTAAACCAACCTAAATAAATTTCATCCATTTGTTTTTTAACTTCATCCAGAATAAACTGATGTTCTGGAGACATTCGTCTAGCAATATCAATGTCTTTATAAGCAGCTCTAATTAAACGTCTTTCTGCTTTAGACATTGACTTTCTAATATCTGAAACTTGTTTATTTGCTTTGTTTAATTTTGTTGGATCAAGCTCAGTAAGAAGTCTGCTAGTGTCGGTTTGGAACAATGGCAAACCAGTTTCTAACTTTGCGCGTAGTTCGGGTGTGATGTCAAAACCGGGTTGGTTCTGTGCATACTCCGATTCTTCAGCAACATCCAGCACATCGGAAACCGTCATGCCCATGCGCTCGGCATCGGCCTCTAGTTCCGCTTGCTTCATGTTGGCAAGCGCAACCTCGCCCAGTTTCCCGCCACCGTACTTCTTCAGCAGCTTGTTCATTGCGGCAGGCACGATCTTGTCGTAGAACGACTTCATGCCTTCGCCGCCGACCTTCAACCCATCACCCTCAAGCACATTGACCTGCTGTGGCGTACCAGTGTTTGTAGTGCTTGATGGCGATGAAATCAGCCGTTCTGTGGCTTCCTTGCCAATGATTTCCTCAATGCGTTCTGGTGTTGCCTGTCGTTCCGTTACAAGATCATTACCGTTTTTCCCCGTCACCACTATCGTGGCCCGCAACAACTGATCTGTAGTTCCGTCAAACACCATGTCTGATAGATACACACGACTGACCTGCTTGCTCAAGTCGTACCGCTCCGCGCTCTGCTCGCCGTTCACGAACGCCACGCGGTCGTAGTTGCCGCGCACAGCTTCTAGCAGCACCTGCTTCAGCCCGAGGTTCAGCCAGCCTTCCGTGGTTTCAACAAACGGGGCGCGGGCAATTCGTTCGCCGGGGAAGCGCAGATCGTTCAACTCGTCAGATATTGCCTCTTCAACACGCTCTGCCTCTACTACTTCTTGACGGGCCGCGATGTATGCGGGACTTGCTTCCTGCAATGCTGCGTACTGCGCCTTCAGTTCCTGCTTGCGATCTCCTGCTAGCAGAATGTCCGCGTAGTCTTCCAACCCCATTTCGGAAAGTAACTTGTTGCTTTCCGCAGACAATGCAATCCGCGCCGCAGACACACGTTCCGAGGCGACGTCAAGTTCCGTTTTTAGCCGAGCGACACGGTCAGCAAAACCTGCTGGCTTTGGCTTCGCAAACCCCTTCTTCCTCCCAGCCTGCGCCCAGTCGCTCTGCACTTCCTCCACGAACAGCACGCGCTTGCCGTCGGCATCGATGCGGTCGTTCATGCGGAGGTGGACGAGGACGTTGGGCTGGTCCCAGTGGGGGGATCGGTAGACGCCAGGCTCCAATTCGTTGGGGCGCGACTCAGCCGCGTCATTGGCCGCTACCCAGGTTCGATACAGGTCCGGGTGGTTTTCCTCGGCCCACCGCGCAAACCTAACGGGGTGCAGATTTGCTGGATAGTCAGGTTGCGCCTTGATCGCCTCAAAAGCAGCATCTCGCGCACGCACACGGTCGGCCCTGCTCATGCCGCCAGGCAGCGTCAGCACAACCTCACGGTAGTTTGTTCCGCCGGGGAGCGTGTACCGCTCGTACTTGGTTTTGTATCCTGCTTCTGCCTCGCGTTCTTGATCTGTAGCGACCGATGCCGCTAGCCACCGCTGCGCGAGCGGCTGGAGATCCTGCGGGAGCTGATTGACGGCAATGTTTCCCGCCAACAATCCGAAACCGATGTCATCATCAAACAGTTGGTTTCCGTCAATAACAAGTGAACCATATCGCTCGCGCATTGCCCTGAAGAATGCGTCCCTTGCAATGGCGTTTGCGTTTACAGCCGCTGACAAGGTATTGAATCCGACACGCTCCACGCGCACGCCGTTGCCGCGCAGGAACTCGAGCACGGCGTCCTTTGATACCTTGCCCTCCTGCATCTTGAGATAGTCGGACAGCCCAGACCACTCCAACTCGTCGGCCTTGATCGCACCCTTGGAGATCAGACCCTTGAACCGCTCGGCCCAGCCGGATGCCGTCATAGCTTTGGCATTAATGGCCTCGACCTCGCGCTCCAGCGCAGAGTAGAAACCTGGAGTAACGAGCTGCTGATCTGGCATTGCCATCTGATTAAATACCATGGAGCTGGTAATGTCAAACCGCTGCGCCGTCTCCATGTCGCCGCGCTCGACGGCGGCTAGATACTCGGCATCGTTGTAGGTTGTCTGTTGGTCAAGAATTTGTTGTTGTTCAAATTGAGTTCCTTCATTAAGTATATCTTGCGTTGCCTGCTGCGTATCAACTTGAATATCTTCTTCTTCTTGCGCTTTATTAAGTTTACTGATAATAGAATCAATTTTTTTAATTTCTTTTGCTATCTCTTTCTTTTGAGATCTTAACCATCTTTTTGTTTTACCAAACTCTTTATTTTTATCTAAAATTTCATCAATAAGATTTGTAATAGTTTTAAGATGAAATTTTAATGTAGGATAAAACCATTTACCATCTGGTCTACCATTTTGTAAATCTCTAGCAAAACCAGTTAAGACACGCATATCTACATCAGATATAATTAATCTAAACCAATCTCCAACAGAGTTTACTTGGTCTGCTAGTAAAGATCTTTTAGCAAAATCTATATTGGATTCTCTATCGGCTCTTGCAAATGTAGATGATTCAGGAGCAATACCCAGTGTATTACTGTGACCACTCGCAGCCACACTCATCTTTTCACTGGTGGCGTTTTCTTCGGTAGCTGCTTTTTCTATTGGAGTCAGTGATGTTGGTCCACTTAACTTAAATACTTTTCTTGGTTTGTCCACAAACACAAGCTTTCCCGCCCCCGACCATTCTGGAAACTCGCGTTCCGCAGTAGCCGCAAGATTATTCTGTCTCAACTCAAGAAATCGACGTGCGCGTTTCGCATCCCCTAGTCGGCGTGTTAGCAACTTTAGTGTGTCGGCAGTTTTCTGTTGTAAATCATCTCCAAGAGTATTGCCACCTTGATCGGATCGCCCAAACATTCGTGTCCACGGGATATCTGGATATCCTTGGGCGTTGTTTTTTGCACCAGCAGGAACGGTCATATCCTCGTGCGTCGAAAAGGGTTTTTCTACTATTGAATCTTCTTGTTTAGGAGATACAACTTGGTCTGTTATAGGCAAAATATTTGGTTCAACTTTATTTAATGGTTGACCAAATAAACCAGTTTCTATATCTTCCTTTATAACTTCAGGAATTGGATTGGGGTGGTATACTGGTGTTACCGTTTCGGTTGACAAGCGTCCTGTTGGACCCACTAATCCTGTTGGTCCTGTTGGTTCTACTGGTCCTGTTGGTCCTCTTGGTTCTATTGGTCCTGTTGGTCCTTTTGGTCCTGTTGGTCCTCTTGGTTCTATTGGTCCTGTTGGTCCTCTTGGTCCTGCTGGACCCAGTAATCTAATTGTTCCTGTATCTTGTTTGTATTCTAGTAAGCCAATTGGTTTTGTTTCTTGTGCGCTATATCCAACCTTGCTTGATATTGGTCTAGCATATCTATATCTTCCTCTTAATAAATCCACAGCGCCAGTAAAAAGAACACCAAGCCCAGCACCCATAGCAAAGGCTTCCGCTGTTTGTGCATAATTATAATAGTATTGGTTTTCTGTATTTAACCCAGCCATAGTCCAAGCAATGTGTTGCTGTTGAGCGTGGTAATCTCTCATACCAAGGTTAATACCACCGCTCAAACCACGTAAAGTATACCTAGTAATTAAATTTGCTTTAGGAAAGAAGTGGGCAATATCAGCTAAACCAATTGCTGTTGCTGCGCTTAAGGTTTTTTGTGAAGCATCAATAACTGACTTAATTTTTAAGGCTCTCCATAATGCAGCATTTGGTTGTATAGTAGCTATTGTTTCGCCAGTTGCCGATGTAATACGACCCAAGGTAGGAGCAACTTGACTGGCTTTATAAACAGCTCCAGTTAGTCTTGGAAAGTTTGAAGCTCGGGCAGCAATAGCAACTAATCTTGCTTTATTAGCAACCGCAGCTATATTAATGGCTCTACTGGCCCAACCCGCAACAGGAATAAGAGTAGCTGCTGCCAGGATGGGACCATCTGGATCTGAAATAATCATTGCTGGAAGAATTCTACCCATAATTTTTGTTTGTTCCCAAACACTATCCATGTTATTATCTTCAGCAAAACTTCCTAGTTGTTCTTGTAAAGTTGTTCTACTTAGATGCTGAACAAGTTTAAACTTAGCTTCATTTGATCCCCGCATACCAATAAAGTAATCTCTATTCAAACCTTTAGACTGAAGTGTTGCCATTACTTCTGGTTCTAAATTTAAACTGTCAAACCAAGCAGCACCATCAAAGTTTTTTTCAACAACATTTAAATAAGCATTTAAATCTTTAGCAATTTGAACTACACCAGTTGGTGTACTAACTTCATCATAGTTTGAATCTTTAGCTATTGTGAATGGTATATCTGTTTTAAGAGTGCCTTTTAATGTTGGTGTAGTTCCAAAAATAGAGCCTAACACAGAACCAATAAATGTATTACCTGTATAATTATCTGTAGCTGCTGATCTCATAGCCCAAGATGCAGCCTTGCTTGTTAATCCTAGTTGTTCTAATCTTTCATTAATTTCTTCAATGGTGTATAAACCATCTTCTGAAATATCTTTGGCTTTTACAACAACACCATTAATATCAAATTCTTTTTCTGGTGTATCTTTTTTTGTTTTAGCTAAAGATATTTTAGCTTGTTTTAATAATTGTTCAGCATATGTTAGATTATCAACAGGATCTTCAATTGGTTTTTCTAGATAAGGAAACAAAGCCTGACCATATAAAGCTCGTTTAACAGCGTTTGAATTTACAGATGAATTTAACCAACCTGTTCCAGCACCTTCCGAATAAAAGTACAGTAGATTTGAATACTGTTGTTTATCTTGAATTGGGTTTGGTGTAAAACTATAATTGTTTGGATCCGTAATTGTTGCAAGAGTAGCAGCGGGTATAAAAACTTTGTTTTGAACTTCGGGATTAAATGTAGTTTCAGTTTGAGGCGTAAAATATTTGATTGGTTCAACTTCTTGAGGGTCTGGTAAAACATTAAAAGTATAGTCAATAGGTTTTTCAAGTGAGTTGGTATTTAAAATTCTTGGCATTTATTTTCCTTCTAATATTGTTATACAATATAGTTCTGCTAGTTCTTGTTTTTAGTACTAATTGTTGAGTACTTTTTTAGTAACTGGTGTATTACAAATAAGTATATTAAACTAATCTTGTATTTTTATCTTTTTGTGTGTTTACAAAAGCAACCTGTTTTATTAATCCCATAAATAACTTATACAAAGGTGACTTTGGACTTTCTAAAATACCATGAAGGTACTGTGGTGCAACTTTTCCTCTACTTTCTGGATAAGTTTTTAACCAAGTTTTAAAGCTTTCAATTTTTCTTTCCCAGCTTTCACTTCCAATATCTGATAATATTTTTCCAGTATCTTTGTAATACTCAGCTTTATATTGGGCTACATGAGCAGGAAACTCGATTGGAGATACTAAATAAATAAGAAAACGCAGTTTATCTTTATCGCTAGCTAACATATCAATAAAACCTGGGTTTAAATCTTTTAGTAAAGATGTTTTAATTCTTTTGCTTTCTGGCAAGCCTGACGGATTCTCTGTTTGTGTAGCGTGTGTAAATTCATGTACAGCAGAACTACCAGGTCCTTCTATTTTTCCTACATCAAAAATCATTACTCCGTCGTCAGGGAGATAAGCAGCACCTATATTTAGTTCGCGGCTGCCGGGTGGGCGTTCATACATAGGAACTGAGATATCAAGATTTTTGGAGGTGTAGCTTGGAAGAATTGCGTTTTCTCTAACTAATTTGTCTTGTAGTAGCTCTGCTGTAATCTTACTTCCTGGTTGTCCAAGCCTCAACATCTGAGAATATTTTTCTAAAGACTGTTCTTTTTTTGCTTTTTCAAATAACTTTTCAGCTAACTCTGGCCCATAAATCTTATAATATTGTTCTCGAATACTGCTAGACATTTTGTATTCAAATTTAAAACCATCTACTACTTTAGTAGCTTTAGCAGCTACTTTAGAGTTCCAAAGATCAGCTTCTGCTTTTCTTCGTCTTGCTAAACCTTTTGAAAACTTACCACCTGATTTATTATACAGTAATAAAGCTGCTGGTACATCTTTAAAATTATCTACAGATGAAACTGCTTTTGTTATAGTTTCAAAATTTTTCTTACCGTAAAAGTTTTGTCCATCTCTCATGTTATAAGCAAATGAAATTAAGGCTGATTGTTGGTTTTTATTCATTTCAGTCCAAGTAGGAATTGTTTCTGCTAATCTTGGAATAATTTTAGTGTCTATAAAATCATGCATTAAAACATCCGCTTCTTCTTTGGAAATCTTATCTCCCTTTTTAACTGGAGTTCCATCTTTATAGGTTGTGGTTCCTTTACCTATTGTCCAAACTTTACCAGTATCATCCCAATATGCTTCTGTTTTTAAACCTTCAAACTCTGTAATTAAACTAGCATATGGTTTATCACTGACAGAACCGGGAGATACTTGTGTTTCTTGTTTTTTATTTCCTGCATCATCTTTTTTTTCTTTGAAAACTGATTTACCCTGACTCAATCTTTTTTTTGCGTGTTCTACAGCAATTTCCATTACATCATCAGGAACTTTAGTACCCAACTGAGCCGCTAAAAGAACGCTGTCTATTTGTTCTTTAGATAAACCAGGAACTAGGGTTGGAATAATTCCATTAAACTTTACTATTGGACTAATATCAAATTCTACACCAACACTGTATTCAGTAACAGTGAATTTACCGTTTGGTGTTTTTAGTTTACCTAACCAACCAGATCCTTTGGTAGTTCCATCTGGTCTAAAAGAGTCTGTTTGTAGATCATAATCAACCACTTCTTCTTCTAACTGTATATCATCTTGATCTTTTAACTCTACATAATCAACAGCAGTAGATTTATTGCTAGGTGTAAACTGTGTAACAGCGCCACCACCATCATATAATAATCCTGGTATATTGTTTGTTCCAACACCAAATAAAGTATTGTTTGGTGTTTCTTGCTCAGAATCAAATAATAAAGTAAATGGTTTTCTTGTTGGAATAGGTTGTCGTGGCCCCAGTCCTAAAGACATAGCTTCTTCCATACTGGGGTTTTCGGAAAAATATTTTGGATTGTTTTGTAAATCTAAAGAAAGACTGGAGGATGGATTTAAATAACTGAAAATAGCATTAATAACATCTAAATAAGCATACCCATATGGTTTGCCTGCGTTTCTAGAATAAATTAATTCTTCTATTGTTACTGATTTACCAATACTTGTTGGTGGGGGAAAGTCAAGTAAAAAAATATCCCGAGTAATTGCTCTTGCTTGTGTCGTATTTAGTGGTGTAACAGTACTAAGATACTCAGCTAGGAGTACTTGACTTTCTTCTGAGTTTAAAGTAGCTGTAAGGTGGTCAAGAGATATTAAGGGAGTAAGAGATCCATCTTCTTCTACTACACGATTCAACAAAGGTAACTGTTTATCTGTTAAATACTGCACGAAATCTTCTAAAGGTTTTTTAAAAACATCAGTATTTGGTAGGCTATCAATTGTTTGTGGTGCCTTTGGCTGAAAAACTGGACCAAGATTATTTGATGGTGTTATTAATCTTTCAGAATTTTTAAAGTAATCTGAAATAACACGTTGGGGACTTTCGGCATTAATGTCAAAATAACTGGGTAATATTTCAGGGCTTGTGCTAGTATTATTGATAAGTTTATCTAAGTAAGAATCTATATAGGTGTTTTCAGCTGTTCTTTGATCTGGATCTACTGCTAGTTCTAATTTCAATAAAGGAGTTTGACCAGCTGGGTTATACAAAGTAAAACCAAGTGGAAATATCATTTCAGGTGGAACAATGGTGTGTTCCTGTAATAGATTTATTGTTGTTGTTTTATTATTCTCAGTAAATGTTACAGGTATATTTGTAAATGTATAATAAAGTTCTCCTGTTTGGTGTGGTCTTATTTGCATTTCCCACTTATCCGCAGAAGGTACCATATGCCAACCTTTATAAAAAGCATATTCTTTTTCGGTTGTTGTTCTAGTAATACCTCGGTTATCTGTAAATGTAATTTGTTTATCTGTTGGTAGTCTATCTTTACCCAGGGTCTGTATCATAACTTTTCTTAAAAACTCATCCGATGAAACTAGACTAGCTACAAGTATATCTGATTGAGATGCTCCGTGACTTTCTGTTTTTCCATAAGAATTTTTTTCTGAGTGTCTAAGAGCGTATACAATTTCTTGTAAAAGTGGAGTGGGTATTGCTGTGCGTCCTAAATTTAGTTCTCTACCCATAGAATCAGCAATATCAGTAGGATGGTTACCTAAAGAATTTAGGCTAATAGGCATAGTAAGCATAGCTTTAGCTGCTAGTTCTGTTTCTGTTAATGGTTCTTTTGTAGTATTTTTAGGTTGATAAAAAGTACCAAACCGGGGCATTCCATATGTTTGCGGATTTGTCTTCATACCTTGATTATAAATAGCCAACTTACTTTTAGTAGTTGCACCAAGAACTAAATTTGATTTAGTAGATATTAAACCGTTTTCATAAAAATGAATTGTTGGATTAAGTGAAAAATTTTCAGCTAATTTTGATATTGTTTCGGTTTTTCCGTCTCCATCTGGCATTACAGAAGTAAAAAAATACATTGAAGCTAGTTGTGCCTGAAACACAGGACTGTTTTTAATACCTGTGGCATCTATCTCTTCGGACATCGAAAGATATGATCTTTTTTCTTCTTCATATTTTTTCTTTATTGCATTATATAGAAGATCTTCAATCCCCTGAATATCTGCAAAGTGTTGATTTAGGTGTCCTCTTTGGTTTTTTTCTGGTTGTTGTTTACTTTGTAGGTATCCCCTAAACTCAATAAAAGATTTTGATATATTGGGTATTTTTACAAGTTTTTTTACTTCATCTGGTGAAGTATACAGAAGCAAACTTTTAAAAACTGAATACTTTAATTGTTCTAAAGGATCTGTAAAAGTTGCATTTAGTTGGTCCTGAGATGCTAGACTTAAAATTTGTAGTGCAGTCACTTGTTGATATTCAGAGCTGTTTTCTGATAAACCATTTTCAAGAACTTCTACTCCTGGTGGTAAAATTTTACCAACGCCAGATTCAGATATGACAGCTCTAGCATATTGTTTTGATTGATCTCTTTGTTGTTCGCCCTCTGGTGTTGTGTCTGTATTAAGAGGTTTACTAAAATCAACCTTAGGAATAAAAAGATCATATTGTGATTTGTTAAGCATTGTGCCATTTTTGTGATAGTTGATATAAGCTTCTTGAGCCTCGCTGTTCACACTATAACTATTATTCGCACTTCTTATTGAGTTGGATGCTGCTATAAAGTTTTGGGCAATAGTGCTATCAATATCGTAATTACTTTTTCTTGTTTGTAAAGCTAATCTTCTATAAGCTGTTCCAACGTCTTTTAAATACTCAGCATTTGTTGATTTAGTATAAAAATTATAAGAATCTTCACCAAGAATTTGTTTGGCCTTTTCTTGAAAAGTTCCTTTAATATTGTTTAAGTCTTTTTGGTATTGTGTATAAACACCCGGATCTAAACTTTGTCCGTTTAATTGTACTTCAGCAATCTTTTCTTGAAGTATGGAATATTTTTCATCTATCTCTGCCTCTGCATCAAACGTTGCTGATTGTATGTTGGCTTCTTGTCCACCGATTTGATAATCCAAAACTTCTGCGTATAACTTACCAGCAATATTAAAAGCTTCGGCACCTAGTTTATACCAAGCTTGTTGGTCTGTAACAGCAATGTTTGGGTTGATTGGTGCTGGCAGTATTGGATATGTTTCTTGATAAACAAAAGGAGTAACACTGCCCATACCAACGCTGGACTTGGGACCTTCTTCAAATATTTGTTGCTGTATTGGATTAAGTGGAGCCATTATTATTTTCTTTCTTTTCTAGAAAAGAGCTGTATTTAGATACGGATTGATATATAGCAGATTTTAGATCAGACTCTGTTTTAATTCTACCAGCTGTAATTTCACCCCTCAGTCCCAGTTTAATTTTATCGTACATTGGAACATTGTGTAACATAGAGAATGCTGTGTCCCATTGATCAAAATTAAAAGCACCGTCAGTTAGATATTTTTCAGCAACAGCAATACCAGCCCTTTCGTCTGCCATGATTTTATTTCTAGCAACGGCAAGGTTTCCTTGGATTGCTTTTTTAATAATAGTCGGAGCTAGAGATCTGATTACAGATTGTTCTTCTAGTGATGGAGAACCATTAGAATCATTTTCAAAAACATCATTTCTGCTTTGTAAACCAAAGGCTGGGATAAATTTACCACCCTTAGAATATACCCCAACTCTACCTTGTTCAACTTTAGCAACCTCAAGAAGATTCATTTGCTCTAGCTTTGTAATATCGGTGGTGTGGTTTTCAACTGACACATCTGGATCCAGTTGAGCCAACACAGCAAACCTGTTAATCCTGAGATCCAAGTCTTTCATATAAACTTGTTGAGCTTTGGCATAATTAGAGTTGGCAACAATAGTACTGAGTTCACCCAAGATGGGATCTAGTTCTTTTCTAGCCCACTCAGGTGTGTTATCCAATCGTTCTCTTAAGAAAAACTCTTTGGCTACAGGTGATTCAATATAATCTAATTCTCTTTTAGTTACATCAACAAAGTCTCTTTTAGCCCCAACAATACCTTCGGGGTGCATTGCTTCATAGTCTTTCCAATAAGTTTGTTTAGCCTTGGCGGTCATACCTGTTGTGTCAATTTGTGTTTTCCAATAGTTAAATCTTTCTTGGGAATTATCTGGAAACATTTCAAAAACTTGTTTTCTTTTTTTCCCTAGTAATTGAATTTGTTCGTTGTCAACAACTGAGTCAACTGTTTCTGGTTGACTGTAGTTCTGAGGCATTGCTTGCATTGCCATAGTTTGCAGTTGGTTAAATAGGTTGTTGTTCATTATTTTATATAGTTTTTTAAAGATTAGAATCTTGGAACTGATAGTAAACCAGGAATAATTCCCATAGGTTCTGGGGTCTGTTTGCCACCACCCCCATTCCCCTTGTTGAACATCATGTACGATCCAACTCCCGCAGAGATACCACCCAGCCCTGCTGATATTAAACCAGTTGTTAAAGCTGTGGAAGAGCTATCAGCAATTCCACCCAGTGTTGGTAAGAATGCTCGTTGTTCTTGAAATGAAAACTGACGTTGACTTAGTTTTTGGTTTTGTTGGTTTTCAATGTCTTTATAAGCTTGTCTGTGGTT
>Ga0194128_10005063_pt1 | contig 18795 bp, 24 predicted proteins | sample TA2KigCa65mmetaG_FD_148650 | JGI IMG/M metagenome (GOLD analysis project Ga0194128, IMG submission 148650) | Freshwater microbial communities from Lake Tanganyika, Tanzania - TA2015037 Kigoma Deep Cast 65m | ecosystem: Environmental > Aquatic > Freshwater > Lake | place: Tanzania: Lake... | reverse complement strand
CACGCGCGTCGCGCGGGTTCCGACCCGGATGTCCAGCCTACGCGCCCGCATGATGCGGTTGTGCGCGGCGTCGATGGCCGGGTTCAGCGGCGTCTCGAAGAGGTCAAGCGTGACGGGGTTGTCTTGGTCGTTCGTCATGGGAAGCAACGTAAACCCACGACAACGCCATGTCAAGCCCCGTCAACGCATGACTGCGCGATCACCGCCGGAGCGCGAAGAAACTGAGGGCCGCGGCCACGCCGATCGCCGTGACGATGGCGTACGCGTACGGCGAGGTGGGTTCCGACGGCGCGTTGCCGAGGCCCGAGAGCGGCACGAGCACCTGCGTGTCCGGCGCGAGCACGCTCGCCGTCGTGAGCGGGGCGGACGGGATCGAGTAGGGCGAGACGGGGCGCACGATCGACGCCGCGCTCTGGTGGACGTTCAGCGTGGCGGCCATGGGCGCGATGACCTTGCCCGTGTCGATCGCCCGACGCGCCGTGTGCGGGAAGCGGCCACGCGCGGCGAGGTAGGCCCCGCGCGCGGTGTTCGCGACCACGCCGTCGGCCGGGGTTCCGCGCGGGAAGACGCGCGGGTCGAGCGCACCGCCGACCGCGGGGGCGAGCGCCGGGGCGAGACGGCCGGCGGGGTACTCCGCCCCGATCTGCGCCCGCGGGATCACCGGATCGACGAGCGAGGTCGCGACCATCGCCGCGGCCGTGGGGCTCGACTGGCGCGGGACGACCATCGCAGGCACGCCGATCGCGTTCATCGCCTGCGTCTGCTGGACGCTCGACGTGAACATCGCCTGCTGGGTCCGCGTCGGGGCGAACGCCGGACGGGGCACGTAGCCCGGGGGCGCGAACGCCGCAGGCAGAAGCGGCGCGGGACCACGCGAGCCGTTCCAGCCCGTGCCGTAGCGCCCTGCGTGCGCGACCGCCGTCGCACCCACCGAAGGCTCGGCGAGGCGCGTGGCGCGCGTGAGCGGCACGGAGAGCGACGGGCGGAGGTTGGTGGGGAGGGGCATGTTCGACATCGCGGTCTCACTTTCAGCGGAGCGTGGGGATCTCCACGCGGTAAAGGTTCTCGTCCATCGGAAGCGCGACGCCCTGGTCGACGAGCCCCCATACCGGGGCGCCGTCGCGCTCGATGCGCATCAGGTTCCCCGCGTGAAGATCCGGGAGCACGACCCCGGTGGCCTGCCACCTGAGCACGCTTTGCGCCACCGCCCGAAGCTCGGGCGACTCGCGCGCGACGCGCATGAGGAGGCCCCGGTACGCGCCGAGCATCGTCCCGAAGAACGCGGGCGTGCGGTCGTTCTCGGACAGCTCGCGGTGAAACTCGTGGACGTCGCGCGGGGGGCGACCGTCCACGAGGTCGGTGACCCACGCCGCGTGCTCGTCGTCGAGCGGCGCACGAAGCTCCGCGAGGAGGCGGAACCACTCTGCGACGTTCGAGGTCTCGGTGCAGTAGAGGAAGTAGCCCGCGAGCTGAAGACCGAAGATGCGCGCCCGGTCGAGCATGCTCGCGTGCGCGTGCAGCGAGCGCCCACTAGGCGTGTGCGCGGGGACGCTCGCGAGCGCGTGGTGCAGCGTCCCAGGCGAGAGCGCGGCTTCGCGCCACACGAAGAACACGGGACGGGCGAGGTGGCGCGCGCCCGGGACCGCGAAGACCGCGTGGACGGCGCTGACGCCCGCGGTGAAGTGTCCGGAGCGCCCTACGGCGAGCGCGGCGAACCACGCCTCCTGCACGTCGCTCGTGACCTTGAGCGTGAGGCCTCCCGTCGTCGGGAGCGCGCACCCGAACGCGCCGCAGCCGTACTCGGTCAAGTTCTGCGCGTCGCGCTGGCGTGCCTTGATGGCGATGTCGCCCCACGACTCGTCGAGCTGCTTGCGCACGAGCGGCGCGTGGATCGGCAAGTAGGCGTCGCCGAGGGTCGCGCGGATGGAATCCATCCACTCCCACAGAAGGTCCTGCGCCCACGGAGCTGCGCCGAGTCCCGCCATCAGCCCCCGCTCGGGATGCTCGCGCGCCCTGCGAACGCGAGGATGCCGCCTGCGACGAGGCTGAGCATGGTGAGGGCGTCGGCGGCCTTGCGGTGCCCGCGGAGCTGAAGCGTGAAGATCGAGACGGCGCCGACGGTGCCGAGCGCGATCATCGCGAGGTCGAAGCGCTTGGCGCGCTCCGACTGCGTCTGCGCGGGCGGGAGCTTCGGGAGGAGGGGGAGGAGGAAGACGGCCATGAGGAAGATCCTACGTGGAGAGCGACGCGATCAGGACTCCGTCGCGTAGAGATTCTGCCGACCGGCGAGCGCTGCCGTGCTGACCGTGCCGAGCTTGACTGCGCGAAGCGCGACCGTGTGCGCGCCCGCAGCGAGGCCTGTGAGCATGCGCGCGACGGTCAGACGGAGCTGCGTCTGCGTGTAGGTGCCCGCGAGCACGGTCGTGCTCAGCATGGGCGCCACGTCGGTGAGCACGCCGTCGACGTAGAGCCGAAGCTCGGCGCCATTGGTGCCGACCACGGGACCCCCGAGCGCGATCGTCGCGTTGCCGCCGAAGAGCACGCGACCCGCCGTGCCTGCGGGCAGGGTGATGCTGCCCGAGATGATCACGGTCTCGGCGGCACCGAGCGCGGCTACGCTCGTCGCTGTTCCGGCGAAAGCGCCGCGGCTCACGAGCGTCGTGAGCTGCGCCTTGTCCGTGGCGGACATGAAGCCCGCGACGAGCGCAGTGGCGACCGCGTGCTGCGTTCCGCCGCCACGCAGGCCGTGCTGCGCATCGGTCGCGAGCACGCCGACGCGGATGTCGTCCGCGGTCACGACGATCGACGCGTCGGCGTTCGCGACGACGTCGAACGTGCGGTCGGCGGAGAGATCGCCGCCGCCGGTGAGACCCGCGCCCGCGATCACCTGGCGCGTGTTCGGGACGAAGCCTGCCGCCATCGCGACGGGGACCCACACCGCATCCCCGCCGCCCGCTGTACCCGCCGACGTGCACACGAATGTTGCTGGCAAGCCCGCCGGGCCGCCCGTCAGGAGGTACGCCGTGTCGCCCGGCTCTAGCGCAGTGTACGCGTTGCCAGTGAGCGGATTGCCCGTCGCGTTCGGCAAGTTCGGCGCGTTGTCGTAGATGCCCCAGTAGGCGTGAAACTTCGTGCGAGACTGAAGCGGAGGTGTTCGGCGCGCCATCGGGAAGTCTTTCGCTCAGGGGACAGGGGCAGCGTCGATCCAGTGGCCGACTTCCGTGTCCGCACCGTTGTCTGTGACCGTGCCGCGACCGGAGAGCAGGATGGTATTGACCGCGTCACTCGTCTGGATGGTCACGTCCGCGATGACGTCGCGAAGCGTGACGAGGTCGATGGAGCCTGCGAGCGCCGCGATCAGGACCGGCCCGCTCCCGAGCGTGGCCGCGGCGCTGATCGCGAGTACACGCACCGCAGCCGCATCGACCGTCTGCACGACAACGAGGTAGGTCGCGACCACGGCAGAGACGCCGTCGAGCTGGCTGTTCATCAGCCCCGCGCCGCCCGAGATGTTAAAGACCACGCCGAAGCCGATAGGCGTGAACGGCGCGCCTCGGCTGACGTGCTTGAGCGAGACGCTGCGGATGCTGGTGCCGATGACTGCGACCGGGTGAACCGACGCGAGCGCGAAGAGCACGCCACCGAAGCCCGGGCCGTCGCCCGTGCCCATGATCTTCGTGACGCTCGGCCCGGGCGTGAACACCGTCGCGTCGACGCTCACACCGCCCGGAGAGAATCCCGAGGCGCACGCGAACATGAGCACGCCGCTGCTTCCCTCGGACAGCGTGAACGTGTGCCCCATGACGTGATAAAAGTTGTTCGAGTCAAGCACGCTCGCGAGCCGCGTTCCCGAAAGAACCTCGGCGACGAACGGGAGCGCTTCGATCACAGGGTACGTCGGCGCAGCGCGAATCTCGACGACGGCGCCCTGGGAACTTCCCAACGGGGAGATGGCGACAGCCGTAAGGAAACGCGCGACGCATCCCGTCGGCGCGGTAAAATGCACCGCGTTCTTCAGATTCTTCGTCAAGCCGTTGTGGATGATCTCGAAGTCCACATACTCGACCGTCGTGCGCGCGAAGGTCGACTCGATGAGCCCGTCACTCAGCGGCTCACCGCCGGGCGCTTGCGGTGACGTGATCGTTAGCTCCCGCACGGTGCAGTTCGGACCGCCCATGAGGATCGCGCGCTGCGCGACACCCACACCAGACGGACCGACGATGGTTGTCTGGCCACGACCTGCGCCGGTGAGCGAACAGCCGGATGGGATCGTGACCGCCACCGAGAGCGCGATCTGCCCGGGCCGGATGCGGATGTCGACCGGCACGCCGAGAGCGCCCGCTGCGGCGAGTGCCGCTGTGAGGCCCGCGCCATCGCCCGCGTCGACGAAGTCCGCGTCGTTCGGCGCGGTGTCGTTGTAGGGGGCGGTGGCGATGCCGACGACGATGCGGTGCGCGTCACGCGGGCCGTCGAACGTGGGCGGAGGCGGCCCTCCGCCGCTACTCGGACCTGCGCCGTAGAGCGGAACGACCGGACCGATACTATTCGAGGGGACGTGAAGCATGGGTCACCGCGAGAGCTGCGCGAAGACGCGCATCAGGTTGGTGTTCGTGACTCCGGACGCGTCGTCGATGATCGGCAGGTTCGACGGTGGTGTCGGCAGTTCGAGATCGTTGCGCCCGTCGTTGAACGGAAGCCCGAAGAGCGTGAAGTGCTCGATGTAGCTCACGTCGAAGGGGAGCGTGTACGTCATCACTTCCGTGCGTTGCTCCACGGAGGCGTTGCGGATCGGCAGCGTGAGCTGCGCGGGGAAGACGTTGCGCGCGCCGACGAGCGGGTCGATCGACACGCCGCTGTTCGTGTAGAGCGACGTGCGGACGGTCGGGTCGATCACAGGGACCGAGAAGTACGAAACTTCGGAGTCATCCTCGGTGGAGGTGCCGAGACGCCCGTGTACTGGGAGACGCGCGGTCGGGAAGATCGCGATGGTGGACGGAAGCGGGAAGAACGACGGAAGCCGCACGCGCAGTTCGATGAAGAACGTGAGGAGCCGAAAGCCCGTCACGTCGAGATCGGCGAGCACAGTGCCCACGCCCCCGATGAGGTCGCCCCAGGTGACGGAATCCGCGGGGTAGACGACGGGACCGGCAAGGTTGGCCGCAGACGAGGAATACGTGAGCGTCGGCGCGTCGAATGTCGCCGGTACGGCGACGAACGGCGATGCCTCATCGCCCGGCCACGCGCGCGGCGGCTGCCCGCTGCCCGGGTCGTACGTGACCGGCGTCGCGGTCGTGGGATCCTCGACGCGAAGGCCGCGCGCACGAAGCGTCGCAGCGCGCTCATTCGACTTCGGTGTGGTCACGTCGTCCTCTGGCTTTGGAAGGTCTCGCGCACGAGCGCGAGGAGGGGGCGAATCTCGGGGTACTTCTTCGCGTAGGTGTTCGCGACGTTCGCGAGTTGCTTGGCGCCCTCACGCACGACCGCATGCGTGCGTTCGGCGCACGCGTTGCACGTGTAGAACACGTGCGGCCCTGCACGCAGCGCCTTGCCTTCGGTCGAGTCGTACATCGTGGTGCCGCACATCCGCTCGAACGCGCACGGCACCGGCGTGGCGAGCCGGGTCACGGGCGCTTCCCGTAGACCTTCATCGCTTCGGCGCGTGCACGGATGGCGCACGGCGTGCAGCCGGGCTTACCGCGCTTCGGTTGTTCCTTGCCGATGCCGTAGGCATCGAGCCCGGTGCTCGTCGCTTCGAGGGCGGTCTTGGCGAGTGCCGCGAGAAAATTGCTCATGGGTCCTCCTACTTGCGAACGAACAGGAAGTAGCCGAGCAGGCCGACGACGGCGAGCCCCACGCCCCAGCGTACGGGCTCCGAGAGCGTGCCGAGGCCCGAGACGGCGATGCCCGGGGCCGGACGGAAGCGGCTCGGGGTGCTGCGTCGCGCGCTCGGCGCCCAGCCGGCCTCGACGGGGATCGGCATGTAGCCGAGGCCCGAGGTCGTCGTGCCCGAGGCGTTCTGCGCGGCGAGAAGGAAAGCGGTTTCCGGAGCCATGGCTCACACCTCCAGCATGTAGCGAGACTTCACCGAACGATCGTGGAGCGAGCGGAGACGCGTCGCGCGCCCGAGGCCCGCGGTCCCCGCGCGGGGCTTTTCACCCCACATCTTCCAGGCGAAGAACCCGAGCGCGCCCACGGCGACGAACGCGCCGAGATACCACATCGCGCCCTTGCCCTGCCCGGGGCCGTCCTTGCCGATGAACTGGTTGATCGAGTCCATCGGGAACGCGGCCTCGACCTCGGCCGTGCACTCCTGTGCCGTGCGCCCCGACCGATGGCACAGCTCCAGCGCTGCGCTCCGCTGGTCGAGCACCTGCTGCACGGCGATCGACTGCGCGCGCGTGAGGTACACGCTGCCGAGCGCTTCGATGATGTCGTTCGAGAAGTAGAGGACGAGGCCGAGCGCGAGAAGCACGACCACGATCACGCCACCGATGAGCGCGAACTGCGCGGCGCCGAGGCCGTTCACCGGCGTCACCGACGGCACGGGGAGCGGCTGGTTGCGCGCGGTCTCGGGCCGAAGCGCCGGGAGCCACGTCGGCCAGGGGATGCGCGCCATCGCGCGATCCGAGAGCGCCTTGCCCATCGCCGCTTCGAGCGTCTTGCGCACCGCGCGATGGAACTGCGCCTGCGTGTCGTAGACGCGATGCCGCATCTGGTCGTACGCGGCGTATTCCTTCATCGTGAGGCGACCGGCGTTGTGGGCCATGATGAAGTTGGACGCGACGGCGAGCGCGTTCACCTCCATCTCCTTCAGCGCTTCGCACGCGTCCTTGCCGGACGCGATGCCGTTCACCGCGCGCTCGAACGGGAGCAGCGTCGAGAAGAGCGACATGGCCGCGCCTGCGGCCTTCGTCGCGAGCGCATACGCCTTCGCGGCGCCTTCCATCGCGTCAGTCTGAAGGTCGCCGAGGCCGCTCAGGCGGTACGCGGCACCCGAGCCGAACGCGTGCGTGTTCATGTAGCTGCGGTTCTGGTTCACGGCATGGCCTCCACGATGACCGAGGCGTGTGCCTTGCCCTCGGCGCAAATCGCATAGAGCTTTTGCCCCGCTTCGAGGCAGAAGGGGAAGTTCGCCGCGGCGTAGACGGGCGCGAAGTCGTACGCGCGCACGCTCGTGATGTCTTCCTCTTCGAGATCGAGCGCGATCAAGACCTGCGGCGACGGCGGGATCGAGAGCGTGATGCGGCAGCGCGTCTTCGCCTCGAAGAGGAGCCGCGCCACGGGCGTAATCGTCGTGCGGAGGATCTTCGTCATCAGGTCACCATGATGTAACCGGCGAACGCGACTTCCGCGGCCGGGATGGGGACATCGGCAGCGAGTTGCTGCGTGCGCACCTGCATGGTGCCCGGGTCGCCGTACACCCGAAGCGTCTGCGCCGGGTTGAGCGTGATGCCTTCGCCCGGGAGCTTGTGCACGACTTCCGAGTTGAGGTCCGTGCCGAGAAGCGAGCAGCGCATGCGCGGCACGAGCACCGGGTGTTGCGCACCTGAGAACCAGTCGGCCTGCGTACCACTTCCGACCTGCCGCACCTGGACGTCCCAAAGGCGCAGGTCGTAGAGCGCGTAGAAGCGGCCAGCGGCATCGTCGCCTTTCACCGGAAGTCCTGGAAGCGATACGGTCATCTCCGTGAGCGCGACGGCCTCCCCGCCCGCGTTCGTGAGCAGCGTCGGATCGACGGTCCAGATCGGGGAGATCGTCGCCGTGTCCGTCTGCGCGTCGACACCGCTCGTCTGCGCGAACATCGCCTGCCCGCCGAAGAAGTACGGTCGGCCCGACTCCATCCCGACACCCGTGAAGCTCACCCACGGACCGATCGGGTAGTACGCCTCTTCGTAGGTAGGGTTGTTGAAGGGAATGAACTCGCTCTCCGTGACGAGGGCGTCGAACGGGAGGGCAGCTATCGGAGCCTCCGGGTCGAGTGGATTGCCGATTTGCGACCAGCCGAAACGGTTGCCGAAGACGACGCGAAGGTGGTCGCGCTCCTTCAGCACCACCGGCTGCGCGAATCGGTGCGTCGCGACGGTGTTCACGTACGGCGTCGGCGGCGCGATCTGCGTGTTCGACCACGAGGAAAGCCGGAGCGGGATGTCCGACTGGTAGAACTCGTCGTGGTAGCGCGTGTGCATCGTCGCGCCCTGACACGAATTGAGGTTCGGAAGGAAGAGCCCCGTGCCGGTTTCATCGCTCAGAATGAACGGCGGGATCGACGTGACGATGTGTGTAAGGCGCACCGGGAACTGCTCGCCGTTCGTGAACGCGGCTGGGTCCGTGTTGCCGAGCGTCGTGTACGAGTCGAACCAGAAGCGCGGCTCGATGATCTTTCCCGTGCGCTCGGGGTTCTTGCGCGCGAAGGCGATCGTGTCCTTGAAGCTCGGCATCAGGTCACCATGAGGTAGCCGCTGAACGCGACGAACGTGGGAAGGGGAACGAGCACGACGCCATCGCCGTCATCGACTGGGGTGGACGCGGGCACGCCTTCGATCTGGACCGAGTCGCCCGGTTCGAGCGTGAGCCCGTCGCCCGGGAACGTGTGGACGATCGCCGTGCCAGCGAGCGTTCCGAGAAGCGGGAGCGGCATGAACGGGATCGCGGTCGGAGTCACCGGACCCTTGAACCACGGCTGTTGTGTGCCGCTGCCGACGATGCGGATCCGCGCGCTCCACAGCGCGGGATTCACGTAGCCCAGGATGCCGCCACCGAGGAGCGCCGGGTGGTTCACCGAGATCGTCACCTGCGTGAGCGCGACGGCTTCGCTCCCGCCGTTCTGCATCGCCGCAGGATCGACGAGGTAGCTTCCGTCGGTGAGTTGCGCCGTACCGCCGAACGTGTACGGGCGGCCCGTGCGCATGCCGTAGCCAGCGAACTGCGCGGTCACCATGCGCCCGAGGTCCGAAGCGTCGTAGTCCGCCGAAAACGCGGTGGGCACAGACTGTCCTGGGAGAAGCCACGACGTCTCTCCGCCCGCGTCGAACGGGAGAAACTCCGCGTAGAGGACGTCACGTGCGGCGAGTACAACAGGTTGATCGAAACGGTGAACAACCGTACCGCGCGTCGTTGACTGCGCCGCAGCGATCGGCGTGTTGTTCCACGCGTGCGGGGGCAGCGGCACCTCGTGCATGTAGAACTCGTCGAGGCGGGAAATCCGGAGCGTCGCGTTCGCGATCGCCCACTGCGACGGGATGATGGCGCCCGCGATCTCCTCGTCGCCACCCTCGCCCTCAACCTCGATGCGGTACGTCGTCGGCATCACGCACGCGGTCATGCGCGTGAGCCGCACGGGGAACTCTTCGCCGTTCGTGAACGCCGCGAGGTCAGAGTTGCCGCTCGTGTCGTACTTGTCGAAGTAGAAACGCGGCTCGACGAGGACGCCTTCGCCCTTGTTTCGCGACGCGAACTCGATCGGAATGCTCCGCATGGATCAGTCCTCCACCACGGCGTAACCGCAGAACGAAAGGTAGACGACGAGCTGACGCACAGGCCCAACGCCCGCAGGAGCCCCGATGGCCGGAATCGGGAAGTCGCACACGTTCGGCACCGTGATCGAGAGCGCCTCGTTCGGCTGAAGCGCGATCGCGCGCGAGAGCGGACTCGACGCGGCCGGCGTGTTCGTCGGCGAGACGAGCGCCGTCGGCGCGTCGCCGCGCCACCACCAGTTGCCCGTGCCGCCGTTGCGCGAGCGCGCACGTGCGAGCGTCGTCGCGTGGAGCGAGCCCGGCGCGCCGAAGCCGAGCGTGCTCACGAACTCCTGCTCAAGCGCGCGCTGATCGATGTGGATCGCGTAGCCCTTCAGATTCGTCGGAAGCGCGAACGTCGACTTCTGCCGCACCATCTCGCGCGAGTTGAACGCGAGCGTGGGGTCGTAAATCTGCTCGGCGGGACCGCCGAAGTAACCTGCGAACGCCTGCGGGACGGTGACGGGCACGTAGCCCGGTCCACCCTCGCCGGGCGGGATGGTCGGGTCATAGACGAGCTGCGTCGTCGGCTGAAGCGACTCCCCGAAGCGCTGCGCGGCGGCATAGTTCGAGAGCTGCTGCATGTCACGCGCCTGCTGCTGCGTGTAGACCGTGCCCGGGAAGAGCGCGGGCTGTTTCGGCGCCTCGGCGTAGAAGCTCACGTCGGAGGTGACCTGCACCGTCGACGTGTCGATGATCGTCGGCACGCGGTTCGAGAGCTGAAGCTCCATGAACGCGTCGGGCGGCAGCTTCAGCGTGTGATCGAACTCCCAGCGCACGGTGTTGGTCACCGACCGCGAGAGGACGAGCGGCAGATCCTGTCCCGCGCCAGCTTGCAGGATGCCGGCGCCTTCAGGGCCGATGCTGAAAAACCCCGGGGTCTGCGCTTCCTTCGAGGCACCCAGCTCCAGGTTTGGAGCGACGTGCGAGAGGCCGAACTTCGGTCCGCTGCGCATGCCGACGCGAATCCCAAGGAGCGGGAGCATCGTCTCGGTGAGGATCGGGTAGCCGCCGGGCACGACGATCATCGCGCACGCATGCGTGAGCACGATCGGCCAGCGCGAGCCGTTGAAGAAGGCGTCGCGGTCGAAGTTGGTGATGATCGTCGGACGGCCTTCCGTCACAGACGACTGGTTGTAGGTCGCGAATCCCCACAGCGCGCGCGGCTCGTAGAGGAATCCGGCCTTATTTTCGAGCAAATCCTTGGGCGCGAACATGCGTGAACCCTACCGGATCGAGGTACAAAAAACGAGACGCCCCTTGTGCCGTGTAACCGGCCCAAGGGGCGTTCGACGCGAGGTGCGGACGCCGCTCAGGCGACCGGGCGACGCTTCATGCCGTCGAGGTAGAGGCGCAGGCGGATGTTCTGGTTGAGATCCGCGAGTGCTTCGGGCGCCGAGACCTGCGCGTAGAACACGCGGTCGGCCTCGATGTAGATCGGCAGCTCCAGGCGCCACTGGTTCGTGGACGAGACGCGACCCGCGGTGCCGACGTCGAGGACGCCCGCGCCGTCAGCCGTGCCGTGAACGACCGGACCGATGCTCTGCGAAAGCTGCGAGAGCGGCACGCGGAGCTGCGGCTTGTTGATGTTCGCGCCGACGAACAGCTCGACGAGCAGCGAGCGCTGCATGGCGAGCAGGTTGTGCCGGGAGACCATCGGAGCCACCGCCGCGATCGGCGCAGCACCGGCCTGGTTCGTGATCGTCGCGGAGGCGTCCGAGAGTCCGAAGAACTCAGGCGTGACCGCGTAGACGACGAAGGCTTCGTCCTGGTTGGTGCGCGTGCGCACCGTCTGGTTGGTGTCCGCGTCGTCCGCGACGCGAGGCACGACGCCCTGTGAGGGGACGTTCGAGCCAGCAACGTAGGTGAACGCACGGAGCTTCGGCTTGCTGCCGGCTGCGAACTCGACCGTCGAGAAGAGCGGGTAGTGCACCCACTCGTCGAGGACGAGCTGCGAGCCATCAGGGAGTCGGATGTCTTTGATCGCCATCGTTGCGTCTCCTCACGCCACCGGGCGCTTGTGGTAGCCGTGCAGGAAGGTGCGCAGGCGCAGGCGCGAGCCCACGTCGCCACCGAGGTTGAGACCGGCGATCGTCCCGCGCGGGGGCGTGAAGCGGAAGCGGAACGCCTCACCGCCCTGGATGAAGAGCGGCGACGCGAGACGGCGCCGACCCTTCACGGACGTGGAGCCGTTGTTCGCGGCCACGTAGCCCGCGGCGGCATCGCCACCGAAGCCCGTCGCAGTGCCCGACTCCGCGCCGCTACCGGCAGCGTAGAAGGACACCGGCGCCTTGACGTACTCCTTGACCGACGCGATCGACAGGATGCCGACAAGGTCGCGCTGGACGCGGAGCATGTTCAGGAGGCTCATGTCCGGCGAGGCGACGTTGCCTTCGCTGGTCACGAAGACCGTTCCCGGAGGCGGGACGACGTACATCTCGACCGCGATGGCCTGGATGATCATCGCCTCGTTCTCGGGCAGACGACCACCCTCGCCCTGGAGGTTGGTGTCGAGCAGCGACGCCTGACGGTTGTTGGCTGAGCCGGGAACGACTCCGCCGATGCCGTAGGTGAACGCCTCGAACGTCACGATGGAGCCGACGCTCAGCTCGACGGTCGACCACAGCGGTTCCGCCGTGGTCCAGTCCGCCGGGGTCACCGTGCGGCCGTCGGGAAGTCGAACTTTGAGTAGCTGCGACATGCTGGTTGCTCCCTCAGCTCACAGGCCGCTTGTAGAGGCCGTCGAGGATGATGGTGACGCGCGCGAGGCGGTTCGTCGCATCGTCGTCGTCGCCTGTCACGAGCGAGCCCAGGCCGATGTCGAGTGCGACACCGCTCGGATTGACGAGGGCGACCTCGTACTTTTCCTGCCCGCCGATGTGGATGGGAATCGCAAGCGAACGAACCGCCTCCTGCGAAGGGAGACCGGCCGTCGAAGGCGCACCCGTCGGGGTCGCCACGCCGGCACCCGTCCAGAAGCTCCCGAAGACGCCGAAGCCCGAATTGTAGTACGCGAGCGGCGCCTGATGCATCGTCTTCTGCGAGACGCGAAGCTCCAGCAGCATGAGCTGGAAAAGCGCCGCGAGCTGGTTCGACTTCGGCTGCGGATCGAACGGGAAACGCGGCTGCGCCGTGGTCGCGTTCGACGGAACCTGCGAGTCCGTGGCGAGCCACGTGTACTCGGGCTTGATCGCGTAGACGAGCATCTCTTCCGTCGACGCCATCGCGCCCGGAGTGCTGATGTTCGTGTCGCGATCGGTCGCGGTGCGCTTCACCGTGAGGTTCTGCGAACCGGAGACCGAGTCGGACGAGACGTAGTTGAAGAGCGGGATCCGCTCATCCGTCGCGCCATGCAGGATGTCGCACGTCGAGTAGAGCGGACGATCGCTCCAATCGACGAACGCGACGTTCTGCCCGTCCGGCAGGCGCATCGTGGTGACTTGATTGATGGGACGCGTCATGACGCTTCACTCCTCCGGGAGGGCCGATCAGGCGGGGAAGCCCGGCGTGCCGAACGCCGAGGTGTTCACGGCACCGAGGCCGCTCAGGTTGATCTCAGCGCCGTAGGGCGCACCGAGACCGCCGATGGAATCCGGACGGTCACCCGCCGGCCAGTCCTGCATCACGGTCGCGCCGAGACCGTTCATGTACGGTGCAGCCGAGCCGACGCCGTTCATCGTGGGGGCGACCGCGCCGAACTGCGGAACGATGGCGCCGAACTGCGGCACGATCGCGCCGAAGCCCGAAACCGCACCGGCCGGAGCCGCGGCCGCCGGAACCACGACCACCGGAGCGATCGGCACCCGCGTCGCCAGCTCGATCGAGCCCGCGAGCGTCACGCCCGACGCGATGAGCGTCGTACCGGCGGTGCGCTTGCCCATGCCGTACACGAGCCCGAGGCCCGCAAGCGACGCCGCGGCGGCACCGAGCATGTGCGCGTACCGCTTGAGGAACACGCTCGTCTCCGAGCTGTTGTCGAGCAGCTTGCCGATGGCGAACTGCGTCCCGAGGACGAGCGCGCCTCCGAGCACGACCGGGAGCGCGTCACCGACGACGGTGCCCGTGTCCAGCAGTCCGTTGAAGCCGCGGTTCACCGTGATGACGGAACCGAAACCGCGACGGCGATTCTTGCGATGCTTGGCCATGTTTCCCTCGTTGTACCTGTTGAGTCGAAACCGCTGTAGCCCCGCCGCGCGGTGGTCAGCGTGAGTTGTTGATGAAGCGAGCGTGAGCTACTTGCGACGACCGACGCGCCAGCCCTTCGAGCGCTTGCACGCGCCCTTCGCCATGCGCTCGGCCGAGTCCTTCGACTCGAAGCAGCGGAAGAGCTTGCCCTTCGGCGAGTACACACAGAACGCGCCCTTGCCCTTGCTCTTGCGCTTCGTCGCCTTCTTCTTCGCGGCCATGCGGCCCTTCTTTCTCGCCGACGTACGGCGATGCGTCACACCACCGAGCGCGGTGATCGACCGGCCCGCAGGATCTCCGTTAGCCGCCATGGCTTTGCATCCGCAGCTCATCGCTTGCTCCCGTAGCGCCACGCCATGACGGCGATGAACGCGAAACCGACTCCGGCCATCGCGCCGTACCCGATGAAGCGGTTACGCCGCCTGAGAAGCACGTCGTCGATGAGGGTGTGCGCGGCCAACAGCGGTGCACGCAACCGAGACACAGGCGCGTCGTCCTCAAGGACGACGCGCATCGCGCTGTCGAGCCTACCGTCGATCTCCGTCAGCCGAAACGCTTCATCGGACGTGACTCCGGGACTCCGCGCAAGGTTTTGCAGCGTGTCACGGGCGGCGAACGAGTCGTCGAGGAGAGCCTGCACTTCGGCCGTGCTGATCGCCGCGACCGGCGGCTCAAAGCCACGAAGAGAACGAGCTGCGTGGAGCATCGCGTGATTCATCGCATCACCGCTTCCTCTTCGTCGCGACGAGGAACACAACGAGACCGAGGCCCACCGCAGCGATTGGAATTGCGATCTTCAGATTCGGGTTGTCCCACAGGGACGGCGGTGTCCCGGTGATGGTCTCCCCCGGCGAAAGCTCGACCACGCGCGGAGCCGGCGGTGCGGCTTGCTGCGCGATCGGCGGAGTCGCCTGCGGCACCTGCGCCGCGACGTCGAGCGTCGCGGGCATGTTCGCGGGCGTCGCACGCGTGTCGTCGACGACGACCTGGCCCTTGTCGGTCACGGTCGTAACCGTGCCCTTCGGGCTGACGTACTGCGGCTTGCCAGCGGTGGCTTCCTTCGTCGCCGCCGCGGCCGTCGTGAGCGGCACCTTACTGTCCGCCGCGCCCTGCGACACGGGCGTTGCCGGAGTGGTCGTCGCGTTCGACGCGATCGCCTCCAAGTAGCGCCGGGTGAGCTGCTGCTCCGTGCCCTCGCCGATCGTGTCGAGCGCCGACTGCGCCCAATCCTTGAAGCCGCGAGCGAGCGTCGTGCGCGCCGAGAGCGTGCTCACCGCCGCGTCGAGCCGACCGAACGTCGAGGAGAGCTTCGACGTCGAGTCGATGTTCACGCCGTAAGGCGCCGTCGAAAGCAGGCTCGCGACGCCCGACTCGGTGAGAAGGATCATGTCCGCCGTGGCGAGCATCACGAGCTGCGCGCAAACGCTCGCCGTGGTTGGCCCCCAGCGCCCGTCGACCGCGATCGTCGCGGGCAACGTCGGGACGTGCGGACGGAACTCGTTCGCGAGCGCCTGCACGCCTTTCAGCACCGCGGACTTCGCCGGGAGGTTGCGGTTCACTGCGACGATCGCGCCCCATGCGGACGCGGCAGCGAGTCGAGCTTGTGCTTGCGTGAGCGGCATCAGGTCACCTTCGATGGATGAGGGAGGCGTGCGCACTCGCGTGCGCACGCCTCAGAATCAGCAGACCTTGCGACCGCGCACCGACTTGCGGCGCTTCGAGGTCGTCTTGCGCTTCGCGGTCGTCTTGCGCGCGGACTTCTTCGCCGTGCGCTTGGTCGCCGCGCGCTTCGTCGTGCGCTTCGTCGACTTCTTCGCCGACTTCTTCTTCCGACGCGTCTTGCGGCGCGTGGTCGGCGTCGCGCTCGTCGAGCCGCAGATGTACGCGTCGTCCGAGAGACGACGGTAGCAGCCCGGACGAAGGCGCGTGCGCCCCGCCTTGTCCTTCCGCGTCGCGACCGCCTTCGGCACGCAGAACTTGCCCTTCGGCGCCTTGCACTCCACGCTCGCGGTCGCGACCTGCTCGGCCGACGGCGCGATCACGGTCGAGGGCGTCTCAGCGCCCTTGCAGAACTGCGAATGGCCTTCCTTGCAGAGCTGGCGCTTCGCGAGGTTCGTGCCCATCGCCTCGGTGAACTTGTTCGGCGACTTTCCACGCCGCATCAGGTCCGCGCGGACGCGGATGATGACCTTGTCCACGCGATTCGAGAGGAGGTCTCCGAGGCCGCCCTTCCGACGGCGATACGTACGCTTCTTCGCCATGATCTGATTCCTTCGCGGACTATCGCCGCCGTGAGAGAAGCACTGCGCCCGCGATCGCGACCGCACTGATTGCGAGGTACTTCGCCGTGTTGTCGCCAGTCGTGGGCGGCGTCGTGCTCGGGAGCTGCCCGCTCACCACCGCCGCCGTCGCATCGTTGAGCGTCGTGACCGTCGGAGCCGCGGGGAGCGCAGGAATGTTCGCCGACGTCGACGTGGCGATCACAGGTCCCGGGGCCACTTCCAGCGGAGCCGTTGCATCGCCGCCCGTCGCCGCCACGGTAGCTGCCGCGTCTAGGTTGAGCTTCGCATCCGGCAGCTCTTTCGCGATCGCACTCAGCATCTTGTGGAGTGACTCCGGAAGCGACTTGTCCTTCGAGAAGAACGCGCACTCTTCGTTCGAGATCGTACGCAGCATGAGCGGCTGCATCAGCTCGACCGGCGGTTTTTTCTTCTTTCGTCGCCGCCACTGGAAGAGGGCCATGATCCCCTTCGCGAGAATCGCACAGCCTGCAGCGACGGCACCCGCGATCGGATTGATCGACATCGCGATCGACACACCGGTGCCCGTCATCGTACCGACGACCTGCGTGTTCGCCTGCTGCTTCACACGCTGCTCAGCGTCCCTCGCCGCCGTCTGGTAGTCCGCCACCTCACCCGCAGAAAGCTCAGCGTTGTCACCAAGCTTGTTCTGCCAGTAGGGGATGTAGTTGCTGCCGTACCACAAGACCGCGTTGGTCACGTGATCCGCGATCGCAGTGTCGAGGACCATCTTCGCCCAGCCCTTCGCCTGCATGATGATCGCGGCGGGACCCGGCATGAGATAGCTGTAGGTACGGTCGACCCCGGTAGTGTCGAAGCGATGCCATCCGAGGAGCGTGTCATCCTTGCTCGGCGCCGTCGCGAAGGTGAAGTACCAGAACCACCACGCACCGTTCTCACCCGCGATGAGCTTCCGGATCGCCTGCTTCGTGTACGACGAGTGGATGTTCTTCCCCGCGGTGGCACCGTAGGGCGCGCACGCTTCTTCGCTCACGAGGTACTTGATGCGCGGATCGATCTGCGGCGTGAACTTGCCGTCGAGCCAGCCCGTCGCCTCCGCCGTGTCGTAGAAGCCCATCCACGCGGGACCGACCATCACGCTCTTCTCGTACGACGTCCGAATCGCGTCCGCAGGGAACTTCTTCTTGAACTCCGCGTTGTACGGCTCGATCGCGGCGTGCATCTCATTGAACGCCGTGACCAGCGCATTTGGAAGACCGCCCGCACCCGGCGTTCGCTGAGGCATCGCCTGCCCACCCGGCACCGGGTTCGTCTGCGCGGGGAAGAGCATCGCAGGTTGCACGTTCGTCGTGAACATCGCGAGCGAAACCCACGAGTAGACGCACGTGAGCCAGTCGGCGATCTGCTTCGCCTGCGCCGTGCGCGGCGTGTTCGCGTCCACGCCCATGCCCGGCGTGAAGTGGGTGATCGGCGCGAGCGCGCCCTTGAGCGGCGGAAGCTCCGCGGCGACGAGCAGGTTGGCGAGGGCCACCTGACAAGCCGCGTAGATGTCGGCCGGGAACGTCGTCTTGCGCACATTCTCGTCGTTGCACGCGTAAACCGACTCCGGATACTGGATCATCTTCCAGACCGCGGCCTCGAACTCGAACTTACCCGTGCCGACCGGGAAGAGCTGCGGGTTGACGACGTTCTGGATGATGCCCTTGAACGCACCCGTTTCAGCCGCGACGAGCGCCGTGAACGTCGGCGCACCGGGCGCAGGCCGCGTGGCCGTGGGCGAAGCTGCCGGCACCGCTGCCCGCGCTGCCATCGCTGCACGCAGCGCATCCGCAGCCGCGGCGGTCGGCGTACCTGTGGACGTCGGCGTGGCCGCAGCTGTCGGCGGGCGCATGGACGAAGCCGCAGCCGCGGCCTGCATCGCAGCCTGCGCCGCAGCCGCACCCCCGCGTCCGAGGCCGACGAAATTACGCGTGCCAACGAGGCTGCGCGAACCGCGCTCCGGCGATCCTGCGGGAGCGGTGCGATAGACGAGGTATCCTGCCGTCATGGTTCACCGAAGGAGCACGAAGCCGAGGAGCGCCGCGAGCCCGATGCCGCCCACGAGGAGGTACGTCGTCGTATTGTCGCCGCCCGCGCTCACATTGAGCGAACCGCCGCCAGACACCGAGAGGGTCCCATTGTTCGGGTTCTGCGCCGCGAGCATCAGCGCCGTCTGCGCCTGCTGAATCGCAAGTTGATCCGGGGTCATCCCCATCGTGCTCGCCGTACCCATCTGCGTGACGTTCTGCACCGGCGTCGACATCGCGGAGCCGGTGAGCGTGCCCTGGCGAAGCTGCGCGAGAAGCGCGTCATTCGTGATCTGCGTCTGCGACGGCTGCGAGATACGCGTTCCGGCATTGATCGCCGTGCACGCGCCCGACCAGCTCTCGCCGAGCGCCGATGCGGCCTGCCCGGCAACCATGAAGCTCTGCTGGCGCGTGAGATCACCGAAGCCCTTGACCCCGATCTTTCCGGACGTCGAAGACGCCGACGGGAGAAGCGGCGCGATGATCTGGAGCGACTCGCCGACGAAGTTGAGTACCCCCTGTCCCATGATCGCGCCCTTGTGGTTGCAGCCCGGGTTCGTCACGCCGAGGCCCGACATCCCGCCGTGACGCCAGCCGAGCGCCGAGAAGCCCTCGGTCACTGCGGCGTGCGCGGCGTGCTCCGTGGCGATGGCGCCGAACTCGTGCGGCACCTTGAGACTGCGAACAGCCGCGAGTGCGCGGGGCGTGTACTGACGCATGCTTTTCTCCTCACCGCTTCGCGGGCTTGCCGATGCCTTGCGCAGCGGCGAT
>Ga0194128_10005062_pt1 | contig 18796 bp, 12 predicted proteins | sample TA2KigCa65mmetaG_FD_148650 | JGI IMG/M metagenome (GOLD analysis project Ga0194128, IMG submission 148650) | Freshwater microbial communities from Lake Tanganyika, Tanzania - TA2015037 Kigoma Deep Cast 65m | ecosystem: Environmental > Aquatic > Freshwater > Lake | place: Tanzania: Lake... | reverse complement strand
CCGAGACGTGGACGCGGCCGTTCACGATTCTGGTGCCGTGGAACCGGACCGACGAGCAGATCTACGAGTACCAGTGCCAGGAGCTCAATTACGACATGTACAACTGGCTCTACGGAGCCCGCGAGCGGGAGAAGCGGGGCGAGCGGTTCGATCCGAATGCGCCGGACGCCGCGGGCGACGCGGAGGGATAACGGGCACGTAGTGTCGGGTTCAGCCGGACCTGAGGGGACGATCCAATGCGAAAGAGACTCGGCTTGATTGTTGCGGCACTCGTGCTGGCGGCGGCCTGGACGCCCGCGTCGGCGCATCACGCGTTCTCGTCGGCGTTCGACGCCAAGCGCCCCGTGAAGTTCACGGGCGTCGTCACCAAGATGGAGTGGATCAATCCGCACGCGTGGATGCACGTCGCGGTGAAGAGGCCCGATGGGACCGTGGAGAACTGGATGGTCGAGGCGGGCTCGCCGAACAGCCTGTTCCGGCGGGGCATCAACAAGGAGACCGTGCGCGTCGGGATGGAGGTCGTCGTCGACGGGTATCAGGCCCGCGACGGCTCCCGCCGCGCCAACGGACGGGACGTCACGCTGCCGGAAGGCCGCCGACTCTTCGTCGGGTCCGAGGGCACGGGCGCTCCGTACGAGAAGAAGTAGGGAGGAGGGTTCGATGCGCGCGCAGTCGTCATGGAGATACCTGCTGGCGATCGTGGCGATGGGCACGCTCGCCGCGGGGTGCAGCAACGGCAACGGAAACGGCAACGAGGCGGCGCCGGCCGCGCCGGCGGCGCAGGAGCGGGGCGGGCAGGACGAGTTCGGCCCCTACGAGGTGGTGGAGAACTGGCCGCAGCCGCTGCCCGACGGCCCCGACGGCGTGAGGCACGAGGGCTGGACGTGGGGATCGAACGGGGCGATCTGGGCGGAGAATCCCGACCGCATCTGGATCGCGCAGCGCGGGGAGCTGCCGCTCCCGGAGGGCGCCAAGCCCTGGACGCCCTACGGGATGCTGAACCCGTCGCGCGGCAACGCCACCGGCAACGGCGACGGCATGAGCGCGACGTGCGAGCCGGTGAACAAGCGCGGCTGGGAGCGCCGCTGGCACCACACGATGTTCGTCGTCAACCGCGAGGGCGCGATCGTCCAGGAGTGGCCGCATCTCGACAAGATGTACGCCCAGGACCGCTGCGGCCGCGGCCCGCACAAGATCAAGATGAGCCCGTACGACGCCGAGAAGCACGTGTGGATCATCGACGATCAGCAGCACGTGATCTGGAAGTTCACCTATGACGGCAAGCTCGTGCTGACGCTCGGGACGCTCGGGCAGCGCGGGCGCGACGGGGGCAAGCTCTTCGACCGGCCCACCGACATCGACTGGCTGCCCGACGGCACGTTCTTCATCAGCGACGGCTACGGCGGGACGCGCGTGGCCAAGTTCGACCGCGACGGCAAGTTCCTGACGGACTGGGGCGGGCCGCCGAAGGATCCGAACAACCCGGGGCCGAACGAGTTCGACACGGTCCACAGCATCGCCGTCAGCCAGGACCGCCGGCTGTTCGTCGTCGACCGGACGCACCGCCGCTTCCAGATCTTCGACGAGAACGGCAAGTTCCTCGACATGTTCTCGACGGGGCGCTACTCGTCGCCGTACTACCACTTCATCTCCACCGATCAGAACCTGTGGGTGTCCGACGGCGGCACGAACCGCATCCTCAAGTACGACCTGAACGGCAACTATCTGGACGGGTGGGGCGGCCGCGGCGGGCAGCCGGGGCTCTTCAACGGCCCCCATCAGATCTCCACCGATCAGGACGGCAACCTGTACGTGGCCGAGGTGTTCAACGGCCGCCTGCAGAAATTCCGCCCGAGGCCCAACGCCGATCCGGCGCGGCTGGTGGGCCAGGAAAAACGCTTCACCGCGGGAACCAACTGACCGCGTATCATTCGGCATCGCCCGGGCTCCGGCACGCGCCGGAGCCCGGGTCCACGCAGGCTTCATAGTCTCTCGGCGGCCGTCGGCGGGGTCTTCATCCAGGCGTTCCGGCTTTCGTAACCGAGGAGGAACCTTGATGAATCCATTCGTGCGTCTCGTCGTCGTGGTTCTGTCGTGTGTCTTGCTCCTGCCGACCTTGGCTTCGGCCCAGGCCGAAACCGGCAACATCGCCGGGGTCGTACGCGATCCGTCGGGTGCCGTCCTTCCAGGCGTGACGGTGGAAGCGGCCAGCCCGGCGCTCATCGAGAAGGTCCGTGTGGTCGTCACCGACGCCCAGGGCCTGTACCGCATCGTCGATCTGCGACCCGGCGTCTACACCGTGACCTTCACCCTGCCGGGGTTCAACACGTTCCGGCGTGAGGGCATCGAGCTGAGCACGACATTCACCGCGACCGTGAACGCCGAGATGACGGTGGGCAGCGTCGAAGAGACGATCACCGTCACCGGCACTGCGCCGGTCGTCGACGTGCAGAACGTCGGGCAGCAGACGACGCTGACGAGAGAGACGCTCAACGCGATTCCCACGAGCCAGCGGCCGTCGCAGCTCATCAGCCTCATCCTGGGCGCGGACGCCGGCGGCACGAACTTCCATGACGTGGGCGGCGTCGGCACCGACCGGGGCTTCTTCGGGGTCCACGGCCAGCGCGCCGAGGACATGACGTTCAACTTCGGCGGCATGGACAGCCGCGTCTTCAGCGGCGGCGGCTTCCAGTACAACTCGCACACCTTCCAGGAAGTCGTCGTCGAGACCATGGGCGGCACCGCCGAGGCGACGACGGGCGGCGTGCAGATCAACATCATCCCGCGCGACGGCGGCAACGTCTTCTCCGGGAGCATGAGCGGAGAGTTCACCGGTCCGAAGCTGACGAGCGACAACGTCGACGACGAGCTGCGCGGACGCGGGCTGACGTCGGCGCCGTCGGTCCGGGAGTACTACGACGTCGGCGGCGGGATCGGCGGCCCGATCCAGCGCGACAGGCTCTGGTTCTTCGCCTCGGCGCGCTGGGAGGATCGGTCGCAGTATCAGGTGGGCAACTACTACAACAAGCTGCAGGGCACGCTCTTCTACGAGCCCGATCTCAGCCGCCCCGCCTACGACCGGACCTTCTCAAAGGACGTGGGCCTGCGCCTGACGTGGCAGACGGCGCAGCGGCACAAGATCGCCGTGTCGCACACCGTCCACCCGGCCTGCCAGTGCACCTTCGCGATTCTCGAGCAACGGAGCCCGCTGTTCGCGCCGGAGGCGACGGCGGAGCACCACTACAATCCCCAGTCGCTGTTCGTGGCGAGCTACACCTATCCGGTCAGCAACCGCCTGCTGCTGGAGTTCGACACGTCGCGAAGCCAGTACTTCCGCAATCAGAAGCGGCTGCCGGAGACCGGCTTCGACACCATCTCCGTGACGGATCAGGGGCTCGACCTCATCTACGGCTCGCGCCGCACGGGCTACCAGACGCTGCACGACATCCGCTGGCACGAGCGGTTCGCGCTGTCGTACATCACCGGCACGCACAACCTCAAGCTGGGCCTGGACCTGAACCAGTTCACCCAGGGGCGCAAGCAGTACAGCAACGCCGACCTGGTCAACCAGGCGATCTCGTACGTGTTCCGCGACCGCGTCCCGAACTCGGTCCGCATCCACACCGGACCCTGGGGCCCCTACCAGGAGGCGTACGAGAACGCGGTGTACGCCAACGAGCAGTGGACCATCCGGCGGCTCACGCTGAACCTGGGCGTGCGCTACGCGGTGTACGACGCGACCGTTCCGGCGATCACCCTGCCGGCTGGTCCGTACGTGCCGGAGCGGGTCCTCCCCGAGGTGAAGCACTCGCCCCGCTGGGAGAACCTGAGTCCGCGCCTCGGCGCCGCCTACGACCTGTTCGGCACCGGGCGGACGGCGCTCAAACTGGCGCTCGGCCGCTATCCGTTCCGAAACACCGGCGTGGCGGTCAATCTTCCGGCCGCGAACATGTCGCAGTTCACCGACCGGAGCTGGAACGACGCGAACCGGAACTACGTTCCGGACTGCGACCTGCTGAACCCGCTGGCCAACGGCGAGTGCGGCGCCTGGAGCGACCGGACGTTCGGGGGATCGAGGCCGAGCGTGCGCTTCGCCGACGACGCGCGGGAAGGGTTCAACCTGCAGAACTACAACTGGCAGGGTGCCGTCCAGGTCCAGCACGAGCTGCGTCAGAACCTCGGCGTGAGCGTCGGCTACTTCCGCACGTGGTACGGCGGCTTCCAGCTGATCGACAACGAGCTGGTCACGCCGGCCGACTTCGACCCGTTCTGCGTCACGGTGCCAACGGACAGCCGGCTGCCCGCGAGCGCGAGCGGCGCGCAGTTCTGCGGCCTGTACGACATCAAGAGGGAGAGGTTCGGCCAGGTCAGCAACGTGCGGACGCAGTCGAGCAACTACGGCGATATCAGCGAGTTCTTCGACGGCGTCGACATCGCCATGAACGGGCGCTTCTCGGACCGGGCCAGCCTCCAGGGCGGCGTCTCGGTGGGCCGTACGGTGACCGACTTCTGCGTGACGGTCGATTCGCCGGGCGCGGGCGTCAACGCGCCGGGATCGCTCACCGCAGGAACACCCGAACAGGGCGGGGGGCTTGGCGCCAACTCGCGTGACACGCGGCCGGGGTTCTGCCGCGTGAGCCGGCCGTGGGGCAGCTCGACGCAGATCAAGCTCCAGGCCGTCTATCAACTGCCGTGGGAGTTCCAGGCGAGCGCGATCTACCAGAACCTCCCGGGGTTCCCGATCCGCGCGACCTACGTGGCCAGCAACGCCCAGATCGCGCCGTCGCTCGGCCGCAACCTGGCCGCGTGCCCCACAGCGACGGGCGCATGCAACCAGAACGTGACGTTCGACCTCATCCCGAACAACACGCTGTTCGGCGAGCGCATCAAACAGATCGACCTGCGCTTCAGCCGCTTCGTCAGCCTGGGCGGCGCCACGCGGGTGCAGGCGAACTTCGACATCTACAACGTCTTGAACGAGAATACGGTGCTGAACGAGAGCACCCGCTACGGTCCGACGTGGCGGAACGCGGTTCAGATCATGGGCGGGCGCGTGATCAAGCTGGGCGCGCAGCTGAACTTCTGAAGCCAGCTGGTAGCCGGTAGCGGGTTGGTGGCTACCGGCTACCGGCTACCACCTAGGTGACATATGCCAAACCGAAGAGACTTCCTCAAGAACGTCGCAGGGGCCACGGCCGGAATGGTCGTCGGCGCCCACGGATTGACCGGCGCGGCGCAGGCGCCCGCGGCCGCACGCCGGCGGGTGATGCTCGGCGGCCGGCGGATCACAGTCATCGACGTCCACGCGCACCACTTCATTCCGGAGACGATCGACATCGTCCGCGGGACGCCGCTCGAGGCGGAGTACAAGGGGCAGGCCGCCACCAAGGACCGCTACCTGGGGCCGCACTGGCTGCAGTACATGGACAAAGAGGGCATCGACATCATGGCCCTCAACATGAACCCGTGGTGGTACGCGGCCGACCGCGATCTCGCCCGGCGCATCTGCGACTTCCAGAACGAGCGGACGGCCGCCTGGGTGAAGAAGTACCCGGACCGCTTCATCGGGATGGCGACCTGCGCCCTGCAGTTCCCCGATCTCGCCGCCGAGCAGCTCGAGTTCGGCGTGAAGAAGCTCGGCTTCCGCGGTGCGCCGATCGGCGGCAGCGTCGAAGGCGTGGAGCTGTCGGATCGCCGGTTCGATCCGTTCTGGGCGAAAGTGCAGGAGCTCGACGTCCTGCTGTTCACGCACCCGCAGCAGGCGCCGGGGACGACCGCGAACGCGCGCCTCCAGGGCAAGGGCGCCCTGGGGAACACGATCGGCAATCCGCTCGAGACGACGGTGTTTCTGTCGCACCTGATCTTCGAGGGCGTGTTCGACCGCTTCCCGGGCCTGAAGATCGCCGCCGCCCATGCGGGCGGCTACCTGCCGTCGTACAGCGGGCGGTCCGACGCGGCGTGCGGGCGCGGAGGCACCGTCGGCCAGGAGTGCCGAGCGCTCAAGCGGCTGCCGAGCGAGTACTTCCGGTCCAACATCTGGGTCGACTCGATGATCTTCCGCGAGAACGGCCTGCGCCACCTCGTCAACGAGGTCGGCGTCGACCACATCGTCTACGGCACGGACTGGCCGTTCGACTGGCCCGTGGGGATCGACTTCATCCTGAAGGCGTCGTTCCTGAGCGACGCCGACAAGGAGAAGATCCTCGGCGGGAACCTGATGAAGCTGCTGCGCGTCACCACGCCCGCAACGGCGTAATCGGGCCGTGGGCGTCAGGCTCTGGGCTTCCGGGCTTCGGCCCGAGGCCCACAGCCTACCGCCGGTTGTACGTCAGCGTCGCGTTGGTCGACGGCCCCGGCTGTTCGGTCGCGCGGACGATCGTCAGCGTGTTCCCGCTCAGGCTCATGATGTCGCGCATCTGATTGAGGGCCGTGTTCCACGTGTAGAGCACGAGCCGGCTGCCGTCCCAGCTCGCCTTCGTCCTCCACTTCACGATCGCCGCGTTGCCCGACTGGCTGGCGGACGGCGCCTCCCAGATCGTATCGGTGCCGTCGAGCTTGAAGACCACCTTCATCGGCTGCTTGCCGAACTGGCCGCTCTCGATGGCGAGCTCGCCGGCGCTCTGCGTGATCACGATGGTCGGCGACGGGATGCCCCAGCCGTTCGAGCCCGGATAGTTCGCCGGCACGCTCGACGCGTGCGTCCACGTGCCGGCGAAGTCGGGCCGCGCCTGCGCCGAGGCTGCTCCGGCGGAGACCGCAGCCAGCGCCAGCGCCAGCATGCCCACGCGCCACCGACCGGTTGCGAGTTCGGCCGACGCGAGATGTCGGGAGGTGGGTGCTGTCGCGTTCATCGCGTACTTCCCCCCATCGGCGTGAGCGATCGCCCCCGCACCAGGTGCGTCGGGTTGGCGCCCGGCTTCGGCCGGTACTTCTGCGTGCGCCCGCCGAAGACTTCGGAGATGAAGAGGTTGCCGTCCTGGTCGGCCGAGATCTGGTGCATCGCCCACGTATAGCCGGGGCGCGTGCCGAACTGGCCGAACGAGAACTCGACGTGGCCGCTCAGGTCGAACTTGACGATGCGGTCCGAGATGCTGTCGACGGCCCACACGTGCTCGTCGGCGCTCATCATCATGCTGTGCGGCGCGATGCCGGGCCACTCGTCGAGGAACCGCCCGTTGACGTCGAACACCTGGATGCGCCGGTTGCCGCGGTCCGACACGAAGACGCGCGCCGGCGACCCGCCCACGGCAATGCCGTGCGGCGTGTTGAACTGGCCGGGGCCGGTGCCGCGCGTGCCCCATTTCATGAGCGGCTTGCCGTCCCTGTCGTACTTCACGACGCGGGTGTTGCCGTAGCCGTCCGCGACGAAGAACGTGCCGTCGGGCAGCCAGTCGATCATCGTCGGGCGGCGCAGCCGCGTGAGGTCGTCGTTGTCGCCGAACTCGTCGAGGATGCCGATCGTCTGCACCAGGCGCTTGCCGTCGTGGCTGAACTTGAAGATGACGTGCCGCATGTCGTCGACCACCCAGACGTGGCGCTCCGGGTCGTACGGGCTGATGTAGATCTGGTGCGGCCCGCGCCCCCACTCGAACAGGTGATCCCACTGGTTCCAGGCCTCGATGAGCCGTCCCTCGCCGTCGACGACCACGATGCAGTTGACCATGTTCGCGATGGGCACGGTGGCCGCCTGCTGGTTGAAGAACCCCCAGTTCCCGGGGAAGTTCGGCGGGACCGTGTCGGGCAGTTTCAGCTCGCCGCGGTTGGCGAGGTAGATGCGGTTGGGCGACTCGGCGAACACGCCGCCCTGGGATCCCCAGATGTAGCCCGGCTTCGGGTACGGGTGCGCCCAGGCGGGCCACTTCGGATCGGGCACCTCGTAGGGACCGACGATGTCGCCCACGCCCCCCTTGCCCGGCGGCGCGGCAGCCCGCTCCTGGAGCGACGCCGGAACGGCGAGCAGACCGACGAGGACGACAACGGACGCTGGCAGTGACAGGACGGTGCGGCGCATCTGCGGCTCCTTCTTGAGCGGGCAGTCTAGCGCACTGGCACCCGGCGCGAAAGTCGCTCGAGGAGCGTAGAATTGGTCCCCATTCCGGTTGGAGGGCCTCATGCGGAACTTCTCGACGGTGGCAGTGATGTGCGGCGTGCTCCTCGCGGCGCATGCCGGGGCGCAGGACGCCCGCGGCGTGATCGACGCGGCGGTCACGGCGATGGGCACCTCCACGGTCCAGTCCATCCAGTACTCGGGGACGGGATCGGTGTTCATGCTGGGGCAGAACGCGCGCCCGGACGCCGCCTGGCCGCGGTTCCGCGTCATCACGTACACGGCGAGCGTCCGGTACGACGTGCCGGGCTTACGTGAGGAGCTCGTGCGCGTCGACGACGAGAATCCGCCGCGCGGCGGCGGCGCGGGCGGGTTCAACCCCGCGACCGGGCAGGGCGGCATGCGGCCGATCCTCGGCCAGCAGACGATCGTGCGCCAGGCGTCGCCGGCGACCGAGGTCGGCCAGCTCCAGATCTGGATGACGCCGCATGGATTCCTCAAAGGCGCGGCCGCCAACAACGCGACCGCCGGCGGCGCTGCGGGCCGCCGCACGCTGGCGTTCACGGCGCTCGGCAAGTACACCGTGACCGGAACGCTCGACGATCAGAATCGCGTCGCGCGGGTCGAGACCCGGATCGACAACACGATGCTCGGCGACATGCTGGTGGAGGCGATCTACTCGGGCTACCGGGATTACGGCGGGGTGAAGTTTCCGTCGCGGATCGTCGAGCGGCAGGGCGGGCATCCGACGCTCGACGTCACGGTCGGCAGCGTGCAGCCGAACGGCGCGCCCGGCCTCGAGGTGAAGGTGAACCCTCCGGGCGAGGGCGCTCAGGCGGCCAAGTCGGAGCGTCTGGGCGCCGGCGTGTGGCTGATCACGGCGGGGCTCAACAGCGTGCTCGTGGAGTTTGCCGATCATCTCGCCGTCGTCGAGGGGCTCGGCAACGACGCGCGCTCGCATGCCGTGCTGGCGGAGGTCAGACGGCTGGTGCCGTCGAAGCCGATCCGGTACCTCGTGAACACCCACGCCCACTTCGATCACGCGGGCGGCGTGCGGGCGTTCGCGGCGGAGGGGATCACCATCCTCACGCACGAGGTGAACAAGCCGTTCTTCGAGAAGGTCTTCGCGCTCCCGCGCCGAATCAACCCCGACAGCCTGTCGAAGGCGAACCGCACGCCGGTGGTCGAGGCCGTCGGCGCGCGCCGCGTGCTGACCGACGGCACGCAGACGCTGGAGCTGCACCACCTCCGCGGCAATCTCCACCACGACGGGCTGCTGATGGCGTACCTGCCGCGGGAGCGGCTGCTCATCCAGGCTGACGCCTTTCATCCCCGGCCGGGCGCCAAACCGTATCCGACGCCACCGGGGTTCGTCGTCAACTTCTACGAGACCATCCAGCGGCTGAAGCTCGACGTCGCCCAGGTGCTGCACATCCACGGCGGCACCGATCCCATCGGCGTCATCGCGCAGGCGGCCGGTCGTCGGTAGCGCGCCCGATTGACGGTCGAGCGACCGGGGTGGTATAGAGGGGCGTGCGAAGAGTCTTGTAATTCTCACATCTCGCGGCTCTTATCCTCCGGCGTCTCGCTCATACGCGGCGTCTCCTTGATACCAGCGTCTCTCGCTTTCATAGGAGGGAAGCCCATGGCATCGCGTTCCGGGTGGTTCGTCCTCGTCGGCGCGTCGTTCCTGCTCCTCGCCCCTGCCGCCGCACGCGCGCAGGTGGCCGATACCGCCTCGATCGCCGGCGTCGTGCGCGACGCATCCGGCGGGGTGCTGCCCGGGGTGACGGTCGAAGCCGCCAGCCCGGCGCTCATCGAAAAGGCCCGCACCGTCGTGAGCGACGGTCAGGGCCTCTACCGCGTCGTCGATCTGCGACCGGGGGTCTACACGGTCACGTTCACCCTGCCGGGATTCACCACGTTCCGGCGGGACGGGCTCGAGCTGACGACCGGCTTCACCGCGACCGTGAACGCCGAACTGAAGGTCGGCGCCGTCGAGGAGACCATCACGGTCAGCGGCGAGTCGCCGGTGGTGGACATCTCGAACGTGCGGCAGCAGACGACGCTCGCGCGCGAGACGCTCGACTCGCTGCCGACCACCGGCCGCCTCGCCATGTACGCGCAGATCATTCCCGGCGCGACCTATGGCAGCGCCGTGTGGCAGAGCGTCGGCGGGCTGGACGAGCGCGGCAACGCGTTCGGGATCCATGGCAGCCGGGCCGAGGACAACGTGCCCGTGATGAACGGCCTCGCGCAGCGCCTGCAGGGCGGCGCGATCTTCGTCTTCAACAACCTGACGTTCGAGGAGGTCGTCGTCGAGACCGGCGGCATGTCGGCCGAGCGGAGCACGGGCGGCGTGCAGATGAACATCGTGCCGAAGGACGGCGGCAATACGTTCTCCGGCAGCTTCGCCACCTCGCACAGCAGCTCCTCGTGGCAGGCCGACAACCTGACCGACGAGCTGCGCCAGCGGGGCCTGAGCTTCTCATCCTCGCTCAAGCAGCACTACGACACCGGCGGCGCGATCGGCGGGCCCATCGTGCGCGACCGGCTCTGGTTCTTCAACGCGTATCGGTTCGGCGGCAACCAGCAGTTCCAGCAGGGGAACTATTTCAACAAGCTGCAGAACCAGCGCGTGGGTACCGATCCGGTCTGGCGGGTCACCTTCTACGAGCCCGACCTCGACCGGCCCGGGCACACCGACGACTACTACCGCGACTACAGCCTCCGGCTGACGTGGCAGGCGGCGACCAAGCACAAGATCGTCGCCTCGTACGAGGTGCAGCCGAACTGCAGTTGTTTCTGGCCGCTGCTGGAGCTGGGGCCGCAGCAGGGTATTCAGGGCACGCCCGAGGCCGTGGGCGCGCACAACTACAAGGTCAACTACCTGCCGCTCGTCACGTGGACGTACCCGGCGACGAACCGCCTGCTCATCGAGGCGGGCGCGTCGGCCAACGTGTTCGACAACAACACGCTGCGGACCGACCCGAGCGTCGGGCTCGATACGATTGCCATCACGGAGCTCTCGGGGAACTTCCGCTACGGCTCGCGCGCGCTCGGCGTCAGCCACGCGCAGGGCTACCGCGTGCAGCACAACCGGCAGTACCGGCAGCGGGTGTCGATGTCGTACATCACGGGCTCGCACGCCTTCAAGGCCGGGCTCGAGACGAGCCAGTACCGGGAGGGCACGCCGGGCAAGGCCGCCGATGCGAACCAGATCAACGGCGCCCGGTCGTACACGTTCCGCGACCGCATTCCCGAGCAGGTGACCATCTTCGCCGTGCCGTTCGAGCAGCTGTGGCGGACGCGCGACATCGCCGCCTACGTCCAGGATCAGTGGACGGTTCGGCGTCTCACCCTGAATCTGGGCGTGCGGTTCAACAACTTCAACGGCGGGGCGCCGGCGACCGAGATGCCGGCGGGCCCCTTCGTGCCGGCGCGGAGCTTCCCGGCGACGAAGGACTCGCCCAACTGGACCAACGTCAATCCGCGCCTCGGGGCGGCCTACGATCTGTTCGCCAACGGCCGGACGGCGCTCAAGGCGTCGATCGGCCGCTTCACGCGGTACGAGATCGCGGCCGTCGACGTGCCGGCGGCCAACCAGGCGGCGAGCACGACGCGGACCTGGAGCGACGCGAACCGCAACTACGTGCCCGACTGCGACCTGCGCAACCCGGCGCCGAACGGCGAGTGCGGCTCCTGGTCCGACCTCTCGTTCGGACAGATCCGCGGCGGCAACACGCGGCGCGCCGACGACGCCCGCGAGGGCTTCAACCGGCAGCTGGGCAACTGGCAGGCGTCGGTCTCCGTGCAGCACGAGCTCCGCGCGAACCTGGCGCTCAACATCGGCTACTTCCGGACGTGGCACCGCGGGTTCCTGGCGACCGACAACCAGGCGGTGACGGCGGCCGACTACGATCCGTTCTGCGTCACGGTGCCGCGCGACCGCCGCCTGCCGGGCGGCGGCGGCAACCAGATCTGCGGTCTGTTCGACATCAAGCCGACGTCGTTCGGCCGCGTCAGCAACCTCGAAACGCAGGCGTTGAACTACGGCAACCAGACGGAGGTCTACAACGGCGTGGACGTGACGCTGAACGCACGGTTCACGAACGGCGCGCAGGTGGGGGGCGGCGTGAGCGCCGGGCGAACGGTCAGCGACACGTGCGCGCTGAACGAGCTGCCGCAGGTGCGGGTGAACACGCTGTTCGGCGCGGGCGTCGCGGCCAACGCGCCGCTCGTGTCGCGGACCTCCGATTTCTGCCGGACGACGCGGCCGTGGGCCGACTCGACGCAGGTGAAGTTCCTCGCCATCTACCCGCTGCCGTGGGACTTTCAGGTCAGCGCGACCTACCAGAACATCCCGGGGATCCCGATTACGGCGAGCCGGGTGTTCACCAACGCGGAGGTGCGCGCCTCGCTCGGGCGCGATCTCGGCCAGTGCCGCGGCGCGGCCACCTGCAATGCCACCGTGCTCGTGGACATGGTCCCCAACGGCGTGCAGTTCGAGGACCGCCTCCAGCAGGTCGACGTGCGGTTCACGCGCTCGTTCCGCTTCGGGCGGGCGCGCATCCGCGGGAACGTCGACTTCTATAATCTCTTCAACGCGGCCGACGTCCTGAACATGACGACGCGCTACGCGGGCGCAACCGGCGGCCGCTGGCTCGCGCCGATCCAGATCCTGGGCGGACGGATGTTCAAGTTCAGCACGCAGCTCGATTTCTAGATCCCGCCGCCGCGACCTGAAGGTCCGCCTCGCCGAGTGGTGGGGAGGCGGATCTTCCGGCCCCACACGGCAATTCACCAGCCTGGAACCTGGCGACAGACGCGCCGCGGATGCCGGGCCCTTGCTTGACGGGCGCCGACCGGGGTGCTAGAAAGGCGCAACTGAATCGAAACTCGTCGCGGGTGATTCATCCCAGGGCGTCGTCGAGGCTTCTTACCGGCACGTTCGCATTCTGACAGGAGGAGTCGATGGGATCGCGTTCGGCGGGGTTCGTTGTCGTCGTGTGTCTTGTCTTGCTGGCGCCCGCGGCCGCGCGGGCGCAGGTAGCCGATAGTGCATCGATCGCCGGCGTGGTGCGTGACGCATCCGGCGGCGTGCTGCCGGGGGTGACGGTCGAGGCCGCCAGCCCCGCGCTCATCGACAAGGTCCGTTCCGTCGTCACCGATGGCCAGGGTCTGTATCGCATCGTTGATTTGCGGCCCGGTACTTATAGCGTGACGTTTACCCTGCCCGGGTTCAGCACGTTTCGTCGCGACGGCCTCGAGCTCACGACCGGCTTCACGGCCACGGTCAACGCGGACCTGCGGGTCGGCACGGTCGAGGAAACGATTACGGTCACGGGGGAGACGCCGGTCGTGGACATCTCGAACGTCCGCCAGCAGACGACGCTCGAGCGCGAGACGCTCGACGCGCTGCCGACGACCGGCCGCCTCGCGATGTACGCCCAGATCATCCCGGGCGCGACCTACGGCAACGCCGCGTGGCAGAGCGTCGGCGGCCTCGACGAGCGCGGCAACGCGTTCGGCATCCACGGCAGCCGCGCCGAGGACAACGCGCCGGTCATGGACGGCATCGTCCAGCGCCTGCAGGGCGGCGCGATCTTCGTCTTCAACAACCTGACGTTCCAGGAGGTCGTCGTCGAGACCGGCGGCATGTCGGCCGAGCGCGCCACCGGCGGCGTGCAGATGAACATCGTGCCGAAGGACGGCGGCAACACGCTGTCGGGCAGCTTCAGCACGTCGCACAGCAGCCCGTCGTGGCAGGCCGACAACCTGACCGACGCGCTGCGGCAGCGCGGCCTGAGCTTCTCGCCGTCGCTCAAGCAGCACTACGACACCGGCGGGGCGCTCGGCGGGCCCATCGTGCGCGACCGGCTGTGGTTCTACAACGCCTACCGGTTCGGCGCCAACCAGCAGTATCAGCAGGGGAACTTCTTCAACAAGCTGCAGAACGTGAACGTCAGCACCGACCCGGTCTACCGCGTCACCTTCTACGAGCCCGACCCGGATCGGCCCGGCCACACCGACGACTTCTACCGCGACTACAGCCTGCGGCTGACGTGGCAGGCGGCGAGCCAGCACAAGATCGTCGCGTCGTATCAGGTGCAGCCCAACTGCAGCTGCTTCTGGCCGCTGCTGGAGCTGGGGCCGCAGCAGGGCGTGCAGGGGACCCCGGAGGCGGTCGGGGCCCACAACTACAAGACGAACTACCTGCCGCTCGTCGCCTGGACCTACCCCGCGACGAACCGGCTGCTCATCGAGGCGGGTGCGTCGGCCAACGTCTTCAACAACAACACCCTGCGCACCGACCCGAGCATCGGGTTCGACACGATCGCGATCACGGAGCTCTCGGGGAACTTCCGCTACGGCTCCCGCGCCCTCGGCCTCACCCATGCGCAGGGCTACCGCGTGCAGCACAACCGGCAGTACCGCCAGCGGATCTCGATGTCCTACATCACGGGGTCGCACGCCTTCAAGGTGGGCGGCGACTTCCAGCAGTACTCCGAGGGGCAGCCGGGCAAGTCGAACGACTGGAACCAGATCAACGGCGCCCGGTCGTACACGTTCCGCGACCGGATCCCCGAGCAGGTGACGATCTACGCCGTGCCGTTCGAGGCGGTCTGGAAGGCGTCCGATCTGGCGGCCTACATCCAGGACCAGTGGACGGTGCGGAAGCTGACGTTGAACCTCGGCCTGCGGTTCAACACCTTCAACGGCAGCGCCCCCGAGACGCAGATGCCCGAGGGGCCGTTCGTGCCGGCGCGGACGTTCCCCGCCGTGACGGATTCGCCCAACTGGTTCAACGTGAATCCGCGGCTCGGCGTCGCGTACGACCTGTTCGGCAACGGCAGGACCGCGCTCAAGGCGTCGCTGGGGCGCTACACGCAGTACGGCGTCGGCATCAACTTCATCGACCCGCCGGCCGCCAACCTGGCTCCGAGCACGTCGCGGACGTGGAACGATGCGAATCGGAACTACGTGCCCGACTGCGATCTGCGCACTCCCACGCCGAACGGGGAATGCGGGGCGTGGTCGAACGCCAACTTCGGGCGCGTCGTGGGCGGCAACCGGCGCCGCGCCGACGACGCCCGCGAGGGCTTCAACCGGCAGATGTACAACTGGCAGGGGTCGGTGGGCGTCCAGCACGAGCTGATGCCGAACGTCGCGCTGAGCGTCAACTACTTCCGCACGTGGTATGGCGGCTTGTTCGTGACCGACAACCAGGCGGTGACGGCGGCCGACTACGATCCGTTCTGCGTGACGACCCCGCGCGATCCGCGCCTGCCCGGGGGAGGCGGCAGCCAGATTTGCGGTCTCTACGACATCAAGCCCACGGCCTTCGGGCGGGTCGACAACGTCATCACCCAGGCGTCGAACTACGGCAGCGGCGTGACGGAGGTGTACAACGGCGTCGACCTGACGCTGCAGGCGCGGTTCGGCAACGGCGCGCAGGTGGGCGGCGGCGTGAGCAGCGGCCGCACGGTCAGCGAGACGTGCGCGCTGAACGGGCTGCCGCAGGTGGGACCGACGTTCACGCTCTTCACCGCCGATCTGGCGCCGGCGACCGCCCCGATGGTGCCGCGCAACGGGGAGTTCTGCGAGGCGGTGCGTCCGGCGACGCAGTTCAAGATGCTCGCCATCTACCCGCTGCCCCTGGGCTTCCAGGTCAGCGCCACCTACCAGAACATCCCGGGGATCCCGACCGTCGCGAGCCGCGCGTTCACCAACGCGGAGGTCCGGTCGTCGCTCGGCCGCGATCTCGGCCAGTGCCGGGGCGCCGCAACCTGCAACGCCACCGTGCTCGTGGACATGATTCCGTTCGGATCGACGTTCGAGGATCGGCTGCAGCAGGTCGACCTGCGGGTCACGCGCTCGTTCCAGCTGGCGCGGGCGCGCCTGCGCGGGAACGCCGACTTCTACAACATGTTCAACGCCGGCGACGTCCTGAACATGACCACGCGGCACGCCGGCGCAACGGGCGGCCAGTGGCTCCGGCCGATCCAGATTCTCGGCGGTCGGATGGTCAAACTCAGCGCGCAGCTCGATTTCTAGGCGAAGCCGACGGCCCGCCTCTCCGACCGTCCGGAGACGCGGGCCGTTCCATTCGCCCCGGGGGAACGATGCGGAAACGATTCATCGACATGGCGGGCGCGGCGGCGGTGGCCGCTGCGCTGATCGCGATCGCCGCGCTGCCGGCCGGCGTCCAGGCGCAGGGCGGGGCGCAGCCCCCGACACCGGGGGCGTGGCCGCGCTTCACGGTGCCGCAGATGGCCGACGGGCGGCCGAACCTGAACGGCATCTGGCAGGCGCTCGTGCCTGCGAACTTCAACCTCGAGGACCACGAGGCGCAGGCAGGGCCCTATACCGAGCTGATGGGCGCCTACAGCGGCGAGCCGGCGGGGCAGAGCGTCGTGGAGGGCGGGGTCATCCCGTACCGCCCCGAGGCCCTCGCCAGGCGGAAGCAGAACTTCGAGAACCGGATGAAGGCCGATCTCAGCCGCGACGACGCGTGGCACGACCTGGGCGACCCCGAGATGAAGTGCTACATGCCGGGCGTGCCGCGGGCCACCTACATGAATCACCCGTTCCAGATCGTCCAGGGGAACGCGGACTTCCTGCTGATGGCCTATGAGTTCGCGAGCGCGACGCGCATCATCCGGATGAACTGGAAGGACGACGCCCCGGGCGACTTCTGGATGGGGTGGTCGCGGGGGCGCTGGGAGGGTGATACCCTCGTGGTCGACGTCACCGGCCAGCGGAAGGAGACGTGGTTCGACCGCGCCGGCAACTATCACAGCGAGGCGATGCGCGTCACCGAGCGCTACACGCTGGTGAGCCCGTATCACATCCTGTACGAGGCCACGATCGAGGATCCGGAGATCTACACGCGGCCGTGGAAGATCAGCTTTCCGCTCTATCGCCGGATGGAGAGGAACGTCCAGCTCCTGGAGTTCAAGTGTCAGCCGTTCGCGGAAGAACTGCTCTACGGGCGCTTCCGCAAGAAGTGAGGTGTGGGATGACACGTCGCATGCTCATGTCCGCGGCCGCGGCGGGATGCGCCCTTGCCGTCGTGGGCCTGCTCGCCGTGCCGGTGGCCGGCCAGGCTGAGCGCGCCGGCGCGCCGGCGGGGGCGCCGCCTGCCCCGAAGCCAGCCACGCAGGCGCCGGCCAGGCCCGCCGCGACGAGGCCGTTTGCGCCACCCAAGACGTCCTGGGGCGACCCGGATCTGCAGGGGATCTGGAACTTCGCCACCAGCACCCCCCTCGAGCGGCCCGCCGCCGTGGGCGACAAGCCGGTCCTCTCGGATGCGGAAGCGGAGCAGTTCGAGGAACAGCTCGCGTTCAATCTCACGCGCGACCGGCGCGACGGCGGCAACGCGGCCGACGTGGCGCGCGCGTACAACGAGCACTGGATGGATCCGCGGCGGCTCGAGATCCTGAGCGACCGCCGCACGTCGCTCATCGTGGATCCGCCCGACGGGCGGATTCCGCCGCTCGTCCCGCTCTCGCCGGAGCGGCAGAAGGCGGCCCAGGAGGCGGCGGCGCGCGCCGCGCGGTTCAACGCCGGGATGCCGCTCGGCCACGAGGAGATGACGCCTCCCATGCGAGGCATCATCCGCACGGACCTGCCGCCCTATCTCGGGACGATCTACAACAACACCGCGCACATCTTCCAGAGCCCGGGCTACGTCGTCATCGTGCAGGAGATGATCCACAGCGCGCGCATCATTCCGATGGACGGCCGGCCGCACATCAACCAGGGTCTCAAGCAGTGGCTGGGCGACACGCGGGGACGGTGGGAGGGCAACACGCTCGTGCTCGAGACGAGAAACTTCCGCCCCGATCGAGGCGCCGTCTATCGCAACGCCAACCCCGACACCTTCCGCATCGTCGAGCGCCTGACGCGCACGGCTCCCGAGACGCTGACCTACGAGTTCACGATCTCGGATCCGACGACGTGGACGCGGCCGTGGACCGCGATGGTGCCGTGGGCGAAGATCAACGAGCAGCTGTACGAATACACGACGCACGAGGACAACTACGATCTCGTGCACCTGCTGGTCGGCGCCCGCGTGCGCGAGGCCAGGGGCGAGAAACCGCCCGAGCCGGCCGGCCGTCCCGCCGGCGGCGGCGGCGATGGCGATCGATGAGCAGCGACGTGAGAGGTGAGCCGATGCGAAGGAAACTCTGCTGTGTGGCGGCGGGAGCCGGGCTGATCGTCGCCGCGGCGACGGTGTCCGCGCACCATGCGTTCAACTCGGAGTTCGACGCGAACAAGCCCGTGAAGGTCCAGGGCACCGTGAGCAAGGTCGAGTGGATCAACCCGCACGCCTGGATTCATATCGACGTGAAGAAGGCCGACGGCACGGTCGAGAAGTGGATGTTCGAGGCCGGCACGCCCAACACGCTGATGCGCCGCGGCTTGACGAAGAACTCCCTGGCGATCGGCACGGAAATCATCGCCGACGGCTACCAGTCGAAGGACGGAATCTGCGAGCCCGCCTGCCGCGCCAACGGGCGCGACCTGCGGCTCCCCGACGGCCGGACGCTCCTGCTCGGAGCCGACGGCGGCGGCACGCCGCGCCAGTAGCGCGAGCGTGCGCGGGATCGACCGAGCGAGGGTGCGTCCGACAGTGCCGGGTCCGAAGGTGCACCGTCGCACCCTCGCACCGTCGAACGCACCGCCGCGCCTTCGCCCGTCCCCGCGCGCTCACACCCGCAACTCCCGTCCCTGCCGTCACTT
>Ga0194128_10005058_pt1 | contig 18807 bp, 12 predicted proteins | sample TA2KigCa65mmetaG_FD_148650 | JGI IMG/M metagenome (GOLD analysis project Ga0194128, IMG submission 148650) | Freshwater microbial communities from Lake Tanganyika, Tanzania - TA2015037 Kigoma Deep Cast 65m | ecosystem: Environmental > Aquatic > Freshwater > Lake | place: Tanzania: Lake... | reverse complement strand
ACGGCGTCGCCGCCTGCGGCGGCGCGGGAGGCTGCGGCGGCGCGGGAGGCTGCGGCGCGCGAGCCGGCTCCTCGCCCGGCTGCCCGATCGTCCCGACGACGCTGTTGACGGCGACCGTCTCGCCTTCTTTGACCGCGATCTCCGTCAGCACGCCGGCGGCGGGCGACGGAATCTCCGCGTCCACCTTGTCGGTCGTGATCTCGAAGAGCGGCTCGTCGCGCTCGACCGGGTCGCCGACCTTTTTCATCCACCGGACGATCGTGCCTTCGGCGATCGACTCCCCCATCTGGGGCATCACGATGGGCGTCGGCATTTCGCAGTCTCTGGGTCTCTGGTCTCTGGTCTCTCGTCTCTGGTCTCTCGTCTCTGGTCTCTTGACCGTCGTTCACGAGAGACGAGAGACCAGAGACCAGACGAGGGGTTTCACAAATGTATCGCCGCGCCGTGGGCGGCGTGCGCCGCCTCGCCAAGCGCCTCCGAGAACGTCGGGTGTGCGTGCATGGTCCGGATGAGCTCCTCGACCGTGCATTCCAGTCTGAGCGCCACCACGGCTTCGGCCACGAGCTCGGTCGAACGCGGCCCGATCATGTGCACACCCAGGATCTCATCGTAGCGCGCGTCGGCCACGATCTTGACGAAGCCCTCCGTCTCGCCGGCCATCTTCGCGCGGCCGAGCACGCCGAAGGGAAAGGACCCGACGCGGACGTCGTACCCCCGGGCCCGCGCCTCGGACTCGGTCAGGCCGACGCTGCCGATCTCGGGATCGCAGTACGTGCAGCTCGGTACGTGATCGTAGTTCAACGGACGCACCTCGCGGCCGGCCAGGCGCTCCGCCACGAGAATCCCTTCGGCCGACGACACGTGCGCGAGCTGGGGATGGGCGGCGCCGTCGACCGTGATGACGTCGCCGATGGCGGAGACATGGGGCACGGAGGTGCGATACAGCGGGTCGACCCGGATGTAGCCCTTCTCCATGCGGATGCCGAGATCCTCGGCGCCAAGGCCGTCCGTCACCGGCGCGCGTCCGGTCGCGACGAGGAGCAGGTCGGCGGAGAGCGACTCGTTTCGGCCGTCCGGCGTCTGGGCGTCGACCGTCACGCCGTCCGCCGTCGCGGCGGCGCGCGTCACGCGCGTGCCCGTGAGGACCGTGATGCCCTGCTTCTTGAACGACTTCTCCAGCTCAGCGGAGATCGCTTCGTCCTCGAGCGGCACGAGCCGGGGCAGCAGCTCGACGATCGTGACGTCGCTGCCGAAGCGCCGGTAAATCGAGGCGAACTCCACGCCGACCGCGCCGCTCCCCAGAATGACGAGCGAGCGCGGCACCGCGGGGAGGTGAATCGCCTCGTCACTCGTGACGATCCGGGTACGGTCGATGTCGATGCCGGGCACGCCGCGCGGCGTGGAGCCGGTCGCCACGATGATCTCGGACGCCTGAATCGTCTGCGTGTCGCCGTCGACGACCTCGACGCGCCCGTCGCCGGCAAGCCGGGCCGTCCCCTTGATCCAGGCGATCGTGTTCTTCTTGAACAGGTACTCGATCCCGCGCGCGAGGCCGGCAACCACCTTGTCCTTGCGCGCGTGGACCCGCCGCATGTCGATCGCCGGGGCATCCGCCGGCATCGTCACGCCCCACTCGGCGGCCGCCCGAATCACCTTGAGGGCGTGGGCGTGCTCGAGCAGGGCCTTGGTGGGAATGCAGCCCCAGATGAGGCACGTCCCGCCGAGCGACGGCTGCTTCTCGACGACCGCGACGGCCTTGCCGAGCTGCGCGGCGCGGATGGCGGCGACGTACCCACCGGTGCCCGCGCCGATGACCACGACGTCGTAGGAGGCTGGCACGTGTGGACTCCTGAGTCCGGGGCCCCCGTCGCGCACGCCTGCGCGATGGGTGGAAGGACCGTGATCAACTATACTCGCGGCGCGTATGGCCGAACGCAGAAAAACGGTGCTCGTCGTCGACGATGACGAGGGGATGCGCGACATGCTCACGGCGATCCTCAAGCGCGACTACCGCGTGCTCCGCGCGGCGACCGGCGAGGCCGCGCTCCAGATGATGGAGAAAGAGGACATCGACCTGATGCTGCTCGACGTTCGGCTCCCGGGCATCAACGGCTTCGAGGTCCTGAAGATCGCGAAGGAGAACTACCCCTACGTGGAAGTGATCGTGATCTCCGTGGTGAAGGAGCTCGAGGCGGCGATCGAGGCGATGCGGCACGGGGCGTATCACTACATCTCCAAGGACTTCGAACTCGAGGGCGTGCCGACGCTGGTCGGCAATGCCAGCGAGCGGCAGGACCTGAGCCGCCACGTCATGCAGCTGCGCGCCGAGGTGGCCGAGCATTTCGACCGCGAGTTCGTCGTCGGCCAGAGCCGCGCCACGCGAGACGTCATCGAGACGGCGCGAAAGGTCGCCAGGCTCTCGGCGACGGTCCTGATCCTCGGCGAGAGCGGCACCGGCAAGGAGCTGTTGGCGCGCCTCGTTCACCGCGAGTCGGGCCGCCCCGAGGCGCCCTTCGTCGCGGTGAACCTTGCGGCGATTCCGCGCGAGCTCGTGGAGAGCACCCTGTTCGGCCACGAGAAGGGCGCCTTCACGGGGGCCATCCGCCAGCAGCTCGGGAAGTTCGAGCTCGCCGCGGGCGGCACGCTCTTTCTCGACGAGATCGGCGACCTCCGCCACGAGCTGCAGGCGAAGCTGCTGCGGGCGCTCCAGGAGGGCGAAATCGAGCGCGTCGGCGGCACGCACCCCATCAAGACCGACTTCCGGCTCATCGCCGCCACCAACACCGACCTGGAGAAAGTCGTCAAAGAGGGCCGGTTCCGCGAAGACCTGTTCTACCGGCTCAACGTGATTCCGCTGAAGATGCCTGCGCTCCGCGACCGCATCGAGGACCTGCCCGACCTGGTCACGTTCTTCCTGCGCCGGTACAACGTCAGGTTTCACAAGAACATTCAGGGGATCGCCGACTCGACGCTGCGGATCCTCAGGGCGTACTGGTGGCCGGGTAACATCCGCGAGCTCGAGAACCTCATCGAGCGCCTTGTCGCCGTCTCCGACAAGGACTGGCTCACCGACGAGGACCTCCCGTACGAGTTCCACGTCGCCCAGCTCGACGCCCAGGGCCCCACCGCCGAGAACCTGCTCGAGCGCGCGGTCTCGACCTTCGAGCGGAATTTCATCATCCGGGCCCTGGAGAAGGCCGGCTGGAACGTCACGGCCACCGCCCGGACGCTCGGCATCCCGCTCAGCACGCTCAAGTTCAAGATGGATCGCCTCGAGATTCGGGAGCTCGCTCGCAAGATCCGCGGCGGCTGAGACGGCCCGCGTCGCCCGCCAAGACCTTGTTCGCGCGGCCAACTTCTTGGCCGCTCCTCCGGCGCCCCCCTTTCCGTGAAACCTTTCGCATCGCCGCGCGCGGGCGGCCGCCCGCGCGCGGCGGGCGGACCAGCCGCCAATCAGTTGGCCGGCGCCCCACGCGGCGCGACAGCCAGCGGACTGCCGGCCCATCTCCGTTCTCTACGTAATTCCGACCGTTTTCGTCGCAGCGCCCGCGCGAACCGCTGCGGCACGTCCGTTGCTCTTGGAGCGATCATCGCAGGGCTATTCGTTTCGTACGGCCAATCCATCTCATCGCGACGGGAGAGGCATGCAGCTGTCGAAGTTCAACGTCCAGGTACCGCTCGCGGACCGGAACGAAGTGTTCCTGATGAACACGCTGTCGGACGCGCAGCTCGTCGCCTCGGCCGACGTGGCCGATCTGCTGGGACGGGTCGGGCGCGGCGAATCCGCCTTCAGCGCGGACGAGCGCGAGACCATCGACACGCTCGTCGAGAACGGCTTCATCGTCGAGAGCCGCGAGCGCGAGCACGCCGAGCTGGACCAGTACTTCCTCAACCTGCGCGAGGACACCGACCAGCTGCGCGTGACCGTGCTCACGACGCTCCAGTGCAACTTCGCCTGCGACTACTGCTTTCAGGGCGATCACGGCGACTACAACAAGTTTGCCGAGAAGATGTCGCTCGAGACGGCCGCCCGGGTCGTGGCCTGGATCGCGCAGCGGCTCGACGAGGTGCGCCCCCAGAAGTTCGTGCTGACCCTCTTCGGTGGCGAGCCGCTGCTGAACCTGCCGGTGGCCTACTACCTCGCCGAGCGCTGCCACGCCGAATGCGAACGCCGCGGCGTGCGCCAGGTGATCAGCCTGATCACGAACGCGCTGCTGCTCTCGCCCGAGGTCGTCGAGCGTCTCAATGCGCATGGACTGATCGGCGTCAAGGTCACGCTCGACGGCGACCGCGACACGCACAACCGCATGCGGCCGCTGCGCGGGCGCCAGGGCACGTTCGACCGGATCATCGAGAACGTGCGTCAGGTGGCGGACCTGGTGCCGATCACGATCGGCGGCAATTTCGACGAGTCGTCCGTCGACAGCTACCCCGCGCTGCTCGATTTCCTGCGCGAGCAGGAGTTCGCCGACAAGATCGCGAAGATCAATTTCAAGCCGATCATCAAGCCGTTCGAGCAGGCCGACAAGCCGAAGGGCATCATTCCGCTGACGGCGATCGGCGCACAAGGCAAGCCGCTGGCCGGCACCTGCATGTCGAGCGCGGGCGCCGGGTCGACCCAGACCTCGAGCGTCTGCGACTCCTGCCACTTCGTCGACGAGAAGATGGCGTTCCTGCGGAGCGAGACGCGCAGGCGCGGCTTCCCGACGCCCGACGGCGTCCACATGGGCCCGTGCGAGATCCACCGGCGCCACGCGCACACGCTCGGACCGGACGGGTCGATCTACGTGTGCCCGGGCTTCACGGGCTCCAAGACCGAATCGACCGGTCACATCGACGGGCGCGACGAGGCCTGGCGCGGGGCCGCGGCCGCGCGCTTCGAGCGGCTCACTCCGCACAAGAGCGAGTGTGGCGACTGCTCGTACGTTCCCGTCTGCGGCGGCGGATGTTCCGTCGCCGCGCACACCGAGCTTGGCGACATGCATCAGCCGTCATGTCACAAGGGTGCCTTCGAGTCAGCTGTTGTCAGCTTGGCCGAGCGCACTGCCGCCGCCGTTGCATGAGTCCATCAATCGGCCATTCACCAGAAACGGAGTAAACTCGATGAAGATCACGGTCATCAAGAAGGCGTCGACGAACAGGAAACCGCAGAACTTTTGCCCATGGGTGCAGGAGGACGCTCCGCAGGACAAGAAGTAGCCGGGTCGCTCCGGGCTCCCGCCCGGTCGCAGCGCTGTCAACGCCGCACCGCCCTGCGGGTCTGGTGCGGCGTTGTTCTGTTGTCCGGGCTGGGCGGATGCATAACCCCTGACACCGACGGCCCCCTCTCCCGGCCCGTCCTGACGATCGGAGTACCAGAAAGCTTCATCAATGGCCGCGATGTCGGCATCGGCTCGCTGATCCGGCAATCCACCCTCGAAGGTCTGACCCAGGTCAACATCGGTACGGATGGACGTGCAGTTCCGCGACTGGCGGAGCGCTGGACATGGGAGGACGAGGGACGGCGGCTTCGTCTCAGTCTGCGTCCAAACGTCATCTTTCACGACGGGACGGTGTTCTCGTCAACGGTCGCGGCCGATGCGCTGCGCCGCGCGATCGGTCAGCCCGAGAATCAAGCCGTGTATCCCTCTCTCGCGGACATCAAGGCCGTGCGCCCGAATGGCGAGCTCGAACTCGTGCTCGACCTCTCAAAGGCATCGGCACTCCTGCCGGAGGAACTCGATCTGCCGCTCACGACTGAGAACGGCATGGGGACCGGCCCGTTCCGTGTTGTCAGCAGGGACACGGACGGTGCCGTGCTCGAGCGATTCGACCGGTACTATCTCGGGACAACCGACATCCACCAGATCCTTATCCGTCCTTTCGATACGCTGCGCACCGCGTGGAGCAGTCTGTTGCGGGGCGACGTCGATATGGTCACGGACGTGCCGCCGGAAGCCGTCGACTTCATTCGGAACGACGATGTCCAAGTGAAGCTTTTTGCCCGCTGGTATCAGTTCCTGATCGTCTTCAACGGCCAGCGGGATCCCTTTAGATCTGCGGTCGTCCGACGCGCGATGAATTTCGCCGTCGATCGTGAGGCGCTCATCGCGAAGGTGCTGCAGGGGCAGGGCCAGCCATCCACGGGTCCGCTGTGGCCCCGGCACTGGGCGTATGACGCATCGGTGCTGCCCTTTGGATTCGAACCCCAGTTTGCAGTGACGTTGCTCGATGGCGCCGGCCTGCGGCCGGGCACGGTGCCCAAGGGACCTGACCGGCCACCGGCGCGCCTACGGTTCACGTGCCTGTTGCCCGAAGGGTTCAGCCTCCTCGAGCGGATCGGCCTCGAGGTGCAGAAACAGCTCTATGACATCGGGGTCGACGCCCGATTCGAGGTGGTAGCGTTTCAGGAGTGGGACAGGCGGATTCGCGAAGGGGACTTCGAGGCGGTGCTGGTGGATATGATCAGCGGCCCGACGCTGGCTCGACCTCACCTCTTCTGGGCGCTTCCACGACGCGAAGGTCTGCATGCATTCGGGTACGAGAACGCCGAGGCTGGGCGCCTCTTCGAGCTCCTCCGAAGGTCGACGAACGAGGGGGCCATCCGCAGCGCCGTGGGACGCCTGCAGCGTGTGATGCTCGAGGATCCGCCGGCGCTCTTCCTGGCCTGGAATCAGCGGGCACGGGCGATCAGCAGCCGATTCCACGTGGCGGAAAAGCCCGGGCACGATCCTCTGCTGACGATCTGGCAGTGGACCGAGAACAGCAGTAGGCGCACCGTCGCGACGCAGTGAAGAAGATCACGACGCGATTCGCCCTACTGCTCGCCGCGGCCGCCGTGGTGCCGCTCGTGGCGTACGGCATCCTCTCGATCGTCTCCCTGACGAGAGGCGCGCAGCAGGCGGTCATCGAGGGCAACCTGAACGTCGCGCGCCAGGTCACCGAGCAGATTGACCTTTACATCGTGGGCAGCGTCCGGATTCTGAGGGCCGTGGCCGCCGACCTCGAGCGGACGCAACTCGAGCCGTGGCAGCAGGACCGCATCCTGAAGAACTTCGTGCTCCAGTTCCGGGAGTTCCGGGAGCTGACGCTGGTGGACGAGAACGGCCGCGCGTTCGTCTCCAGCCGCCTCGGCACCCCCACCGCGACCGTCCCCGGCTCCGAGGGCGTCTCCATCGACGGCGTGCTGATGTCGCGCTTCGCGCTCGACGACGATCTCCTGCCCACGGCCGACGTGGCGGTCCGGCTCGACCGGGGCAACGGCGGCGGGTGGCTGGTCGGCCGGCTGAACCTCGAGGAGCTCTGGCGCATGGTCGATCGCATCCGTGTCGGCAGCGCCGGGTACGCGCTCTTGGTCGCCAGCGATGGGCAGCTGCTCGCGCACGGGAATCCCGCGGCCAAGTCGCGCGTGGCCCGGGGCGACAACCTGCGCACTCATCCGCTCGTCTCGCGCATCCAGGCGACCGGCGTGGAAACGGTCGAGTTCGGCGAGTACGACGACGAGCGCGGCCCCGTCCTAGGCGTGGCCGCGCACGTGCCCTCGCTGGGCTGGACGGTCATCGTGGAGCAGCCGCGCGCGGAGGCGTTCGCGATTCCGATCCGCCTGCAGTGGCAGCTCGGCGTCGCGATCGTCGCGGCGCTCATGATCATGCTCGCCGTCGGCTACGTCTGGGGCTATCGCTTCCTGGATCCGATCCTCGCGCTGACCCGCGGCACGCGCGCGCTGGCCGAAGGGCGGCTCCACGAGCGCGTGAACGTCGCCTCACGCGACGAGGTCGGCCAGCTCGCGGTCGCGTTCAACAACATGGCCGACCGGCTGGTGGAGCTGCAGGAGGACGTCCGCAAGAAGGAGCGGCAGGCGCTCTTCGGCCGCGTGTCGATCGGCCTGGTCCACGACCTGTCCCATCCGATTCAGAACATCGGCAACAGCTGCAAGCTGATCGTGAAGATGTTCGAGGACGCGGAGTACCGCGAGACGTTCAAGCGGACGATCGAGCGCGAGCTCGCGCAGGTGAAGCGCGTGCTCGACGACCTGCGGAACGTCGCCCGCCCGATCCCGATGCAGCGCTTCCCCCTCGACGTCAACAAGGCGCTCGGGGAGCTGGTGGAATCGATGCAGCCGACGGCTTCGCAGTCGGGCCTTCGGATCGACACTGAATTCGTCTTCTCCCAGCTGTACGTCGAGGGCGACCTGTTCGCCCTCAACCGCGTGTACCGGAACCTGGTGATGAACGCGATGCAGGCCACCCCGCCCGGCGGCCGGGTCGTGGTGCGCACCCGGCGCGAGGACCGGGACGCCGTCATCGAGGTGGCCGACACGGGGTGCGGGATTCCAAAGGAGCGCATCGCCACGATCTTCGAGGACTTCGTGACGACCAAGCGGCGCGGCCTCGGGCTGGGCCTCGCCATTTCCAAGAAGATTGTCGAGCAGCTGGACGGGACGATTACCGTCACCAGCGAGGTGGGGGTCGGCAGCACCTTCACGCTGCGGTTCCCGTTGACGGAGGCGCGACCCTCCCGCCTCGCCGCTGTCTGAGTCCGCGACGCTACTTCTTCGGCAGCACCGTATCCTTGAGCTGCTTGGCGATGCGCGCCTTCACGACGGTCTTGGCCGGGATCTTGATGGCCTCTCCGGTCGCGGGGTTCCGCCCCATCCGCGCCTTCCGCTTCTGAACGACGAGCTTGACCATTCCCGGGAGCACGAACTCGCCCGCCCGCTTCAGCTCCTTCTCGGCGAGGTTGGTGAGCTCATCGAAGAACTCGCGCGCCTGCGTGCGCTTCACCTCGAAGCGATCGGCGAAGTGCGAGAAGAGTTCGGATTTGCCCATTCTCCGGGCCTCAGCCATCACGTCCCCCTTGCAGATGCGCGCCGACGTCTTGCCGCGGCCGAGCGGCGCGCGCGCTCACACGGCGGCAGAAACTCTCAGGAAAAACGCTCGTAATGCTATCGCGCGCCTTGAGGAGTGTCAACGAAACACACGCGCGCATCGGGCGATTTCAGGCCGAAGTGCTAGAATTTTTTTGGCATGTCAAGCGGCGGCGTGATCGAGACATTTCCGAATCCTCGACCCGGTCGCGATTTCGAAATTGCGATCGCCTGCCCCGAGTTCACGTCGGTGTGTCCGAAGACGGGGCTGCCCGACTTCGGCGAGATTCGGATCACCTACGTCCCCGGCGATCGCTGTATCGAGTTGAAATCGTTGAAGTACTACATGATCGAGTTCCGCAACCGCGGGATCTTCTTCGAGGCCGTCACCAACCAGATCCTCGACGACCTCGTCGCCGCGTGCCAGCCGCGCCGCATGACCGTCGTCGGCGAATTTGCCGTCCGGGGCGGGATCAAAACGGTCGTGACCGCGTCGTACGACGGCGGCCTGCGCTAGCCCGCGGCGCCCAGCGGCCCGGCTCCCAAACCTCTGGCAGCCAAGAGGTTGGGACCGCGGGAGTTGGGGAGTTGGGAGGTGACGTGACCCACCGGATCCCCATCGAAGGCACGCTCGACCTCCACGCCTTCGCGCCGCGCGACGTCAGATCGGTCGTCGACGAGTACGTCACGGCGGCCCACGAGGCCGGCCTCCGCGAGGTCCGGCTGATCCACGGGCGCGGCCGCGGGATCCAGCGGGGGATCGTCCAGCAGGCGCTCGAGCGGCATCCTCTCGTCGAGGAGTTCTGGGACGCGTCCGACGCCCATCTCGGGGCCACGGTCGCCCGGCTGCGCACCTAGGCGCGCCCGGCGCCGCCCGACGCGCATCGCAGATTTTGCCGCGCCAGCCGGCCGCGCGCGTGGCAGTTTTCGCGTACCTGCCGGGCGGATCTGCCAGATTCCGCCGATTTGTCACCGGAACACCTCCTGCTACGCCGACCGGCATGCCCGCCGGTCCATCGTCTCTTCGATGCGGCGACCTCGTGCGCGTCCGCGGCGAGCGCTGGCGCATCGTCGGCTCGGTTGACTACGGGAGCGCCGCGATCGTCGAGGCCGCCGGGTGCGGGGCGAGCAACCGCGCCGTGCGGGCGCGATTCCTGCTGCCGTGGGAGCCGGTCGAACGGCTGCCGTCCTGGTCGGCGCCGCGCCTTGTCGGGCGCGCGCGGTGGCGGCACGCCGCGCGGCTGGCGCTCGCGGGCGGGTGCCCCTCGTGGACGTCGCTGCGCGCGATCGCCCGCGCCGCGGTCGACGTGATCCCGTTCCAGCTCGAACCGGCGCTCGCCCTGGTCCGCGGCGCGGGCTGTCGCTTCCTGCTGGCAGATGCCGTCGGCCTCGGCAAGACGATTCAGGCGGCGCTCATGATCGCCGAAACGCTGGCGCGCCGCCCCGACGCCCGGGCGCTCGTCATCGCGCCCGCCGGGCTGCGCGATCAGTGGTGCGACGAGCTCGAGCGCCGCTTCGGCCTCGATCCCGCGCCGTTCGACGCCGCCTCCGTCGCGCGCCTCGCCTCCACGCTGCCAGGCCATGTGAATCCGTGGGCCGTGCGCCGGGTGGCGGTTACGTCCATCGACTACATCAAGCGTCCCGAGACGATGCGGGCGCTCGAGGCGCTCGCGTGGGACGTGATCGTCTTTGACGAGGCGCACAACCTGACCGGGCGATCCGACCGGGCGAGCGCCGCGGCGCTCCTCGCCGACCGCGCCCGGGCGCTCGTGCTGCTGACCGCCACGCCGCATGGCGGCGACGAGGTCTCGTTCGCTCGCTTGTGCGGTCTCGGGAATCCCGGCGGCCGGGAGCCGCTCGTCGTCTTCCGCCGGACGCGAGCCGACGCGGCAATCCCCGGATCTCGCCGGGCGACGCTGCTCCACATACGCCCCACGGCGCTCGAAGCGGCCATGCACGCCTCGCTGCTCGCCTACGTCAGGCTCGTATGGAGGGAGGCCTCGGGCGGCGGCCGGCTCGTCGCCTCGGTGCTGGCGCGGCGCGCCTGCAGCAGCGCCGCGTCGCTCGCCCGATCGCTCGAGCGCCGTCTCGCGCTGCTCCACCCCGGCGGCGCACCTGACCACGTGCAGCCGGCGCTCCCGTATGCGGATTCCGACGACGCCGAGCCCGACACGGTGCTTGGACTGCCCGGGCTGCGCGACCCCGTCGATGAACGCGTCCGGCTCGAGGCGGTACTGGGCCTCGCGCGCGCCGCTGCGCGGACCGAGAGCAAGCTCGCGCGCCTCCGCCGGTTCCTCGCACAGCTCGACGAACCAGCGGTCGTGTTCACGGAGTACCGGGACACGCTGTTGCAGCTCGCAGCCGCGTTCGCCCACGAGACGACGGCGGAGCTCCACGGGGGGCTGACGCCGCGCGAGCGGTCCGAGGTCCTGCGCCGGTTCACGACCGGCCGCGCCCGCCTCCTGCTCGCCACCGACGCCGGAAGTGAAGGCCTCAACCTGCACCACCGCTGCCGGCTGGTGGTCAACCTCGAGATCCCCTGGACGCCGCTGCGCCTCGAGCAACGGGCCGGCCGCGTCGACCGGATCGGGCAGGCGCGGCGGGTCCACATCGTGCACCTCGTCGCGGCCGGCACGTGCGAAGACGCGACGCTCGCGCGGCTCGTCCGTCGTCTGCACCGCGCGCGCGGGACGCTGCGGGCGTTCGAACTGTTGCCGGACGAACGCCACGTCGCCGAGTCGGTTCTGGCGGATCGGCCGCTCGCGCCCGGTCCAGGGACGTCTCCGCTCCCCCCGGGCACCGTGACGCTCGATCTGCGCGCCGAGGCACACGCGGAGGCCTCATGGATCGATCGGGCGCGCCAGCTGCGGTCGCACGCCGGCGTGATACCGGCGTCGAGTCGGCCGGTCATCGCGCGCCTCCGGGCTCGATCGCGCCGGACCATGCCGGCGCGCGGCATCTGGCTGTTCCGTCTCGCGTTCGTCAGCGAGACGGGTGATCCCGTCTGGGAAGCGCTCGTGCCCCTCGCAGCCGCCCTGCCGGGCGCACGCGGCGCTCCATCCGCCGTGTGGCGTGCGCGTCTTGCGACGGATCATCCCGCCGTGCAGCGGGCACTGCGCGACGCCGGCGGGGATCGGCTCCGCCGCCTCGGCGTGTCGCTTGGCGAGGCGCGCAACCGCTGGGACGCGCGCGAGCGCGCGCTGATCGACGCCCTCCGCGCGCGCCATGCACGCCTCTCGGCCGCCCTCCTGCAGCGCGGGCTCTTCGACGACCGCAACGACCGGCTCGCTGGGGCGCAGGCTGCCGTGCTCGACGAGGCGCTGTCGCAGTCGGACCGCCGCCTCGCCGATCTCGCCGCGTGCGGGCGCCTCCGGCTGGGTGGCTGCGACCTCGTCTTCGCCGCCGTCCTCGAGTGAGATGATCGCCGGCCTGCGGGGGCGGCTCGTCAGCGCGGGCTTCGCGAGTTCGGAGCTGCCGCGCATGCCAGGCGCCTGTGCGGCGCCTTCAACGGTCGTCGCCGCGCTCGACCGCTGGGCCGATCGACGCGCCGCGGCCCTGGGACCAGCCGCCAGCGTCCGCGCCATCGCCGACGTCGCGCTGGTGCCGCTCCTTCGCATCCTCGGCTACGAGATCGGCCAGCGAGTCGATCGCGGTGAGGTCACGACGCTCGAAGCGAGGTGCCCGGCCGGCTTCACCATTCCCGCACTCGCGGTGCCGTGGAGCAGCCCGCTCGACCGGCTCTGGCGCGACGTCGTGCTCGACGGCGTCCGCGCCGACAGCCGCTGGTGCTTCTGCTGCAATGGCGCGGCGCTGCGGATCGTCGATGCCCAGCGCACCTGGAGCCGGCACCATGTCGAGTTCGACCTGGCGCTGGCGGCCCAGGACGACCTGCGAGCCGTCCTCTGGAGTCTCGGGCGCGCGGAGGCAATGGGGGCGCGCCCGGCGCTCCTCGATCGCGCGGCGGAGCTGTCGGCGCGCCACGGGGTCGCCGTATGCCGCGCGCTGGGCGCCGGCGTCCTCGAAGCGCTCGCCTCGCTCTACCGCGCGCTGGCGTCGCGGCGCACCGCGGCGCGCCGGTCCCGCGCGACGGCGCCCCGCCCGCGGCATGCCCCCCACGCGCTGTTCGAACAATCGCTCACGGTCGTGTACCGCGTCCTCTTCCTGCTCTTCGCGGAGGCGCGCGGACTCGTGCCGATCTGGCATCCTGTCTACCGCGAGCGCTACACCATCGACGCCATCGTCTCGACGCTCCTGCGTGGGAGGCGGTGCGGCGGCGTGTGGGAGGCCATCCTCGCGATCTCGCGGCTCGCCCACGCCGGCTGCCGCGCCGGCGAGCTGACGGTCACGGCGTTCAACGGTCGGCTCTTCTCGCCCGCCTCGTCGGCCGCCTTCGACGAGGCCCGGATCGGCGACGAGGTGATGGGCGACGCGGTGATCCGCCTGGCGACCGCCGCGACGGCCGGAGGCGGGCGCGCGCGCATCCGCTACGGCGATCTCGACGTGGAGCAGCTGGGGGCTGTCTACGAGCGCGTGCTCGAGTACGAACCCGTCGACGGCGCCGGGGGGCCCCGCCTGACGCATACGCGCGACGCGCGGCGATCGAGTGGAACCTTCTATACACCGCGCGCCGTGACGACCTGTCTGGTCCGGCAGACGCTCGAACCGCTCGTGCGCGGGCGGACCGTCGACGAGATCCTGCGGCTGCGGATACTCGATCCGGCAATGGGAAGCGGCGCGTTCCTGGTGGCCGCGTGCCGCTACCTGGCGTCGGAAGCCGAGGCGAGCCTCATCCGAGAGGGTCGCTGGCATCCGGGTGGCAGCACGCCGGCCGAGCGGAGCTCGCTCCGCCGCAACATCGCGCAGCGATGCCTGTACGGCGTCGATCTGAATCCGATGGCCGTCCAGCTCGCGCGGCTGTCGCTCTGGCTGGCCACGCTCGCCGCCGACCGGCCGCTGACCTTTCTCGATCACCACCTCGCGGTTGGCGACAGTCTCATCGGCGCCACGGTCGACGACGTGCGGCGCCAGCCCGCGCGGCAGCGGCGGGCCCAGCGGCGCCCGCGGCGGCTGCCGCTGTTCGGCGAGGCCGGCATGGGCGCTGCCCTCGAGCAGGCGGTCGCCACACGCCAGCGTCTCGCGGGCGAGCCTGACGACTCACCCGCCATCGTCGCGGCGAAGGAGAAGGCGCTCGCCGCCCTGAGCGCGCCGGGGTCGGCGCTCTCACGCTGGGCGGGCGTACTCGATCTCTGGTGCGCCGGCTGGTTCTGGGACGAGGGGCTGCCGCCGAGCGCAGGCGTGTTTGCCGCGCTGTGTGATCGCCTGCTGCACGACCGCGCGGTGCTGCCCGCCGAGGCGACCGACCGCCTGCTCCAGCACGCGGCGCTCGTGGCGGCGCGTCACCGGTTTCTGCACTGGCCGCTCGCGTGTCCGGAAGTCTTTGCCGACGACCACGGCGAGCCGCTCGCCGCGCCCGGCTTCGATGCCGTGATCGGCAATCCGCCGTGGGACGTGGTGCGGAGCGACACCGGCGACGCCGAGGCCAGAGCGGTACGCCGGGTCGATGCCCGCCGGCTGATGAGCTTCGCGCGGGAGGCGGGCATCTACCGCGTGGAGTCGCGGTCGCATGTCAATCGGTACCAGCTCTTCGTCGAGCGGGCGCTGCAGCTCACGCGCGCCGGGGGACGCGTCGGCCTCGTGCTGCCATCGGGCATGGTCACCGACGCGGGCGCCGCGCCGCTGCGCCGCCATCTCTTCGACCACGCGGAGGTCGAGTCGGTCGTCGGCCTCGACAATCGCGGCGGGCTCTTTCCCGTGCACCGCAGTCTGCGCTTCGTGCTGCTGACGTGCACGGTGGGCCGGCCGACGGCTGCCGTCGATTGCCGCTTCGGCCTCTCGCGCGCCGGCGATCTCGACGCGAGCGGCCGCCCGCTCGTCCTCACGCGCGCCCTGCTGGCGCGCGTGTCGGGCGCCGACGACCTCGGGGTCCCGGAGATCGCGACCGCGCGCGACCTGCGCATCCTCGAGGACGTGAGCGCGCGCATGCCCTGGCTCGGCGCGCCCGACGGCTGGGGGGCGCAGTTCGGACGCGAACTGAACGCGAGCGACGACCGCGGGCTGTTCGTCCCGTTCAGCGGGCGTCCGGACGCCCGGCCGGTGCTCGAGGGCAAGCAGATCGAGCCGTTCCGGGCCGTCATCGGCCGCTGCCGATACGCGCTCGCGCCGGGCCGTCAGGCGCCGCGGGTGCCGCGCCGGCCGCGGCTGGCCTACCGCGACGTGGCGAGCGCCACCAATCGCCTCACGCTCATTGCCGCCGTCGTGCCGCCCGCGGCCGTCACGACGCATACGTTGTTCTGCCTCAAGACGCCGCTGCCGCTCGACGCGCAGCACGTGCTCTGCGCGCTGCTCAACAGCCTGGTGGCGAACTACTTCGTGCGGATGCGGGTCACGACGCACGTCACCGTCGCGCTCGTGTCGCGGCTGCCGGTGCCGCGTCTCGGGCCGCGCGACCCGCGCTTCGCGCGTCTGGCATCGCTGGCGAAGACGCTGGCGGCGGGCAGCGCGCCGGCCGAGTCGATGCCGGCGTACGCGGAGCTGCAGGCACTCGTGGCTCGGATCTATGGGTTGAGCGCCGGAGACTTCGAGCACATCCTCGCAACCTTCCCCTTGATAGCCGAGGAGACGAGAAGGCGGTGTCTCGTCGAATTCACCCGTCTTCACTAATCACGGGCCACAGAGACACGGAGCCACAGAGGTCAGTTGATCCTCTAACAAGACGCCCTCTGTGTCCCTGTGTCTCTGTGGCCCGTCGGCGAGCGTCGAGGTGGGGTACGATGGAATCAATGAGGCTCGACTCCATCCGCGGGATCAACCTCGGGTACGTCGTCGAGCTCTACGAGCGGTACGAGCGGGACCCCGAGTCGGTGGATCCCGCCACGCGGGCCGTGTTCGAGACCTGGCGCCCGGCAGCCGCCGCCGAGCCGGTGGCGGGCCCGGCCGCGGCGGATGTTCAGACGATCGTTGGCGTCGCCAACCTGGCGGAATGCCTGCGCCGGTACGGGCACCTGGCCGCCAGCATCGATCCCCTCGGCTCGCCGCCGCCGGGCGACCCCTCGCTCGACCCCGCCGCGCACGGCCTCAGCGACGGTGCGCTGCGCCAGCTGCCGGCCGCCCTCGTCGGCGGCGTCGTCGCGGAGGCCTCGACCAGCGCGTTCGACGCGATCGAGAAGCTGCGCCGTGCGTACTGCTCGACCACCGGCTTCGACTTCGCGCACGTCTTCGTCCCGGAAGAGCGCGTCTGGCTGCGCCATGCGGCCGAATCAGGGCGCTTCCTCCCGCCGATGGATCCCGCCCACGCCGAGGCGCTCCTCGACCGCCTGACGCAGGTGGAGGTGTTCGAGCAGTTTCTCCACCGGCTGTTTCCCGGCAAGACGCGCTTCTCGATCGAGGGGCTCGACGTGCTCGTGCCCATGCTCGACGAGATTCTGAGCGGGGCGGGCGACCGCGGGGTCCGGCATACGGTGCTCGGCATGGCGCACCGGGGACGCCTCAACGTGCTCGCCCACGTGCTGGACAAGCCGTACGTGGAGATCCTGGCGGAGTTCAAGGACCTGGTTCGCGCGCACGAGGTCCGCCTCGACCTCGGCTGGCGCGGCGACGTCAAGTACCACGCGGGCGCGCACACGTCGGCGCCGCGCGGGCAGATGTTCGTCACGCTCGTGCCGAACCCCAGCCATCTGGAGGCCGTCAATCCGGTGGTCGAGGGAATGGCGCGGGCGGCGGGCACGCGCACCGATCGGCCCGGCGCGCCCGCCTTCGACGCGGGCGTCGTGCTTTCGGTCCTCATTCATGGTGACGCCGCGTTCCCAGGCCAGGGGGTCGTGGCGGAGACGCTGAATCTCTCGCGGCTCGCCGCGTACGAGACGGGGGGAACGATCCACATCATCGCCAACAACCAGCTCGGCTTCACCGCGACGCCGGCCGAGTCGTACAGCACGAGCTATGCGAGCGGCCTGGCGCGCGGATTCAAGATTCCCATCGTGCACGTCAACGCCGACGACCCGGTCGCCTGCCTCGAGGCGGCGCGCCTCGCGTGGGAGTACCGCGCCCACTTCCGGCGCGATTTCCTGATCGACCTGGTCGGCTACCGGCGCCACGGGCACAACGAGGGAGACGAGCCGTCGTACACGCAGCCGCTGATGTACGCGACGATCGCCGAGCACCCCACCGCGCGCGCCATCTGGGCGCGCACGCAGACCGAGCGGGGGCAGATCCCGCCGGAGCGCCCCGAGGCGCTCGTCCGGCAGCATCGGTCGGCGCTCGAGGCCGCCCACGCGTCGCTGGAGGCGCACGGCCACCCGCCGCCACCCGCGCCGGAACCGCCTCCCCCTGGCGCCGCGGCGCACGCAGACACCGCCGTGCCCATCGAGCGCCTGCGCGCGTTCAACGAGGCGCTGCTCGCGGCGCCTCCGGGGTTTGCCTTTCACCGGAAGCTGGAACGGGCGCGGGAGAAGCGTCGATCGGTCCTCGCCGATCCCGACGGGCGCACGATCGACTGGTCGGTGGCGGAGGAGCTGGCGCTCGCCAGCGTGCTCGCCGACGGCATCCCGATCCGGCTGACGGGCGAAGACGTCGAGCGCGGCACGTTCAGCCACCGGCATGCCGTCTTTCACGACGTGACGTCCGGCCGGCAGTTCGTGCCGCTGCAGGCCTTTGCCGGCGCGCGGGCGTCGTTCGAGATCTCCAACAGCGCGCTGTCGGAGAACGCGGCCGTCGGCTTCGAGTTCGGCTACAGCGTCTCCGAGCCGGAGACGCTCGTGATCTGGGAAGCGCAGTACGGCGACTTCCTCAACGGCGCGCAGGTGGCGCTCGACCAGTTCGTGACCTCCGGCCGTGCGAAGTGGGGCCTGCGGCCGTCGCTCGTCTTTCTGCTCCCCCACGGATACGAGGGCCAGGGCCCGGACCACTCGAGCGCACGCCCCGAGCGGATCCTGCAGGCGGCCGCCGACGTGAACCTCCGGCTGGTCAACTGCAGCACCGCCGCGCAGTACTTTCACGTGCTGCGGCGGCAGGCGGCGCTGCTTCGCACCGACCCGCTGCCGTTCTTCGTGCTGACGCCGAAAAGCCTGCTCCGCCATCCGGCCGTCGCTTCCACGCCCCGCGAGCTCGCCGAGGGACGGTTCCAGCCGGTGATCGACGACCGTGCAGCGCGGGCGCGGGCGGGCGGCGTCCGGCGCCTGGTGCTCTGCAGCGGCAAGGTGTTCGTCGACGTCCACGCCAGCGAGCGCCGCGCCGCAGCGGCCGAGATTGCCGTGTGCCGCGTCGAGCAGCTCTATCCGTTTCCCGTCGAGCAGCTCCGGGCCGTCGTGTCGGGCTATCCTGGCCTCCGCGACGTCGTGTGGCTCCAGGAAGAGCCCGAGAACATGGGGGCATGGGAGTTCGTCCGGCCGCTCCTCGAGGAACTGATCGACGGGCGGTGCCCCCTGCGCTACGTCGGGCGGGCGCGCAGCTCCAGCCCGGCCGAGGGATCCGCGGCCTGGCACCAGGCCACGCAGCAGGCGCTCGTCGATCGCGTCTTCGATCTCGAACGCGCGACGGAGACGCCGTCGCTCGTGCTCACCAAACACGCATAGACGCCCATGTCCAACATCGTCGTCCCGCAGCTCGGTGAGTCGGTCGTCGAAGCGAGGGTCGCCCGGTGGCTGAAGAAGGAGGGCGACCGGGTCAACACGGGCGATCCGGTGGTCGAGCTGGAGACCGAGAAGATCGATCTCGAGGTCGGCGCCGATCGCGCGGGGGTGATCGCGGGCATCAAGCACCACGAAGGCGACGATGTGAAGGTGGGCGAGGTGCTGGCGGTCATCGATGATGCGGAGGCACCGACCGGGCGGGCCCGGACCACCGAGGCGGCTGAGACGCCGGCCACCCCCGACGCCGCGCCACCGGCACCCGCGGCCGGCGCCGCG
>Ga0194128_10005049_pt1 | contig 18836 bp, 15 predicted proteins | sample TA2KigCa65mmetaG_FD_148650 | JGI IMG/M metagenome (GOLD analysis project Ga0194128, IMG submission 148650) | Freshwater microbial communities from Lake Tanganyika, Tanzania - TA2015037 Kigoma Deep Cast 65m | ecosystem: Environmental > Aquatic > Freshwater > Lake | place: Tanzania: Lake... | reverse complement strand
GGCGCCAACTCGGCGGCCGTCGCCGCCAGCGCCACGGCGGCCACCGCCAACTCGTGCGCGAACGCCGCCGCCAGCGCGCGCCGCGCTGCGTCCGCCGCCGTGCGCTTCGCCGCGACGTCGGCCGCCTGCGCGTCGGTGAACAACCGCTGCGTCGGCTGCGCCGCGCCGCCGGTCGCGTACGGGTACAGCCCGCACTCGTCGATCGCGAAGAACGTGCCGAGCGCGTAGTAGTCGCGCTGCGCGATCGGGTCGGACTTGTGGTCGTGGCAGCGCGCGCAGCCGACGGTCAGGCCGAGGAACGAAGCGCCGAAGGTGTCGACGCGGTCGGCGATCGCTTCGTGACGCCACTCCGCCTCGATCGAGCCGCCTTCGTTGGTCATCCGGTGCAGCCGCCAGAACGCCGTCGCCGTGCGCGTCTGCTGGTCGGCGTCGGACAGCAGGTCGCCGGCCACCAACTCGTCGACGAAGCGCGGCCACGGCCGGTCTTCGTGCAGCGCGCGCAAGAGCCAATCGCGCCACGGCCACGTGCGGCACTCGAAGTCCGACTGGTAGCCGAAGGTGTCGGCGAAGCGCGCGAGGTCGAGCCACGCCGTCGCCAGGTGCTCGGCGGCGGCTTCGCGCGCCAGCAGCTCGTCGACGCGCCGTTCGTAGGCGTCGGACCGCAGATCGGCGACGAAGGCGGCGATCTCGGCGGCGCTCGGCGGCAGGCCGGTCAGCGCGAGGTGCGCGCGCCGCAGCAGCGCCAGCGGCTCGGCCGGCGGCGCCGGGCGGCGGCCCGCGGCGGCGAGCGCTGCCTGCACGTAGCCGTCGAGCGCATCGCGCCGCCAGCCAAGATCGCCGACCGCCGGCGGCGCGGCTTCGCGCGGCGGCACGAACGCCCAATGCTGCGCGGGCGCCGCGGCGGCGGCGAGGACGGCAACGAGCGCGCATAGCGCCTTGGCACGGAGCGATGATGGCATGGACGACATCAGCACGGGCTAATCGCGCAGTATGTACCTGTTTACCTCGACGACGACTCAAGGTCAGTGCAGTTGCAGGATTGGAACCAACTACCGCGCCCGGAAACCGGCTGCGCGGTCGCCCAGCGCATCGCCGATGCGCCGCCGCGGCGGCGGTCCCGCGTTGCGCGCCGACGGCGAACTGCCAGCGGCCGTTGCGGCGCGGCAACGACCAAGCGCCGACACACGCCGCCCCGCCCGTGCCGTTCCCACCGTCTCTCGCTTGCCTCCCGCCGACCGTGCGGCGAAGTTCTCCTGGCCACATGCCGACCCCTCCCGCCCCCGCTGGCTCGCCGCTCGTCGGCGTCATCATGGGTTCGCGCTCCGACTGGGAGACGCTGCGGCACTGCAGCGACACGCTGACCGAGCTCGGCGTGCCACATGAGTGCGTGGTGGTCAGTGCGCATCGCTCGCCGGATTGGCTGATGGAGTACGCCGGCTCGGCCGAGGCGCGCGGGCTGCAGGTGATCATCGCCGGCGCCGGCGGCGCGGCGCACCTGCCGGGCATGGCGGCGAGCAAGACGGCGCTGCCGGTGCTCGGCGTGCCGATCGAGAACGGCGCGCTGCGCGGCCTCGACGCGCTGCTGGCGATCGTGCAGATGCCCGGCGGCGTGCCGGTCGGCACGCTCGCGATCGGCAAGGCCGGCGCGATCAACGCCGGCCTGATGGCGGCGTCGATCCTCGGCGCGCGCGAGCCGAAGTTCCGCGAGGCGCTGCGCGCCCGCCGCGCCAAGACCACCGCCGATGTGCTGGCCAACCGCGACCCGCGGGTGGAACCGCGCGGATGAAAGTCGGCGTGCTCGGTGGCGGGCAGCTGGCCCGCATGCTCGCGCTCGCCGGGCTGCCGCTCGGCGTGCGCTGCCGCTTCCTCGATCCGTCGCCGCACGCCGTCGCCGGCCACGTCGGCGAGCTCGTCGTCGCGCCGTACGACGACCCCGAGGGCCTGCGCCGCCTCGCCGACGGCGTCGACGTGGTGACATTCGAGTTCGAGAACGTGCCGGCGGCGGCGATCGAACTGCTGCAGCAGCATGTGCGCGTGGCGCCTGCGCCCGTGGCGTTGGCGATCGGCCAGGACCGCGTGCGCGAGAAGACGCTGTTTGGCGAGCTCGGCATGGCGACGCCGACGTGGCGCGCGGCGAGCGGCCGCGATGAACTGCACGCTGCGGTCGCCGCGGTGGGCCTGCCGTGCATCGTCAAGACGCGGCGCCTGGGCTACGACGGCAAGGGCCAGGCGCGGCTCGCCGCCGGCGCCGACACCGCCGCGATCGACGCGGTCTGGCAGGACCTCGGCGACCCGCGCAACGGCGGCCTGATTGTCGAAGGCTTCGTGCGCTTTGACCGCGAGGTGAGCGTGCTGGCGGCGCGCGCGCGCAACGGCGCGGTCGCCTACTACCCGCTGGTCGAGAACGTGCATGAGGGCGGCATCCTGCGCCGCAGCCGCGCGCCGGCCCCCGGCGTGCCGGCGGCGGTCGCGCAGCGCGCGCACGCATTCGTGCGCGCGGCGATGGAGCGCCTCGACTACGTCGGCGTGCTGGCCGTCGAGATGTTCCTGCGCGGCGACGAACTGCTGGTCAACGAGATGGCGCCGCGCGTGCACAACTCCGGCCACTGGACGATCGAGGGCGCCGCCTGTTCGCAGTTCGAGAACCACCTGCGCGCCATCCTCGGCCTGCCGCTCGGCAGCACGGCGATGGCCGGCGGCGGGCAAGCGACGATGGTCAACCTGATCGGCGACCTGCCGGAGCGCGGCGCGCTGCTCGAGTTGCCGGGCCTGCACCTGCACGCCTACGGCAAGGGTCTGCGCCCGGGCCGCAAAGTCGGCCACGCCACTGTCGTCGGCGCCGACCGCGGCGCGATCGACGCGCTGGCGGCACAGGCGCTGCTGCTGCTGCCCGGCGACCCGGCAGCCTGGGGCTTCGACGGCTGACGGGGCGCGCGGCGCGGGGACCCCGGTCAGGCCCTGGGTTCGGGTTGCCCGCTCCCCGGACGCCGCCTACTCTCTTCGCCCCCCGAACGGGCCGCGACGGCCCCGACGGCTGGCACGAGCGGGCCGCGCGCAATACCTTGCCCGGTCCGGGCCGGCCGCAGCCGCCGCGTCCCGAACCACCACGCCGATGAAGTCCCGCAGCAAGCCCGACTTCCCCCTCATCGATCGCATCACCCGCCGCGCCTTCGCCCACATGGTGGCGATGATCCACGCGGCCAACAACCGGCCGGATGCCGACAAGACCGACCCGAAGGTCGGCGGCCACCCGGCGGCCTGCGCGTCGAGCCTCGACTTCCTGGCGGCGCTGCACCTCGTCGTCCGCGAGCCCGGCGACTTCGTCTGCTGCAAGCCGCACGCCTCGCCGGCCGACCATGCGCTCAACCACGCACTCGGCCTGTTCCGCCACGCCGACGGCCGCTGGTTCGACGACGGCGAGGCCGAGGCGGTGATGCACCGCCTGCGCAGCTTCTCGCACGACGGCAAGCCGGTGTTCCAGAGCTACCACGCCGACGCCGATCCGGACGGCTGGCGCTTCCTGCCGTCGGGCTCGGTCGGCATCCCGCCGGTCAACGCCGCCTACCTGTCGCTCGCCTATCGCTACGCGCGCCAGCACGGCTGGACGGTCGCCGAGCCGCACTTCTGGTGCATGATGGGCGACAGCGAATTCCGGGAAGGCTCGCTGCTCGAGGTCATGCCAGAGGTCGCCGAACGCGAACTCGGCAACGTCACCTGGATCGTCGACTACAACCGCCAAAACCTCGACGGCACGCGCATCCCCAACAACCGCGGCCTACAGGGCACCGACGCCGACCGCATCGAGCGCACCGCGGCGGCCAACGGCTGGGAGGTCATCCAGCTGCGCCACGGCGGCTTCCGCGAGCAGGTGTTCGCCAAGAAGGGCGGCGACGCGCTGCGCACGGTCTTCGAGCGCGGCTTCACCGACTACCACTACCAGGCGCTGATCTGGAAGCGCGACGGCAAGCTGATGCGCGAGGCGGTCCTCGCCGAGGACAAGAGCTGCAAGGCGCTGCTCGACACGCTGACCGACGCCGACCTCGTGCGCCTGTTCTACGACACCGGCGGCCACGACCACGCCGCAATCGTCGAGGCCTTCGAGCGCAGCAAGCTCGACACGCGCCGGCCAACGCTGATCATCGCGCACACCATCAAGGGCCGCGGCCTGCAGTGCGTCGCCGCCAACGGCAACCACTCGGCGATGCCCGAGGAGAGCGAGGTCGCCGAGATCCTGGCCGGCCACGGCCTCGCGCTCGCGCGGCCGTTCGTGCGCTGGGACGCGGCCTCGCCCGAGGCGCGCTTCCTCGCCGAGCGCGGCGCCGCCGTGCGCGAGGGCATCGCGGCGCTCGAAGCCGAGGCGAAGGCGAACCGCGCGCGCGTGCAAGCGCAGATCGACGCACAGGGCGGCATGCCGGAGTCGCTGAACATCAACCTGAAGCTGGCGCCCACCACGCACACGCAGTGGATGTGGGGCCAGCTCGCCGCCAAGCTGATCCGCATCGGCGTCTACGACGAGCTCGCCAAGGCCGGCCGCGAAGGCAAGGCCGGCAAGGCGCCGACCGCCGACGAGGCGAAGTGGAACCCGCTCGCCGACCTGATGATGACGATGGCGCCGGACGTCGGCACGTCGACCAACATCAACCCGGCGATGGACGAGAAGATCTTCGGCCCCAAGCACGACGAGAACTGGGAGTCGAAACTCGACCTGCACGAGCGCCTGCGCCCCGAACTGGCGCCGACCGACGAGGCCTGGACACGGCACATCCGCTTCGAGATCGCCGAGGCCAACTGCATGAGCGCCGTCGGCAGCTTCGGCAAGATGGACGCCTTCGCGGGCATCCCGTTCCTGCCGATGATGACGGTCTACGACTTCTTCATCAAACGCGCCCTCGACCAGCTCTACTACGACCTCTACTGGGGCGCGTCGTTCGTGCTCGTCGGCACGCCGAGCGGCATCACGCTGGCGCCCGAGGGCGCGCAGCACAGCTGGAAGAGCGACATCCAGATCCCCAACCTGGTCACGTGGGAGCCGGCGTTCGCGCTCGAGCTGGAGTGGATCCTGTGCGACGCGATCCGCCGCCACTTCGCCCGCGACAACAAGGGCCGCAGCGGCGTGCTGGTCCGCGCCGTGACGCGCGCGCTGCACCAGAAGGACCTGTTCGAGTGGCTGAAGAAGCAGGCGAAGTGGAAGCGCGAAATGCCGGCCGGCGCCGAGCTCGGCCTCACCGCCCAGGACGGCGGGCTGCACGAGGCCGAGGTGCCGCACGCCGGCGACACCGAGATCCTCGCCGCGCTCAAGCACGACGTGCTCGCCGGCGGCTACCGCTTGATCGACTGGCGCGGTTACCGCGGCTACCAGCCCGGCGAGAACGTCGTCGAGCTGTTCGTCATGGGCGCGCTCGTGCCCGAAGCGATCGAGGCCAGCAAGCTGCTGCTCGACCGCGGCGTCTACGCCAACGTCACCGTCGTCACGTCGCCTGACCTCTTGTGCGGCGAACTCGGCCGCAAGACCGGCTTCCAGCACCTGGTGCAGACGCTCGGCGTCAGCGGCCGCTTGCATCTGCGCCCAGCCGGCAAGGGCGCGTCGGGCCCGCTCGGCCCTGGCGACGTCGTCGACCTCGCCGGCCGCCGCGTGCCGATCGTCTCCGTGCACGACGGCGAGATCGGCCTGCTCGACAACCTTGGCTCGCTGGTCGGCGTGCCGCAGGTCGCCAGGGCGGTCGTCAAGTTCAGCAAGTCGGGCACCCCGGCGCACATCTTCCGCTACCACGGCCTGCACGGCGAAGGCATCGCCGAGGCCTGCGGCCAGGCGCTGGCGCAGACGGCGCTCGAAACCGTGCAACTGCACGGCGAGGCGCTCGGCGTGCTGCGGGCCCAGCAAGGCCAGCCGGCCGGCGACTGGCGCGAGTTGTGGCCGAACCCGGCCTGAACCGCGCGACGACCAACGGCGCCGGCCCGGCCGACCGGCGGCCGGCGCGCGCCGAGGGCTGTGACCGCCGGCAGACGCCGCCTAGAACCGGCCACCAGGAAGATCTCTTGCGATGACCGCTTACCCGCCGTTCCCGTCCCGTCGCCCCAGCTCCCTGCCGCTCGTCGTCGCCGGCGCCGCCTTTGCGCTGGCGAGCTACCTCGTGCTGGAGCGCAGCGGCTTCTTCACCCCCGCCCCGGTTGCCGAACCGCGCGCGATCACGCCGCGCGGCGAACTCGCCGGCATGGAGCAGACGTTCGTCGACGTGTTCGCGCGCTGTTCGCCGTCGGTCGCCCACATCAACACGTCGTCGCTGGTGCGCACCGGCGAGGGCCGCGTCGCCAAGCAGCACGGCTCGGGCAGTGGCTTCGTCTGGGACCGCTCGGGCACGGTGGTGACCAACCACCACGTCGTCGAGAACGCGCGCGTGGTGCAGGTCAGCGTCGGCGGGCGCAACTTCCGCGCCGACGTGCTCGCGTCGTCGCCGGCGCACGACCTCGCGGTGCTGCGGCTGCGCGGCGGCGTTGCCGACCTCGTGCCGCTGGCGGTCGGCAGCTCGGCGGACCTCAAGGTCGGCCAGACCGCGATCGCGATCGGCAACCCGTTCGGCTTCGACCAGACGATGACGACCGGCATCGTCAGCGCGCTCGAGCGCAACCTCGAGAAGCCAGACGGCGGGCTGATGCACGGGCTCGTCCAGGTCGACGCCGCGATCAACCCCGGCAACTCCGGCGGCCCGCTGCTCGACTCCGCCGGCCGGCTCGTCGGCGTGACGACGGCGATCTACTCGCCGAGCGGCGCCAGCGCCGGCATCGGCTTCGCGGTCCCGGTCGACCTCGTCAACGAGATCGTGCCCCGGCTGCTCGGCGGCAAGTCGACGACGGCGATCCTCGGCGTGAAGACGCAGTACACCAGCTACCGTCTCGACGGCGACCTCGGCTATCCCTCGGGCGCGATCGTCACCGAGGTCGTCGACGGCTACGGCGCGGCGGCCGCCGGCCTGCGGCCGTTCCGCATCGCGCCGGGCGCGCGCGGCGAGGTCATCGAGCAGTACGGCGACGTGCTGGTCGCCATCGACGGCAAGCCGCTGCGCACGTTCGACGAGTTGCCGCGGCTGCTCGCCGGCCGCAAGCCCGGCGACACGGTCAAGGTCACCGTCGTGCGCGGCCTGCCCGAGAAGCCGCAGCCGGTCGAACTGCCGATCCGGCTGACGGCGCCGGGTGAGAGCGTGCGGTCGGGCTCCTGACGCTCAGCCGCCCATCGCTGCGAGCTTGGCCTCGACCACCTGCTCGCGGGCGTCGAAGCGCGGCAGCCGGACATGCCGAGCCAGCGCCGCGTCGATCGCCGCCGCCGGCGCCAGCCCCACCAGTTCGCTCTCGGCGACCTGCACGCCCTTCTGCGCCGCCAGATCCGCGACCTTGTCGAAGACCGTGCGGATCGACGTGGTCTCGAAGTCGAGCAGGTTCATCGACACCTGCGCGAGCTTCTTGTCATCGAGGAAGAAGCCCATCGCCTGCACCTTCTTGAAGCCGCCGTCCTTCTCGCGCACGGCCTTGGCGATGTCCTTCGCCAGCTGCACGTCCTCGGTCGCGAGGTTGACGTTGTAGGCGATCAGGAACTTGCGCGCGCCGACAGCGACGGCTCCGGCAGTGGGGTGCATGGTCGCTGGACCGAAGTCCGGCGTGAACTCGGGGTCCGCGCCGACGAGCGGCAGCAAGCCTTCGAACTCCTTGTTGCGGAAGTTGCCGAGCACGCGCCGGCTCTCGCGCGCGCAGGCGTCGGCGTACAGGAACACCGGCAGCGAGAGCTCCCGGCCGATGCGCGCGCCGACGGCCTTCGCGGTCGCCACGGCGTCGGCCATCGTCGCGCCGGCGAGCGGCACGAACGGGCAGACGTCCATCGCGCCCATGCGCTTGTGCTCGCCCTTGTGACCGCGCAGGTCGATCGCGGCCATTGCCGCCTTGGCGCCGCGCACCGCGGCGTCGGCGATCGCCGCCGACTCGCCAGCGAGCGTCACGACCGCGCGGTTGTGGCTGGCGTCGAGTTCGGCGCCGAGGCACTTCACGCCCGGCACGGCCGTCATCGCGGCGACGATCGCGTCGATCTTGGCGCGATCGCGGCCTTCGGAGAAGTTGGGAACGAATTCGAGCAGCGGAGCGGCAGCCATGCGTCAGGGGCGACCTTCCTACCCCGCGACGGCGCGCCGATCCAGCGAGCCGCGCGGTTGCGCCACCTGGCTGATTGCCCGATCGTTGTCGGCATGGCCGCAGCAGGCAAACGCACTCTCGACCGGCTGATCTGCCGTCTGGGCGTGTGCTCGCGCCGGCAGGCAGAAGCGGCGATCCGCCAGGGCCGCGTGCAGGTCAATGGCCGCGTCGTGCGCGATCCGCAGACATGGGTCGACGTCGTCCGCGACAAGGTCGTGCTCGACGGCGACGCCGTGCGCGCGCGCGCCAAGGAGCACTGGATGATGCACAAGCCGGTCGGCTACGTCACGACGGCGGCCGACGAGCACGGCCGCGAGACCGTCTACGCGCTGCTGCCCAAGGACCTGACCTGGCTGGCGCCGGTCGGCCGGCTCGACCGCGACTCGTCGGGTCTGCTGCTGTTCACCAACGACCACGACCTCGCGCTCGCCATCCTGCAGCCGACCGGCAAGCTGCCGAAGACCTACGACGTACGCATCAAAGACCACCCGTCCGATGAGGACGTGCGGCGGCTGCGCGAAGGCATCGACCTGCACGACGGCATGACGCTGCCGGCCAAGGTCGACGAGGTCGAACGCAACGACCGTTCGACGGTGCTGCGCTTTGTGCTGACCGAAGGCCGCAACCGGCAGATCCGGCGCATGGTGATGGCGATCGGCTCGCGCGTGTACACGCTGCATCGCACGCAGATCGGCCCGCTCGCGCTTGGCGACCTGCCGGCGGGCGCGTGCCGGCGCCTCACCGACGACGAACTCGCGGCGCTGCGCGCGTCGGTCAGCGGCTTCCGGCCGCCGGCGCCGAAGCGCCGGCGCGGTGACTGACATTGCGCACGACCACCTCGCCGTCCTTCACCGTCATCGCCACCGGGTTGCCGCCGAAGGCGTAGCCGATTGCCTGCCAGCTCGGGACGTCGAGCACGCACAAGTCGGCGCGCTTGCCGGGGTGCAGCGAGCCGACCTCGGCGTCGAGCCGCAGCGAAAACGCCGGGTTGATCGTCGCCGCGGTGATCACCTCCTCGGCGGTCATCTTCATCTGCGTGCACGCGATCGTCTGGATCAGCGTCATCGATTGCGTGTGGCACGAACCGGGGTTGAAGTCGGTGGCGATCGCGACGGCGCAGCCGGCCTCGATCATGCGCCGCGCCGGCGCGTAGTGCGGCTTGGCCAGGAAGAAGATGGTGCCGGGCAGCAGCACGCCGACCGTGTCGCTCGCCGCCATCGCGGCGATGCCGGCGTCGGAGATGCGGCCAAGGTGGTCGGCGGAGTCGGCGCCGAGTGCTACGGCCAGTTCGGCCCCGCCCATCGGCTGGATCTCGTCGGCGTGCATGCGCAGTCGCAGGCCGGCGGCCCGGGCGGCGCGCAGCACGCGCTCGCTCTGCGCGCGGTCGAACACGCCGGGCTCGGCGAACACGTCGCAGGCGTCCGCCAGCGGCGCGAGCCTGGGGATCATCTCGTCGCACAGCAGGCGCACGTACGCTTCGCGATCCTGCCGGAACTCGGGCGGGAACTCGTGCGCGCCGAGGAACGTGCGCGTCGTCTGCAGCGGCACCATGGCGCGCGCCGCCGCCAGCGCGCGCAGGCTCTTCTCCTCGTCGGCGAGCGACAGGCCATAGCCGGTCTTGCACTCGGCGGTGGTCGACCCGTGGGCCAGGAAGCCCCACAGCCGACGCTCGGTCGCCGCCGTCAGCTCGTCGAGCGGCGTCTCGCGCACGGCGCGCATCGAGCTCAGGATGCCGCCGCCGGCCGCGGCGATCGCCATGTAGTCAGCGCCCGCGCAGCGCATGTGGAACTCGGCTTCGCGCGTCCTGGCGAACACGGGATGCGTGTGGCAGTCGACGAGGCCCGGCAGCACGACGCGGCCGCCGACGTCGACCTCGTCCTTGGCGCGGTAGGCGCGCGCCAGCGCGTCGGTCGCGCCGGTGGCGACGACGCGGCCGCCGCGCACCGCCACGGCGCCGTCGGCGATCACGCCAAGCTGCCGCATCGCCGCGCCGCGCCGCGGCCCAGTCGCCGGCCCGTCGGCGAGCGTGACGAGGTCCTTGCAGTGAACGAACAGGCGGTCGACGGGCTCGGCCATCGCCAAAGGATCGCGCGCCGCGAGGCCGATGCAAGCCGCCGTCAGGCGCTGGCGCACGCCGGCAGCGCCGGCGCCGGCGCTGCGAACGCCGCCGCGGCGCGGTCGAGGACGCGCTTGCGGGCGCGGAAGACGATCATCTTGATCGCCTCGGCGCGCACGGCAAGTCGCGCCGCCAGCTCAGCATAGCGCACGCCTTCGACCTCGACTTGGTGCAGCACGAGCTGCTCGCGCGGCGACAGCGTCGCGTACGCCTGCAGGTAGGCGTGCAGCAGCAACTGGAAGGCCGCGACCATGCTGGCGCATGCTTCCTGGTCGGCGGCGGCGAGATCGGGCTCGCGCAGGCCGACGTCGGCGCGCTCGGCCATCATCTCCGGCGCCTGCAGCGTCAGGTCCAGCGCACGCCGCGACCGGCGCAGGCGGCGACGGATGGCGTTGTCGACAATCGTGGTCGACCACGCCGCGAAGGCGCCGGCCCGGCTGGCCAGGAAGTGCTGCGGGTAGCGGTAGATGTTGACCAGAGCGTCCTGCAGCGCCTCGGCCGGCTCGCACAGGTGTGTGAGGCCACGCAGGCGCACGCGCACCCGACCGAGCAGGTGCGGCGTCACCCACTGCGCCAGGCACTCGAAGACCGCCGCGTCGCGGGTGCGGCGGAAGGCCTCCATCAAGCCGGTGGCGAGGCCGGCGTGGCGCGTGGCTTCGTCGGCGGTGTCCTGTGCGAGCGCAGGCACGCCGTGGACGGTGAGCAGGGCCAGCGCGTGGTCGCGGAGACTGCTGCGGTTTGGCTGCACGGGGGCGGGGAAGGCCGCTTGCAGGAGGGGGCTGCTCATGGCAACTCGCCATCATGCGAACGCCGGACCAAGCGCGACAAAAAGTCGACAAGTCTCCGGCGAGCGCCACAAGCGTCGGCTCGGTGCCGAGTTACCGCCGATTCGGACGACCCGAGGCGCCGTGGGATCGACCGCAACCGCCCTTGCCAGCGCAACGGCGCGGAAACGATTGAGCGGCCCTGCGTGCGCTGCCGAACACCTGGCCAGCCGCCATGCCCCGCACCGTCAACGACGACTTCGCCAATCCGCTGCGGCGTCTGCCCGGCGTGCTTGCCCTGCCGGCGCTGGCCGCGGCGGCCGCCGCGCGCCTCGCCACCGGCAGCGAGGCGAACCTCGCGGCGGCCCTGCGGCTCGATCCGCTGGCGCTGCTGCGCGCCCTGCGCACCGCCGCCACGCCAGCGCTCGCCGACGCCGCGCCGGCCACCGGGCTGCCGACGGCACAGAGCCTGGTGCGCGAACTGGGCGTCGAGGCCGTCCGCCGCCTGTTCGCCGCCCGCGCCGCGGGACCGGTCGACGACCTGCGCGTGCGCGCCGTCTGGCTGCGATCGCTGGGGCTGGCCCACGCCGCGCGCGCCTGCGCCCTGCGCTCGGCGACGTTCGATCCCGAGGCCGCCTACCTGCTCGGCCTGCTCGCCAACCTGCCGGACTGGCTGGCGACGCTGACCAGCGCCGCGACGGCGGCCGATCTCGGCCAATGCCTCGCCGCCTGGAACCTGCCCGCCGCGGTCCGCAACGCGCTCGCCGGCGACGACCCGGCCTGGAACGGCGTGCTGGCCGCCGCCCGCGCGCTCGACATCGACGATGGCTCGCGCCAGGAGCGCGCTGACGCCGTCCACGGCCAGCTTGCCGCCTTCGACCTGCACGACGGCGCCCGCGCCACCGCCCACCCGGCGCGGCGCGCGACCGACGGCGGCGCGCCGACGACTGCGGTGCAGAGCCTGCTGCGCTGCTCGCGGTTCGACCGCTACCGCAACGTCATCGGCGGCCTGATGGCGGCGGCGCGCGAGCACGGTGACTACGACCGCGTGCTGCACGCCAAGTGGCACCCGACGACCGGCGTGCTGACGCTGCAGGCCAAGCTCGACGGCAGTCCGCGGCGCATGCTGGCGCGCGCGACGCCGGCCAGCGCGGCGGAAGCCGCAGCGCTTCGCCACGCGATCGCCCGCAACGAGCCGACGCTGCTGCGCCTCTCGGCCGACGCCGCGCCCGGTATCGCCGCCGCGCTCGCGGTCGACGAGCTGCTCGCCGTGCCGGTCCAGCACGCACTGGCCACGCCGTCGTTCCTGCTGCTCGACCGCTCGCTGCGCCTGCTGCCGATCGATCTCGCCCGCGACGGCGCGATAGCGGCGACGCTCGGCCACGTCGGCACGCTGCTGCACGAGAACCTGCTGCTTCGCCGGCGCTTCCAGCGCGCCCAGCGCCTCTCGCTGACCGATCCGCTGACGCGCCTGTTCAACCGGCGCATGGGCATGATGACGCTCGAGCAGGAGGTCGCCCGCATGTCGCGCGCGCCGCGGCCGCTCAGCCTCTTGATGTGCGACCTCGACCACTTCAAGAAGCTCAACGACGCGCTCGGCCACGCTGCCGGCGACCGCGCCCTGCGCGCCGCCGCCGACGTGCTGCAGAACACGGTCCGCAAGGGCGACACTGTCTGTCGCTACGGCGGCGAGGAGTTCCTCGTCGTGCTGCCCGACACCCACCCGGACGACGCCACCGTGCTGGCGACCCGCCTGTTCACCGCCATGCAGGCGCGCGGCGAGGAACTCCAACTGCCGCTGACGGTGTCGGTCGGCTTGACGTCCTTCCGACCCGGCGATACGGCCGAGCGTATGCTCCTGCGCGCCGACCACGCCCTCTTCGCCAGCAAGGACATGGGCCGCAACCGCTTCTCGGCCGACATCGAAGCCGGCGACGACGCGCAGAGTCGCTGACCGAAGCGACTTCCAAAGAAGCGGTTACGCTGATGGCACGCGGTTCCCGAGCGGTGCCGGCACGGGCGCGCCGACGGCCCATAAGCGTTCCTGCTAACGGGAGGTTGCGATCCCGTATGCTCGTCGGCCTGTGTTGAGCCTGCCCTTGTCTGCGCCCGCCACGCTGCCGTCCGACGCGCCCGCTGAACTCCTGGGTGATCTTGCCTCGCCGGCCCACTTGGTCCTCGCCCTCGGCGCTGCCGCGCTCGGTTCGTTCGGCACCCTGGCGACCGCCGGCCTGCTCGCGTACTCGCCGACCCGCCTGCGGCAGCAGTTTGCCGACGAGGGCCAACCGGAGGCGGCCGCCGGAGCCCGCACGGACGCGGTCGAGCGGCACACTGGCGAATACCTGCTGATCGCCAACCTCGCCACGGCGGCGTCCTGGGGGCTCGGACTGTGGTCGCTCGGTCAGGCCTTTGGCCCTGGCAGCGAGGTCTGGGCCATGGCCGCCTACACCGTCGTCATGCTCTGGCTCGGCGGCGCGCTGCCGGCCGGCATCGCCCAGGCCCGCCCCGAAAAGGCCCTGCTGTTCGCCCTGCCGGCCCTGCGGCCGTTGTGGCTGCTCCTGCGCTGGCCGCTGGTGATGCCGATCCTGGCCGCCACCCGGCTGTTGATCGCGCTGCTGCGAGTTGCGCGCCCCGCGCCGACCGACGGTGCCGAGGTGCGCGAGCAGGTCATCGCCGCCGTCGCCGACGCCGTCGCCGACACCGCGCCCGACGACGCCCTCGCGGACGAGCAACGCACGATGATCGGCAACATCGTCAGCATGGAGGAGACGCCGGTGTCGTCGCTGATGACGCCGACGCCCGACATCGTCGCGTTGCCTGAGTCGCTGCCGCTGCGCGAGGCAGTTCACCGCGCGCTGGAACACGGCTTCTCGCGCTATCCGGTCTACCGCGAGCGCGCCGACGAGATCGTCGGCGTGTTCAACGTGAAGGACGCGCTCAAGCGCCTGCACGGCCCCGACGCGACCGCCAACCCGACGCTGCGCGAACTGGCGCGGCCGGTGATGTTCGTGCCGGAGACGACAGGCGCCGCGCAGTTGTTGCGCCGCTTCCAGGCCGGCAACCAGCACCTGGCGATCGCACTCGACGAGTACGGCAGTCCGGTCGGCCTCGTCACCGTCGAGGACGTGCTCGAGCAGATCGTCGGCGACATCGGCGACGAATACGACCCGCTGCCGTCGCCGACCGACGCCGAGCAGGTGCGCGTCGTCGAGAAGGGTCGCGTCATCGAACTGCCCGCCCGCACGCCGGTCGTCGACGTCAACGAATTGCTCGGCAGCAAGCTGCCGGAGTCGAGCGACTGGGAGACGGTCGCCGGCATGGTGATCGCGTTCTGCAACCACATCCCGATCGTCGACGAGACGCTCGAGATCGCCGGCGTCGAGTTCCGCGTCCTGCAGGCCGACGACCGCCGCATCCTACGGTTGCGCGCGACGCTGCTGGCGCCGCAGCCGGCCGAGGGCGCGGGATGACCGACGTCGCGGGCCGCCGCCGCCGCGCCCGCGCGACGGCCGTGCGGGGGGTCGTGCTGCGCCGCACCGACTTCCGCGAGAGCAGCCGCATCGTCGCCTGCCTGACGCGCGACCATGGGCGACTGACGGGACTGGCCAAGGGCGCGCATCGCCCCGACTCGCCGTTCCTCGGCCGCATCGACTTCCTCAACGAGATCGATGCGACCTTCTCGCCCGACCGCGGCGGCCTGCGCCTGCTGGAGCGCGCGACGCTGGTGCGCGAGCGCCGCTCGCTGCGCGAACCGCTGCGTTTCCTGGCGGCGAGCCACCTGGCGCAGCTTTGCGAGTTCGCGATGCCGGACGAACGGCCCGAGCCGGCGGTGTTCGACCTGCTGGTCGGCGGCCTCAACCTGCTCGAACGCTGCTCAGCCGCCGCCATCGGCCGCGTCGTGCTCGGCCTCGAACTGCGCCTGCTGGCCGTGCTCGGCGCGCTGCCCGACCTCGACCGCTGCGCTGCCTGCGGCGTGGCGCTCGGCGACGCCGCCTTCCGCCAGGAGGACTCGCCCGGCCTCGTCTGCCGGACGCACGCACCCGCGCCCCGCACCGCCGTCGGGGCCGGCGCGCTGGCGCTGCTGCGCAGCTTGCACGCGACCAGCGGCCGGCAGTGGCCGGACCTGCCCGAGCCGGCGCCCGCCCGCGTCGCCGCGGCGCTGCCGGCGGCGTGGCTGGCGGCCGCGACCGAGCAGCGCCCCCGCCTGCGCGGGCTGCTGTTCGACCGCTGCTGAGAAACCTCTCGCAGCGCGGCCGACGCCGCCCGAACATGGCCCCGTCGATGCCGCACCTGCAATCTTTCTGCTGCGTCTTGGCGCTGCTCGCAACTCTCGCCACGACGGCCTGCACGACCACGACCATGCCGCTCGCCGAGGCCGACCCGCTCCTCGCCGAAGGCGAAGCGCGCGTCGCTGCCAGCGACTGGGAGGGCGCGCTCGACGCGCTCGACGAGATCGACGGCGATAAGTGTCCGATGCGCCTGCGCGATCGCCGCGACCTCGCGCTAGCCCGCGCCCGCTTCGCCATCGGCGAATACCTGGACGCCTACAACGGGCTCAAGCCGTTCGCCGATGACTACCCGCTGAGCGAGTTGCGGCCAGAGGCGACGGCGATGCTATGGGACGTCGCCGAGGCGCTGCGGCGGCGCGACAGCGGCTTCCTCTTCTTCTGGTCGGATCGCACCGGCGCGCGCACCGTGCTCGAACACCTCGTCGCCCGCCATCCCGAGTCGCCGCGCATCGGCGACGCGCTGAAGATCCTCGGCGACATGGCCTACGACGACGGCAACTTCGAACTAGCGCAGCAGCGCTACCGCGACCTGTTGCTCGACCACCCGGACGAGTGGACCGCCTACGCGCGCTTCCGCTACGCCATGAGCATCGTCGCCAGCCTCGAGGGGCCAGAATACGACCAGGCGCGCATGGCCGAGGCCGAGCGCGAGCTGCGACAGTACCTCGCCGGCAAATTCGAGAACCCGACGATGAACGAAGTCGCCGAGGCGACCACGCGCTCGCTCGTCGAGTGGCAGCTCGAGCGCGAGCTCGGCATCGCTGCGTTCTACGCGCGCATTGGCAACGCCGCCGGCGAGTTGCTGCATCTCGAGCGCGCCGCCGACGCGCGCTTCGCGGGCGCCCCGCGGCACGCGGAAGCCACAGCGCAACTTGCTGGAGCGAACGCGCGCAAGGCCGCCGGGAGCGGCAAGCCGTGAAGCTCGTCGTCGCATGCGCGCTCGCCGCCGCGCTCGCCGCCTGCGGCTACTCGATGGGGTCGGGCCTGCCCGAGCAGGGCGTGCGCACCGTCGCGCTCGACGTCGTCGGCAACGACACGTTCCGGCAGCGGCTCGAGGTCGAGCTCGGCGCCGCGCTCGCGCGCGAGCTGCCGGTCTCGTCGGACCTGACGCTGGCCGCGCGCAACCGCGCCGACGCCGTCCTGTCGGTCGTGCTGCAGTCGGCGGACGAGCGCACGCTCGTCGTCGGGCGGCGCAACGTCGACCCGATCCTCAGCGACCCGGTGCGCGAAGGCGCCTTCGCAGCCGCCGTCTGGATCCGGCTGGTCGGCAGCGACGGCCGCGTCGTGCTCGAACGCCGCGTGACCGACCGGACGGAGTTCCGCACGCCGATCGGCGAGGACCTCACGTCCGCGCGCAAGGAACTCGTCGAAGACCTCGCGCGCAAGATCGCGCTGGCGCTCGAGACCGACGTCTGAGCGCCGCGCCGGCGATCACTTCTTCTCGCCGTCCTTCGGCGCTTCCGGCTTCTTGTCGATCGGCTTGCTCGCTTCGGCCTTGGCGGCCTTCGGCGCGACGCTGATCCACGTGCGGACGATCTTGGGCTGCTTGTCCTTCTCGAGCATGCCCTGCGGCGTGCCCTTGCCCTCGAGCGCCTTCAGCGCGTCCTTGCCGTCCACGACCTCGCCCCACAGCGTGTGGCGGCCGTCGAGGTGCGGCGTCGGCTGGAACGTGAGGAAGAACTGCGAGCCGTCGGTGCTCGGGCCGGCGTTGGCCATGCTGAGCATGCCGGGGCCGGTGTGCTTGCGACTGCCGTTGAACTCGCCGGCGAAGGCGTAGCCCGGGTTGCCGCGACCGTCGCCGTTCGGGCAGCCGCCCTGCGCCATGAAGCCCGGGATGATGCGGTGGAAGGTGATGCCGTCGTAGAAGCCGGCGCGGGCGAGGTAGATGCCGTTGGCGACGTGCTTGGGCGCGGTGTCGGCGTAGAAGCGGATCTTCAGCGCGCCGGCGTCGGTCTCCATGTGCCAGAAGTAGTCGCTGTTGGCGTCGAACGTCAGGTCGGGGAACTTCGGCAGCAGGTTGCGCCACCGGGCGTTGGACTTGTCGAGCTTCTTCTCGGCGAGGTAGGCGTCGACCGCCTTGATCGCAGCGTCGGCGGCGGTGGCGGCGTCGTCGACCGTGACCGCCGGCTTGGCCTCGGCCTTCGGGGCCTGGCCCTTGGCCTTGTCGTCTTGGGCGGGGATCAGGGCCGCGAGGCCGAGGACGGGAAGGAGGAACGTGCGCAGCAGGTTGGACATGGGTAGGGATCCTAGGAAAGCGCCGTGTCCGGCGCGAGGTCAGCGCGCCGCGGTGGCCGCCGGCGAGCGGACCAGGATGCCGCGCTCGCAACCGAACTCCGCGATCGCGCGCACTCCCTGGCCGGTCGGCGCCCCGCCAGCGGGCGCACAGGCATCCAGCGCAAAGGCGATGCCGGCCGTGACGGCCCGGCAGCGGACGCCGACGGCCTTGGGAACCGGCAGGCTTGCGTCGGCGAGCCCTCGCCGCAGCGTCGCTTCGTGCGCGGCTGACACCGCCCGACACACGTTGCACGGCCGATCCTGCGCGCGCGGGAAGACCATGGTCTTCACCAAGACCGGGCCAGCCGGCGACTCGCGCGACGCACGCCACGGACTAGGCGGGAAGGCATGAGCGCCAACGCCGATGGCAAAGCGGTCGTGTCGACGAACGCGCGCCACCAGCGCGCGACGACGACGGCGCCAGCCGTCTCCGAGCCGCGGCCGTTCATCGCGCGGCTTCGGTGCGCGCCGTCAACAGTTCCTGGTAGAGCGCGGCAGTGCGACGAGCCGCAGGCGTCGGATCCATGTCGACCGTCGCACGCCGCAGCGCGGCCGCGCCGTCACGCGCGCGCAGCGCGTCGTCGCGCAGGTATGCGAGCAGCGCTGCGGCCAAGGCGGCCGGAGTGTCTTCGCAAGCATGGCCAGGCGTCTCGCCGGACCGCCGCTCCGCGAGCAGTTCCGGCAGGATGCCGGCTCGCGTCGAGACCACCGGCAGACCGAACGCCATCGCATCGCACACGGCGCGGCAGGTGCCATCGCTGCCCGGCACCAGGAACAGGAACGCGTCGAAGGACCGCAACGCCGCCTGGTAGGCGTCGCCCTGCTGGTAGCCGGGTAGCACGACGTGGCGCTGCAGCCCCAGCCGCGCGACGGGCTCGGTGACGTGCTCGCGGACGTCCTGCTCGTTGCCGCGACCGAGCAGCACGAATCGCGCCGATGGCATGGCGTCGACGACGCGGCGCGCTGTCGCCCAAAGCAGGTCGAAGCGCCGATGCGACTGCACGCGCGCGGTGATGCCAATGACGCGGTGCGACGCGTCGAGGCCCCAGGCGGCCCGCAGGTCCGGACCGTCGACCGGCCGCGGCTCGGTGACCGGCTCCTGCCACAGCACGCGGGCCGGCGGCAGGCCGAAGCGCCGCACGACACCCTCGGCGGCCGCGCGCGTCGGCGCGATGACGCCGCCGGTGGCGCGGAAGGCCGCGCGCGCACGTGGGACGC
>Ga0194128_10005043_pt1 | contig 18852 bp, 17 predicted proteins | sample TA2KigCa65mmetaG_FD_148650 | JGI IMG/M metagenome (GOLD analysis project Ga0194128, IMG submission 148650) | Freshwater microbial communities from Lake Tanganyika, Tanzania - TA2015037 Kigoma Deep Cast 65m | ecosystem: Environmental > Aquatic > Freshwater > Lake | place: Tanzania: Lake... | reverse complement strand
GCCGCAGGACGCGCCGGATCGACGCCGTCGAGGGCCAGGCCCCCGGTCTTCAGCCGCTGGTTGTGGCAGGACAGACAGTATGTATTGATGACGCTCGCGAGCGGGGATCGGGAATCGGGGATCGGGGATCCGGGGGTCGCCGTTCCGGGGTTCGAGGGTGCGGGGTTCGACGGTGTGACCCTCGGGGTCTGGCCCGCCGGCTGAGCCGCGGGCCGCACGGCCGCGAGCGACACGGCCATCCAGCCGCCGATCGCCACGGCCACGATTGCCGCCTGGCCACTCCCGGGCCGCTTGACTCGACGCACTGCCATCTTCGACAGCCCTTTGAACCGAGTTCCGCCGGCCGCCGCCCCGAGACGGCCCCTCCCCGTCCCAGGTCACCGGGGTCTCGCGGGCGTGCGCCGCTCATTGTAGCCGTTTCGGGAGTATCCTGTGCCGAGCCACGCGTTCGGACGGAGGGAGCTGCATGCGTACGCGCCTGTTGCTGGTCGTGGGAGTGGCCGTCGTCGTCGGAGCCCTGGCCGCGGTGGTCCGACCGTGGGGCGCGGCGTCGGCCGAAGCCGACGTACCGCGGACGCCCTGGGGCGAGCCCGATCTGCAGGGGATCTGGACCAACGAGTTCGACACGCCGCTGCAGCGGGCGCCGCGCTACGGCACCCGGGAGTTCTTCACCGACGAGGAGCGCGCCGCGCTCGACGAGGAGCGGCTCCAGCTGCTCGGCCGGGATCGCCGCGTGGAGCGCGGCACCGAGCTCGACGTCGCCGGCGCCTACAACTCGGTCTTCATGTCGATGAAGCGGACGGGGCGGCGGACCTCGCTCATCGTCGATCCGGCGGACGGCCGCATCCCGGCGCTGACGCCGGAGGCGCAGCAGCGCGCGGCCGCGGATCGGGCCTTCCGCCTCGCCCTGCTCCAGGCGACCGAGACGTGCAAGAACAACTCGCCGGCGTGCGCCGGCGGCACGTACGTCCCGACGCCTTCGCCGCGGCGCGACGAGCCGCTCGGCCGCTACAACACCGCCCGCATGAACCGCCACTACGGCCCCGAAGACGGGAGCCTCTCCGACCGCTGCCTCTCGGGCGGCGTTCCGGAGTTCGGCACGGCCTATGGCGGCAGCTTCCGGCGCGTCGTCCAGACGCCGGGCGGCATCGCGATCTTCTACGACGTGGGGCAGGGGCAGGGGTTCCAGCGGAACATCGTGATGAACGGCGGGCCGCATCTGCCGCCGCAGGTGCGGCAGTGGCACGGCGACTCGCGCGCGCGGTGGGACGGCGACACGCTCGTCGTCGACGTCACCAACTTCAGCCCCAAGACCGACTTCTTCGGCTCGCGTGAGAACCTGCATCTGGTCGAGCGCTGGACGCGCACCGGGCCCGACACGCTCGAGTACCGCGTGACGATCGAGGATCCGACCGTGTGGACCCGGCCGTGGACGGTCGTGGAGGAGTTCACGCGGCAGAACGGGAAGGAGAACCGCGTCTACTACGAGCCGCGGTGCCATGAGGGGAACTACGGCTTCCCGTCGCTGCTGCTCGCGGCGCGGCTGGCCGAGCAGGCCTACGCCGAGCGGCGCGCTCCGCACCCGGCGTTGATGGACAACGCCACCGACTTCGTCGGCGTCGAAGAGAACCCGCTCGGACGGTAGCGATCATGCGGCTCAACGGCTCGACGGTCGTGGTGGCGCTCGCGGCCGCCCTCGCGGGCGCCGGCATCGCCCGCTCGGTGGCGCAGTCGCCCCGTCAGGCCGGATCGCCGGCGCGCCCGGCGCCGCGCCCCGATCGGATCGAGGGACGCCCGAACTTCAGCGGCATCTGGCAGGCGAACAACGAGGCCCACTGGGACCTGCAGGCGCATGCCGCGCGCCCCGGCGCAGTCACCCAGCCGGGCGTCTATCCGTTCGAGTACGCGCGCGTGGCCGCGGCGCCCGTCGTGGCGCTCGGCGCGGCGGCCGGCATCCCCGCCTCGCTCGGCGTCGTCCAGGACGACGGCGGGATTCCGTATACGCCGGAGGCGCTGGCGGTGCGGAACGCCAACGCCGAGCACTGGATCGATCGCGACCCGGAGCTGAAGTGCTATCTGCCCGGGATCCCGCGCGCGATGTACATGCCGTACCCGTTCGAGGTCACGCAGAGCACGAACAAGATCCACCTGGCGTACGCGTTTGCCAACACCGCGCGGACGATCCATCTGGACGAGGTCGACCCGCCGCCCGCCGAGACGTGGATGGGGCACTCGGTCGGCCGCTGGGAGGGCGACACGCTGATCGTCGACGTCAGCTACTTCAACGACAAGACGTGGTTCGATCGGGCCGGCAACTTCCACAGCGACGCGCTGACGCTCACGGAGCGCTTCTCGCTGCTGACGCCCGACGTGATGCAGTACGAGGTGACGATCGAGGATCCGAAGGTCTTCACCCGGCCCTGGCGCATCGCCATGCCGCTCTACCGCCGGATGGAGCCGAACATGCAGCTGCTCGAGTACCGCTGCACGGAGTTCGCCGAGGAGTTCCTGTACGGGCACGTTCGCAAGGAGCCGCTCGTGAAGCGCTGGGAGGGCGAGACGATGATCGTCGAGATCACGCGCAAGGTGCCGCCCGGCGATCGGTTCTACGAGTGGCTGCGGAAATAGCTCGGTACTTGTAGAGTTGCGGGCTTCCGGCTCGAGCGGGAAGCCACGAGCCGGAAGCCCCAAGCGCGAGAGAGGATAACCAATGCGAACACAGCTAGCCGCCGTCGTAGCAACCGTGGGTGTCCTGCTGGCGGGCGCGACCGCTCCGGCGCGGGCCCATCACGCGTTCGCCGCCGAGTTCGACGCGAAGAAGCCGGTCACCTTCAAGGCCAAGGTCACCAAGGTGGAGTGGGTCAATCCCCACGTCTGGATCCACGTCGAGGTGCAGCGGACCGACGGAAAGGTCGAGCCGTGGGCGATCGAGGGCGGCACGCCGAACGTGCTGTTCCGCCGCGGCTTCACCAAGCAGTCGCTCGCGCCCGGCACCGAGATCATGGTCGACGGCTATCAGGCCAAGGACGGCACGCGCCGCGCGAACGGCCGCGACCTGACGTTCGCCGACGGCAAGAAGCTGTTCCTCGGCTCGTCGGGCACCGGCGCGCCGTACGAGCTGCGGCCGGGGAATCCGCAGTAAGTGCGGGCAGTGGGCAGTAGGCAGTAGGCAGTAGGCAGTAGGCAGAGCGTTCAGCCTCATCACTGCCTACTGCCAGCTACCGCGGCGCCGGTGCGGCGCCCTGGCCCGTGCGGAGCGGGCGCGCCGGGAACGTCTCGGGCCACTCCGCGTGCCGGTTCGAGTACACCGACTGATAGCGCACGCCCCGTCCGTCGGGGTCGACGAAGCCGAGCGACTGCTGGAAGAGCGCCGGCGGCGGGGCGCTCTCCGGCGAGGTCCCTTCCAGAATGTAGAGCCGGTTGCGGTGCATCGCGACGTAGGCGAACGTCCGCGACTGGTCGGGGTGCAGGAGCTGAATCTCGTGCCCTTCGACCAGGTCCTGCCACGCCCAGGCCAGGTGCGTCACCGTGGCCCCGCGCGCCACGAAGCCGAAGGTGGCGTGGAGCAGCGCGCCGCCGACCTCCTCCTTCCAGTAGCCGCGGCCGGCGAGCGCCAGGCCGCACGCGCGCTCGTCGCTGAAGTGCGTCGGGCAGGTCGTGCGCGCGCGCTCCTCGGCGAACCGCTCGATGTCGCGATAGTCCACCACGGTGATCGAATAGCGCTCGAGACCGCGCACCACGGTATACACGCGCGCCGGCAGGTCCGACCCGTACTCCGACCGGAACGTCGTCTGGGCGACCGTCGGCTGCCCGGGGAAGTCGACGCGGAAGCCGTCCTCCCGGTTGACGTACTCGGTCCACTGCGCGGATGCGAGGGCCGGCAGCGAAAGAACGGCGGCGGCGATCAGGGCGAAGCGCATGGATGTTCCTCCAGGGGTGTCTTAGAATAGGCGGACCATGAGGACCCTCGCAACCGCGCTGACCATGCTGGCCGTCGCGGCCCTCGGGCCGTCCGCGCAGACGATGTCCTTCTACGACCTGAAGACGCGCACGCTCGACGGCAAGCCCGCCGACCTGGCGCCGTACCGCGGCGGCGTCAGTCTCGTCGTGAACGTCGCGAGCTTCTGCGGGTACACGCCGCAGTACGCGGGCCTCGAGCGTCTGTATCGCGAGCTGAAGGGCAAGGGGTTCACCATCCTGGGCTTTCCGAGCAACGACTTCGGCGAGCAGGAGCCTGGCACCGCGCAGGAGATCGCGGACTTCTGCCGGCTCAACTACGACGTCACGTTCCCGATGTTCGAGAAGGTGATCACGCGAAGCGGGCCGGGCCAGTCGCCCGTGTACGCGTTCCTCGGACGATCGGGCCACCTGCCGGCGTGGAACTTCAGCAAGTACGTCGTGGATCGGCAGGGGCGCATCGTGGCGTTCTTCCCGAGCGACGTGACGCCCGAGGACCCGAAGCTCCGCGCGGCGATCACCAGAGCGCTGGCGAACTGAACCCGCGCCCGACGCCGAACACCCAACTCCCAACACCCAAGGCCCAAAGCCCAAAGCCCAAAGCCCACAGAGAAGGTGTTGTACACTCCGCCGAGAGGAGGGGCGTATGCGAGGAGTGCTGTTGTTCGCGGCGGGGCTGATGGTCGGCGCGGCGGTGCAGGTGCCGCTGGCGCAGTCGTCGAACGTGGTGATGATGAACCACGTCGGCATCAACGTGCCGAATATTCCCGAGGCGATCACGTACTACACCCAGAAGATGGGCTATCGGGAGGCGTTCCGCGCCACCAACGCGCAGGGGCAGCCGACGCTGGTGTACCTGCACGTCAGCCGCAACACGTTCCTCGAGCTCGGGCAGGCGAACGCCGAGCGGCCAGCCGGGTTCACCCATTACGGGCTGCACGTCGAGGACATCAAGCAGGCCGTGACAATGTTCCGCCAGAAGGGCGTGACCGTCAGCGACGTCAACAAGAGCGGCAACACGGCCGCGCTGCTGGCCAACATCACCGACCCGTACATGGGGCGCATCGAGCTGGCCGAGCTGACGCCCGACTCGCTGCACCGGAAGGCGCTCGACGCCTGGAAGCCGTAAGCTGGTTCGTCAGCCGACCTGCGCGATTGACGTGTCGGGCCAGCGGACCTGCCGCTCGCCCGACGCGACCCGCTGCAGCACGGCCTGCAGGTCCGTGAAGGCGCACGGTTCGGCGACGGCCGCCGCGCAGCCGGCGACGAGGTAGCGGTCCATCAACGCCGCGTCGGCCGGCGCGGCGAGCACCACCACCGGCGAGCCGGTTTCCACCAGACGCGCGCACTCCTCCCACGTCGCCGTCGTCGTGCGCACGAGGACGGCGCCCGCCTGGAACTGCCGCAGCAGGTGCAGCGCCGCGTCGATCGACTCGACGGCCACAGGCAGAAACTGCGCCGCGCGCAGGCGCGCGATGCGCGAGCGATCGTCGCTGCGGCCCTTTTGGGGTTGAATCCAGAGGAGTGAGCGGTTCATGGTGGTGGCCCCGAGGTGCAGCGCGAGCTCGTCGCACTCTATCACCGGCACTCGGCCTGAGCCAGATGACCTGCACGCTCCGTGCTGGGGATAAGTAAGATGGGGGCGGGAAGAAACTGCACATGCGGCGTCGCGTGATCGTTCTCGCGTTCGTCCTGGGCACGGCGCTCGTTGCCGCGGCGCCGGCGGCGCGACAGTCTCCGCCGGCGTCCGCAGCGCTCTTCGAGGGCGCCCTGCTCATCCCGGGCGACGGCAGCCCGCCGGCGGCGGATGCGGCCGTGCTCGTGGAGCAGGGCACGATCAGGCGCGTCGGCCGCCGCCGCGAGATTGAGGCACCGGCCGGCGCCGCGCGCGTCGACCTGTCGGGTAGGGTGCTCATGCCCGCGCTCGTCAACACCCACGGGCATTCCGGCTTTCAGAAGGGACTGACCTTCAGCCGCGACAACTACACGCGCGAGAACGTCCTCGACGACCTCCACCGCGCCGCGTACTTCGGCGTCGGGGTCGTCATGGCCCAGGGGATCGATCCGGGCGACCTCGTCTACGAGATTCGCCGCGATCAGGCCCGCGGCGTGGCGGGCGGGGCGCGGCTCCTGACGGCGGGACGCGGCATCGGCGCGCCCAACGCCGGCCCGGGCGCGGCGGCGTTCCAGGGCGTGGCGTACGAGGTGACAACCCCGGACGAGGGGCGGGCTGCGGTAGGCGAGCTGGCCGCGAGGCAGGTCGACCTCGTCAAGATCTGGGTCGACGACCGGGGCGGCCGCGCGCCGCGCCTGGCGCCCCCCGTCTACCGCGCGATCATCGACGAGGCGCACCGCCGCGGGTTGAAGGTCAACGCGCACGTCTTCTATCACGACGACGCCGTGGATCTGGTCGAGGCGGGCATCGACGGCTTCGCGCATCTGGTCCGCGATCGCGAGATGGACGAGGCGCTCGTCGCCTCCATCGTCCGGCGCGGGGTGTATGTGATGCCGAACCTGAGCGGCACCGAGCGCGGGACGCACGCGGGCCTGCCGCCGTGGTTCGAGGAGCCCGGCCTCGCGGCCCTGCTGCGCGAGTCGGTGCCGGCGCCCGTCATCGCGCGCATGCGTGCGTCGTTCACCGCCCGCGGTGCGACGACCGCGGCTGCCGCGCGCGAGCGCTACGCGATCCTGCAGCGGAGCCTGGCCCGGCTCAGCGCGGCGGGCGCCCGGATCGTGCTCGGGTCCGACACGGGGCTCGAGGATCATGTCTTCGGCCACGCCGAGCAGCGCGAGCTGGAGGCGATGGCCGGGGCCGGCATGACGCCGGCGCAGGTCCTCGTCGCCGCCACGAGTCGATCGGCGGAGTACCTCGGCCTCGGCGACACCGGAGCGCTCGTGCCCGGCCGGCGCGCGGACTTCCTGGTGCTCGGCGCCAACCCGCTCGACGACATCCGGCACACGCGCCGGATCGAGGCGGTCTATCTCGGCGGGCGGCCGGTGGATCGCGCGGCCCTCCGCGCGCGGCTGGCCGGCGGGTAAATGGGGTCGGAGGTCCTAGGCATTCACGACCTGAGTGTCCTCCCGACATGACCTCCGACTCCATTTACGACTCCGCGTTCGAGATGGCCGCCTCCGCCGTGCGGTTCGGCGTGGGCGTGACGCGCGAGGTCGGCATGGATCTGGCCGAGCTCGGCGCGCGGGACGTGCTCGTGCTGACCGACCCGGTGGTGAGCCGGCTCCCGCCCGTCGCGACCGTCGTGGCCGCGCTCGAGGCGAGCCGCATTCCCTTCGCGCTCTACGACCGCGTCCGCGTCGAACCGACCGACGAGTCCTTCCTCGATGCGATTGCGTTCGCGCGCGCCCGGCCGTTCGACGCTCTCGTCGCGGTCGGCGGCGGCTCGACGCTCGATACGGCCAAGGCCGTCAACCTGTACACGACGTATCCGCCCGCCGACTTCCTCGATTACGTGAACCCGCCCATCGGCGCGGGCCTGCCGGTCCCCGGGCCGCTCAAGCCGCTGATGGCGGTGCCGACGACCGCCGGAACGGGGAGCGAAACCACCGGCGTAGCGATCTTCGACTTCAAGCCGCTGCACGCGAAGACCGGGATCGCGCACCGGCGGCTCAAGCCGACGCTCGGCTATCTCGACCCCGAGAACACGCGGACCGTGCCGCCGGCCGTGGCCGCCTCGGCCGGCCTCGACATCCTGAGCCACGCGGTCGAGTCGTTCACGGCGGCGCCGTTCACGAGCCGCCCGCGGCCGGAGCGGCCGGTGCTGCGGCCCGCCTATCAGGGCTCGAACCCGATCAGCGACATCTGGGCGATGCAGGCCATGCGCATCGTCGCGCGCCACCTGGTCCGGGTCGTCGACGATCCGTCGGATGACGAGGCGCGGGCCGAGATGCTGCTTGCGGCGTCGTACGCGGGGGTCGGGTTCGGCAACGCCGGCGTGCACCTGCCGCATGGGATGTCGTACGCGGTCTCGGGGAACGTGAAGAGCTTCCGGCCCGCCGGCTACGCGGTCGATCACCCGCTCGTGCCGCACGGCATGTCGGTCATTCTCAGCGCGCCGGCGGTGTTCCGCTTCACCGCGGCGGCCCATCCCGGGCGGCATCTCGACGCGGCCGCGGCGCTGGGCGCCGACGTCTCGCGCGCGCGCCCGGAGGATGCGGGGCGGATCCTGGCGGATCGGATCGCGTGGTTCATGGAGCGGCTGAAGATGCCGAACGGGCTGCGCGCGATCGGCTACACGACGGCCGACGTGCCGGCCCTGGTGGCGGGCACGCTGCCGCAGCATCGGGTCACGAAGCTGTCGCCGCGCCCGGCCGGGCCCGACGATCTGGCGGCGCTCTTCGAGGCCGCAATGGTGACGTACTAACGGTCTAACATCCGCCGCCTGGCAGCCGAGGGGGGCCAGGCGGCGGGGCAGTGCTCCGGTTGCGATCAGCGGCTCGAGCCGGCGGATCCGCCTACTTCAGCTCGCGGATCTGCACGTTGCGGAACCGCACGACGCCGACGCCCGCCTGCAGCGCGAACGGGCCGCGCGCGTACTTCTTGTCCTCGATGTCCACGGTCGTTTCGCCGTTGAGCCGGATGATCAGCCGCGGGCCCTTCGCCGTGATCTGGTACGAGTTCCACTTGTTGCCCGTGTTGATCGACATGTTGCTCGGCTTGGCGAAGTCGACGATCGCGCCCGTCCGGTACGCCGGGTCGGGCCGGGTGTCGTAGATGTTCACCTCGTAGCAGGTGGCGGCGCCGACCTTGTTCGGGTCCTGGCACCGGATGAAGATGCCGCTGTTGGCGTCGGGCGAGACCCAGAAATCGGCGCGGATCTCGAAGTTGTCGTAGGACTGCTTCGAGAGCAGGAATCCGTTGCCGTTGGTGGACCAGAGTTCGCCGTTCACCGTCTTCCAGTCGACTTTGCCGACCGGCGTCCAGTTGCTCATGCTCATCAGGTTGCGCCAGCCGCCCCCCTCCTGGCCCGAGACCGTGGGCGCGAGCACGGCCAGTCCGACGAGCAATGCCAGAGCAAGCACAGATGTACGCTTCATGATGGGTCCTCGCTTTCGGCGCTTTTATATCACGGCCTTGACCTCCCCGGGCTTCCGGGGACAAAGTGGGGAAGGTTCGATTCTGATGGCCAACGACATCATCTGGAGGGATCGGGGCGACAAGCGGACGGGCGACGACCGGCGATCGGGCCACGACCGCCGGCAGACGAATCTCGGCCCGCGCGACCCCCGCGGCATCGAGCGGCGCCAGGGCGACCGGCGCAGCGGACGCGACCGGCGCAAGGACAGATGATCTGAGGTACGCTAGGCCCGCGTGCGTGCCGTCCCGCTGCGTGGTCTGATCGCCCTCGGCCTCGCGCTGAGCCTGTCGGCCTGTACGGGGGCCCAGCGCGGCGACGCCGGCCAGTCTCTCGAGCAGTTCTACCAGGGCCGGACCGTCAGCGTCGTCGTCGGCTCCGGCGCGGGCGGCGGGTTCGACACGACCGCGCGGCTGGTCGCACGCCACATCGGCCGGCACATCCCCGGCGCGCCCACCGTCATCGTCGTCAACATGCCGGGCGGCGGCGGCCTCGTCGCGGCCAATCACGTCTTCAGCGCGGCGCCGAAGGACGGCACGGTCATCGGGCTGTTCCACGAAGCGCAGATGATGAGCCAGCTCACGGGCGGCGAGGGCGTGGCCTTCGACCTGCGGCAGTTCAACTGGCTTGGCAGCTCCTATGACGACCCGAACGTCTGCATCGTGCGCACCGATGCGCCGGCCACGACCTTCGCGGAGATGATCGGCCGCGGCATGCCGATCGCGGTCGGCGCCACCGGGCCGGGGTCGAACACGTATGACGCGCCGCGCGTGCTGGCCGCCGCGACCGGCGCCGCGCTGCGGACGGTGCCCGGCTACCGGACGACCAACGACGTGCGGGTGGGCATCGAGCGCGGCGAGATCCACGGTGTCTGCTTCGGCTGGGAGTCGGTGAAGTCGGCGGCCGGGCAGTGGCTGGCCGACGGCTACGCGAAGGTGTTCGTGCAGAACGGCACGGCGCGGCATCCCGACCTCGCCGACGTGCCGCTGGCCATGGAGTTCGCCAAAGACGAGGCGAGCCGCACGCTGCTGCGGCTGGTCGATGCGCCCGGCGCGATGGCCAAGCCGTTTGCGCTCCCGCCCGGGGTGGATCCGGCCCGCGTGGAGGCGCTGCGCGCGGCGCTGGCGGCGACGTACGGCGACCCGGCGTTCCTCGACGAGGCGCGCGCGATGCAGCTCGAGTTCCAGCCGAAGGCCCCGGCCGAGATCCAGCAGATCCTCCACGACGTGCTCGCGACGCCGGCCGAAGTCGCGGCGACCTACCGCGAGATCCTCCAGCCCTGATGGCCGGCGACCTGCGCAACTGGCTTGCGCGCGTGGAGCAGCTCGGCGAGCTGCAGCACGTCTCCGGCGCGCACTGGGATCTCGAGATCGGGACCATCTCGGAGATCAACTACCGGCGCAAGCCGCCGGCCGCGCTCCTCTTCGACGACATCGCCGGCTATCCGCGCGGCTACCGGGTGCTGACCGGCGCCGTGAGCAACGCACGGCGGATGGCGCTCACGCTCGGGCTCGATCCGAATCTCGACACGGCGGGGCTCGTCCAGGCCCTCCGGGGCAAGCCGCTCGAGTGGGAGCGGAGCGCGCCGCGCTTCGAGCCCGAGGTCGTCCGCTCGGGCCCGGTGCTCGAGAACGCCGTCCACGGGCGCGACATCGACCTCACGCGCTTCCCGGCGCCCCGCTGGCACGAGCACGACGGCGGCCGGTACATCGGCACCGGCGTCGCCGTCGTGACGAGCGATCCCGACACCGGCCGCATCAACGTCGGCGCCTACCGGATGATGATCCAGGAGGACGGCCGCTCGGCGACGATCAACGCGGAGGCGGGCAAGCAGGGGCGCGCGCAGTACGACCGCTGGTTCGCCGCGCACGGCAAGGCGCCGGTGCTCGTCTCCTTCGGCCACGATCCGCTGCTGCTGATGGTCGCCGGCACCGAGGTCCCGAACAGCATCAGCGAGTACGCGTACGCCGGCGCGATGGTCGGCGAGAAGCTGTGCGTGATCCGCGGCGAGGTCACGGGCCTGCCGATGCCGGCGGCGGCGGAGATCGTCGTCGAGGGCTGGATTCGTCCCGATCGGATGCTGCGGGAGGGCCCCTTCGGCGAGTGGACCGGCTACTACGCCGGGTCGCCGCGGCCGGTGCCGGCGATGGACATCGAGCGGCTGTACTTCCGCAACGATCCGATCATCCTCGGGACGCCGCCCGGCAAGCCGCCCAACGACTATTCGTACATGCGCGCGCTGCTCAAGTCGGCGATGATCCAGGACGAGCTCGTCAAGATCGGCCTGCGCGACGTGCGCGGGGTGTGGGCGCACGAGTCGTGCGGCGGGCGCCTCCTGGTGGTCGTCTCGATCACCCAGCGGTTCTGCGGCCACTCACGCCAGGCGGGGTACCTCGCGGCCCAGTGCCCGGCGGCCGCCTACATGAACCGGCTGGTCATCGTCGTCGACGACGATGTCGATCCGATGAACCTCGAGGAAGTGATGTGGGCGGTGAGCACGCGGTGCGACCCGGCAGAGGACATCGAGATCATCCGCAAGGCGTGGGGGAGCCGGGTCGACCCGATGCTCGCCGATCCGGCCGTGCCCTACAACACGCGGGCGGTTCTCGACGCCTGCCGCCCCTTCGAGAAGCGCGACACCTTCCCCCGCGTGGCGCAGGCGAGCCCGGCGCGGATGCGCGAGACGGTGGCCAAGTGGAAGGAGCTGTTCGCGGATCCGCGCTTCCCGCTCCCCGAGACGGTGATCCCCTCCGTGGCGGTCGACGAGAAGGGCTGAACGACGCCGTTCACACTTCTGACGTCTCGCTTCTCCGTTCGTGTGCAGGTTCGGTTCCGCGTGCGGGGTGCCGGTTCGGAATTCGGGTCGCCGGCGCATCCGACGCGCCTGCGGAACGCCCCGAACCCGGAACGCTCCGAGCCTGGAACACAGCACCGAACGTGAACACGAATTGAGAACCGAGAACGGAGAAGCGTGAACGAGAGAGAGCGGGTATGGATGTGTTCTTCTCCGCGTTGTTGCAGGTTCTGGCGCCGCACACCTTCGGCATCATGCTCGTGGGGATTGGCGTCGGCCTGCTCGTCGGCATCCTCCCCGGGCTCGGCGGCGCCGCCACGCTGGCGATGATGCTGCCGTTCGTCTACCCGATGGACGCGATCTCGGCGTTCGCGTTCCTCCTCGGCATGCACGCGGTGACGGCGACGACGGGCGACATCACGTCGGTGCTGTTCGGGATCCCCGGCGAGGCGACGTCGGCCGCGACCGTGCTCGACGGCTATCCGATGACGCGGCGGGGCGAGGGCGGGCGCGCGCTGGGCGCCGTCCTCTTCAGCTCGCTCGTCGGGGCGCTCGTGGGCGCGGCCGTGCTGGCGATCTCGGTGCCGGTGATCCGGCCCGTCGTGCTGCAGCTCGGGCCGCCCGAGTTCCTGATGCTCACCGTGCTCGGCCTGAGCTTCATCGTGTCGCTGGCCGGACGCAATCTCGTCAAGGGCTTCATCATGGCGGCGTTCGGGTTCCTGCTCGCGATGGTGGGCCTCGATCCCCAGGGGAGCATCCAGCGCTTCACCTTCGGCCAGCTCTATCTGTGGGAGGGGGTCAGCGTCGTGCCCATCGTCGTCGGCCTTTTCGGCGGCGCCGAAGTGCTGCAGCTCATGATGACGAAGCAGAGCATCGCGGCGCGGCGCGGCGACGAGCGTCTGGCGCGCGTGCTGCAGGGCGTCCGCGACACGCTCGAGCACTGGTGGCTGACGCTGCGCGCGAGCGCGATCGGGCTCGGCATCGGCGTGATTCCGGGCATGGGGGGCGCCGTGTCGCAGTTCATCGCCTACGCCCACGCGCAGCACACCTCGCGGCATCCCGAGACGTTCGGGCGGGGCAACGTCGAGGGCGTCATCGCCACGGGCGCCGTGAACAACTCGCGCGAGGGCGGCAACCTGATCCCCACCGTCGCGTTCGGCATCCCGGGCAGCATCTCGATGGCGATCCTGCTCAGCGTCTTCCTGCTCAAGGGGCTCGTGCCCGGGCCGGCGATGCTCACCAAGAACCTCGACGTCACCTACGCGATGGTCTGGATCATCGTCCTGTCGAACATCATCGCGGTGGCGGTGTCGTTCCTGTTCCTGAATCAGCTTGTGCGCCTGACCTACGTCCGGGCGATGCTGCTCGTGCCGTTTCTGCTGGTGCTCACGGCCTTCGGCGCGTATACGGCGCACAACGCCTTTGCGGACATCTTCCTGATGCTCGGCGCGACGGTGATCGGCGTGGCGGCGATCCGGTGGGACTGGCCGCGCGCGCCCCTCCTGCTGGCGCTCGTGCTCGGCGACATCGCGGAGCGGTACCTGTTCCTGTCGTACTCGCTCTACGAATGGCGCTGGCTGGCGCGCCCGCTCGTCGTGGCGTTCGCGCTGGCGACCTTCGCGGGGCTGGTGTGGCCGCTCGTGCGCGGCCGGCGGCAGGCGCACGCGTCGGCGGGGCACCGCGCCGATATGCCGATCGCCCTGGGCTTCCTGGTCGTGGCCGCGTGGGTCCTGTATCAGGCCGGCGGCTGGCCGTTCCGCACCGCCGTCTTCCCGCTCGCAACGGGTGTGCTGCTGCTGGTGTTCGCGCTGGTGAAGCTGGCGCAGTCGATCGTGGGGCGGGCCGTCCCGCAGCCGCGTGTGGCGCACACGCGTGAGTCGGACTCCACGCGTCCGTCCCCCCCGCCCCCGGACGCCGCGGACGTCGCCGACGTGCCCGACGTCTTCGCCACCGCCTCGCGCGCCGAGTGGCGCGCGGCGCTCGCCTGGATGGCGGCGTTCTTCCTGCTTCTCTGGCTCGTCGGCGCGCTGGTCGCCGTGCCGCTCTTCGCGCTCGTCTACCTGCGGGCCGCCGCGCGCGGCTCGCTCGTGCTCGCGGGCACCTACGCGCTCGTTGCGTGGCTCTTCATCTACGGCGTGTTCGACCGCGCGCTGCGCGTGCCGCTGCCGCAGGGGGCGCTGTTCTCATGACCGGCAGTCGCGCGGGCGCGCCTGGAACGGCCATGGGGCACGTGGCGTCCGGCTTCCGCCTTCGCATGAAGCTTCGGCGGACCGCCGTAGCGTTGGCGGAGGCGGTTGGCCGGACCCGGATCCTTCGATGGTGACGAAGCATCCGATTCGGCTCACGGTCAACGGCGAGGCGTGCGAGGGCGACGTGGAGCCGCGCACCCTGCTCGTGCAGCTTCTCCGCGAGCAGCTCGGCCTCACCGGCACGCACGTCGGCTGCGTCGTCGGCGAATGCGGCGCCTGCTCCGTGATCGTCGACGGCGCGCTCGTGAAGTCGTGCCTGATGCTCGCCGTGCAGGCCGACGGCTGCGCAGTCACCACGATCGAGGGGCTGAGCCCCCCCGGCACCCTGCATCCCGTGCAGTCCGCCTTTGTCGATCGCTTCGCGCTGCAGTGCGGGTTCTGCACGCCGGGCTTCGTGATGGCGGCCTACGCCCTGCTCGCCCGCAACCCGGCCCCGACCGAGGACGAGATCCGGCAGGAGCTGGCGAGCAACCTCTGCATGTGCACGGGCTATGTGCAGATCGTCGAGGCGGTGAAAGAGGCCGCCGAGCGGCTGCGCGCGGACGGACCCAGCCGATGACGCGCTACGTCGGGACCCGCGTCCGCAGCAAGGAGGCCCCGCGGCATGCGACCGGCCGCGGGCGGTACGTCGACGATCTCGCGCTGCCGCGGATGCTGCACGCCTGCGTCCTGCGCAGCCCGTACGCCCACGCCCGCCTCCTGGGCGTCGACGGCGCCCGCGCGCTCGAGCGTCCGGGCGTGACGGCCGTGCTGACGCCGGCCGACGTGCAGCGTCTGTCGCGCCCGTTCAAGCCGGGACGGTATGCGGCCGGACTGCGCGTGCCGATCCCGGAGTACGGGTGCGCGGTCGACAAGGTGCGCTACGTCGGCGAGCCGGTCGCGATGGTCGCCGCCGGCACGCGCGCCGGCGCCGAGGACGCGCTCGATCTGATCGACGTGGCGTACGAGCCGCTGGCCGCGGTCGCGACCACCGCCGACGCGGCGGCGCCGTCGGCGCCCGCGCTGTACGACGAGTTGGGCGGCAACGTCGCCTGGGAGGGGCACGTCTCGTACGGCGACGTGGACGCCGCGTTCGCGCGTGCGGACCGGATCGTCCGCGAGAACCTGAAGATCCACCGCTACAGCTCCACGCCCCTCGAGCCGTTCGCCTGTCTGGTGCAGGCGGCGCCCGAAGGGCTGACGATCTGGTGCAACGCCCAGTCGCCGGACGTGGTCTACGACGCGCTCGCCGAGGCGCTCGGACTCGACAGGGTCCGCGTCATCGTGCCGGACGTCGGCGGCGGGTTCGGTCAGAAGATTCATCTCATCCGCAAGTACGCCGTGCTCACCGCGCTCATGGCGGTCAGGACCGGCCGGCCCGTCAAGTGGATCGAGGACCGGAGCGAGCACATGATGGCCGGCGGCCACTCGTGCGAGCAGGAGTTCGATGTCGAGGCGGCGGTGAAGGCCGACGGGGAAGTGCTCGGGCTGAAGATCCGCGACACCGACGACGTGGGCGGATCGGTGAGCACGCTGACGATCCATTTCACCAACAAGCTGAACAACCTGTTCAACACCTACGCAGTGCAGCACCTGCGCCTCGAGGGGCGCTCGGTGCTCACCAACAAGTGTCCCGTCGTGCCGAACCGCGGGATCGGCAAGCCCGGCATGTGCTTCGTCTGGGAGCGGACGCTGGACCGCGTCGCCCGGGAGCTGGGGCTCGACCCGATCGCGGTGCGCCGGCGGAACCTCGTGCGGGCCGATCAGTTCCCGTACACGACGCCCAACGGCAACATTCACGGGAGCGGCGACTACCAGACGCTGCTCGACAAGGTGCTGGCCAACGTCGGGTACGACGACGTGCGCCGGCGGCAGGCCGCACAGCGCGAGGCTGAGGCGCGCCCCCGACGCCTGCTCGGCATCGGCGTGGTGATCGGTGTCGAGCCCGGCGGCCGCAACGCCGCGCGCGACATGGCGATCTTTCCGCAGTCGAAGCAGATGCCGGGCGCGGGGGGCGTCGAGGGGGCGACGGTCAAGATCGAGAAGAACGGGTCGGTCGTCTTCACGCTCGGCTCGCCGAGCTGCGGGCAGTCGCACGAGACGACGGCCGCGCAGGTCATTGCCGACGGGCTCGGCGTCGCGCCCGGGCAGGTGTCACAGGCCGGGACGTTCGACACGGCGCTCTCGCCGTGGGGCGTCTCGGCGGCGAACAGCGGCAACAACTTCCACCTCTACGACGTGGGTGCGGTGCACGGCGCCGCGGCGCGGCTGCGCGACAAGGTCCTGACGCTCGCGGCGCACCTGTTGAAGGCCGAGAGGGAGTCCCTGCGAATCGAGGACGGCCTCGTCCGGGGCTCCCGGCGTGAGCCGGAGGGGACGGAACAGACCATCTCCTTCGCCGAGCTCGGCAGGATCGCCTACGGGAACCAGGCGCTGCTGCCGCCCGGCTTCGAGCCGGGGCTGGAAGCGACCTACTACCACAGCCATCCGCACGCGAACCCGCGAATGCTGCCCGATGCGCAGGGCCGCGTGCGCGCGCAGTACACCTTCTCGTCGGCCGCGCATGCCGCGGTCGTCGAAGTCGATGGCGACACCGGGCGCGTCCGGGTCGTGCGCTACGTCATCGTCAGCGACAACGGCACGCTCATCAATCCGTCGGTCGTCGACGGCCAGATCTACGGGTCGGCCGCGCACGGGATCTCCGTGGCGCTCGGCGAAGGGTTCGTCTACGCGCCGGACGGCCAGCTCCTGACGATGACGCTGCTCGACTACGGAAAGTCGACGACGCTCGAGACGCCGCGGATCGAGGTGGCGCACCATCCCATTCCCGATCCGTTCACGACGCTGGGACAGAAGGCCGCGGGGGAGGGAGCGGCGATTCCGTCGCCGGCGGCGATCGCCAGCGCCGTCGAAGACGCGCTCACTCCGTTTGGCGTCACGGTGCGCCATCTGCCGCTCTCGCCCGAGCGGGTGTGGGAGCTGATACGGGGGGACGATGGTGGGTAGTCGCACCCTCGCACCGTCGCACCCTCGCACCGCTGCTTCAGGTCACATGAAAGATCCGCCGCGCGTTGTGCTCGTAGATCTTCGCCTGGTCGTCGGGTGGCATGTCGATCGCGGCCATGGCCTGGAGCGCCACCTCGACGTACTTCCGCCCGCCCTGCGTGTCGAACGGCATGTCGGTGGCGAACAGCACGCGATCGACGCCGAAGAACTCGAGGCCGCAGCGGAGGGCCGGCACGGAGCCAATGGTGATGGTGTCGGCGTAGAACTGCGGGAAATACTCGTAGGGGTGCCGCGGCAGGGGCACGGGCTCGTTCCTCGCCTGGGCCGCCTTGAGGAGCTTGTCGTATCCCTCGCGGATCCGCTCCGCGGCGTAGGGCGCGAAGCCGCCCAGGTGGTGGGTGACGATCGCGATCGACGGATGCCGGTCGAACACGCCGGCGAAGACCAGCCGCATCATCGCGGCGACGGTGTCGTAGAGCCAGCCGGCGATGCGCCACGTGTCGAAGCGGCTCGCAGTCTCGGTGGGGTAGTCGGCGCGGTCGGCGCCGCGGACTGGATGGAGCAGGATCGGCACGTCGAGCGCGGCGGCGCGGTCGAAGAACGGCGCGAACTGCGGATCGTCGAGCGGGCGGCCGTTGATGTCGGTATAGATCTGCACCGCGCGGAGCCCGAGCTGGCCGATCGCGCGATCGAGCTCGGCGATCGCGCGCTCCACGTCGTTCAGCGGCACGCAGGCCGCGGCGCCGACGAATCGCGACGGATGGCGCGCGACCAGCTCGGCCATCTCGTCGTTGGCGATGCGCGACAGCTCGAGCGCCTCGGCGGGGCCCGCGAGCGTCTCCACGGGCGGGTTCGCCGTGTTGACGATCTGGACGTATCCGTCGCCGCCCAGGTCCATGGCGCGGAACCGGGCGTCGAGATCGAAGAGCGCCGGCATGACGCGCTCCTGCTCCTGGAGACGCGGCGCGATCCGGAGCCGCGCGTCGCGGTAGCGCGGCGTGACGATGTGGTTGAAGACGTCGATTTTCATCGTAGGCAGTCGGCAGTAAGCAGTCGGCAGAGGACAGTGCGTCGCGTCCGGCTTCAGCCGGACCAGGAGTAGAGAGTGTATCCCGCGGAATTTGAGTATTTCGCGCCGCGGACCGTCGACGAGGCGCTGGAGCTGCTCGGCCGCTACGGCGACGAGGCCAAGATCCTCGCGGGCGGCCAGAGCCTCCTCCCGATGATGAAGCTCCGCATCGCCGGGCCGACGTATCTGATCGACGTCAACCGCATCGAGGGGCTCGGCGGCCTCCGGCAGGAGGGCGATCGGCTCGTGCTCGGCGCACTCTGCCGCCACGCCGAGGTGGCGGCCTCGCCGCTCGTCCGCGAGCGCCTGCCGCTGATGGCGGACGCGGCCCGGCTGACCGCCGACGTCCAGGTGCGGAATCGAGGCACGGTCGCGGGGAGCCTGGCGCACGCCGACCCGGCGGGCGACTGGCCGGCCGCGCTCCTGGCCCTCGACACGACCGTGCAGATTGCCGGCCCGGGCGGCGTGCGCGCTGTGGCGCTGGCCGAGTTCATCGTCGATGCGTACACGACCGCGCTCGAACCCGCCGAACTGGTGGTCGGCGTCTCGGTGGCGATCCCGGCGGCGCCGGCGGGCGGCGCGTACGTGAAGTTCGAGAAGCGCGCGGGCGACTTCGCCGTCGCCAGCATCGGCGTCCAGATCGGGCTCGAGCCGGGCGGGGGCGGCGAGCGCTGCCACAGCGTGGCGATCGGCCTGGGCGCGCTCGGG
>Ga0194128_10005031_pt1 | contig 18884 bp, 18 predicted proteins | sample TA2KigCa65mmetaG_FD_148650 | JGI IMG/M metagenome (GOLD analysis project Ga0194128, IMG submission 148650) | Freshwater microbial communities from Lake Tanganyika, Tanzania - TA2015037 Kigoma Deep Cast 65m | ecosystem: Environmental > Aquatic > Freshwater > Lake | place: Tanzania: Lake... | reverse complement strand
GTGTAACTGAACTCGGGGTAAAGCCCAAGCCCGGCCCGGCGGAGGGCAAAAGAGTTGACTCTGCGTGCCATCGCCCAGCCAATGGCGGGGGATTTCATGCGGCACTTTGCCCAAGTCTTCTGATTCGATTGAGCGTATGTGCGGCCGCAACTCACATACCTCCGGCGTGACCGACGACTGGGAGGATCACTCGTCGGCCTGAATCCGTTACGCAAGCACTCGACGGGTCTCCAACCTGATACTAGACTGCCACCCGATGCGCTACTTCAAGTCAGTCTTTGAATTCGGCTGGCCGTATGTGCGGCCGTATCTTGGCCGCTTCATCGCCGGCGTGCTACTGGGCGTGGTTTTCGGTCTGTCCAACCAAGCGTTCATGTGGGTAGCCAAGACCATGATCGAGCGCTTGGATCCCGCAACCGTCGTGCAGCTCGCCGCGCCCGCCCCGGCGAGACCGGCCCAGCCCGGCACTGTGACCGGCTGGCTGGAGCGGACGAAGACCGAGCTGACTGCGCGCGCGGACAAGCTGGTGGACCCGTGGTTTCCGAAGATGGGCCGGCCGATGGACACGCGGCAGGTGGTGGGCGCGGTGCTGCTGCTGCCGTTGCTGGCGGCGTTCCGCGGCTACGTGGGTTTCCTCAGCAGCTACTGCATGGGTTGGGTGGGCGAGCGGATGGTCACGGATATGCGCACCGACGTGCTCATCAAGCTCAACAGCCTCTCGCTCGATTTCTTCAACCGCTCGAAGATGGGCGACCTGCTTTCGCGCGTGCAGACGGACACCGCCGCGCTGCACCGCGCGTTAAGCCTTGGCATGTCCGATATCATCAAGGAGCCGGTGACGATCCTCGCCATCCTGCCGGGGTTGTTCATCGTGGACTGGCGCTTGAGCCTATTCGTGTGCCTGTTCTTCCCGCTGACAATGCTGCCGGTGCTCATCCTCGGGCGGAAGGTGCGCTTTGTGATGAAGGCGAACGTCAAGGCCGCCGTGACCCAGACGAGCCTGCTGATCGAGGCCGTTGCGGCCATCCGCGTGGTGAAGGCGTTCAGGCTGGAAGCCGCGCAGGTCGAACGGTTCAAGGAGCTGTCGCGTGACCTTGTCCGCACCGGCACGAAGAACGTGCAGGCGCGCGAGCTTGTCAATCCCACCGTCGAGACCATCAGCATGCTGGGCGCGGGCGGGCTGATCGTCTTTGTGTTCTACGTGGGCACGGGTCTGGCCGACCTCGTGGCGTTCCTGCTGGGCATAGCCCTGTGTTATGCCCCGATCAAAAAGCTCGCCGGACTGCACATCCTGTTCCAGCAGACCAGCGCGGGCGTGGAACGGCTGTTGTCCCTGTTTGCCGAGCAGCCCACCGTGCGCGAGGCGGAGAAGCCCGTGCGGCTGGCCGGCTTCCGCGACCGGCTGGCGCTGCGCGGGATGCACTTCAACTACGGCGATCGGCCAGTGTTGCAGGACCTGACGTTCGATCTGCCCCGCGGGCACAAGCTGGGCGTGGCTGGCGAAAGCGGCTCGGGCAAGAGCACGTTGGTGAACTTGCTCTTCCGCTTTTACGACCCGACTGCCGGGGTGATCCAGATTGACGGGCACGACCTGCGCGCGGTGGCGCAGCGGGACTTGCAGCAGCTCATGGCGCTGGTGAGCCAGGAGATCGTGCTCTTTGACCTCACGGTGGCGGAGAACATCGCCTGCGGGCGGCCGGGCGCCAGCCGCGCGGAGATTGAGGCGGCGGCGCGCGCGGCCAACGCGCACGATTTTATCCAGCAGTTGCCGCAGGGTTACGACACATGCATCGGCGAGCGCGGGGTGACGCTTTCGGGCGGCCAGCGGCAACGGCTGGCCGTGGCCCGCGCGTTCATCCGCGATGCGCCCATCCTGCTGCTCGACGAGGCGACGGCCTCGCTGGACTCGGCGTCGGAAGCGGAAGTGCAGGCAGCCATCGAGCGGCTGGAGCGAGACCGCACTGTGGTCTGCGTGGCGCACCGGCTCTCGACGCTGGCGAACATGGACTCGATCCTCGTGCTGGCCGAGGGCCGCGTGGTGCAGCGCGGGACGTTTCAGGAACTGCTGAAAGTTCCCGGCCCATTCGCGGAGATGGCGCGGCGGCAGGGCCTCCTAGCCTGAGCGCGCCGCGCAGTTGGGCCGAAATTTTTGCTCGTCTTCCCCGGCGGCCCGCCGTCACGCTGACGACACCGTTGGTTTCCGGCCCCGCCGGGAGCGCTGGCCCGCACGGGCGGGCACGACCGTCATGATTGAGTTCAACCTGCAAAACGCCCGGTTCGACTACGAACCTTACCCCATCTGCTACATCCCGGACTTCCTCAAGCCGGAGGTTTACGCCGAGCTGGCCGCCACGTATCCAGCGCGCGAGTTGTTCCACTACAGCACGAACATCGGTGTGAAATATTCGCTCTCGGAGCTGAACAACTCCGGGAACTACTATCGCTTCTTCGAGGGCGTGCCGGCCTGGCGCGAGTTCTTCGGACAGGTGAAGAGCCGGGAGTTTGTCACGCGGATCGCGAGTTTCCTGAAGGAGCACCACATTGATCTGCGGCTGGACGAATTTGCCTACGTGAAGAGCCTGCGCTACCGGCGCCGCGACCCCCTGCGACGCCTGCTCAACACCCAGGTCATCCGCAGCCGTTTCGAGTTCTCCTCCATGGCGGCGGCCGGCGGCGGGATCATGCCGCACACCGACGCGCCCACCAAGTTGGTGACGCTGGTGATCTCCATGATTCAGCCCAATGAGTGGAACGAGGCAGGGTGGGGCGGCGGCACCAGCGTGGTGATGCCCAAGGACCGGACGCGGGTCTATAACCACTTCAACAAATACATGCCCTTCAAGGAGATCGAGGTCATGAAGACGTTCCCGTTCCAGCCGAACCAGTGCGTCCTGTTCATCAAGACCTACAACTCCTGGCACTCCGTCCAGCCAATGACCGGCCCGGCGGACGCGTTGCGCAAGACGCTGACCATTAACATCGAGAGCATCCCTTGATGAACATCTCCCTCGGCAGCCGCGGGGACCGTTACCTCTGGAAGAAGCTGCTCCGGCTGCTCATCGGCCTGGCGCGGTTCTGCGCGCCGCAAGTGCGCGTGCGGGACGGCGCGGACGAATACTGCTTCCGGCCGCGCTCGCGAAACGACGTCTTCCGCTACACCACCTACTTCACCAAAGAGGAGGGCACGCTGGCCTGGATCCGCAGCGGTGTCCGGCCGGGCACGGTGTTTTTCGACATCGGCGCGAACGTCGGCCTCTATTCCCTCTATGCGGCGCGCCGGGCCGGGGATGTGCGCGTCTTTTCCTTCGAGCCGCACAAGATCAACTTTGCGACGCTGGTGGAGAACATCCTCCTCAACCGCCTCGGGGAAACCGTCCATCCGATGGCCATCGCGTTGAGCGACCAAACGGGCTGGTTCCACCTGAACTACAACTCGGTGGACAGCGGCACCTCCATGTCGCAGCTCGGGCACAGCTCGTTGCCGGGCAACCGCGAGTTCGTGCCCAAGCTACGCGAGCTGGTGCATGCGGTGTCGCTGGACAACTTGGTTGAGTCCGGCCAAGTGCCGGCCCCCGACATGATCAAGGTGGACGTGGATGGCAATGAGTTGAAAATCCTCGCCGGCATGAAGCGGCTGCTGAGTTCCGAGCGTGCGCCGCGCTCGCTGCAGGTCGAGATCAACCCCGGCGGACGCGCGGAAGTGCTGGCGTTGATGACGGGCTGCGGCTACCAGCTCGACCACTGTCACTTCACCAAGGGCGGCCAAGCCGACTTCGAGCGGACGAAGTCCTACGAAACCATCCCGCACAACGCGGTGTTCGTGAAGGCCCGCCCGGCCGCTTCCGCCGCATGATAACCCGCATCATCAAACGGCTCGGTGGCCCCCGCCCGCCCAAGTTCAACCCCAAGGTCCGCTGGTGGTCGGATCCCGAGTGGCTGGCCCGTTACGAACGCCATCTGGCCGCCGACGGGCTGGGCGGCCGCAGCCACCCGCACCGCATCCTCGACCGCCGCTTCACGTTGGCGTCCTTTGCCAAGGCCGCGCGCGGGCTGAAGGGCGATACCGCCGAATGCGGCGTGCTGCGGGGCACTTCTTCGGCCTTGATTTGCGAGACCCTACGCGACACCTACGGCTCCGAGCATCGGCACTGGGCGTTCGACTCGTTCGAGGGGTTGCCCAAGACCGGGGCCACCGACGCCCAATGGAAGAAAGGTGACCTGTCCGTTACCGAAGCCACCGCGCGGGCTGCGTTGGCGGATTTTCCCTACGTCTCGCTGATCAAGGGCTGGATCCCCGAGAGCCTTGCCGTGGTGGCGGAGCGCAAGTTCCGGCTCGTCCACATTGACGTGGACATCGAAACCTCCACGCGGGACTGCCTCACTTTCTTCTACCCCCGCGCTGTGCCGGGCGCGGTGTTCGTCATAGACGACTACGGCTTTCATTCCTGCCCCGGTGCGCGGAAGTCCGTGGACCATTTCCTCAGCAACAAGCCGGAGGCGCTCATCGAGCTGACCACCGGACAGGGCGTCTTCTTCCGCTCCGGCAACTGACCGGCCGCCGCGCCGTGATCAACCCGCTGACTGCGCCGGCCGCAGCAGCCGCTCCGCTGCGGCCAGCACCAGCTCGGGCGTTTGCAGCCGCATGATCTTCTCGTCGGGGAACTCGTCCCGGTCGCGTCCCGCCGCGAGGTTGATCAGTTCGCACGGGGCCTGCCACGGCCGCCACTGGCTGACCACGGAGTAGCCGAAGATCGCCACCAGCGGGCACTGGCACGCCGCCGCGAGGTGCATGGCCGCCGTGTCCACGCCCACGAACACCCGCGCGCGATGCAGACAGCCCGCCAGTTGCGCCCAATTGAGCCGCCCGTCCGCGCTCACCGCGCGCTCCGGCCCCCACGCGGCCACCAGCTTGGCGGCCAACGCGCGCTCGTCCGCGTCCGGCCCGCAGCTCACGACGATTTTGCCCACGCGCTCCAGCAGCCGCCGGCCCAGTTCCAGCCAGTGCGCCTTGGGCCAGCGTTTCTTCACCCAGCGCGTGCCGGGATGAAACACCGCGAAGTCCGCCACGCCATGCAGGAAGTCCGGCTCAGTCGAGCGCGACCGCTCGAAGCTCAACGGCGGAATCTCGCCGGGCAACGGCAGGAATTCCGCCACCAGCCCGTGGTCTTTCTCCACGCGATGCCCCTGCGTCCACGGCGTCTCGGACCGGCGGTTGAACCACCACTGCCACCAGGCATTCATCGGCGGATGGAACGTGTTCACGCAGCGCACCCGCGCGCCAGACATGCCGGCCAGCCAGCGGCCCCGGTCGCCATCCGTCAGCTCGAAGGCGTAGTCAAACCGCTCCCGCCGCAGCGCGAGCCAGGTCTGCGTGTCGCGCCACAGGCTGCCCAGCGGCCGGCGGTCGGACTCGACCGCCGCGACGGTCACGAGGCGGTGGATGGCCGGGCAGCCGGCGAGGATGCCCTCGGTGCCCTCGCGCACGACCACCCAGCTCTGTGCGTTGGGGTAAGCCCGCTGCACGGCCACGAGCGTTGGCGTCAGCAGCAGGGCGTCGCCGATGTGCTTGAGCTTGACGAACAGCAGGCGGAGCGGAGCGTCGCTCGCGGGCGGGGAATCGGGGGCGCTGTTCAAGGCCGGCTCAAAAAATCCGCGCGCGGGACAAGTCCTGCACATCCACCAAGCCGATGACCCGCCGCTCCTCGTCCTCCACGATGATCTCGTCAATGCGGTGTTCCTCGAGGATGCGCACGGCCTCGGCGGCGAGGCGGTCGCCGCGGATGGCGACGGGGTTGCGCGTCATGTGCTGGCTGACGGGATGATCGGCAATGTGCCGGTCGGCCTGGTAGCCGCGCACGAAGTCGCCGTGGGTGAAGATGCCTGCGAGCCGGCCACCGTTCTCGACGGCCACCACCGCGCCGGCCTTGCAGCGCGTCATCACGCCCAACGCGGCGGCCACGGTGTCGGCCGGGGCCACGAGCGCGAGCTGCTGATCCTTGCGCATGATGTCAGCCACCCGCGTGAGCAGCCGTCGGCCGAGGGTGCCGCTGGGATGCAGCTCGGCGAAATCCTCCGCCGCGAAGCCGCGGGCCTGGAGCAGCACCATCGCGAGCGCGTCGCCCAGCGCGAGCATGACCGTGGTGCTCGAGGTGGGCGCGAGGTTGAGCGGGCAGGCCTCCGTGGTGACGTTCACGTCCAGCGTGAGGTCGCTGTTGGTGGCCAGCGCGGAATCGGCCTTGCCGGTGATAGCCACGAGCGTCGCACCGCGACGCCGCAGGTGCGGCAATAAGTCCAGCAGCTCGGTGGTCTCGCCGCTGTAGCTCAGCGCCAGCACCACGTCGCCCGCGCAGACGACGCCGAGGTCGCCGTGCAGCGCGTTCTGGCAGTCCAACGCCACGCAGGGCGCGCCTGTGCTGTTGAAGGTCGCGACGATCTTGATGGCGATGTTCTCCGACTTGCCGACGCCAATGACGATGATCTTGCGTTTCGCCGCAAGGGCAGCCCGGAGCAGTTCCACCGCGCGGGCAAAGGCGGCGTCCACGCGTTCGTCGAGCCGGCGCAGCTCCTGGATTTCGGTTTGCAGGACGGCCCGCGCGCGCGCGATGTAATCGGCCTCGGTGGCTGGATCCATGGCGGGGGAAAAGGCTCAGTTCTCTAGCGGCTGGGGTGGCGTAAGCAGGCCACGCAACTCGCGCCGCCAGAGGTCCGCGTAGCCGCAGCCCCGGTAGTCGGGGAAGTAGGGGCCGCCCTCGGTGTAGTGGATGATGCCCAGTTCGCTCTCGGGCAGCGGGGCGTCGTAGTCCACGAGATGGTTCCACTTCGCCGGGATGGCGCCGATGAGCGCGTCGTTCTCCAGCCAGCGGAAGCGGTGGAGTTCGAGGCCGGTCTTGGTGTTGACGTATTCCGGCGTGAGCGCGCGGCACTTGGCCGTGTTCATCAGCATCACGCTGGACCAGTTCTTCTTCTCGTATTGGGTCTGCTTCTCGCCGAGGAACTTGGTGTCGCCCTTGGGCCGGTGGTCGTGGTGGACGCACATGACGGCGTAGCGGTCATCGCGCAAGGCCCAGAGCTTGGCGATGTCGTCGAGGCACAGGATGTCGCAGTCGGCGAAGACGGCCCAGCCCTCGTAGCCGCACAGCCAGGGCACGAGGAAACGGCTGAAGGAAAAATCTGTGGCCTGGAGGGAATTGCGCTCGCGGCTGAAGACGCCCTTGAGCTGGGACAACATCACGGGCGCGATTTCCACCGGCTCAGAGCTGCGCGAATGAATGCTGTGGCAGGCGACATGGTAGGCCACCACCTCGCGGTGGTCGTAGCCAAGGAAGACACGGATCATAGGTCTTGGACGGAATCGAAGGGCCGTTTCGTGCGCACTGCGGCAAGGTTGTTTTCCCGCGTGCGACGGCACGGATACTAGGGGCCGCGAAAAGTGCAGCGCAAGGAGATTCCCCCCCGGCCGCCGGGCCGGCGCGTTTTGGAGCTTGCTGCCACGGGGCGCGCGGGCTACGGGATGCGCCCAACATCCGGGCCGCGCGGCGGCCCACTCATGGCCTTGGCCTCACTCAAGCAGCGCACCGCCAAATGGTATAACCGGCACGTCGCCGACACGGTGAAGAACTTCCGTCGGCAGGTCCGGCGGGCGGTGCGTCATCCGGGCCTCGCGCTCAGCCACCTGCGGTTTCAGCAGGCGGTTGCCCGCCGGGATTGGGCCGACGCCCATCGCCGCCTCGTCCCTCTGGCTGACGACGCCATCGCGGCCGCGGACGCGCGGCTGGTGGCGGAAATGGCCTATGCGGCCGAGCGATTAGATGAACACGAGGCGTCGAACAAATGGGCGGTGATCCATGCGGAGCTTAACGGCGCGCTCGCCCCTACCGACTGGCACGGGGAAAGCCTCGCGGATGCGACGCTGCTCGTGCGCTTCATGGAAAACGAGAAGCAGGGCAAAGCCAACGGACTGGGCATGGCGGGTTACTTGGCGGAAGCGGCCACGCGGTCGGCGCATTGCAAGCTCATCCTGGAACACCGGCTGGTGCCGCTGTTTGCGCGGACGCTCCCGGGCGTGGAGGTGCTCGCGTATCCGGCGGAGGCGGGGGCCAGACCGGGCACCCGGTTGGTGACGGCGGGCGCGTTGACGCTCAGGACGGTGCTGGGCGTCGCCCCCGAGCGGGTTCAGGCGCTGTTCCGGCCCCTGCGGGCGGATGCGGCGGTGTCCGCCATGCGGCGGGAGCGTTACCGGGCGGGGCGGAACCTGCCGGTGGTCGGGATTTCTTGGTGGAGCTCGCATTTCGGTAAGGATTTGCCGGGCATCGAATTCTGGTCGGACTTGGTGCGCTCGACGGACGCGGTTTTCGTGAGCCTCCAGTATGGTGATGTGGGGGCGGATGTGGAGACGCTGCGCCGCGCCGCGCCGGACCGGTGGATCGTGGACGAGACGGTGGATCAACTGGTGGACATGGATTTGTTTGCGGCGCAGCTCGGCGCGCTGGACGCCGTGGTGACCATCAGCAATACCGGCGCGCATCTGGCCGCTGCCATGGGCGTGCCGACCGTGCTCATCCGGGACGACTGGTTTCGCCGGCAGTGGCCGGTGCGCTCCGACCGCACGCCGTGGTGTCCGCAAACCCGTGTCGTCGGCAAAGACGGGCGGACCTGGCATCAAGTGCTGGTGGAGGTCCGTGACCGCCTGAATCGGATGCTCGCACGGGCAAGGGGCTGAGCTGCCCGCCAGTGCGAGATCACCAGCGCCGAGCGCTCGAATCGCGGGCCAGCGCCACGGCCTCGTGATAGCTCGCCTCCAAGCTGGCGATGCAGGCTGGCGTGGAAAACCGATCTTCGACCGTTTTTCGGGCCGCTCGGGAGATCATCCGGAACAACTGGGCGTTCTCCAAAAGCCGCAGGGCGGCGTGAGCCAGCGACTCCGGTTCGCACCCCTCCATCAGCAGGCCGTCGGAGCCGTCCGTCACGGCTTCCGGGATGCCGCTGTGCCGCGTCGAGAGCACCGGCAGACCGTGGGCCATGGCTTCCAGCAGTGAGTTGGGTATTCCCTCCAGATCGCCCCGCTCGGTGGTGCGGCTGGGATGGAGGAACAAGTGGCTGGTCGTGAACAATTCCTCCAGCGCAGCCCCTGTGACAAACCCGGCGAAGTTGACCGCAGCGCCGAGGCCCAGTTCCGCGGCCAGCCGCCGCAAGCCCGGTTCCTCCGGGCCTTCTCCGGCGATGATCAGCCGCACGGGCACGCCAGCGTCCTTGATGAGCCGGGTGGCTTGGATCGTCACGTCCAGCCCCTTCTTGGGAATCAGGCGGCACACTTGCAGCAACCGCACCGGTTCACCGGTCTGCCAACGGGGGGCGGCAACCTCCGCAGGACTGGCAGGCACGGGCACGCCGGTGCGGTTAATCCGTATCCGGTCGGCCGGGCAGCCCTTGGCCAGCAGGCGTTCCCGAAGTGATTCACTTCGGCAAAGAAACAGTTCGGCGCGGGACCACAGGTCGGCGTAGTCAACGGCACTGTAGTCGTCCGACAAGTCAGCGCCGTGAAATGAAACGATGCGCCCACCGAGAAATCCCTCCAGAAACTGCGCGGCGCGCAGTGCCTCCGTGCCCAGATACACATGCGCCAGCGCGGCCCCCCTTTGCTTTGCCGCGTCCAGCATCTGGCGGGTTTCGGAGCGGCTCAATGGCACTGCCCGGCCGCGACCGCGGTGCCACAGACGGTTGAACGCGCGCCAGGGGCTTTTGCGTAGCACGATCAGCCGCTCGTAAGGGAAGCTCTCCGGATTGGCGCGGGTGCGGGTGACCACCCAGTTGTAGAAGGCCCGCACGCCGTTGACCTGCCGGAACACGTGCAACATTTCCCGGGGCAGAAACGTCGCGCAATAGGAGAGCAGCACCGGGCGACTGTCGGCCGGGGACATGGTCAGGCGGCGGGCGGCTTTTGCGACAGCAGGATCATGCGCTTCATCCGGCGGTGCAGCGGGGGATAACACAAGAGGGCGATCTTTTCGAACAGGCGCGGCAGTCCGCCCCCGAAATAGAGGTTTTCCCCGCCGCGCACCAGTTCGACCGTGAATCCGGCCGTGCGGAGCAAGCCCTCGAACTCGGCCACTCGATAGAAATGGTCGTCCACGGGCTGGAAGGCACTGCGTTTGCCGACGTAGCGGTCGAAGTGAAACCAATCCCGGTTGGGCAGGCTGACCAGCAACCGGCCGCCGGGCTTCAGCACCCGGAAAATCCCGTCCAGCGCCTTTTGCGGGGCGGGCAGGTGCTCCATGACCTCGGTGACGAACACCGCGTCAAAGACGGAGTCGGCAAAAGGCAGCGACTCGATGTCCGCCACCCGCACATCGGCTTCCGGCACCCGCTTGCTGGTGTTGTCCACCAGCACGGGCGAGAGGTCGCAGGCGCTTAACTTGAGCTTCAGTGGCAACTCTCGCAGGGTTTGGAGCAGCGTCCCCTGACCGCAACCCAAATCCGCCACGGCCATGCCGTCCTTGAGGTGCGGGCGCACCAGCGCCACGCAGCGGCGGTGAAACTTCTGGGGCATGAACTTCTCCGCCGGGATCTGGTCGTAGCCGCGCGCGATCTCGGCCTTGTCGGGCGTTGGTCCGGGAGGGTTCATCGCTGGGGAGCGGTGCCGATCACATTGATGCCGCCGCCATAGTTCGGGTTGGTTAGGCGCACGTCGGTGTAACCCTCCTCGGCGAACCAGCGTTTCACCTCGTCGTCGGTGTGGTAGGTGCGGTGGGGACAGCAATGCCAGTCAAAGGTGTCGGCCACGTTGCGGTCGAAGGACCGCCGGCGCGCGTGCGACACCACGAGGGCGACGCGGTTGGCCAGTTGCACCAACCACTTGAGCACCGGTGTCCGACGGCACAAGACCAGCGTCCAGCACAGGCCATACAGCAGCTTGTGCGGCAGCCGCGAGGTTACTCTCAACAGCGCGTTCATGCGCCGGTCCATCCCGGCACCGCGGGTCCGATAGACTTGCACGAACAGGCGGCCGCCGGGCTTGACCAGGCCCGCGAGCGAGGCAAAGGCGCGGCGGGTGTCGCCCGTGTGATGGATGACGCCGATGGACATGACGGAGTCGAAGCTCTGCGGTGGGAAGGGCGGCTCGAAAATGCTGCCGTTGCGGAACGTCGCACACGGGTCGCCGGCGCAAAGTTTTTTCGCCATCTCGATGCCCGCGTGCAGGTCAAAGCCCTGGACCTCCGCCGACCCCTTTTGCAAGGCGCACCAGCTCCAGCGGCCCATGCCGCAACCCGCGTCGAGCACCCGCTGGCCGGCGAAGAAGTCGTCCGGGATCATGAACGTGGCGAACTCATCCAGCACGTCGCGCGGCTGGCCGTAGAGTTTCTCCAGGTTGCCGTGGGTGGTCCACTCGTAGCCGAAAGCGCGGGCGGTGCCTTGCACATCGGGGCTGTTCGTGGTGGGAGAGTTCATCAGGACACGTTGTCAACTGCGGCAATTCTCGTGCGCCCAAGCGTTCAGCACCCACAAGCACCAGAGGCGTTGCGCATGGTTGCGCCGGCCGCACTGATGCTCATCTAGCAACACGGTTATGTGTGCGGGATTGATAAAGCTCCGCAGGGCCGGATGCAAGTCTTGCAGGTGCGCGCGAACCTGGTCGCGCGCCGCGCCCCGCCACCATTCTTCCAAGGGGACCGAAAAACCGCGTTTGGGCGCGGCCAGGAGCTGGGGCGGCAGCTCAGTCTCCACCAGTTCCCGCAGCAGTTTTTTGCCGCGCCGGGAGTCAACCTTCCAAGCGGACGGCAGGCGGGCGCACAGCTCGACGAGCTCATGGTCCAGCAGGGGGGAACGAACTTCCAATCCGTGCGCCATGCTGGCGATGTCCATCTTCACCAACAAGTCGTCGGCGAGGTAATGCTCATAATCCCAGCTGAGCATCCGGTCCACCGTACAACTCGAGCCTTCCCAAAAGGAGCCAAACCGACCGGTGAGGTCGGATCTGGCCACGGCTCGGAGACTCTGGGTGGTCAACGCTGCGAACTGGCTGCCCGTGAAGAACTCGCTGGTGAAGAGGCTTTCGGTGTCGGGCAGCAGCAAGCGGCGTAGATTCCGCGCGGGCTTCGTGCCCAGGATGCCTTCGCCCAGCAACGAACATTCGGCCCACCGTTGACGGAGGTGGACGGGCAGGAGGTTTGCCGCAGTCTGCTGCCACGGCGCGAGGCGGTATTTCCCGTAGCCGGCGAATGCCTCGTCGCCGCCGTCGCCATTGAGGGCCACCTTGACTCGGCCCCGCGTCAGCTCGCTGACAAGCAGCGATGGCAGGGCGGACTTGTCGGCGAACGGCTCGCCGTAGTGCCTGACCAGTTGCGGCGTCAGGTCCAGCAAGTCGGCCCGGCCGGGCAGCGCGCAATGCTCCACCCCGAAGTGGGCGGCGGACAGCCGGGCCAGTTCACTCTCGTCATAACGCTTCTCCTCAAAGCCGATGGTGAACGTCTTCACGCGTTGCCCCAGGCCGCGCACCAGCCGGGCCAGGACCGCGTTGGAGTCCAAACCGCCGCTCAACAGCAGGCCCACTGGCACATCGCTGCGCAGCCGGATCCGGATGCTCTCGTCCAGCTTGGCCCGCACCCGCTCCCGCGCCTCCTCGTATGCGCAGGCCAGCTTGTCCTGATGGCTGATCTGCCAATAGCGCTGGATCACGGTCTGGCCGTCCTGCCAGGTCAAGAAATGTCCCGGCGGCAGTTTGCGAATGCCTTGATAAATCGTCAGCGGCGCGGGGATGCAGCCAGCGGTCAGGTAGGCCGCCACGGCGGCAGCGTCAATTTCCCGCGAGACGCCGGCCAAGGCGGCGAGCGGAAAAATTTCCGAGCAAAAAAACAGCCCGTCGCCCGAGGGCGCGTAGTTCAGCGGCTTCTTGCCGAGCCGGTCACGCGCCAGCAGCAGCCGTTGCTGGCGGGCATCCCACAGGGCGAAGGCGAACATGCCCCGGAGCTTGCCCAGCATTTCCGGCCCGTGGTCCTCGTAGAGATGCACCAGCACTTCCGTGTCTCCCTGGGTGGACAACCGGTGGCCGCGTCGTTCGAGTTCCGCCCGCAGCTCGACGTAGTTGTAAATCTCCCCGTTGAAGACCACCTGGATGCTGCCGTCCTCGTTGGCCACGGGCTGCCGCCCGCCGCTGATGTCCACGATGCTCAGGCGGCGCATGGCCAGCCCCACGCCGGGCGCAACAAAGCTGCCCGCTTCATCCGGGCCGCGGTGGATGATGCCGGCGGAGAGGCCGGCCAGCGCTTCGGGAAGGCTGGCGGCCAGCTTCTGGCCGACGTATCCACAAATGCCACACACGGGATTGGGCGGCTAGCACACCTTCACCCCGATGCGGGCGGAGCTGTCGATTCGGTTCAGCAGGACGGACCCTTCAGCCCGCGCGCCGAAATACTCGTCCACCGCCTTCCGGCAGCCCTGCCAGTAACCGTAGTCATCAATGATGAGCACGCCGCCGCGCGACAACCGGGGGAACAAATGAACCAGCTCGTGCTTCGTGGACTCGTAAAAATCCGTGTCCAGCCGCAGCAGGGAGATCTGCTCCGGTATCTCCCCGGGAATGGTTTCCTCCACTTTCCCCTTCACGAATCGCAGCCGCTGTCTGGGATAGCGCGTGGATTCCACATTGGTTCGGACTTCGTCCAGCGATGACCGGCACCAATCCGAGCCCGTGCCGTGCGCGTCGCGCTTGGTGCGGAAGAGTTCGCGCGCCACCTCCCCTTTTCGGGTGACATCCTCCCCCACCGGGGCCGGCATCCCCTCGAAGGTGTCGAAGAGCCAGAGCGTGCGCTCCGTGGCGGCGGTCTGCAAGAGCGTATGGGCGACGGCCATCATGCTCCCTCCTTTCCACACCCCGCACTCGACGATGTCGCCCGGCACCCGCGCCCGGACGATATGCTGGACGGCCTGGATCAGCGCGCACAGCCGCTTCGGATTGGTCATGGTGAACCGCTTGACGCGCCCGATGATTTCCAGGTCGGCTGGATCCACGTCCGGCATGCGCTCGCGGTGGCGCTCGCGGGCGAGCCGGGATTTGAACCATGGGATCATGCGGAGCGAGTGCCGGCCGGGGGGGGGCGATGGAAGCACAACGTCACGTCCCGGCGCAGCAGATCCGCCTTGAACACGGTCAGTTGAAACGCCTCCCCCAAGGCGCGCTGTAGCGTCTTGCGCCACCATTCCGGGGATTTGATCAACAGGTGGGCGTTGGCTCCGTTTGCCAGATGCTTGCCGGCCGCGCGCGTGGAGACGACTAGGAACACATATTCGGCCGTCGAACCCTTGATGCGGTCGGCCAGCGTGCGGACTTCAGAAAGGGTCATGTGCTCCAGCACGTCGCTCGAAAACACGGTGTCGAACGGCTTTCCCCAGGGTGGCTCCGCGAACTCGTCCACGTAAGGATCGTGGGCGATGGTGCGTTCGGGGAACGCGCCCCGCAGCCCCCCCAGCGGACCGCAACCGTAGTCCAAAATGGTCCGCTGCTCCAGGGCTGGGACGGCCTCGCGAAACTCGGACAAACTGGAGCGCCAGGAGATGCCCCGGAACTTGCCATGCCGGTGCATTTCACGGTTCAACTCGGCCAGGTGTTCGCCGCCCCGCACACGGGTGAGGCACCGCAGCAGCCGCTGTTTTATTTTCAGTTGCATGAGTGTCGCGCTCGGTGGGGGGAGCGTAGCGGAGGCGGACGGAATGTCGAGCGGTTAGCGCGGCTCAGGAGGGGCGACCGCGTCCAGCACGCGCCGCAGTTGCACCTGCGCCTCCTGTAAGACCACCGGCCACGCGCGCCCGTGCTTGTGGATCAGCACCGTGCGGGGATTCCAGGCGATTGTCGCGCCGCGGAACGGCCACACCTGATACAGGTTGTCATTCAGCACCACCACCGAGGGCACCCCCAGCGCGCCCGCCAGATGCGCGATGGTGTTGCTCGTCGAAATCACGGCGTCCAGACTGGCCACTTGCGAGGCGAAGCGGTCCATGTCCCGCATCTGGTCCACGGACTCGTCCCGCAGCAGCCGGCCCGGCACCCACCGGCCCAACTTGTGCATGGCGCGCTCAATGTCGCCGTATTGGAGGGTCACAAACGTGCCGGGGGTGGCCTGAAGCAGCGGCGACCAATGGGAAAAACTCGGCGCGTCCTTCGCTCGATTGCTGCTGCCCCAGGACAGCCCAATGAACGGCCCCGTCCCTCGGCTTTCATAGCGGCGGCGCAATTCCTGCCGCACGAGGGGGTCGGCGCGCAGCGGCAGGAAGCTGGCGGCAATCGTGGCGGCGTCCGGGGCGAAAAACGCCAGCAGGTCGGTGTAGGTGGTGATGGCGTCTGCGGCGGCAAACAGGGCTGCGTGGTCATCTTCCACCGCCCGCAGCTCGACATCGGGAAACGTGCGCTGATACAACGGCACCAGCCGCCGCTCGGCCAGAGCCACGCACCGTTTTGCCCGGGCGGCCGCCGGGGCCAGCAGGCGCGCGTGTCGCAGCGGCAGGCCCACCGTGCGATATTTGTAGTCCACCACGAGCGTCCCGTCGAGCAGGGCCGAGCCGTCCCAGTCCTTCGCCACCGGACGGCTCAGTTGCCGGCTCGCCCGGAAGTAGCGCGCCTGTGGCCCGTAGGCTTCCAGCCGTTCAAGAGGACGGCTCATCAGGGAAAGGGTCTGCGCATCACCTCGCTGCAACGCCTCCTCGGCCACCGTGCAGGCATACTGCGTCGCGGCCGTCAGGTCGCCTCGCTCCGCCATTTCAAGCAGCACCCTGAAATGCCGCTCCAGCGCGGCCGTCGGGTAATGGGGCAGGCCCAGCATCTCCCGAAACACGCGGCGCGGACTGCGCACCCCGTCACGCAGCAAGTCCTTCAGAAAACGCCAGCACGAGCCGTGGTAGACATTGCTCATGAGGCAGCGAGCACGCCCGCACCAATCCTCCGGCCATGGAGGCGGGCGGGCAACCGGGCATTTGCGCTGGGGGAGATTCGCAGGATCCGCAAGTCTTCATGTCCAGCCGCCGCCACACTCTGAGTCATCAGGTGAACCGCAACACTTGTCACGGAGGGACTGTAGAATTGACGCCTTTCAGTTGGCAAGCTGCTTGAACGTCGGCCCGCCGGCTGCGAACTGGCGTCCCGGGTGCACCTGAAACTCCCGCCGTCGAGGTGTCACGCTGCGGGCGGGGGAGAATTGGTTGACCCGACGCGCGATCACCACATAATCAACCACATGAGCAACGCTGGCGCAGGCGTGCGCGGATCCGTTTGAATTATGGCCTTGATCCTCGAAGGTGGTGCCGTGTTCCTCCATATCCCCAAGACGGGTGGAACGTGGGTGACGGAGGTGCTGAAGGAATGCGGCCTGGTCAACGGCGGCCTCAGCCACATGCATGTGAACATGGAGCGGCTCATGGTGCCTTTCAAGACCCGTAACGGAAAGATGGTTGGCCCCCTCGGCCTCTGGCGCATCGCCCGCACCTTGAAGCCCAAGCCGTTCATCTTCTGCTTCGTGCGCCACCCGCTGAAGTGGTATGAGTCGTGGTTCAAATACATGAGCCAGCCTTCCCGCAACTGGTGTGCTTGGGGCGATGAGAAGGATCTCTTCCGCTGGCACCCCAACGCCGTGCTCAACGGGTGCGGCGCGCCGGAGTTCAACCAGTTCGTCCGCAACGTGGTGGCCAAGCGGCCCGGCTACGTGTCCGAACTGTATGCTTCCTACGCCCAGCCGCAGGTGGATTTCGTCGGCAAGCAGGAGAACCTGCGGGCCGACCTGGTGGCCGTGCTGAAGCGGCTGAACCTGAACTTTGACGAGGACTTCGTCATGAACCACCGGGAGGTCAATGCCAGCCCCGAGGTGAACCGTCCGGTGCAATGGGAGCCGGCGCTGCGGGAACGCGTGGTGTCCCTCGAACAAGTCGCGTTGCTGCCCTACGGCTATCCACCCGAAACTGCCGCCTGATCCGATGAGCCACCGCCCGTCGGCCATCAACCTTAAGCCAGAAATGTCCCCGGCGGAGCTGTCCGCCTTGGGGGAGTGGTTGCGGCAGGCGGAATTGCGGGGGCGGCATTTGGAAGTCGGCACCGCTGCCGGCGGCACGCTCTGCTTCATGCTGGAGTGCTACGCGCCCGATCGGCGTCCCTCGTTCGCCGTCGTGGACACGATGTCCTACTTCGCCAGCCAGCTCGACACCGTGAAAGAGAATCTCCGCGCTCACGGCTTGGCGCCGGAAAACGTGGACTTCCGCGTTGCCACCAGCCGCGAGGTCTTTGCCGCCGCCGAGGCTGCCGGCGAACGCTTTTCATTCATGTTGGTTGACGCTTCCCACAAGGCCCGTCACGTCATGGCCGACCTGCGGTGGCTGCGGCTGCTGGAGGTTGGCGGGCTCGCGTGCTTCCACGACTACGGGACGGCGTTCAAGGGCGTGACCTGGCCGCTGGACCGTGTGCTACGGAATTATCCGCAATTCACCCGCTTTGGGCAGGCCGGCAGCCTGCTCGCCGTCCGGCGCGAGCGCGAAAGCGACCGGCGGGAAGTCACTGCGTGGGATCGGCTGTTGGCGCTGGCGTGGTCGCCTTACCTGCAATGGGAACGCAGCTTGCGCAAGCGCCTCGATTCCCGACCAAAAGGTCGCTGATCTACGTGCGCTGTAGGTCAGGCGGCCGTCGGTCGATCCCACTGCTCGATGCGCGTGAGCTTGAGCTTGCTGCCGGTGACGCTCCGGACGATGGCGCCCGCGAGGCCCGACCGTTTCTCCGTGACCTCGAAGACGTAAGCTTTGCCCGGCCACTTGGCGGCGACCCGCTCGACGCGCTTCCGCCACCACTCCGGCGGCTCGATCGTCACATGGGCGTTCCAACCGTTGGGCAGAATCTTTTTCGCCGGGTAGGAGGCGATGTTCATGTAGAGAAACCGCCGGGCAAAGCCGAAGCATTCCGCCAAGACCCAGTCAATGTCCTCCTCCGGGATGTGCTCCAGCACGTCGGTGGACACCACGCCGTCGAACTGGCCTTCGGGCCGCGTGGCGTGCTCAGGGACGCCGGGATCGTAGAGGCGGATCTCCCGCACGCCCCAGTATTCGCGCACGCTGGGGATGACCGTGCCGTCTGGGAGCTTGAGGTCGCGCTCGCCGTAGAGCAGGCCCTTGCCCGCGCCATAATCAAGGACGCTCGCGGCGTCGGTGTGCCGGGCGAGCTGGCGCACGACGGCTAAATGGTCGCGCAGGCTGCCACCGGCGAAGACCTGCGCGCCGCTCGCGCCGCTCGCAATGCCCTGCTGGTGCACCTGTCGGTAAAGCTCGCCCAGCAGCTTGTAACGAGGGCTGGGATTTTCGCGGGTGTATTCGCTCATGGCTCGCGGGACGGGCGGCAACCTGGCTAAACGGGTGGCCAGACTGATTGCACCGCCGGGCGCGACCCTAGTGACCGCCGCCGCCCCACACAACCGCGAATTCCGGGCCGCGTGGGCTTCCCGGTTGCATTGCCTTTCTTCCGCCGCATGATACGCACCATGCAAGTCTTCGTGAATGCGGTTACCGCCGAGTTGGAGCGGCCTCGCGCGCTGCTCAAACAAGTGGTGGACCATCTCGCGTCCCACTAATCCGTGAGCCGCGACTAGTTGGGCGCGTTGGAAGACTACGAGATCGACCTGCTGTTTTCGTCGCTGAGCCGAGTGTGGAGAGCACTATCGCGATTCTTCGTGGACTGAAGGAGCGCTATGAAGTGCACCACGGCGTGCGTATCTTAGACACTGCGCTCGTGGCGGCCGCCACCTTGAGCCATCGCTACATCGCGGACCGGTTCCTGCCGGACAAGGCGGTGGACCTTGTGGACGAATCAGCGTCGCGGCTGAAGATGGAGTTGGACTCGAAGCCCACGGACATTGACAAGCTGGACC
>Ga0194128_10005011_pt1 | contig 18944 bp, 9 predicted proteins | sample TA2KigCa65mmetaG_FD_148650 | JGI IMG/M metagenome (GOLD analysis project Ga0194128, IMG submission 148650) | Freshwater microbial communities from Lake Tanganyika, Tanzania - TA2015037 Kigoma Deep Cast 65m | ecosystem: Environmental > Aquatic > Freshwater > Lake | place: Tanzania: Lake... | reverse complement strand
CAATTTACGAGAATAGGAACCGTCTACAGCGAATTCATTGGGATTGAACGTCCCCAAAGAAGCGCCATTGATGTCCGTGAAATTGATATCCCCCAAAGAAAAGTACCGCATTGAAACACCGACTGCTTGCAAATTATCAAGGCGGAAATAGCCACTGACATAAGCCAAAGAAACATCAGGGACGAGATTGCGTAACCATGGAGTATAATTCATGGCGATTCCGCTATTATTTTCGACAAAACTGAGCTTGGCCGCATTCCAAAACATCGAATTTGCGTCGGGACTAATGGCGACCCCCACATCCCCCATAGCCCCAGAACGCGCATCCGGCGAAATCATCAAAAATGGAACTGCCGTGGTGATGGTATTCAAGTTACCACCTCCCAATGGACCTGGGGTAGTTGTTTGTCCATTTGCGCCCCACGCGCTTGATAGAATCAAACCAATAAAAGTTGCTGACTTGAAAGCAAGAATTCTGAATTTGGGACGCAATATCATAGAATCGAAAAATTGGAAAAATTGGGATAAACAAAGGTTATTAACGAAAATCTAATAAATAATTATTCCCTAACAAGAAAAAATAAAAATATACACCGGTTGTGAGTTTTTCAAAGATAGTGCATGGGACAAATCATCGGGTTAACCACATTCGGGTTTGGGCAGACGCCCTTTGGCCTTCGCATTCGACCTCGATATAAACCAAATAAAGACCATTGGTCAAGGTGGAGGCCCAATCCTGGGTTGTTTCAGGTTCAAGTTGGAAATAATTCCCTTGGGAAAGACCCGATTGCTCCAAGCTCCGAACAACCCTGCCTTGCAGGTCGATTAGGTTCAGGCTAATTCGCATGGTTGATCCCGGTCGGTTGTGATTGAATTCCAGAAGAGGATACGTGCCAGCTCCAACCGGGTTGGGATAAACGGAGAAAGTTTGAATTTGAAACAAATTATCCGGCACCACCTGGAATCGAAGTTGCCCTACGGAAGAATTATTGCAAACATCCCAAGCCTTCAACTCCAAGGTATAGGAGCCCGGACTAAGTTGACCCAAAGGGTAACGAATTCGACCGCTGCGGTACTGATCTAGATCAGAAATAAAATAAGCATTCAAGGTCTGCGCTCCTGCCCTATCACCATTACGCACGAGTTGCATTTCCCTACCAATTCCAGAGGCACTTGAATTGATACCATCTTCATCGTACAATGTAACCCACAAAACATTATCCGATCCCGCTATTCCATCACTACGAAACAAGGAATCATTGAGCGACATCACGATGCGAGGACCCGCAGGATTGCAAACTGCATTGGTAGAACTACCCCCCACAACAACCATCCGAGTATCACCGGCTGCATCCTCACCATCAATCCCAACCCAAGCGGTATCCAATGAATTACGAACCGCATAAACATTAATTCTGCCATTCCCAAACACATAATTTATATCCTTAGGAACTCTGAATTGAGATTGCCATTGTCCGGCCTCAATAGTTACTTTACCTTTAAATATCAGATTGTTATATTCACTATACTGATACAGATAGGAGTCCGGATCATTGACCTTGGTGCGAAGGGAGGAAGCTTTGTCCATCACATTCAAATCCAAAAATCCATTGAAAGAACTGTCTAGCATACCAGCAGCATTGAGAACCTTTCCCTTTAATTCAATCAGTCCAAGAGCCTTCAAGGTATCACTCACCGAATCAATGGCGACAATTTGATGAGGAAAGGCCAATCGAAGTGCAGGATCTCCCAGCAAGGCAAAATTCCGCGTATTAATCACCCCCAATTCAGGGTTAGCCGCTTCTTTGTACAAATCGCCCAAACGCAAATGCTTACCTTGTTCCTTACGGAAAAGTTGATCCCTGAACAGACGGGAGGAGATACTTAGATTGAAGTTAGTGAACGTTACACGCGATGTCGTTAGCAAGGCAATAGCGCCGCCGGTTGGGTTCAATAAGGCGCGCTCCCCTGCACTCAAGATGGCCGGATTATCGAAACGAGCAAATTCACAGGTAGCGGTCACCATCAAGGGGTACCGACCCGGGTGATTCCAACCCTCGATTTCCGGAATGGTCATGATTCGCTCTTCAGCAAGGCCATTCACACCCCCATGTCCCATATAGGCCATCACCAGGCAGCCATCCTGCATAGCCCGATTAATTCGATCATTAACAGCCGGGTACCGAGCACCACCGGGTCTGCTTTCTTGCTCGTAGGCATCTAGAAAAATCTTCCGCACCAAGCCCATCGGGTACTGCGTCTCGGCGTGCCGAACGAGTTCTGCGCAGTCATTAAGATGAATATTGTAATCCTGATCATCGGCAACAAAAACAAATTCATTTCGCCAAGGCCCTCTGTTAGAGGGGTCAAGATAATCTTGGATCTTACGAACCATGGCCGTGGCCTGCGCTGCATCCCGCACCGGGATACGACCTATTCCCAAATCCATACGGTCCCCTCCCCCATCCCCGAAAGCTCCTTCGGTTGAATCCATCAAACCATAAAAAGCGTCTGAACAATAAGAGCTGAGCGGATCCCTTGAATTGTAGCTTTGGAAAGTTGGAACATGATTCAAATTACCAGGAATAATATTAAATGCATCGTAGGAGGTAGATCCAAGTAACAAAACATATTTCAGAGAAGGTCCCGTGGAACTTTGGGGTGTTTTTCGATGATATAACATTCTCAAATAATCTCTGATAGCCACAATATCCCGCCGACCCGAAGAAAATTCTCTATACAGATCATCGGGGTGTACAATGTTGATTTTCAAGCCATCATATTGATGGTGAATGGCGGCAATTTGCGTCGCTTGTGGACGAAAAGCCTTCGGCGTCACAATAACCATATCAACTGAAGAATCCCCCATCAAATTCTGGTTAGGAACCTGATTTAACGAAGATGGAGGGCCAAAAGCATTACCTTTAATTAAACATAAATGCCGCAACATATCCCCTGGTATCAAAATCTGTTGAAAATCTACCCCACCCACCTGAATAGTTTCAATCGGATAGGCAGTGACCGTCGACGGGGTGGTAACATCCCATACTTGAAGGGGCTGAGCGGTATAAGAAGACCAACGATATTGTGTTGGTTGATGACCCAAGGTGGAGGCATTGTAGAAGACCTGAGAAGCCGGCCAAACCTCCGGTTGTATGCGAGGTCTTCCCTGAACCAAGATGCGATCCAACCATGCCTGCGCCAACGTGTTCTGCCGGCTGAATACCAAGTTTATGTTCAACTGCGGTGAACCTGGATCCATGAACCAAATTTCCTCCTTCAAATTGAAAAAGGGATCCAGATAATAGGTCCCCACCACAGGCGCCACCAAAGTGCGGGGATCCTGGCCATTTACCCTTAGGGTCACAGGAGATGGGGCGCCTTGGCTTCGGACGGCCATTCGGACGGCCACCCTGCAACTGTCTCCTACCGAATAGGAAGGCAGCTCCAAAGCAAAATTGCGGTTTGGCGCGATATCGAAAGGCTCACCCAACCATTCCCTGCCGCTTTTGATCAGATTATTCAACTCTTTCTCGTAAGAAAGCAAACAATCACCCCGGTCCGTGACCGCCCAGGGTCCAGGTCCTGGGGTAGGGCCTCCGGTTTGAACCGTGTCAATCCGAAGCACCGACGCCCCAAAAGGCGGGTTCGCATCCTCCCAATCCGGATTCATAAACGCATAGGTCACTTGCTCGTATGGGTTAGGAGACTTGGTCAACCCCCCCTCTCCAATGGGCTGCTGCAGGCTTTCTGAACCCGGGATATAAACCAAGAAGAACTCATTGGCTTCAAATATTCCGTCTTGGTCCCCATGAAATTGAATGGGGTACTGCACTAGACCCATAGGACGCTCTGCCCAGTTTGCCTCCGGCAGCGGACCTCTTCCTCCTCCAAAAACCACCAAGCGACCCGTGTGCACTCGTCCGGGATTAAGCCCCATGCTTTGAAACCATTGAGGAGTTATTTTGTAAATGCCCTCCCCAGCAAACTGCATTTGAAACCAATCTCCGGACTTCAATGGATTGGCTTTAAGTTCAATACTACCGATAGAAAGCAAGAAGGCCAAGACCCATCGCATCATCGCATGGTTAATTTTCATCACAAAATTGGTCGAACAAGGACGGGTAATTGGTCAAACAAGGATGGGTATAGTCCATAAATAGCCATAAAGTCCATAAATAGCCATAAAGTCCATAAACAGCCATGATAGGGGACAAAATAAATGATTTAAAGGCAAGCTTGAAAATGAGAATGTAAGTTTGTGAAACTGAGTTGCTCTGGACTATGTCATTAATCGGACTTCAAAATCTATTTATAAACGCCTAATTTGATATTTTTCTTTCAGGTTCTTTCAGGTTTCGTCAAAAAACTTTGGATTTGACTGCTTTTGGTGTGAAATTTACGCTCCGACTATTCTATGAAAATGATTTTCGAAGTCCAACTTAGCATCTTGAGATCCCGCTTTTCTAAAGTATTTGCCCTTTTATTGCTTATTTTAAATGCTATTCAATGGTCATCGACTCCACTCAATGCCCAAGATGTTGTCTTTTCTCAATTTTATGCGAATCCGCTTTATTTGAACCCTGCCATGGCCGGCAATGCCTCGGATCCAAGGCTAACTTTTAATTTTCGAAATCAATGGCCGGCCCTTAACGCTTCTTTCGTCACCTACAGCGCCGGTTTTGACCAGCATTTTGACGCCCTGAGCGGGGGGGTTGGTCTGCATATCCTTACCGATCAAATTGGCTCTGAGGCGTTCCGTCATACGCAAGTTGCCCTGCAGTATGCCTACAATTTGAACATCAACCGGAATTTGGCGCTTCGAGCTGGATTTCAATATGCCTACGCCAACCGATCGTTGAATTTTAATAAACTCACCTTTCCCGAGCAGATCGACCGGGTTGCAGGCATAGGAGGTAGGCCTATCGGCTCCGATATCCCATTTGGGACAAAGACAGCCATTATTCATGACTTCTCGGCAGGACTCATACTCTTTTCAGAGAAGTTTTATTTCGGGGCCGCAGCACATCATCTCACTGAGCCTAGTCAAGCCTTCTATTTGGATGCAAATGCTCCATGGCCTATGCGTATTTCGATCCATACTGGAGCCAATATTCCCCTAAGCCAAGCCTATTCCAACGCTGAACCACTTACCCTATCGCCCAATGTGATCTACATTCAACAAGGCGCCTCCAGTCAGATCAATGTCGGAACCTATTTGAGCAAAGGCGCCCTTTCTGCAGGCTTATGGTACCGTATCAATGATGCAGTCATTGCAACAGCCGGGTTCCAACGCGGACAAATGCGCTTAGGGTACGGATACGACATCACCACTTCCAAACTAAACGATGCAAAACCAGGAGGCTCGCATGAAGTTTCCCTTAGTTTCATTTTTGAAAAGTTTGAGCCCATTGAAAAGAGGCGTTATTCCAAAGTAAATTGTCCTAAATTTTAAACTCGTCACGAAATAATTATGCTTTCAACACTAAGAATTAAAAAGGCCATAACCTCCAAAAAATTATCTGCCTTTAACCGGGAAACGAGCTTCGGCCTCCTAGCCCTGATTCTGGTCCTATCCGGTTGCGGCAATGGCAACCGCTCCACTACCACCACTTGGTTTTACGGGAATCCCAAAGGATTAACCTTCAAAAGCATTGATCACAATGGGACACCCCCTCCCGGCATGGTATTTGTTCCCGGTGGTTCCTTTGTAATGGGGGCCACCCAGGAGTCCGTTGCCCTTGATCCGGATAATGTTCCCAAATATGCTTCCGTCTCATCCTTCTATATGGATGAAATCGAAGTACCCAATGTCAGCTACTGTGAATATCTCAACTGGATGGCCAAAGTTTTTGCCCAAGCAAACCCAGCAACCTACCGAAGCGCTTTACCCGATACCACGGTTTGGAGAAACGGTCTTTCTTTCAACGAACCCCATGTGAATGATTATTTGCGTCACCCTGCATTCAAATATTATCCTGTGGTCGGTGTAAGTTGGGTTCAAGCAAACCAATACTGCGAGTGGAGAACTGACCGTGTCAACGAACAAAGACTTATTGATGCAGGCTACATCAAATACTCCGCTCAATCTGGGGAGCAACACTTCACCACCAAGGGATATTTGGCAGGCTTTTATCGCCCCGAACTAACCAAAGCCAAATCCAAAACCAGCATCAACGGGGATTTGGTTTATCCTGTCATAGAAGATGGATTTTTTACGGCAAGCTACCGCTTGCCCTCTGAGGCCGAATGGGAATATGCCGCCCAAGGACTTATAGGTAGAACAGAGAGCGGACTGATTGCGGAAAGACGCATTTACCCCTGGAATGAAAGAGGCATACGATCAGGCCCAGGACGTAGGCAGGGTAACTATTATGGAAACTTCAAACACAATGTCTCTTCACCCTCTGAAGTAGGCTCCTATGACATCACTCGTGGTGGACCAACCGCCCCAGGCAAGTATTACCACGCCAATGATTTTGGGCTCTATAACATGGCAGGAAATGTCAACGAATGGGTTGCAGACCTCTATCGGCCCTTTTCAAATATTGAATCCGATGCCGTTTCCCCATTCTTGGGCGGAGGTTACACCCGCCCTCAATACGATGAAGAAGGTAACCTTGCCAAGGATAACGCGGGTAGGGTGATTATGGTTGCCGATGAGCGGAGATACAGCGATGATTTGTTGGCCTCCTACCTTGATAGCGTCACCATCTCTTCAAATCCCAATGGTCAAGTTAACAACCGTAACCGTGTTTACAAAGGTGGTAGCTACCGCGATTTACCTTATTGGGTTACACCAGGCGCACGCCGTTTCTTCAATGAATCCAAAGGGAAAGACGATTTAGGATTCCGTTGTGCCATGATTGGTCTCGGCAGACCCCGAGGTCAGCGTTAGTTGAATTGCGAGAGATCGCCGATGATTAACGAATAATCCAAACCCTGGCCGATCCACCCGATCCATCGGAATTCCGGCAAACCAATTGATAGATTCCCGAGGTTATCCCCTCGGGAATTTTTATTTCATACCCCTGAGAAGCATGCTGGGAAAGTTGTTCTACTCTCCAATTCCAGGTTGCGACTACTTTTCCCTCTTCATTGTAACAAGCCCATTCTATGCTGTTCTGGGGATCCCCTCCCGTGACATACACATTTAAAGTTGATCCTGCTTGGACGGGATTCGGAAATATAAACATTCTGCGATTGGTGAAATGCGGCTTAGGGAGTTCAGCGACGGAGACCAAGGAGGAGGTATTGCGCCAATGGGTGAGACCGCCTTTGAAAAAGCCAAGTAGTAGGTCTGGGAAGGAATCCCCGTTGAGGTCAGTGAGGGCAGGGCTGACCCAATTCCCATGCGGAATGGAATCAGCAGATCCCCCGGCATAATTGTAAACAAAAAGATCATTGCGAGACTGCGGCATCGGAAGCCCAGACCAGATTGAAGGATAGCAAAAAACCTTACCCGACTCAGAACCGATAATTAAATCAGCCTGACCGTCGCGGTTCAAGTCCCCTACACGAGGTGCGGCCCATCCGGAAATCGATTCTGCAACATTGATTCTTCCGAGGCTATCAGTGAGTTTAACCCACGCTGGATTCGTCAAGGTGCCTTGGTTTTGGAAGCTGGCAATCTGTCCATTGCGCATCCCAACCAGAAGCTCCGGCTTACCGTCACCGTCCAGGTCCCCAAGTTCAGGGGCGAGTTCGATGCCGCATCGCAATCCTTGATAATCGTAGCTAATGCGTTGAAATTGAATGGGTCCTGAAGAAGTTGTGGTAATGTTCCGATAATGCATCATGGTGGAGTCGCTGTGCCCAATCAACAAATCCATACGCCCATCCCCATCAAGGTCACCCGCAGCTAATCGCGGATTTCGAATCGGTACCGTATCCAAGCGCAAGAATAAAGAATCAACCAACTCGAAGATGGGCGCTGCAGGGGTTCCTTTGTTACGGTACAGGGCAAGACAGGGTTTGAGCGCAGAGTTTTCGTAAGCCACCAAGAGATCGGGCAAGCTATCTCCATTCCAATCCGCGACTACGGGCGATGCTTTGAGATAATGATGCACCATGTCCTCCAGCACAAAGGACTTGGTGGTTAGGGCAAAGGAGTCTCGCAAGACCCCAGGGGATCCACGCAGATTCCGGTAATGCCATACGTGGCGATTCAAATTAGATCCGTAAAACTCGTTGGGACAGATCACCAAATCCTGCACCGTGGGAGACCCCCATCCTACCGTTCCCGTTCCGTTGGAGGGGATTGAATAAGCGGCAGGGAATTTGGTTATGGCCAAGGGGCTGTCCAAGAACGACGGGGCCGACGTCTGCCAAGTCATGCGGGCGAGAGAACGGCTCCCCCCGTTATGGAGATAGGTTAGAAAATGCCCCTCCACATCCCCAAGCAAAAGATCAGGAAGGCTGTCGCGGTTGAGGTTGATCAAATTAATGGTGGAGCCGGCATGAGAAGGCCTAAGCACCGACGGCAACGGCAAAGGGGTCTGGCAATTGGTGTCTAGGCCGAGGATTACCTGGGAATTTAGCTGATTCTCGACGAGACGTCCCCAACAACGGGAAACTTGGACGTAATCCAAAGAATCGGAATGCCCGTAACGCTCCCTGGAGAAGTTCCGGAAATAATTAATTTTCCCAATTTCAAAATTGTCGAAACTGAGAATATCCAAATCCCCGTCCCCGTCCAGATCAGCAATACCCGGCCTATCAATACTCAGCACATAGATAGCTGTTCGAAATCCAAAATCCCAAAGGGCTGTTATGGAAGATGATCGAAGCTCAAAACGCGGTATTGGGGGAGGAGGGTTTACCCCATTATTTCGGTACAGAGCGATTCCCCCGTTGGTGGAACAAAAGATGTCCTCATTTCCATCCCCGTCAAAGTCAGCGAATTCCACCCACGAATGGAAGCGAGGGAAAAGTGGAATATACCGCGGGGCCGGTACCCAAGCCCATGGAGGTATTCCTACACGTTCATAAACCATTAAGCTCTGGTCAACTCGGTCGAATACGATTCGCTCTTGAACACCGTCCCCGTCCAAATCCATGGAATGCCATTGAGGGCAAGCCATTCCCCCTGCCCAAGAATGGGCTAGCGTTCGCCCTCCAACCTCCACAGTTGGTAAAATGGAAACCGGACGGAACTGTATCGGAGCAATTTGACCTGCTACCCAACCCGGGTGCAGGACAAAGCCATAAAAAACCATGACAAGGGGCCTGAACCACCTGTCGAGGGGCATCTTTGGCCAAGAAGGCAAGGCAAAAAGGAAGGAATTCAAAGGCTTCGTCATAGGGTCTTGTCAAAAAATGATTGAACCTCCTCAGAACCGGAGATTTGTAGCGAAATTCGGGCAACACGTTCTGACATCACACCAACAATGGTGACAGGTAAGGCGTTGATTTTGTAAAATTAAGGACTGCTTTAGAGGATGAACCAATTACCTACTCTTGAAGAAGCCGGTTTGGAGAACGGGCGTTTGGAGCAATTGCACGAAGCCTTTATGGCAGCAGGTGGAAAGTTGTGTACGGATAGCCGACAGTTGAAGGCAGGGGATTGTTACGTGGCCCTGAAGGGGGATCGTTTTGATGGACATGATTTTGTGGAACAAGCCTTGGCCGCAGGAGCCGTGATGGTCATCACCGAGCGTGCTCATGAAATAAAAGATGGCCAGGATAGGGTCTTTGGGGTGCACAACAGCCTTGCTGCCCTTCAAAGGTTGGCCCAGTACCATCGCCGTCATATGAACGGCCTAAAGATCATCGCCGTGGCTGGATCGAACGGAAAAACCACCTGCAAAGAATTAATCTATGCAGTGTTATCTAAACATTATTCATGCCACTTGACCCCGGGTAATTTCAACAACCATTTGGGGGTAGCGATAAGCCTGCTCGGTGCCCCATCCGGCACCGAATGGGCCATCCTGGAAATCGGATCCAACCATCCCGGTGAAATAGATATGTTATGCGAAATGGTCGAGCCGAATATGGGCGTGGTCACCAGCATTGGCAAAGAGCACCTAGAAGGCTTCGGCACTATGGAGAATATCATTCGTGAAGAAACCGCTTTGTACCGTTACCTGCTCCAAAACGATGGTACCGCCGTAGCCCACAAAGACTCGGCTGTTATCATGCAAACCTTTGATGGATTGAATGTTCCACTCACCTATGGTATCTGTACAGAAGCCGACTGCATCGGAAAATTAACAGGTACATTCCCATACCTCTCTCTTCAATGGGAGTTTAGCGCCAAGGCTTTGATGAATGCACCCGTCTTGCCTACCAAAATTTACGGAGACTACAATCTTCCGCATATCCTAGCAGCGGCGGCCATCGGTCGTTATTTGTCGGTTCCCTACGAGCGAATCTCTGAAGCCATCACCACTTGGCAGCCCCTTAACAATCGTTCCGAGATTCGGGAATTCCGCGGGCATTGGCTGATTTTGGACGCCTACAATGCGAATCCTGACAGCATGCGGGCAGCCCTTAGCCATTTTCATCGTATGGAGCATCCCCACAAAATCATTCTCCTCGGCGAAATGCTCGAGATGGGAGAGCATTCGGAATACGAGCATCGATTTCTCCTGGAGACCACTTTGCATTTTGATTTCCAGGAGGTTTGTCTGGTGGGGCAAGCCTTTTGGCAACTTCGTGCTGAATTTCCGCAGTATCGCTTCTTTGAAAAATCGGCCAAGCTCCACCAATTTCTTCGGTCCGCCCATTGGCCGGCCTCGGCCATCCTATTCAAAGGCTCCCGAGGCAATGCCATGGAACAATATGCAGATAGCCTCTCCGAGGCACGCTGACCTTTTCAAGGTACATTGACCTTCCGGAAGTACGCTGGTCTTTCCGCAGGGTTAATCCAGGCCTGAGCGTCATCCCTTTTTGCCCAACCTACGGGCAAGCACCATCACCGATAATTCTGCTCCCCGTTGGACAAGCAGCTTACCACATTGTTCCAAAGTTGCCCCGGTGGTCATGACATCGTCCACCAACAAGCAATGCAACCCTCTAAGATCTTGCACATCGTCATGCGACAAGACCTTCGAAGTATCCAGCATGGGTGATCCCCGAACAGGGGAACTCAGCCGTTGACCTTGCTCAAAATCCGTAGCAGCTTGGGCAAATCGCTCAGTTCGTCCAAGCTTGGCAAGATTAAGGCCTCCATCCTGGCGTCTCAACCCATGCGTAAGGCTAGGAATGCCCCAACGGTTGGCCATGCCATGGGCCAAAAGGGCGGCTTGGTTGTAGCCTCTGCTCCACATGCGCTTGGGCGTCAGGGGGACCGGAACGACCAAATCAGGGGGTGGATGCCAACGGTCCCGTTGGTAAGCCATCATGACCCCCATCGGCATGCCAAGATGAGGTTTGCCCCCAAATTTGAGGGCTTTATACAAGGACTCCGCAACTGAACCTGGTGGAGCCATCCAAAGCGTGTTCGCATCCCTCAGGGGCAATCGCCATACCAAGTCCTCCAACAAACACCTTCCATCGTATTTAGAAGCACGACGCAGATCCAATGCGCAGTCCAAACAGGTCAGCGCAGGCGTATTCCCCATTCCTTGGCCACAAGCGGGACAAATGCCGCCCCAGAGCAGCGCTTTCAACCTAGACCGATTGACTCTGAGAGGGGTTGGGACATTGTTGAGCCCCATAAAAGGATTCAGCCAGCTCATTTCACCGCAAAACTGCCGTTCAAAGAAGGCTTTGAGTTATTTTTGCCCTCCCTTTAGAAACAAACCTATCAAAAGCAACAATCCATGAAAATCCATGCATTCAAGCCCTTCACGGTATTCGGAATCACTCTTGGGACTATTCTGTTTGTCAATGGCCTGAAAGCCTTCGCTCAAGGCAACGGCTCTACCCCTGCCCCAATCCTTTTCGAAGTGAGCGGCGGCGATATGCCCGCTGAACAAATCCGCACCGACGAATTCAGCACCCTTTTCAACAAGAATAATTTCAAAAAAACAGCACCAACCCGCGCTGAATGGGAGGAATACCTTGATCTCTACGTCAAGTTCAAGCTCAAAGTCCGCGAAGCCGTTCGTTTGGGCATGGATACGACCACACGTTTCAAAGAAGAATTGCAAGGGTATCGCAATCAATTGGCCCAACCCTATTTGCGCGACAAGGAAACCGGGAAATTTCTCTTAGACCAGGCCTTTGAGCGTTCGCAGTTGGAAGTCCGGGCCGCCCATATTATGGTGCGGGTGGACGAAAATGCATCCCCATCAGACAGCCTCACGGCCTATCAAAAAGCATTGGCTTTGCGCCAAGATATTGTGGACGGCAAGGATTTCAATGAATGGGCCATGGCCAAATCGGAAGATCCTTCCGCGACTGAAAATGGCGGAGACCTTGGGTATTTCTCGGTGTTTCGCATGATTTACCCTTTCGAAGAAATGGCCTTCAATACCCCTATGGGCTCTCTTTCTCCGGTGTTCAGAACACAATACGGATATCATTTTCTCAAGGTAATTGACCGCCGGAAAGCTAGAGGCGAAATTCGGGTGGCTCATCTCCTAATCAAAAGCCCTGCCACCGACAACGACACCCTCAAGGCCCAGGCCAAAGCCAAATTAGACACCTTAATGGCTAATATCAAAGCGGGGGAATCCTTTGAGTCACTCGTCAAACAGCACAGCGAAGACCCCAGTACTTCCGATAAAGGAGGTGTGTTACCGTTCTTCGGAACGGGGAGAATGATCCCAGATTTTGAGGAAGCCGCTTTTGGACTCGCCAAAGACGGAGACCTTTCTGCCCCGGTTCAAACGCCCTATGGATGGCATATTCTCAAGCGCATTGAACACCGCCCAGTACCTGGATTTGAACAAGCCAAAGGTGATTTGGAACTCAAAATTGCCCGTGACACCCGTGCTAACCAAAACACCGAGAACCTGATTGTCAAACTCAAAGCTGAATACCAATTCACCGAAAACAAAGAGGCTCTTGAGGCCGTATTCAACTCCGTCGTGGACAGTTTGTACCGCAAACTTGAATGGAAAGCCCCAACCGCATGGGCGATGAAAGTCTCTCAAGGAAATTGGGATGCCCAACGCATCTCCAAAGAAAAAGACAGCTCCAAAAGTCCAAAAAGCAAAGGGACTTTTGACAAAACCCCAACCCCTGCTGCCCCGACCACCATTATGGGCGATACCGTGGTGCATCGCTACGGCGATGTCGTCCTCAAGCAATCCGAGCTGGCCATGTGGCTAGAAGAAGAGCAGAAGAATGCCGCAGGAATAGATCCTGCTATCCACCTGCGCAATGTGTACAAAGCCCGCACCAACAAAGCCATTATCGCTTACGAAGACAGCCGATTGGAAAGCAAATACCCTGCCTTTGCGGCTTTGATGAAAGAGTACCGCGAAGGAATTTTACTCTTTGATTTGATGGACCAAAAGGTATGGTCCATGGCCATGAGCGATACCGACGGCCTTGCGAAATTCTTTGAAGGACGAGCCACAATGTACCAATGGAAGGAACGTACCGACGCAGAAATCTATACCTGCCTCAACGAAGAGGTGGCCAAAGAAATCCGCAAGGCGGTGAAGAAAGGCAAGATGACCCCTGAAGAAATTTCCAAAACCTGGAACGCCAAAAATCCTCTGCATGTCAAGGCCATCAGCGGCAAATACGAAATCGGCAGTCAGGCCGTTTTAGATTCACTACCCCGCAAAAAAGCCCTGGTGGGACCCTTTGAACGCAACAAACAATGGGTGGTGGTACACATCAAAGAACTTATTCCTGCTGGACCCAAAAAGATGAACGAGGCCCGTGGGCAACTTACCTCCGATTACCAAACCGAATTGGAAACCCGCTGGATTGCCGAACTCAAGCAATCCTACCCGGTTCAAATCAACCACGACGTTTTCAAGAGTCTGCTGCCGACAGAATAAGGCAAAAGCTATCCCAACCATCCGTTTTCTTGAATAGGCTCATCACAGACCCCCCTTCGCCGAATTCCGTTCACCTGCGATGAACCGATTTCTACACACAGTTTGGCTCGTCCTTGGAATTTGGCTCGTCCTTGATGCTTCATTTATTTTTGGTCAAGCGCTGGCGTCTCAGGTTCCCTTTACACAGGAAACTGTTGTATGGCAGGAAGTTCCCAATACCAAGGATAGCCTTTCGTCAAGAGATAGCCATACCCCATCCAATCCCAACAAGAGTCGGATTTCGGAGGGAATTTTAGCGCAGATTGGTGATAAAATCATCCTGCAATCCGAGTTAGAAACCGAATACCGAAACTCCACGGATCAGGAGCGGCAAGAGGGTCGCTACAATCCGGATTCTGGCGAAGCCATGCGATGCATGTTGTTTGAACAAATGATTTTAGGCAAAATGCTGCAACGGCAAGCCGAGCTCGATTCTTTGATTATTTCCCCTGAAGAGGTAGACAACCAATTGGACCGACGCATACGCCATTTCGCCGGGATGATGGGAGGCCAGGAACGGCTCGAAGAATTCTATGGCAAAACCATGCCCGAAATCCGCGAAGAATTCCGACCTCAGATCAAAGACATGTTGCTGTCCCAGAAAATGCGGGACAAAATCACCTCTGATGTTCAAATTTCCCCTGCCGAAGTGAAGGCCTACTTTGCCAAAATACCCTTGGACAGTCTGCCTTTGGTTCCCGCCGAAGTCGAGATTGGGCAATTGGTGGTCAAGCCCAAGGCAGGGCTCGAAAACCGAACCCTCGCCATAGACAAAATCCAAGGCCTGCGGGAACGCATTCTTAAAGGTGAATCCTTCGCGACCCTGGCCATCCTGTATTCTCAAGATCCCGGCTCAGCCAGGGAGGGGGGGCAGCTTGGCTTTTTTGGTCGAGGGGACATGGTTCCGGAATTTGAAGCCGTGGCCTTTCGCCTCAAATCCGGGGAAGTTTCATCAGTGGTCAAAACTTCCTTTGGATACCACATCATTCAGCTTATCGCCCGTCGGGGTGAACGCATTCAATGCCGTCATATCCTGATCAAACCGCCCATAGGAAGCCGTGAACAAAGCGAGGCCCGCCATCTTCTCGACTCTGTCCGCAGCCTGCTCACCATCGGCAAAATTTCATTTACTGATGCGGTCCGCAAGTTTTCCGATGATCCAGAAACCAAAGCCTTTAGCGGGATGCTTCCACCACCCCAAGGCGGTAGTATGGCATGGCCCATTGATCAACTGACCCCGGAACTTTACTACGCCATCGAAAAGATCAATGAAGGTGAATATTCGGAAGTGCAGCCCTATGTTGCTCCCGGTGGAGAACAGGGATTTCGCCTTGTTTTGTTACGCAAACGGAGCACCCCTCACCGAACCTCTTTGGAAAGCGATTACGAAAAAATTCAGAACACAGCCCTGCAAATCAAACGAATCGATAAGCTCAATCACTGGATTGAGAATAAGGCCAAAGAAACGTATGTACGGCTCACTCCTCTTGCTCCGGATTGCCCCTCCATCCGCCGCTGGAATTTCTGATCGTCGAATTGCTTGAAAATTCGAATTGCTTAAAGAATTAAATCTCAAAGCGTATCCCCTGGGCCAGAGGCAAACGGTCGGTGTAATTGATGGTATTGGTTTGGCGACGCATGTAGGCTTTCCAGCTGTCCGAACCGGATTCGCGACCTCCCCCGGTTTCTTTTTCTCCTCCAAAGGCCCCGCCAATTTCTGCCCCCGATGTACCGATATTGATGTTGGCAATGCCGCAATCGGAACCCGAGGCCGAAAGAAATTGCTCGGCTTCCAATAAATTGCGAGTGAATAGGGCCGATGACAATCCCTGGGGAACGGAATTTTGAATTTGAATCGCCTGATTCAAATCCCTACAGGAGTGAACGTATAGAATAGGGGCAAAGGTCTCGTGCATCACCATGGGGGCATCCGCCGCAATTTCGATAACACAAGGCTTGACATAACAACCGGATTCAAAGCCGCTTCCGCTCAACACGCCCCCTTCGACCAAAACACTACCACCCTGTTCCTGGGCTTTCTTGATGGCTTGGGTATAGGCCTGAACCGCCTGCTGGTCGATGAGCGGCCCCACATGGTTGTTGGAGTCCAGAGGATCGCCAATCCGCAATTGCGCATAGGCCGAAACCAAAATTCTGGTCAAATCGGCATATACCGATTCATGAACAATGAGTCGGCGGGTGGTGGTGCAACGTTGTCCTGCCGTACCCACCGCGCCAAATACCACACCCACCGTCACTAATTTTAGATCCGCTTCGGATGAAACAATAATGGCGTTGTTCCCGCCCAATTCCAGCAAGGAGCGACCGAGACGGCCGGCAACCGCCGTGGCAACCGCCTTGCCCATCCGGGTTGAACCTGTGGCCGATACCAAAGGAATACGGGAATCGTGGCTGAGCCATTCCCCCACTTGAGCGCCGCCAATTACCAAGCCACTAAGACCTTCCGTTGCCCCAAACGATTCCATCACACGAGCGGTGATTTTTTGGCAAGCCAAAGCCGTTAAGGGCGTTTTTTCGGAAGGTTTCCAAACGCATGCATTACCGCAGACCCAGGCAAGCATAGCATTCCAACTCCAAACGGCCACCGGGAAATTAAAAGCGGAAATCACCCCCACCACACCCAAGGGATGCCATTGTTCGTACATCCGGTGACCGGGGCGTTCGCTGTGCATGGTGAGTCCATACAATTGACGAGAGAGGCCAACTGCAAAATCGCAGATATCAATGATTTCCTGAACCTCTCCTAAACCTTCTTGGAGGCTTTTGCCCATTTCGTAGGAGACCAATTGGCCCAAAGGTTCTTTGAGCCGACGAAATTCTTCGCCCAATAGGCGAACGAATTCCCCACGGCGTGGCGCAGGTACGTTCCTCCATTCCTGGAAGGCTGTCACCGCTGCCGCCATGACCTGCTCATAATCCGCCTGACCCGCTTGGGTTACCGAACCCATCAAAGCCCCATCCACCGGCGAATATGATTCCAACAAGGTTCCCCCCGCCTTCAAAAATCGACGCCCTGTGGATGCGCCCGATTCCAAACTTTGCAATTCAAGGGCTTTCAAGATAGAATTCATCGATGGTTTCATGGCTTTAAATTTAGGGGTCGCTGTTTGCAAGGCCAGCAAAAATACATTGCACCGCGGAGGGATTAAAAGATAAGTTTATGAGGAAACAGCGCACTGAGGTCGAGGGTCCAGGACCAGCGGGTGTACCAAGGAACCTTGGCCCCTAGCGTACCCTGGACAAAGTTCTTTTGCAAATCGGGGCTGACCGCAGCTAACCAATGAAACTGATTAAACGGAAAGGCTTTGAGGGTGATTCCCGTTTCCCAACTCAGCGCTGGAAGGGGTGCCAACCAAGGATCACCGTCGAGAATAAGATCCGCGATCGTCGCCAAAGGCAATACGGGGCTACGTCCATTCCAGTTGTTGCGTTGAACATTCGCAAAAACACTCAGGGGTAATTTCACCAAGGTTCGGGGCAAATCGAGTTCTACATTCAGCGCAAATTGGTACTGCAAAGGTTGTGTCATGTGTTGCAACAAAAACTGACTGTAAGCCCCTGCCGGGGTGCGAAATCCAGCATTGCGCAAGATGACTTGACGACCGCCCAAGCCACCCCATGCCGCATCGGTAATCCATTGTTTAACCGACTCCGTGCTGGTCAAGGCATCCATTTTGACCATCTGAGGCCTCGCCCATAACAAATCTTGGGCATTGTACTCTTGAGCCCCCCCCAATCCGCCAGGACTGTACAAGCCCGGTCCATTAAAAATTCGACCTAATTGACCTCGTTCATCCCGATAAGGCAACGCAGCATGGGCGTAGGCACCCCAAAGGCGGGTGTTCAAACGCCATCGATGAGCACCTTCCCCCAACAAGCGACTTGTATTTGCATACAGGTCCAAGCGAGCAGGCATCGCCGACCCTGAGCGCGACCCGTTGGCGCGACCCGTTTGGAGCATCCAGCCCCAACCTTGGCTGTTCAAAACCGTACCGTACTGGTAAGTGCCGCGGAGATAGGGCCATATACCGGTTGGAATGACCACCGAATCCCCGGCCCAGGCCGAACGACCCGCATTGAATGAATTCGTATTCCCGTTGTAGCGTTGGCGCCATCCCAATTCCAATTGCTGGCGATGTCCTGGACGGCGGGGATCCTGGGGAGCCGAACGAATCCAATACCCATGAAGGGTGCCCCCATTGAGTGGACCCAATCGTTCAAATCGCCTCCAATTCAATCCCGCGGTCCAATGCGGTCCGTACGATTGTTTAGGAAACCAGTGGTAGTCGATTTTGGCAGATCCGCTCCAAGCGTGACTGCGTGTTCCCCATTGGAGCAAACCCAGGTATTGTAAATTGGTGGGTAAGATGAGCGGACTCATGACCACCAGTCCTGGGGTCCAGCCCTCGGTTTCCAAGTAATTAACCCAGGGGATCCAAGAGAAGCGACCACCCTCAAAATCCAAGGGAAGGGATGGTTTCCAGACAGCGTGCTTGTTGTTATGCGCCGAAGACCGCCAATACAAAGGCAGGCTTTGGGTAGGGTCCAGCATCAACCGTTGAGGTTCCACGGTCAAATCCCAACGAAAACTTTTAGACCCTCGGAAACCTTCCATCCATTCCTGACGAACCAGGGAGCCCGCAGCATCTGTAATGCCGACCCGTAGGGGTGTTGTGGTCCCCAGCCCCTTCAATTTGGCCTCAAGTTCCCAGCCGCTCGCCGTCGATCGAACTCGCTGCCTGACCAAACGATAATCCAGAGGAATTGCTTTGCGCAGACGTTCTTCGAACCACCAATCCACCGACTTGGAGGCCACGGAGACTTGTTCTTGCTGCTTATCCAAAGTCGAGCTTTTGGTTTTGAGGATGCGTTCCATATCATCGGGCGCAGGGTGTTTGAATTTCCAGGTCCTGTAATAGGCCTGCATTCGTTGATCAAATTCCTCTCTGCCCAAGTAGGCTTCCAGGTAGAGCAATT
>Ga0194128_10004996_pt1 | contig 18977 bp, 16 predicted proteins | sample TA2KigCa65mmetaG_FD_148650 | JGI IMG/M metagenome (GOLD analysis project Ga0194128, IMG submission 148650) | Freshwater microbial communities from Lake Tanganyika, Tanzania - TA2015037 Kigoma Deep Cast 65m | ecosystem: Environmental > Aquatic > Freshwater > Lake | place: Tanzania: Lake... | reverse complement strand
CGCGTTCTGCAGCTTGGCGGTGTCGGGACAGCGGCGCGCGGTGGCACCGGCGGCGGGCGGCGAGGGGCGCACGTGGACGGCGAGGCCGAGCGCGTCGCCCAGCAGCGTCGCGAGCGGCGCGATGGCGATCTCGTCTTCCACGCCGACGTGGTAGACCTCGCCGTCGCGGCCGGAGGCGGCGCACGCGAGGATCCCCTCCACCGCATCGTCCACGTAGCAGAACGCGCGCGTCTCCGCGCCCGAGCCCTGGAGCGTGATGGTCGCCTCGCGGCGCCGCAAGCCATCGGACGCTGCCCACAGCTTCTCGAGGAGCTGCGGGATCACGTGCTCCCAGCCCATGGCGGGCCCGTACACGTTGTGCGGCCGGAACGTCACCCGGCGCATCTTGTCCGACGCGTAGAAGTTCATGAGCAGCTCGCCGAGCAGCTTGCCGCCGCCGTACGAGTAGCGCGGGTTGCTCGGATCCGGCACCACGAGCGGCACGGTCTCGGGCGTGGGGATCACGGGCGGCGTCTGGTACACCTCGGACGACGACGCGAAGATCATCTCCTTCACGCCGAGGTCCGCGGCGGCGTCGAGCACGTTGAGGGTACCCTTCACGCCCACCTCCAGCACGAGCCGCGGCTCCGAGTAGAAGTAGCTCGTGCCGTTGATCCACGCGAGGTGGAAGACCGTCGTGATCCCCTCGGTGGCGCGCCGCACCGCGGCCGCGTCGCGCACGTCGCCCTCCATCAGCTCCACGCGGTCGCGCACGGCGGCCAGCCGCGCGGTCGTCCCGCGGAAGTTCGAGTCGAGCACGCGGACCGCCCGCCCGCTTTCGACGAGGCGCTCGACGAGGCGGGCGCCGACGAAGCCGGTGCCGCCCGTCACGAGGACGTCAGTCATTCCCCACGCCCGCGTAGAGGATGCCCTCCACGCGCTTGATGTCGAGCGGGTTGAAGACGTGCCAGGTGTCGACGAAGACCGCGGGACGCCGCATCAGCCGCAGGAGCTCGAACACGTTGAGGTCGCGGTAGCTCCGATGGTTGTTGAGGATCACCACCGCGTCGGTGTCCGTGAAGCACTCTCGCACGCTGCCCGGGGTGACGCCGAGGGCCGCCAGTTCCTCGGGGCGGATGACCGGGTCGTAGCCGATCACGTTCCTCCGGTCCGGCAGGCGGTCGAGGAACCGCAGCGACGTCGAGTCGCGGAGATCGGACGTCTCCGGCTCGCCCTTGAACGCGAAGCCGAGGAGCGCGATGCGCGCCTTCTCGAGGCTCTTCCCGCACCGGCGCAGGAGCTCCGCGAGCTTCTCCGCGAGGTGCACGGGCATGGATTCGTTGACGTGGCGGGAATCGGCGAGCAGCGTCGGGTCGAGCCCGTGGCGCGTGAAGACGCTGCCGAGGATGTAGGGATCCTTGGAGAGGCACGGACCGCCCACGCCCGGGGACGGCTTGGGGAGGTTGTTGCGCCCGTAGCCGAAGTTGACGGCGTCGATGATCTCGCACAGGTCGAGGCCGAGCTTCTCCGTCAGGCGCGCCATCTGGTTGACGAACGCGAACTTGTGGTCGCGGTAGGTGTTGTCGAGCAGCTTCGACAGCTCCGCGGCCTCGAGCGAGCCCACGTCGATCACCGTGCGGGTCATGCCGTTGAACAGGCGCGCCGTGAGCTCGGTGGAGCGCTCGTCGAAGCCGCCCACGAGCTGCGGGTTGGTGCGCAGCTCCTGGAGAGCGAGGCCCTCCGCGGTGCGCTCGGGCGCGTAGGCGAGCAGGATGTCCCGGCCGACGGTCAGGCCCGACTTCGCCTCGAGGACCGGGATGACGCGCTCGCGGCTGCACCCCACGGGGATGGTCGAGCGCAGGATCACGAGGTCGCCCGGCTCCAGCACGCTCCCCACCTCGGCGGCGGCGCGCTCGAGGTACTCCACGTTCGGGAGCATGGACGGCTTCAGGAGCGGCGTGCCGACGGTGATGATGTAGATCGACCCGCGCGCGTCCTCCAGGTTCGAGGTGAACGTGAGGTTCCGTCCCGCGTGGAAGTCGAGGTACTGCTGCAGGTGCTTCTCGAAGAACGGCGCCTCGCCCTTCTGCAGCCTGCGGACGAGGTCGTCGTTGACGTCGAAGCCCACGACCGCGAAGCCGACGTCGGTCAGCGTCACCGCGAGGGTGAGCCCCACGTAGCCCAGCCCCACCACCGTGACCCGGCGGAGCTTGATGTCGACGAACTCCTGCTTCTCCTTCTGCGAGTAGTACCCGACCACCTGCCGCTCGGCGTCCACGACGGGGAGCACGCGGATGCGGTCGCTGATGTACCGCACGGCTTCCGCGAAGGTGACCTGCGGCGAGACGAACAGCGGCTCGTCCTGCATGTGCGCCTTCAGGGGCTCGTCGAGCCCGGCGCCCGCGATGAGCGCACGCCGGATGTCGCCGTCGTTGATGACGCCCTCGAAGCGGCCGCCGGCGTCCACGCAGAGCAGGATGTGCTCCTTCGTCTCCTCCAGCCGCTGCAGCGCCTGGAGCAGCGTGGCCTCGCTCCCGATGGTCAGGCGGTCAGCACGTCGCATCGGCCCTCCTCGATGGACCCCGTCGTTCACAGGCTCGCCGAGACCAGCTCGACGTTGTCGAGGATCTCGGCCTCGCTGAGCCCGCGCGGCTCCAGGCAGATCATCGGCGCCGCGCCCATGCGCGTCTGGCCCTTGAAGCGACGCAGGGCGCCGAGCCCCCAGGTGTCGCGCCCGAGCTTCCGGTGGAGGTCGGCGCGGCCGTCGTTGTCGGACAGGTGCACCTCGTACACGCGGTCGCCGTGGTCGGCGAGCAGCCGGTCGACGAACTCCTCGCGGTCGAACCCCAGGAGTGCGGCCGCGATGCCGAGGTGCGCGAGGTCCACGAGCACGCCGAGGTCCGTGGTGGCATAGGCGGCGATGACCCGCTCGATCTCCGCGAGCGTGCACAGGATCGACGTGAGGCTGCCGTCGCGGTCGGGGAACAGGTTCTCGAGCGCCAGGAAGACGCGGCGCTCCGGCGCGTCCAGTTCCAGGTCGGTGTAGAACCGGCGGAAGTCGCCGGTGATGACGTCGAGGCAGTCCTCGAGCGTGCGCGCGCGTCCGGCGAAATCGAACATCCCGGTGCTCTCGTTCGCCGTCCCGTCGCGGAGGTAGCCGGGGTGCACGCCGTAGAGCGGCACGCCCGTCCGGCGCGCGAGCGTGGTGGCGTCGGCGACGATCTTCCAGGCCGCGGCGCGCTTCGCGGGATCGGCCGACGTCAGGTTGAGGACGATGCTCCGCGGGGGCGCCGGGAAGTAGTTGTGGAAGATGAACCGCAGGCCCTCCGCCTGGTAGCGGCCGATGAGCGCGGCGAGGTCGTCCAGCGGCATGTACGGGTGCGGCGCGCTGATCTCGATCTGGGTCAGGCCCATCGCGTGATAGCGCGCGAGGACGTGCGGCAGCGCCCGGTCGCCCTTCAGACAGGCGGTGGACACCCAGACCCGCGGATGCGTCACGGTCATGCTCAGGCGCTCTCCAGGTCGTCCCAGTGCAGCTCGTCGAGCGCACCCTTCGGGTGACGCAGACGGCGTCCCACCACGTCATCCACCTGCTGGGGCGAGATCCCCGTGGCCGGCCGCATCTCGCGGAGATCGTCGGCGGTGAGGACGGCGCCCTTCTCGAGCGCGCGGCTCGCGACGAGGCTCTTCTGCATGCGCGGCTTCACCGGCTCCTCGCACGCCGCCACCCGCTTCACGCCGTCGCCGAGCGCCGGCGACACGCGCCGGACGTTCTCGATGTAGACGCGGAGCTCGGCGGGCGTGAGCGACGCGCGGTGGTCGGGCCCCGGGGCGTCCTTGTCGAACGTGAAGTGCTTCTCGAGGATCCGCGCGCCCGCGGCCACCGCCCACGCCCCGACGTGCACGTCGTCGGTGTGGTCGGAGAAGCCGGTCGGCACACCGTACCGGGCCTCGAGCTCGCGCACCGCCCGCAGGTTGAGCTGGTCGAGCGGCGCCGGGTAGTACGACACGCAGTGCATGAGGACCACGCGGCCCCGGCTCGCGCCCTCGAACACGGACATCGAGCGGTCCAGCTCCTCGAGGCTCGTGCACCCCGTGGACAGGATGATCGAGGTGGTGGGTGACGTCTCCACGCGCTCGAGGTAGCGGAGGAACGGCACGTTCGTGGTGTCGGTGGACGCGACCTTCAGCTCGGAGAGACCGAGCTCGACCAGGAGGTCGACGCTGTCCCGATCGTAGGGCGTGGAGATCATGTCGATGACGAGATCGCGGCAGAGCTCCTGGAGGCGGAGGTGGCTCGGCCAGTCCAGCTCGACCTTCTTCAGCATCTCGAACTGGTTCTCCGCCTCCCCGGCCCGCACCTGGTATGGCATCTTGGGCTCGTGGGGACGGATGAGGTTCTCGGTCCGGAACGTCTGGAACTTCACCGCGTCGGCGCCCGCGGCGGCCGCCTCGCGCACGAGCTGCTCGGCGACGTCGAGGCTGCCGGTGTGGTTGATGCCGATCTCCGCGATGACGTACGCGGGCCCGCGCCAGATGCGCTCGACGAACGGCGTTCTGCTCACGACTGACTCCGGGTTGGGGTGATCACGATGATCGACGCGGACGAGCTGACGGCGCTGGTGCAGCAGGCGCTCCCGGGCGCCGTCGTCCTGGTGGAGGATCGCACCGGGCGCGGCGACGTCCGCCTCACGATCGTCGCGCGCGAGTTCGCGACGACGGCGGCCGACGCCGAATCCCGGGTGCGCACCGCCCTGGCGCCGGCGCTCGCCGGAGGCCGGTTACGGTCGGCGGACATCCGCGGCTATTCACCCGAGCAATGGCAGAAGAAGAACAAGCTGCTGTATCTCGAGTAGCCCCTAGCTCTGGCTCGCCGCGCCCGCTCCCGCGAACAGCTCCTTGCGATCGAAGGGCACGTTGAGCGGCGAGAGGTGCGGCTTGACCTTCAGGTCGACGGTGCGCGCGATCTGCCGCTCCTCTTCCATGTCGAGCTCCACGAGCGGCTCGCGCGTGATGGTCTCCTTCAGGCGCGCGTGCTCCTGCTCGCCGAGCCGGTCGAGGTACGGGTAGAGGAACTCGAAGGCGCGCTCGTCCTTCTCCGCCATCTCGATGAGCGGGTACGCCCACGTCGGGCACTTCACGTAGAGGACGAACGTCCGCTCCAGGTTCTCGAGCTCCTTCTTCGACAGGGCCGAGATCTTGAAGTCGGGCACGTGGCGGAGGGAGTCCGGCACGCAGTACTTGGCGTCGATCAGCCCCTTCTCCTCCGCGTAGCGCCGGACCTCGGTGCCCCGGTACGGCATGAGGATGGAGACCGTGTACGTGTCGGAGGCGATCTCCTTGCCGAGCTTGATCGTCTCGAAGATCTCCTCGCGCGTCTCGCCGGGGAACCCGAAGATCGACGACGACGACGTCCACACGCCTTTCTTGCGGGCCACGTGGAAGCTTCGGTGCATCAGGTTGCGCGACATCTTCCGCTTCACGACCTGGTAGCGGAGGAACTCGTTCCCCACGTCGATCGACATGCAGAGGTTGATGCAGCCCGATTTCGCGAGGAGATCCATCTTCGCCTCGTTGTTGGCGTAGATGGGCGTCGCCTGGCAGATGTACGGCAGCCCGATCTCCTTCGTGTAGCGGGCGAAGAACTCCTCCATGTGCGGCAGGCGCATGGTGAGGAAGTCGTCGTCCATGAAGAAGATCAGGTTGAGCTTGTGCGTGTCGATGAGCGAGCGCAGCTCGGCCATCACGCGGTCCACCGAGCGCCAGCGCAGGTAGGCGCCGAGGCCGGTGGAGATGTTCTTCAGGGTGTCGTTGAAGCAGTAGGTGCACTTCTGCACGCACCCGCGCGAGGTCGCGTACATGATCATCCGGTAGATCTTGCCGCGCATGGGACGTGGGAAGTGGCGGTCGTCCCAGTGCTTGAAGTCGTGCCACGGGAGCGAGTCGAGCTTCACGAGGTTGCGCAGCGGGTTGGTGATCATCTGGCCGTCGTTGCCGCGCGCCCACACGTTGCGGATCTTCGTGAGATCGCCGCCCGACTTCATGGTGTCGAGGAACTCGACGATCGACTCCTCGCCCTCGCCCACGTTCAGGTAGTCGACCGGGCACTCCTCCGCCACGAAGTACGGCGCCGAGGTCACGCCGATCCCGCCGAGCATGATGGGGAGGTCGGGGAACCGGGCCTTCAGCGCGGCCACGATCCGGTAGGTGAACGGCAGCAGCACCTCGACCACGGACACCACGATGGCGTCGGGCCCCCAGGTCCGGACGGACGAGACGATCTCCTCGATGACCTCGTCCTTGGTGGCCGGCTCGTAGCTGATGTGCTCGCTCAGGTTCGTGGGAAGGACCTGCCCCAGCCGCTCGCGGCGCTCCTCGTCGTCTTCCTCGAAGACCCGGTAGAAGGTGGTGTCGAAGAGCTTCACCTCGTGCCCGGCCGCTTCGATACACGCGATGACCTGGTCGAATCCGTAGGCGATCCGGGTCACGCCGGTATCGTTGGGGTAGAGGCAGAACACTTTCATCCAGTGTCTCCTTGTCGGAACACCATCGTCGGGGGTACGACCCGGCTCATTGTAAGCGATCCCGAAATCAGGGATCGATTGAATAACGCAGGGCTGCCGCTCACCGGCCGCGCACCCGGCGCCTCAGCGCCCGGATCGCGCCACGAACCGGCTCCGGGAGGCGGCCCCGGAGCGCCTGGAGGGCGTCGCCGAGGCGAAATCCGGCGAGGGCGACCGCATCCTGGAACGCCTTGCGCAGCGGATCGCTGGGCACGGACTGGTACGGGATGTAGCCGAGGACGTAGTGGCGCGGCGGACGCGTGTGCTCGATGGCCCACGACCCGCTCGCGCGATTGTGCAGGTACACGTAGGGGATCAGCACGCCGCCCGCGGGCACGGAGAAGTACAGCGTGGCGCGGCCGCAGGCGTCGGCGTAGTCGCGCCATCCCGGGAAGACGGTCTTGAGGTCGAGCATCGCGCAGCCGAACGGAGCGATCATCGGCCCGTCCACCCACTCGCTGCGGCGGCCGTCCGGTGCACAGAGCGCGAGGCGGCCGCTCAGCGCGCGCTGGTACCCCGCGTCCGACGAGTGGTTGATCATGATGAAGTACGTGTCGCCGTCGTCGCTCAGCACGAGCTTCGGCGCCGCCATCTTCACCCCGTGATGCGTCGTCAGGCCCTCGTGGTTGAGGGGGGCGATGGTGTTCAGGATGCCCGCGGCGTACCCGCCCCGGCCGATGAGCTCCAGGTAGATGTCCTGGTAGCCCCACGGCGTCTTCCACGGCGATCCGTCCCACGGCCGCGAGGCCACGTAGCACATCCCGTGGAACGGACGGGGGATCTCGAGGAACGCGAGCACGTCGTCGAGACGCAGCACGACGTTCTCGCCGAGCCGCGCGGGCTGTTCCAGCGTGAACGCGCCGGCGATGCGGCCCGAAGGCTCCAGCACGTAGACGTCGGTCCGGTACTCGCGCGCCGCCCAGAACCACGGGTAGCCGTAGCTGCGCGTCAGCCGCGCAGTGGTGCGCTCGTCGCCGATGACGAAGACGCCGCACACCTCCTCGTACGCGGCGCTGTCGAGCACGGTGGCGGTGATGCGCCGCCAGCCGGTCCCGAGGCGTTCGCGGGGGAGCGCGAGCGTCGTGCTCACGTGTGGTGGATGTTGAAGTCGCCGGTGCTGCGGTCGCGCGTCAGCGTGAGCGGCTTCATGTAGAGGTTCACCCCCGTGACCTGCGCCGTGAGGTAGTCCCCGCCCGCGAAGGCGTCGAGGTCGGGGAGCTCCGCCGCCAGCTCGAAGATCCACGCGCCGCGGGGCGGGATCGGCGGGATCCGGAAGCGCCGCTCCTGCCCGCGCGCGTTCGTCAGGCGGAGCGTGCCGCGCGCGTAGCGCGTGAACAGGGTGTTGTCGCCCCAGTACCCCGACTGGAGGATGATCGACGTCTCCAGGGTCCCGCCGAGGGGCAGCGCGCGGATCCAGCGCGCGGTCCGGAAGACGTTCTCCACGACGCCCCAGAAGCTGTGGGAAATGGAATGATGGCCGCGCTCGTCCCGGTACCGCACGAACAGTTCCGACCCGTAGTCGTTCGCGTTCCTCTTCGCCTCGGGCAGGGCCACGAGCGGCACGATGCGGAACGTGATCGTCCCATGGTGGCGCCCGCGACGCTCGGCCGGCAGGAGCGGCTCGAGCTCCACGAACCGCGACTCGTGGGCGTCGAGCCGCTCGGCGTGCTCGGCGACGACGCGGCCGGCGGGGTCGTACAGACTCAGCTCCAGGCGCGCAGGGATCTCGACGTCCGGGAAGAGCAGCGAGAAGTAGTTGTGCGCGTGGACGGTGGAGTGGATGCCGTCCCGCTCGAACGCGAAGTGCAGGTTGCGCCGGAACCGGCCGTGGAGGGTGTCCAGGGCCGCGGACGCGGACCGATCCCGCACGGAGCCCTCGGCCTCGGCGCGCATCACCGCCACGTCTCAGCCACGGGGCGCGGCGGCCTCCACCGCACGCCGACCGAACTGCAGCCGGTGGTAACGCGGGTACAGCGATCCCTTCACCAGCAACGTCTCGTGATCCCCTTCCTCCACGATGCGTCCCCCGTGCATGACCAGGATGCGATCCGCGCTCTGCACCGTCGAGAGCCGGTGGGCGATGATCAGCGTCGTCCGATCGCGCGAGAGCTCGCGCATGGAGGTATCGACGAGTCGCTCGGTCACCGAGTCGAGCGAGCTCGTCGCTTCGTCCATCAGGAGGACCTGCGGGTCGCGCAGGAACGCACGCGCGATCGCGATGCGCTGGCGCTGCCCGCCCGAGAGCCGGACGCCGCGGTCGCCGATCAGGGTGTCGAACCCGTGCTCGAGCTGGAGGATGAACTCGGTGGCGTGCGCGCGGGCCGCGGCGTCCCGGACCTCCGGCTCCGTGGCGTCGAGCCGGCCGTACCGGATGTTCTCCAGCACGCTGTCGTTGAAGACGAACGTGTCCTGGGCCACGAGTCCGATGACCCGGTGCCAGGCGTCGATCTGCAGGTGTCGGAGGTCGACGCCGTCGACGAGAATGGCGCCCGCGCTCGGATCGTAGAGTCGCAGGATGAGGTGCACGAGCGTGGACTTGCCCGCCCCGGACTCGCCCACCACGGCGATCGTCTCTCCTTTGCGGACGGTGAAGGACACGTCGTGGAGGACCTGGCGACCGGCCCCGTAGGCGAAGCTCACGTCCCTGAATTGCAGATGGTCCTCGAATCTCGTCTTGCCGATGGCGCCGTCCGGCATGCGGGAATGCCGCGCGGCATCGCTCAGCACGAACACGGCCTTCACCGCGGGCAGGTCGGCGTTGAGCTGGACCCGCTCGCGATTGACCTGCAGGAGCAGCGGCAGCGTGCGCTGGAGGGCGGCGAGGAACACGAGGATCAGGGTGCCCCGGAGATCCCACACGCGGAGCGAGAGGTACACGATGAGGCACAGGGCGATCGGCGCCACCAGGCCCTCCACGAAGTTGTGAAGACTGGCGTTCACCCGCTGCCGAACCTTCGGATGGACTTCCGCACGGTTCAGGTGCTTGAGATGTGCCTTTTCGTGCTCGTCCCGGCCAAACGTCCTGATGAGCCGCATCGCGTGCAGCGACTCCAGCAGCCTCGCGTTCTTTTCCTTGCCGGCCTCGACGGCACGCCACCCGAGCACCCGGGCGCGCCGGGTGAACACACCGGTCAACGCGCCCTTGACGGCCGCGATCAGGATCATGAGCAGCGTGAGCGGCCACGAGACGAACGTGAGGAACACACCGTACCCCAGGAGCAGCAGGCCGTCGGTGATGATCTTCAGCAGGGAGTGGACGGCGTCGCCCGTGCGGTTGACCTGCGTCTGGAGAACGTCCGCCATGTGGCCGACCTTCTGACTCGTGTAGAAGTGCTGCGACGAGTCGACGAGCGCGTCGAACGTGTCGTTCTGCGAGCGCTCGCGAAGGCGGAGGAAGAGACGCCCGGTCATCAGGTCGCGGGCGAGTCCCATGCCGAGCTGGATGGTGCCGATGGCCACGGTGAGGGTCAGCACCGCCCCGAGGCCGAACGAGACGCCGAATCTCCCGACGAGCTCGCTGAGCCACGCCACGTAGCCCGTCGTCACGGTCAGCGTCCCACCGCCCTGGACCACGTCGAGCAGCGGGATCAGCATGCTCACCCCGGCGATCTCGGTGAGCGCCGCCACCACCTGGAGGGCGACGAGGATGCCGGTCTGCCATGGAAAGTACGTGAGGCACCGCAGGAGCACGGGGACGGAGCCCCGCGTGTCGACGGCGACACCTCGCCTCCTCACCGCGCCCCCACCTCGCGGAGTGCCGCGACCATCACGCGGGCCGCGCGCACAGCACCCTGTCCATCCACGAGGCGTCGCCCTGCCGACCGCATGCTCGCGCGGGCGCGAGCGTCGTCGAGCAGGCGCGCCGCGGCGACGACGACCGGCGTGACGTCGCCGGCCCGTCCCAGCGTCACGGCCTCGAGCACGCCCGCGGCAACGAGCGCGGCGAGTTGCCCCCGCTGATTGTCCGCGGCCTGGATGGCTATGGTCGGACACCCCATGCGCGCCAGTCGATAGAGCGTCTGTCCGGCGGCCGAGACGGCGATGGTCGCCTCGGCCATCAGCACCGCCATCGCCGTCGGCGCGCGCTCGACCCGGACCGGACGTGCGGCACGGGCCGCCGCATCCTCGACGAGGGCGAGGTGCGTCGCGAACGGGCCCACGACCGCCGTGACGCGGTCGACGGAGGGGAGCGACGCGACCGCCGTGACGAGCGCCGGCGCGAGTCCCAGGGGATCGGCCCCGCCGAGGACGACCAGCACATCGCGGGGGCCGGAGGGATCGCCGTGGCGGCGTGGCGCCTCGCGGAAGTCCGGACCGAGCAGCGCATAGCGCGGGCCGAGCAGGAACCGCGTATCGCCCGACGAGGACCGATAGGCGAGCGCCTCGGCGTCCGCGTCGTTGTTGACCACCAGCTGGCAGGGAAAGGGATGGGACGCGAGGTCGTCGATCGCCGTGACGAAGAAGCCGGCCCGACGGAGCTCCGCGAGGTATCGCTCACCCTCGTGGTCGGAGTCGACCACGATCGTCTCGCAGTCCCCCGCGCGCGCGGCCGCGATCGTCGCGCGAACGTCGTCGTCGCTCCACGCGACCGGGCCGGCGAGGGCGTCGATCGTGAAGCCGGAGGCGCGGGCGCGGGCGAGCGTCGCGACATCGCCCGCCGTGACGAATCGGCCCGGCAACCCCGCCTCGCGCAGCGCGTGCGCGAGCGCGAGACACCGGTCGAGGTGGCCGAGGCCGACGCGCGTGCCCGCGTCGACTCGAAACAGCGCACCGGTCAGCGCGTGCGCTCCATCGTCAATTCGTGAACCTCCTCGCCGCGAACAACGGCCGGTGGGCCGTGTTCCACGAACCCCGCACGCTCGAACGCGCGCCGGGATCGCGGGTTACCCGCGAGCACGTGAGCCCGCAGTCTCGTCACCGCACGGTCCTCGAGGAGCCAGGCCGCCGCCGCGCCCAGCGCCCGCGGCCCGACGCCCTTTCCCTGCTCCGCGGCGGCGAGCACCACGCTGATCTCACCGATACCGTCGGCAACCTCGCAGCGGACGTACCCGATGTCACGGCCGTCCGCGGTCACCACGACGGCCATGCGCGTCGCGGGATCGTGAAGCTTTCGACCGAACCACGCGACGTGCACGTCGTAGGGAATCGGCGTGGGGTCGAACGCGACGGCGCGCGTGCCCGGATCGTTCCGCCATTCCCAGAACGCCCGGCAATCCCCGGGCGTGGCCGGACGGATCTTGACGCTGCGCGCCTCGGAGCCGGGCGGAGCAGCCACCGGCGGGGTGCCCATCTCAGCCGGCAACGAGGTCCCATCCGAGCGGCGTGCCGCGGCGGATGTCCCGCGCCGCCGCCCGCCCGAGCACGGCGGGAAGGAACTTCGGCGCGAGGCCGTGTCCGGGACGGATCGAGCGGACGTTGCCCGTCGTGAACGCCTCCCCGGCCTTGACGTCGGCGACGACGAACAGCGACCGTCGCAACCCGGCGTTCGACGATTCGTGCGCGGTCACCTCGTACGCGACCCGGCCGACCGCCTGCGCCACCACGCGCGTCGCGGCCGCCATCTCCGCGAACTCGTGGGGCTCGAGCGAGAACGACCCATCAGGGCCGCCGTCGGCGCGCGACAGCGTGAAGTGCTTCTCGACGAGGCAGGCGCCGAGCGCCACCGCCGCGACGGCCACCGCGCTCCCCAGCGTGTGGTCGGAGAGTCCCACGGGCAGGTGGAAGGCATCGGCGAGGTGCGGGATGGTCGCCAGGTTCATCTCGTCGGGAGGCGCGGGATACGCGCTGGTGCATTTGAGGAGGGCGATCTCGGTGGCCCCCGCCTCGCGCAGCGTGCGCACCGCCTCGTCGATCTCGGCCAGCGTGGCCATGCCGGTCGACATGATCACCGGCTTGCCGGTCCGGGCGATGCGCTGCAGGAGCGGGATGTCGACGACTTCGAAGGACGCGACCTTGTACGCGGGCACGTCGAGGGTCTCCAGGAAGTCCACGGCGGAGGCGTCGAACGGAGAGGAGAAGAGGTCGAGGCCGAGCTCATTCGCCGCGCGCTTGAGCTCGGCGTGCCACTCCCAGGGCGTGTACGCCTCCTGGTACAGCTCGTACAGATGCCGGCCCCCCCAGGTGTTCTCCGACGGCAGGCGGAAGTACTCGCTATCGGTGTCGAGCGTCATCGTGTCGGGCGTGTAGGTCTGCAGCTTGACCGCGTCGGCCCCGACCTCCTTGGCCGCGCGGACCAGCGCGAGGGCGTGCTCGAACTCGTGGTGATGGTTCGCCGAGAGCTCGGCGACGAGGTAGGGCACGCGCCCGGGGCCGATCGCGCGCCCATTGATCGCGAACGAGGCGACCTCAGGCATGACGGGGGCGAGTGTCAGACGTCCGAACCGGCGACGAACGCGCGGAGCTGCGAGACCGACAGCCACTCCCTGTTCGTGTCGCTGGCATAGCGGTAACCGTCGGGCAACTCCTTGCCGCCCTTCCAGTTCTCGGTCTTCCACCAGGGATGCGCCGGCTGGAGCACGAACATGTCGTCGAACTCCTTGCCGAGCCGGGCCTCGTCCGCGGAGACGAGCACCTCGTGCAGCTTTTCACCCGGGCGGATCCCCGTGAACTCGACCGTGCACCCGGGCGCGATGAACTGGGCGAGGTCCATGATGTTCATGCTGGGAATCTTCGGCACGAACACCTCGCCCCCATGCATGAGGCCCAGACACTTGATCACGAACCGCACACCCTGCGGCAGGGTGATCCAGAACCTGGTCATGCGCTCGTCGGTGATCGTGATGCGACCGGCCTGGCGCTGCTCGGTGAACACCTCGATGACGCTGCCGCGGGAGCCCATGACATTGCCGTACCGGGCGCAGGCGAAGCGCGTGCCGTCGAAGCCCGAATAGGAGTTGCCCTGGACGAAGAGCTTCTCGGCGCAGAGCTTGGTGGCGCCGTAGAGGTTGACGGGGTTCACCGCCTTGTCGGTGCTGAGGGCGAGGACCCGCTTGACGCCGCAGTCGATGGCCGCGTTGATGATGTTGGCCGCGCCGAGCACGTTCGTCTTCACGGCTTCGAGCGGGTTGTATTCGCAGGCCGGCACCTGCTTGAGCGCCGCGGCGTGGACCACGACGTCCACCCCGTGGAAGGCCCGGTGGATCCGCTCGACGTCTCGCACGTCGCCGATGAAGAAGCGCAGCCGGTCGTCCTTGAGCCGGGACGCCATCTCGTGCTGCTTCAGCTCGTCCCGGCTGAAGACGATCAGCTTCTTGACCTCCGTCTCGCGCAGGACGGTATCGACGAATACCTTGCCGAACGATCCCGTACCGCCCGTGATGAGCACAACCTGGCCAGTCAGATCCATTCTCCGTCCTCTATCCGTGGGGATCGCGACCTACGAGGAGCTCGTCGATGGACTCGCTTGGACACAGCTTCGCCCCGTCAGTTACAGCCGGCCTACGCCCCGAGGCCCCCGGGGTCTGCGGGAAACGACCGGCAGGTCTCGAACAACGGGGGTACGGGGCAAGCAGGTCGGATTATAGCGGAGGGGATCCTCGCTCTGAAAATATTTTCATACGGTTCCTTTGTCAAAATCCCTTCTCGGACCGGTAGTTGGGCGTCAAAACCACCTCTCGGACGCGAGGCGTGCCGCGCCCACCCGCGCCCTACAGGACCCGAGGCGTCGGGATCGGGATGACAAAGCGCCCCCCCGCCGCGGCAAACGGAGACATCTGACGGACGATCTCGGCCTGGAAGTTCCACGCGAGGATCAGCATGTGCGTGGCGGCCGTTGCCGCGAGGGCCTCGACCGGCTCGACGCGGATATGGGTGCCCGGGGTAAAGCGGTGGTGCTTGTGCGGGCTGCGATCGAGGATGCAGCCGAGGGCTCGCGCCACCTCCGGACAATAGTTGAGGAGCGTGTTGGCCTTGGCGGCGGCTCCGTACCCGACGAGGCGCGCCCCCTGCCCGACCAGATCCTCCACGAGCGCCACGAAGTCGGCGCGCCACCGCGCGACGCCGGAGGCGAAGGCGGACCACGTCGCGGGATCCGTCACCCTGCGACGCCGCTCCTCCTCTCGCAGCGCGGCCACCCGATCGGAGGGCGCGCCGGCGCGCCCGGCATGGGCGATGTGGAAGATCACCGAGCCGCCGTGGAGGGCGATCTGCTCCACGTCGACGAGCCGGAGGCCGAGCTGGCGACAGAGCTCTTCCACCGGCGCGAGCGCCACGTACGACAGGTGCTCATGGTAGATCGTATCGAACTCGAGGTGGTCCAGGAGATCCCCGAGGTACGGCACCTCGATCATCAGCACGCCGTCGGACGCGAGCAGCGCCGCCGCGCCCTCCAGGAAGTCGTGGACGTCGTCGACGTGGGCGAAGACGTGTCGAGCGAGGATGCCATCCGCGGGCCCCCACTCGGCGCGGATCGCGCGGGCACTCGCCCCGGTGAAGAACTCCGGCACGGTCGGCACGCCGTCGGCGACGGCGACGGCGGCGATGTTCCGCGCCGGCTCCACGCCCAGGACGGCGACACCGTGCTTCTGGAACGCTTTCAGGACGGTCCCGTCGTTGCTGGCGATCTCCAGGACCCGCCGGCCGTCCTGCCAGCCGTAGGCCCGCACCGTCCGGGCCGCGAGCTCCTCGGCGTGCCGGCGCACGGCGTCGGAGGTGGCCGAGACGTAGATGTAGTCGCGATAGAGTACCTCGGCCGGCACGACGTAGTCGAGCTGGACCAGCCCGCAGCCGTGACACCCGCGCACGGCGAGCGGGTACGCGCGCTCCGCGGCGAACGCCGCCGGCGACTCCGGGAACGCGTTCGCGAGCGGCATGGCGCCGAGGTCGAGGAAGGGCGCGGGCAGCGACGCGCCGCACACGCGGCACGCACGATGCGTGTGGCCGGCGTCAGCCATGCCGGGGACGCCAGTCGTACGGGATCGCCAGCGTGAAGGGGTCGATCCGTGTGATCTCGCCGGGGTCGTGCGGGATGCTCGCGCAATTCGCCACGATCGCGGTCTCGCCGCCGACCGCGGTGAATCCGTTGACGATACCGGGCGGCACGCGGACGAGCTGGTAGTTCAGCTGCCCGAACACGACTTCCTGCAACGTCCCCTTCGTCGGCGAGCCGTCGCGCTGGTCGTAGAGGACGAGCTTGATGGTGCCCGTGACCACCGCATAGTTGATGGTCATGCGCGCGTGCAGGTGCCAGCCCTTGACGATGCCCGGATAGATCGCCGAGAAGTAAATCTCGCCGAACCCCTCGAAGTGCGGATCGTCGGCGCGCAGCATGTGCATGACGTAGCCGCGCTCGTCCTGGATCCGGCGCAGCGGAAAGATCCGCACCCCCTCGATCACGCGGGCAGCCCGAAGAACTCGCGATACCAGGCGATCGTGCGGCGCAGCCCCGTCTCGAAGCCATGGGTGGGAGCCCAGCCGAGCTCCTTGCGCGCCTTCTCGGCGCTGAGGAACTGGTCGGGGATCTCGTTCGGCGCGTTGCCGAGGACGATCGGCTCGAGGTCGGTCCCGCCGACGAGCCGGACGAGGAGGTCGGTGATCTCGCGCACCGTGATCGGCTGCTCGTTGCTGAAGTTGTAGGCCTCGCCGTGGCCGCCGCCCGCGAGGACGTGCTCCGCCAGCGCGACGTACGCGGCCACGCCGTCCTCGATGTAGAAGTAATCGCGGCGGGGCGAGCCGTCGCTCCGGATCACCGGGCGCTCCCCGTGCAGCAGCGATCGGATGGTGCCGGGCACGATCCGGTTGAAGTTCAGGTCACCGCCGCCGAAGAAGTTCCCGCAGCGGGTGACCGCGATCGGCAGGCCATACGTGTGCCAGTACGACTGCGCGATCAGATCCGCGCAGCTCTTGGACACGTCGTAGGGATGGCGGCCTTCGAGCGGCGTGTCCTCGCGATATGGGAGCACGGTCTGCGCACCGTATGCCTTGTCGCTGGAGGCGACGATCACGGCACGGATCCGGTCCCTCCCCCGGCGCACGGCCTCGAGCACGTTCCAGGTCCCCTGCACGTTCGCCGAGAACGTCGACCGGGGATTCGCGTTCGCGATGCCGACGATGGTCTGCGCGGCGAGGTGGAAGACGACCTCGATCTCGTACTCGTTGATCGCGCGCTCGACCACGTCGTGGTCCTCGACGGCACCGGCGACGGTGACGACGCGGGACGCGAGGCCCATGCGGTGGAAGCTGGAGCGCGGAACGTTGTCGCGGACGAGCCCGACGACATCCGCGTCGTGATCGGCGAGCCACGCTGTCAGCCAGGCGCCGAGGAGTCCCGTGCAGCCCGTGACGAGAACGCGCCGGTGCCGCCACGCCGGCGGCGTCGTCATCCCCACACCCGCCAGGGCGCCTCGCCGCGTTGCCAGAGGTGCTCCAGGAGCATCAGCTCGCGGTACGTGTCCATCGGCTGCCAGAAGCCCTTGTGCAGGTAGACCATGAGGTGGCCATCGCGGGCGAGCTTCTGGAGCGGCTCGAGCTCGAGCACGAGGTCGTCGCGCGGCTCGAGATAGCGCTCGGCGAACGAGCGCTGGAAGACGAAGAACCCGCCGTTGATGACGCCCTCGGCCACCTGCGGCTTCTCGTTGAACTCCACCGCCACGCCGTCCCGCCCGACGCGCAGCTCACCGAACCGGCCCGGTGGCCGCACGCCGGTCACGGTGGCGAGCCGCCCGTGCGCGCGATGGAACCGCAGGAGCGCGGTGATGTCCACGTCGCCGACGCCGTCGCCGTACGTGAGGCAGAGCGTGTCACCGTCGACGTAGCGCATGGCGCGCGCGACCCGTCCGCCCGTCTGCGTCGTCTGCCCGGTCTCGGCCAGGGTCACGTGCCAGTCCTCGACCGCGTCGCCCGTATGGTACTCGACGGAGTTCGGACGCGCCAGATCGACGGTGACGTCGGCCGCGAAGGCGCGATAGTTCAGGAAATACTCCTTGATGACGTGGCCCTTGTAGCCGAGGCACAGGATGAAGCGGTTCAGGCCGTGATGCGCGTAGAGCTTCATGATGTGCCACAGGATCGGACGGTCGCCGATCCGGACCATGGGCTTGGGACGCACTCCGGTCTCTTCCCTGAGACGGGTCCCGGTGCCGCCGCAGAGCACCATGACGGGCGGGAGGGCGCTCATCGCTAGTTGAACCTCCGGAAGACGGGCTTGGCGGCGGGGCCGACGAGATACTTCTCCGCCGAGCCGGCATCCAGCGCGCGCGCATACACGGCGCAGCTCGCATCGATCGCTTCGAGCGTCCGCTCCATCTCCGTCGGACCGTGGCGGAAGCTCGGGCAGACCCACGGCATGAACACACGACGCCGGACCATCTCTTGCACGAAGAGCGTCCGGAACTCCATGGACGGTGCGCCGTCGGGTCCGAGACAGCGGAGGAGCGGCCGGCATCCGAAGTCGCTCGCCGCCGAGACCCGGCCGTCGACACCGTGACGCGCGGCGGCGGCGGCCACACCGTCGATCACCTGCTGGCCGACGCGCGCGAGGTGACCGATCACGTCGTGGTGCCGATAGAAGGCGATCGTCGCGCGAGCCGCGGCCAGCGCCGACTGCTCCGGCCCGTTGGTGGTGGACAGGAAGAACACGCGCTCGCCGCCGTGGCGGATCCCCCCGCGCTCCATGTAGTCGCGGGTGCCGAGGACGGCCGAGAGCGAGTAGCCGTTCGCCACGCCCTTGCCGACCGACAGCAGGTCCGGCCGCACGCCGAACGTCGAGTACACGCCGTGCAGCGCGTAGCGAAATGCCGTGACGACCTCGTCGAAGATCAGCAGCGCCCCGTGCGCGTCGCACAGCCGACGGAGCGTCTCCAGGAACCCCGGAGCCGGACGGACCTCGCGGCACACCTCGAGGACGACCGCGGCCAGCGTGGACCCGTGCTCGGCGAACATCCGCTCGACACTCGCGCCGTCGTTGAAGATGAACGGCACAGTGAGACGCTGGATCTCGTCGGGGATCCCGGCGGCCATGGCGGTCTTGCCGATGAACCAGTCGTGGATGGCGAGGAACGGCGCGCTGGCGTCGTAGCCCACGACGGTGCGGCCCGTCACCGCGCGCGCCAGCCGCACGGCGGCCGTGTTCGCGTCGGAGCCGTTCTTGCCGAACTTCGCCATCTCCATGCCGGGGAAGAGCGCGACCAGGTCTTCGGCGGTCGCCACCTCGAGCTCCGTCGGCCGCGTGAAGGCCTGGCCGTTCCGCAGCGCGGCGACGGCGGCGTCATCGATGACGTCCTCGGCGTGGCCGATGAGCACATTGTTGATGCCCATGCCCCAGTCGACGTACTCGTCACCCTCGATGTCCCAGACGCGCGCCCCCTTGCCGCGTGCGAAGCCGCGCGGCGCCTCGGCGGGGAACTGGTCGTCGCCGCGCGAGAACGTGTGCGCGCCGCCCGGGATGACCGCGTGGGCGCGCGCGCTGAACGCGTCGCTGCGCGCGCGGCCGGGTGTTCC
>Ga0194128_10004995_pt1 | contig 18978 bp, 16 predicted proteins | sample TA2KigCa65mmetaG_FD_148650 | JGI IMG/M metagenome (GOLD analysis project Ga0194128, IMG submission 148650) | Freshwater microbial communities from Lake Tanganyika, Tanzania - TA2015037 Kigoma Deep Cast 65m | ecosystem: Environmental > Aquatic > Freshwater > Lake | place: Tanzania: Lake... | reverse complement strand
AAGGTGTCGTTTTGAAAGTCCCAGTCGACAGCCCAGTAGTCCACGTAGTCCGACCACTTCTTGATGTTTTCGCGTACTTCATCGGGAATCAGGTCCGTATTTGGGGTTGAGAAGTCAGTCAATACGCAGACGACCTCGCAATTGGATTTCTGCTGAAGTTTGACATCCAGGTAAGCCAAGTCAAAGAATTTGATTTGACCCTTACGAACTGCCTCTGCTTCCATAACTTCACGCGGAATCTGCTTTAGCGTCAACTTGACACCGAGCTTCCTTGCTTCCCCCACGATGGGGTCGTGAAGCCCCATCTCCCACTCCCAGCCAAGCACGTGAACGGCCGTGCCTTTCATGTTCTTGCACTCGTTCACGGCCTGCTCGATATCCGCGATGGTAACTGGATTTGAAACAGCGCCAACGTAGACGTACGCGTCACCCTTGCGGCCATGCAGATAGGTCGAGCCCGCTATCGGCTCGCCGCCGTACAACTTGAGGATGAATGCGATGTATTCAAGGAGATTGACTTTTCCATCGCTATCAAGATCCTGCCCAAAATTGGACGTGCTCCAGAACTGTCGTTCATAGCTCCCGAGATTGAGGATCTCAAACGGCTTGCACTTATCAATCTCAAGCAACCGCTTTCGGGTGACATGAATCGCAAATCGCCCCAAATCGGCGCCTATCCATCGCCGCCCAAGTTTTTCTGCGACAGCGAGTGTCGTCCCCGAACCACAGAAAAAGTCCGCGACAAGGTCATTCGGTTGTGATGACGCCTTGATTATCCGAGACAGGAGCTTCTCGGGCTTCTGAGTTGGATAGCCAACCGATTCGCCCAGGATAGGGGAGTTCGCCGCCATCGACGAGATGTCGGTCCACACCGATCCTACGAGTTTTCCTTGGTCGGCGTAATAGATATAGGACTTGCCGTTGACGACTCGTTCTCGGTAGCGACGTCCGTCTTTATCAACCTTGTTGAAGTGCATTGCGCTACTCATTTCCGCAAACGGCTCGCGTAATTCTGGGTCGTCGTGATTGAAAGTGAAGATTGGTCCTTTCGAGTAGCAGAAAATGTCGTTGTGTTGATTACTCCACTGAGCGCGACCCTTTGCCCCCGTTCCGATTTGCCAGACGAGCCAACCTCGAAGATTCTCAGATCCGAACACTTCATCAAGAATCAACTTGACAAACGAACTTGTCCGATAGTCCACGTGAACATAAATCGCACCGCTATCGCTCAATAGCTCACGCATGAGCCAAAGCCGTGACGCAATCATCGAATTGAAACTATTTGGGCCATCACCCCAGGTATCTCGGTATGCCACAATCTCCATAGTCGACGGCGCCTTCTCTAGCTCCTCGCCGCCGATTTCGACGTCAAGCGAGAAGTCGGCCCCCACCTCAAAAGGTGGGTCAATATAAATCAAATCAATTTTACCTGCGAAGTTAGCGAGGAGGCTTGACATAACGAGAGCGTTGTCACCCCAAATCAGTTTGTTTCGCCATCCGTCCTCAAAACTCGAGCCCTCGTTTGACCCATCCCATACATTGAAAAGTGTTAGTCCCTCGGCCTTCTTGGCTTCGCGAGTCGCACGAGTCTCGTTGACGCGCTCTATCACCTGAAACGGAAGCGAGACACGCGGTGGTTGGACGAGGTTGCCTTCCTCGTCATACTTGCCGGGCCACACCAACTCGGTTTTGTTGATCTCAAACGGCATCAGAATCGCCTCCGCTTTCTTCGAGTCGGCTGAATGGTGCCGACCGACTCACAATAGGGCTTGAAGTCACACTCATTGCAGACTTTCTGATCTGGCACCTTTACCACCTTGAACTTCTCAGCCCGAATGTCGCGGACCACGTCATCAAAGTGGCGGGCAGCCTCTTCGACATCTTCTCTTCGATAGTCGAAGGTCATGAGTGCTCGCTTCTTGTCGGTCTCACCGGTCCAGTAGATATGCAATTTTGTGGGTGTAATCCCCTTGCGCTGCTCAAGGATGTGGGCATAGATACAGAGCTGCTTGTAGTAGGTGCGGATGACCTCAGTGTCCACATCGGAGGGTCGAGTTTGGGCCTTGAAGTCAAGCACTTCCAGGGTTCCAGCGTCACCGAGCACCAGGTCAATTGCGCCATGGAGGATGTAATCATCCTTCTCGAGTGAGACGTCGACTTCGGTCTCTTGAACTCGCGCGATCTCGGCCTGGTTCTGCTCCCAGTACCGCATCACGTGCTGGAGTGCAGCTTCCTTCTGCTCCTGCGCCATCTTGCGGGTGGCCCGGGCCATGAGATGGCGGTAATTGAATTCGAAACGGTCAGTGATGTACTTGGCATTGACCTCTGCCCCTCGCCCCTCGAGGGTTAGCCGGTGGATGTCTTCAATGGTCTGGTGCACGAGCAAGCCGAAGGTGATCAGCACTGCTCGCGATGGCTCGAACTCGAAGAGCCTGTAGAGCTGGTATTGACGCGGGCAAGTTTCGTATGCCTTGAGGTCTCCGGTGAAGCTGTACGGCTTCTTGGGTGGCAGTTTCGCACGGGCATCCCACGATTGAGTCTCGACTTGCCGCTCAGCCTCCGCGCCCCAATCCTTTGCCTGATCCCAGATTGGTTTGTGCCAGGGCTGAATAGGGGTTCCGACAGACGTATCGGCGGTGAGTACAAGGATTTTTTCAGCTCGTGAATACGCCACGTAGTGAAGTCGCATCCGATCAAAGCCAGTGATCATCGCTTCGGGCTCGAACACAGGTCGGTTGTAGAACTCGCCCAGATTGCGGTCGAGTTCCTTTCCGGAACTCGACGAGACCTGGAGTGAGCCGACCACGGTTACGGGGAACTCCAACCCCTTGGCTTGGTGAATGGTCATTATCGGAACGTGACCCTTCGGAAACGCCTGATCGGGGTCTTCCCACTCATTGATACCGCTCTCGTAGAGAAGGCGAAGGAACGACGAGAAGAGACTGCGTCGAAGTCCCATGAGATTCTTCGAGGTAATGACTGTGAAACCGTAGAACTGCTGGAAGGTCACCAGCATTTGAGAAAACGTCGCGAGCGTTCGTGACTGGTTGGCGTCGCCGATCATCTCGCGGAACGGTGAGACTGCGAGGAATTCGTAGATGTAATCAGCAACACGTCGATCAAGCGTTTGCCCAGGCTTGAGGTCGGCAATCTCGGTGTTGAACTTTTGAATAAGCCGGCCGAGATCGGGGTTTGCTTCGACTATCGGGTCGAGTTCGAGAAGACACGAGTCGACGTAGTTGTCAAGTTCGAGGAGGGCTCCTTTGGGATTTGGCGAGCGGTTGGCTCCGATGTACTCAAGAATGATTGAAAGAACACCGACGGCGAGTCGAATCTCATCGAGTTGAAAGAAGCCTCGTGCGCGGGGGCAGAACGACTTGATACCTCGCTCACGCAATGCCTCGATGTAGGGAAGGCTGTGTTCGATCTTGACACTTCGCAGGAGTAAGGCCACCTGACTCGCATCTTTGACTATTCCATGATCAAGGAGATGCTTCACGAAGTCGGCAAGACGTTGGGCCTCGTCACTCTTGGACGTACCGCTAATTCGCACAACGGCGGGGTAGTCGGGAAACACGCCGTCGGGGTCGGCAATGATCGTCTTATCGAATCGAAAGCGACGTCCGTTTGCGTCTATCCAGGTGTGACTCTTCATGTAATCGTCGTATGCCTTGACGATTTTCTGGTGCGAGCGGTAGTTGACGTTCAGGGTGACCTCGTGACAGCCCTTCACACGACCCGGAAACTCGAGGATGTTGCGAACTGTCGCACCGCGGAAGCGATAGAGAGATTGATCTTCGTCACCGACCACGCAGATGTTGTTTGAGGCTGAGGCCAGTTTGAGCACCAATTGTTCTTGGACGAAGTTGGTGTCCTGATATTCATCGACCATCACATACTTCACTGCGTTCAGAACCTGCTGACCCTCGGTGGTATCTGCGAGAAGCTGGTAAAAAAACACTTGCAGGTGCTCGAAATCAACTGTGTTCTGCTCAAGCAGTAGTGCGCGGTAGCGCTCGTATGACTCGGCGATTTGGGCAACGAGTTCCTTATCGGACTGCTTCAGTTTGCTGACGTCGAGCATTTCTTCAGCAATGCGACTGAAGTAGTCCTGAAGGCCTTTTATGGCAGTCCACTTGGTCGACCACTTCTCGTTGAAGTACTTCTCGCGACCGCTGTCATCGGAGTCGCTCACAAAGCCTTCCACTAGAGCATCAAAGTTCTCATTCATGAAGAGCGACTTCGTCAGATCATCGAGCACCGTGAAGTTGTTGCCGAGCGGAGTCTTGTAGCGGTATTTGTCAAGGAAATCATTGGCTATTCCGTGAATCGTTCCAACGATTAGACCTGACATGTCAGAGTAAATGCCGAGTTTCGCCGCCTCATTGCGTACGCGGTCGCGCAACTCGAGTGCAGCTTTCTCTGTAAAGGTGCAGAGCACGATCTCTTCGGGCTTCGCGAGATTCTGCTCGATTAGATAGAGCGTGCGGCGCACCAACGTGTGCGTCTTACCCGAGCCCGGACCAGCAGTTATTAAGAGCGGTCCGTCTACATGGGTCGCAGCTTCAAGTTGCTTCGCATTAAGGCCATCTAGAACTTCGGCAGAGGCCACTTTGAGTCCAACCTTAAATCTCAAACCTCACAACGATAATGCAACGGTCACAGGCGCATGGTCGCTCATTTCCCAAGCATCTGGGTAATCGCCAACACCACCTTTGGTACTTACAAACTTCTTCTTTAGGTCTTTGGAAACAAAAATGAAGTCAAGTTCTTGGCGCATTCCGTCGCTTGCTTTCGGGCCATTCTTGTGAGTCCAGATACGTGAACCACTCTCAGGACTTCGCAATTCAGGAAATGAGCTCCGAAGATCAGTCACGCTAGTTAGGCCCATGTCTTTGAACCCCCCCACCACATAATTAGGCCAAAGATTAAAATCACCAGCAACTACTAATTTTTTGTCACCGTGCTCACTAATTACATCGTCTAATTCACGATGAAGAAGTTCGAGCGCATCAAAACCATCCATGTTGTCGAGCATTAACCCATAATGGCCCATGACCCTACAAAGGAATTCACCGCCAGATATCACGTCCACACAAAATGTTGTCGCTGGATTAGGGCGATTTGATTCAGACTTTGTCTTACGCCTCTTAAAATTAGTTCTCACCAATTCGATATTTTGGCCAGCGATAACTGTTCCCCAGGGTCGACCTTGACCGACTCCATGCGGGAACCATACACCGGACCACTCTTTTGGGAAACCTGCCTTCGGCACTTTAGCTTCAGTTAGGACAATCAAATCTGGGGCGATTGTCTCTTGAATCCATCTCCACAACTCAGGTTCTTTTTGACGCGGGGCAACACCTTGCTTTGTGTTCCACGTAGCAATTCTAAATTTTCCCATAGCTATTCAAAGGCTCCTTTTACTCCTCGCTCTGTTGATCCGACTACTAATGCTCTATCAACTTCTTTATTGAAGATTTCGCAGGATGTCTCAGGCACGAGAACACAGTGATGGCAGGCACCAGAACTGCGAAGCTCATTATCCGACGTCGCACTATTACAAACTGGGTCTTGAGCGCACCAGCGAATTGAGTCAATTGCTTCTGAAGTCAAACTTGCGAGTCGGTGTCCATCAGCATGCTCAACCAAACCACCTAAAGTGCCAAGGCTGTCTCCATCGGCTGTGTAAACGAGAACTCCAACTGCTTCTTGGTGTAAGTCATAAACGCGGTCCCTGATACCTGGTAACGGGTAGCCGCATCTACTTGAGAGTACTTTCATTACAGCATGACTGAAAGTATGAACAAGTCGTCCTGCCAGCGAGAGCGTCTCTGGCTGTTGAGCGGGCGCTCTAAATAGTTCAATATCAGCAAATAATCCGCTATTCAAAGTAGCCCACTTTGAAATTTCCGCACTCGAAAACACGAACAAGATACCTTCGCCCGTGACTCGATAGCCGGGAAGCCATCGTTCTTCGTCGCTGGTTGAATATCTGCCCCACAATTGCTGAAACCCGAAATCCGGCGGCGGATTTTTCGGCCTCCACCGTGAGAAACCATCTAACATCCGTGTTTCTGCGAGTTTTTCTACCGCAATCACTCTATCAATTATCTTGTTGGACCCAATAAATTCTGAATTGCCAAAGTCCACTACCTCGCGATACTCCAACAAATCTTGTCGATAATGCGCCTCAGATTTGTTTGTGAGCTGAGCAAATTCGTAAGCTTTGGCGTTTATTGGGTTCCAAGTTACTTTTCGAACCTCTTCTCGAATAGGAAAAGCCAAATCAAGATGTTTCATTAAATCATCTAAAGTCAAGTTACTGAACCCAGCCTGAGTCGCCCGCTCCAACCACAAGAGGTGACTCGGTGAATCTTTTTTCACTCGATCTAATATTTCTATATCAACTCTTGTTGCCAACCACTTCACAAGCCTTTCGTTGACACCAATTTGTGGAATAAAAATCGAAGATTTAGTACTTGGATAGTAAAGCTGAACGCTCGTCCGCTCTACCAGTCGCATTTTTTGTTCACATGCCTCGTCTTTTGTTGGTATACCTACGACCCAGGGGCGCCGACCTGTGCACTTAATTTCAATCTTTTCACCACCGCCTTCTTGATAACAATTAGCACATTTTGCAATCGGCCGCTTAGGCCCATGAGTGAAAGTGACTCGAATGTCTGGCGCTGGGCAAATAGAACCACCAACCGCAACATTGTGGGCAAGGTCTGAAAAATTCATCTCATCTACGTGACCATGCGGACAAACGAGCATGACTGTTACTTGACGCTTCATCCATGACTTTTTTGAGTCACACTTTTGGCAACCAAGTTTTCTGCCGTAATGAACACGCATGTCTGATTCATCGGCAATACTCAGCCGATTGCACAACGAATTCATACAAATTTGTGCACGTGGAAATCTAGTCAGTGGCAATACCCATTTACTTGACTTCAATACTTGATCATCCGGATATGGTGGTGGCGAAACTAAATAGTCGACACCTGCTGCATCTTCCAAAATTTTGTCTCGTAACTTAAACTCCTTAACAACTTTCTCTCGCACAGCATCTCTTTCTACGCCTTGCGCATTTCCAGTAGGAATTGTGTTAATCCACTCATGAATATCGCACACAAGGGCCGTGACTTTTGAGCGCGCTCTAACCAGCGAACCCACACCATTAATAAGCACCAAATGACTTCTTTTAATTGGTGTAAGAAAGAATTTTTCGCTCTTTTTATTCATTAAAAGGCCTCATCGTCATCGTCATCGTCTTTTTCAGAAGGATCTTCAGGGCTATCGGTGACATCTCCTTGAGAAGACGAAAGGGTGAACCTAAACATTGAGTCTGGCTCGACACTCCGCATCGAATTAAGCACGTACCACATAGGTGTACCGCGTCGATCTTCGGGTACGGCAGACTCGGCCGAGAACATAAGACCTAAGCCTTTGCCAACATAACTGTCCCATACATATTCAGACGCAGCTGGCGCACTAGCCAACCGAAATAAATGATCAAGGACAATATCCACATTTGATTTTAAAACAAGATCATCACCAAGTCGATCTAAAACAATTTGACTGACATCATTCCAGTGCTGAAGGGCATCTCTTACCTTCTCACTGTTCGTTCTCGCACGAAGAAGTATCGCCATAAAGGATGGCAAACTTCGCTCCAGCGCTCTCGTCGTAAATGGTGTCACACTTGCACTCTCAACCGACGCATGAAGTCGATCATGCCAATACCTAAAGCCTTCATAGTGCGATAAATCACGTGCGTTAGTTGGCCTCAACACAGATACAACTAATCCTGGGCTATTCAAACTTCGTCCAACCCGCCCACTTGCCTGAATGTACTGACTCGAAGACTTTGGCTGTCCGATAACAGTCATCAACCCAAGACGTGAAACATCAAGACCGACTTCCACCATTGACGTCGCAAAACAGATATCAACTACTCCCTTATCTGGCAATTTTCGCTCGAGACTGTCAAAAACTTCATTTACGTCTTCTGCTGAAGTCGCAGTTAATTCTTTAAGTTCCGAAGCATGTCGATCAGCTTTGTCTTTTGTTGGCGTCAAGCGACCACTTCGTCTTCCAGACAACGCACGAAGGCGAGAGATTCTTTTATGAAATGAGGTATCCATCAGTGAAATCAGAAGACCAAGTGATCGTCGACTTGAAAAGAAAACGACGTTCGTCCACCACGGATCAGTGTTGTGGTCAAGGCGTGTCGGCCCAAGAACGGCTGCTTGATAACTTAACGAGGCGAGCACATTGTTTTGAATGTCAAGACTGCTAAAGCTCCCAGTTGCACAAACAGCAACATACGTTTTAGGTATCCCCGCTAAGTCTCGCTTGGCAAAAAATGAATCATCTATGTTTATCCCAGGTGGCGGAATCAATCGACCGTCCCGGTTGTATAACTTCTTAATTTGATCTTCATAATTTTTAGTAGTGGCGGTAGAGGCCACATAAACCGGGCTTTTGCCCCCGTCTTGTCGGCACAGCTCTTCTAGTGCGATTTCAAATACACCGTCAACGCTGCCAAGCGGTCCAGAGATCAGATGGAGCTCATCTTGTATGAATAGCTCAGGTGGCCCGGCTGTCCGACGGCCATTTCTTAGCCCAAACAACCTATGCGCACTCGGATTCCAGGCCAATCTAGCTATTTTGTCTACGGTAGCAATCAAAAAATCTGGTGGCTTGAGATAAATGTCTTCATCAATTTCAAATATTGGCAACCCAACTTCGACTAATCCCTTAGCTCGCTTTACTTTCTTTAGATGGAAGCTACAAGTTGCGTCGGGACAAAAAGCCAATATTCGTGATTCATTTCCGGCCGTATGTGTTTCTTTATATCCAACTATTTGCGCGCCAATTTTTTTGCCAATTTCACACCCACACCATGGACATTTCTTCAGCAAAAATCGAGATGCGTCTCTTTTGTCATCGATTAGATCTTTCAATTGTCGTTTAGCGCTTGCTCTCGAATTTGGCGTTACCGCAGAACCGAGCCATGCTCCGATCAGAACGTCACTGGATCCGAAATATTCTGGCTCGGAAGCCCTGATCAATTCCAGTGCGCAAATCATTGATGCGGCGCGAGCAACCTGTTGAACCGTCAACAAGCGATAGGTATAGCGCATCAAGACTTTCGTGCTTGCCTTCTGTGTCTCGTTCGCTGCAAGATGTCGTTGATCATGTTGACGAGTCCACAAAATCGTAAAGGCAGCCAAGCCGAGATAAGCCTCAGTCTTACCACCACCCGTAGGCATCGAAATGACATCAACACCACAATTGTGTGAATCTCGAGACTTGGTATCAACTATTTTCTTGAGCGAAGCAAGAATGAAAGCAATTTGAAATGGTCGCCAATACTCCTGCCCGGCTTCTCCAGGTTGCCTAGCTGGCACCGAGTAACCCAGAGAAGCTGTCTTGTCTTCAACGATCTCGCGCAGCGGTGAGTTGTAAGCACCACGCTGTTGATTTATAGCCTTGCTCGCCTCGCATAGACATTTTTTGACGTCAGAATCAAAATTCAGGAGCTGCCAGCCGTTTTTTATGTCTGCGAGATACTTTTCGCAAGCATAAATATGATTATTAGCTATTTTTATAAATTGAACATCAAGGCTTGATATTAAAGCGCGCTTTGAATGAATCCATCTGTCATAATCAGCGATCAATTTATTGATTTTGCCAACGGCAGTCGAATTGAAGCATGCTAAATCAAGCATGCCAACTCCGTAGGAATTATTGTCATCATCAACTACATCAGGACTTAAGGGGTAAATGTCAACAGTAGGCAAGACATCGGTTGAAACTACTTTCTTATCGCCATTTTCCAAAACGACAGCGCCACAGCCGTGCCCAATCGCTAGTAATTTAACATCCCGATATAGCAAGTCGAGACTGTCAATATTTTCATTTCGAGAATTATTTATTGGGAAAAGCCCGTCAAAAGTACATGTTAATTTGGTCTGGAACAAAGAAAATTCAGATGCTCTTTGATTTTCGGCAACGCGATGATCGTTACGAAGCCAAATAGTAAAAATTGGTGCTCCACTATTATCAGACCGTTTGACGATGCCAATCACAACGGAAAATCCAGGTCGAATCTCTATCGACACGTTCTGATTGACCGACACTGAAATAGTTCGATCAATCTGATCTCTTACCCACCACCTACTGCGTTGACCTTGAACTGAAAGCCGAGAATAAACACCACATCGTAAACTGACATTGAACTCAATTTGCTCAGAACTTGGTCTAACACTGAAGGAAATTGTCCTAGGTCCTTGAAATATGGGATCAAAGAGAACTTCATTTTCGATTTCCGCAGAGTCATCCACTGCATCTTTCTCTCCCAACTCAGGGAAGTCTGGGGCAGGGTTTTCAGCATCATCGACATCTGAGTCATTCTCCGTTGCCAAAACATCCGGGTCGTTTTCACTTAATTGCGGAAAAATTACACCCACACTGTAAATTTGTAGGGGGTCTTGATGAATAATCTCTCTACCATTTGCATCCAGCCACGGACCAACTGGAAATGGATCAGCAATAAAGTTTGGTGCCGTCGGATCTTTTGATGCGAGCTTCTCCCCGTGCCACTCAACACCTAGTTCTTCGGTTGGCCCCAAGACTGAACGTTGCAATCCTTCAACGATCATTTTCCTAATTTCCACTGGACTTTTACTTGTCAATCCAAATCTCCCACCGTGTGCACGTTTGGTGAACTTTCTGGGGGGAGACTCTGAGCTAATCCGAGTTTGGAAACTAATCGCTTAGTCTTAGAGATTGTTTCAACTGACGCGATACCGACCGTCCCAATTCTTTTTACCTTAATTCTGACCTGTCGACCACTATTGATCTGATCCTCCCAGAGGCTCTGGTCACTCAAAACCTCACGGATAACTTTGTTGGCTTCCACCCCAGCTTGGCGATGATAAATTCTTAACTTGTGGATTGCTTCGAATTCTACTTCGCTAAATGAAAAGCCAAGAGCAATTGAAATGCTGCGCGCCGTCTTGAAATCTTCAGGACCGATATACCGACCTTCTTCAACAACATTCATGTAATACTCAGGATGACTTAAACCCACGTTTCTTAAAGCAGCAAGTGCATCTATCTCTTTTTTCTTTCTGAGAACAGACGACTTAAAGTTTTCAGAAATTTCACGGGCCTCGTTATACACTTTCGTGCCCATTTTTGATCTAGCGCTTTCCTGAATGAAAGCAATTTGGGAGTCATCCGTTCTAAAAACCACGACATTTCCAATTTGCAATTTGTTGATTTCGGTACGGGACAGTGAAACCTCGAGTTCGTCTGTTTGGATAATTTGGGGTTTTGGGCCCAGTTGCCTATGGAACCCAATCTCTCCGCCTCCTGAAAGATGAACTACAACAGCTTCAACGCCATCGACATCAGGCAACGGCGGAGGCGGCGGAGGCGATAATGGAAGTGTCCATTCACGTCGAAATGCGACCGACCCAATCGTCGCAGGCGGTGTTAATTGGGACTCTTGCCAAATTGCGTAGTTTGAGAGACTGAAAGGCGGATTTCCCTCCCACGAAACCACAACAGTAGTGAGGGCTACCGGCGCTGAATAAAGCCAAGAAATCATTGACTGTCGCACTTTGTATTCAATTTTTGAATACAACCAGCGCTCGGGCAGTCCAAAAACAATGGCGACATCAACCATCGGCGCACGTTTCAACTTTGAGAGCGAATAAAAAGTGACACTTCTTGCGCCAGGAAGTTTGATCTGTTTGTACAAAGACTCATCAAAATCTGGATCCTTCAAAATTGCCACAGTCTTGCCGGCGAATTGCAATCGACTCAGTTTTGATGACAAAATGTCTTCGAGATTGTTTGCAACATGATTCTCATCAAATAAGACCTGCAGCGCCGCGACTAAAGCATCTCGCACTGAAGAAAGATTTGCCGGCAAGACCGGTCTCTCACTAGTTAGATACTCAGATATACCTAAAGAACTGGTTTTAGGATTGATTGGCTGCGTCGTTAAAAATCGAACGATTCTTTGAAGCACCCTAAACTCAGTGTCAACATCGACAGTGCGATGGATATTTTCAACCGCGTTTCGATACTCATCCCAGGTACCAAGTAGATTGCCGAAATTCGGCCACTCCAAGCCAAGATAAACGATCTCGCCATTAGCCGCCGCATCAAATCTCTTAATTGCGTCATGTAGCCCAATCATCAAAAATCCTCGTCTTCCTCTTCGTTCACGTCAAGATCTTGCAGACCGTTGGAAGTGATGACTGGATACTCTAAATAACGTAAAGAAAGACCACGCGGAAGGTTGACCGAATTCGAAATCCAATCTGGTGGTTTCTTTAAGAGCAGCTCCGTATCTCGAGCGCAGTCAAGAGATGAGTCAACTCGGCGGTTAGAAATCACAATTGTCGGCACCCCTGAAAAAGCAGCTAGGGGTCGTCGCTGAAAATATGACCAGCGTGTGTAGATCACGAGACGCGGTCTCAGATTTTGAATCCATGAGTGCACCCGTGACGCTTGTGAACTCAACACGCTAATTGGAACTCGAAGAACATCTGTTGCGCCAACCACTTTTTGACTCTCAATAGATGTCAAGGCCAAGCTAAGTGGGCTTAGCCAACCTTTAGAAACTGGCTCATTCCGTAAGAGATCCAACTGATGAAACAAAAACTTTTGCCCGTCGCCAATAACAACAATTGGAGACAAACAATGTTCAGCCCAGCACCTATACCAAGGTTTTGAAGGTTTGGCGAGGCCCTCGGCGGCAAAAAACTTCTTTAAAAAAAGGCTTTCTTTTCTTTCTAAAACTCGACCACTTCGAGCTTCAACACCGTCCGGTAGTTTGACGAATGGAAATCCTCTTGTGTGAGTTGTCATTCCAATGATCGTCGCAATGCTTGCATCAAATTCTTTCTCGTGGACCATCACATCGGCTATTTGTCTCTGTTCATCACTCCAAGTAGTACACAGCAGAGGCTCGCTAATGGGCACATGATGAATTTTTGGCGCCGCTGCTACCGAGCCGTCAAATAGAGCCCAGACGACAAATTGACCGGTCGGAACCGACAAAATACCGACAGGATACTCCTCGCCTTCATCGCGATTAGGTTGTTCGGCCATCTGATAACCGATCTGGCGCAAAGAACTGAACCAGATTGGTGGGTCTGAAGTCGACGTCATAATCGCTGTAAACCGATGCCGCCTAGATGTGCTGGGCAAACATTGATCTTCTTGTAGTAACACCAATTGCACAAGTTGGTCACATTACAAGTGAATTCACTACTTCTGCATGACTCGTCGATACTCGTACGAGTTCTCACAATAACTTGCTGAGCGTTTACAAGATGCTCTTGGGTCACCGCAACAGAATGCTTGACCTTCTTTGACAGATAATAGAGCTCCAAAGTTGATGTCGTCTTTTGTTGCGCTTCTTCAAGCATCAACGCATAGGCAATTAATTGAAACCACTTCTCATCATCAGCGACGTACTTGGAGTCTGGCACTTTTCCAGTTTTATAGTCAGAAATCACGACTTTGCCATCGGCATCTAACGCAATGCGGTCAATGTAGCCCTTCACAGCAACACCTTCTATTTCGGCCAAGACCTCAACTTCTTGCCCTTCGAGAATTGTTGAGGTTGGATCTTCAAGTTCCCACAAATTGATCATGGCTTGAAAAGCGCTCCGCTTAAAACCAGCGACAGTGTCGAGTTTCTCCGCCAATTTGTTCACCCTTTCAGCCCAACCATGATTTGACGAGCGGTCCGTCGCGATTCTCTTCACAGCCTCTTGGGTTCTATCTTTTGGGTCTTGTTTATAGAGATATTCCAAAACCTCATGCACAAAAGAGCCCAAGGCCGCGTGCCAGGCAAGTGGCTCTTTGATCTTGTCGATGTAAGACAATTTGAACTTTTGCGGGCATCCACGAAACAAACTTATTGAAGACGGAGAGAGGTACTTTGGTGCTGTCAACATGTTTTTAAAAGCCCCCAACGCAACACCATACTTGCCCAAATAATGGCTCCGAAAATGTCTCGTCTCGGCAAGTGTCTCAACTGCTATTCACCCTCAAGATCATCACCCAGATCATCAAACTCGTCGTTCTCGATCACGTCTGGATCGTTGTCGAATTCCATTTCGTCAACCACTGGGCCGTTTACCGATCTGCTGGGTCGTCTTCGCCGTTCACCCATTCGGCGCCAAAACCAGGGCAGTCGGTCATGCCTTCGCCATGGGAAAACACCGGTGTGCCGCAATCGGCACACAATTCGCCGTCTTCAAGCGCATCAATAGTCATGCACCAATTATGAACCGAGGGTGTTGCGGACGATAAGTCTGAACACCCCCCTTGTATAGTGGCTCTCGTAATCATCCAGACGATCCGAGGGGCTTGGCCCTACGACGATCACCAACCGATCTCAAGTCGGTGGTAACGCCAAGTTCGATGAAAGGAAGAATAATGAGTGAAGAAATTATCTATAAACCCGGGCACTTCGTGCACTTTATTCAGGCGCGCTTGGCGCTTGAAGATACAAACGCTTGGCGGCCGGCAATAATCACCGAAATCGGCGAGGGCTCGCTCAAGATCAAATCAATTGATGGTGAAACTTGCGAATTCAATTGTGTTGAAACCGACCGCATGCGAGAGGTCTACGAAAGTGGTCGCGTGCCGGATGGTCGTGAGGGAAAGGGCATGGTGATCGTGGCGTCGAGAGGAGTCTTGATTATCCCATGTGCCGATGAGGACAAGGTCTTCCCGCGCCAAGCACCGATCAACCCGACCGTCAACTATGTGCATGAAGGCGCGGCGCAGTGGTCTCCAACGACAGATGGTGCATGGCACTTGTTTTCAATCGAGGCGGCATAGACATCGAAAATCTTCAATCACCCTCTAAAAAAGTGGCGATAAAAAGTATTTTTAGTACCTACGTAGTAGGTACTAACTCGAACCCGATGTTGCAAACCGTGCAAGAGAGGTGCTTATAGTGCTGACCCTCATTCACAAACCACGAGGATCAACCGTGCTCGACGAACCAACACCGAAACGAAACGACACCTGGCGATGCCCACAGTGCGACAACGAGATCATCTTGCATGTTCGCGTTAGTGAGCCGCCGGTGTGCCGCAACAAAAATGCCCACAGCAGCAAGAGCCATGTAATGACCAAATTCAACCCCAACAGAAAGCAGGCACATTGAAAATAGTTTCAATAGTCACCCTTGACGAGTTGACCGACGTTCTTGAGAATCTCGTCGAAAACAATGACCTCGAATTCGAGTATGAAGTCAATGAAAACACCGATATTGGCCATATCACTATCCAATGCAAAATGTTTGATTCAGATTTTTTGATCACACCGCTTGGTGCCGGCCCGTTCTACGAAGACCTCTTGTTTGAGGCCTATTTCGGTGCCTGCCTCGACCCCATTCTGCTGTGCAACGACTTCAACACTCGACACAGTTTCGCCTCGGCGGCACCAGTTACCCTCGAGTCTGAAGACGGCATCGACGAGGAAGACACCGTGATAATCGAGGTTAAGAAACTGGTGATTCTTCAGGGCGGCGTCACCGACGAGCATCTTGAGGCGACGATAAGGCTTTGGTCGGGAATGCTGATCTTCGCCGAAGAACTGTTCGAAGGCACTCCTGCCGAGTCAGAGTGAGCGCACTACCCTGCCACACGCTGGATCTACCTTTGGCGTCATGAGTCTCTTTGCTTATCTGTTGTGGTGGGTCTGGATCGCAACCCTGGCCTGCATCGCTTTCGTCGTTATCCTGCCAGTCTTGGGCGTCGTGCTCCTATTCGCGATTCCCATTCTGATTTTGTTCGCAATTATGGCTTGAGAAGTTGCTCGAAAATGTAGTCGCGCACCTCGGGCGCAACTACAAAGATTCCGGTGCCGAGCGTGGTGCCGTCTTTGCTAGTTGGAATCACAATCTGGTCGTAGTTGCCGCTCGTCACTAGGTCTCGGATAATCGCTAGCGCCTGATCGATTTTGTCCTTGGTCGCCACATCAAGTGATGAGTAACCACGACCATGCTTGCCGGTCGGAACACCTGCTACGCGAGGTGGCGAATGCCTGCGCAATGGACGAATCGCCGCATTGCCACCCCCCGCAATAAAGCCGCTCGCCTCGCCAGCAGCGTAAGCGTCGAACTGCTCTTCGTTGTCGCTAAAAATGAACAGTGCTCGAGCGAACTCTGGTTGATCAATCATCCAGAGATAGTCGCCCAAAACACCGGCTTTGCAATAAATCGATCTGACGACCTTAATTGTCATTGCGGTCGTCTTCTGCTGGTTTATCTGAACCAAAGAAGTCGTCATCTTCTGCCGCGAGAAAACTTCGCTTCTTGTCGCGGAATTCGCTCGTCTTCATCGCAAGACTGTAAAACGCGAGTTGAGTACCTTGTGCAGTGCTATTGAACGCCTGAATATTGCCGTGCTTGACGCCGATTCGTTCTGCGTCGCCATACGCGTTGAGTGCCGCAGACAGGAACACGAATGTCCAACCTGACTTTTCGCACTCTTTGACCAGTTTTTTGATCTGCGGAAGTGAGTATTCGCTGCTCTGATTTTCTTCACCGTCGGTGACTGAAATGAACAGGATGTCTTCTTTTTGCAGACCAGTCGCTTCTCGCGCCGCCGCCTCGACCCGTGCACGACCAATCAAGAGACCGGTCGCATCAAACAGAGGTGTGCCGCCGCGTGGATTGAATGTCTCGGGTGTCAAGTCGACGATCTCTGAGATCGGTGCGCTTGCAACGACGACCTCCTGGGGGTCTTGACTGTCAAATTGGACGAGGGTCACCTTCGCATCGGGACCGTTCTCTTTTTGCTGCTTCATGTATTGATTGAAACCGCCGATTACGTCGTTCGCGATCGAACTCATCGACCCAGATCGGTCGAGAAGAATGTAGATGTGGGTCTTGTTCGCTTTTTTTGGTTTCTTGGTTGTCATATTTTTCTTTCTGTTTGGTGGTTGGTTACTATTGATTCAGTTACGAACTGATTTTGAAAAACTGTGCTCTTTACGCTGCGTCATTTCGGCTGTCACGCATTTCTCGCTCTGCTTTTTTCATTTTGCGCGAGAGGTATGGTCGACTGACGTCAATTTGCTTTGCTGCTTCGCCCTGGTCGAACCCGAAGACTGAGGTCAATGCGACACCCTTTGCGACGACTGCCGGAAGTTGACCTACCGCACGACGACACTCGTCGCGATCTGCTGCTTGCATCGCTGGGTCGACTGCGTTGCGATCGATCAGGTCAAAAGTGATTTCCTCGCCGTCCTCGGTCTCCCCTTGCGGGAAACCACCCACAATGCGCTCGTGTCGCGCTCCCGCGCCGCGTTGGATTGATTCAGCTCTACCGTAGTTAATGCGAGCCGTGAAACTCATCGCCTTTGCCGCGTCCTCAGGTTTCGGGTAACGCTTGATGTATTTCTTGATTTGTTGCAGGACATTGACGACCTGCTTTGAGCAGATATCATCTCCGTCCTTGAAAATTTTGACTCGCGTTTTCAGGTCGTCTGCAAACGCAGTGAGCCAGACCATTTCTGCTTGGGTCATTTGGTTCAATCTGCCTCAGACAAGGTTTGTCTAGGTATAGTAAATATGCTTGGAAATCGGGCTTTATTAATTTGCATTGTGACTATTTACCTTATCGGCACTAATGGTATAAGACAACCTAAATCATAGAAATTGGGTGTGGCACAGATTTGGGCCAATCGACCGTTACTAGGTCATGACACCGAAAAATAACATCCCCATATATTGGGCCCCTGACTACGTGCTCAAAGGCGGGGTCGAAACCCGCACCAAATCTGGCCCCCTCGCCGAGATCTTGAAGGCGGGCGAAGTGCGAGGGGTCAACCTGATCGCCCCCTTACCGGTCACCCGTGAAGAACTATTTGTGATCCATGACGAGCAATACATCGACCGACTGGTCAGCGACGAGACACCCGAATTGATCCGAAGCATCTTTTCGAGCACGGGCGGCGTGCGAGACGCTCTTGATGCGATGTTCGTTCATGGCCGAGCGGGCAGTCTTTCAAGCGGTCTACACCATGCCAAGCGCGATAAATACGACGGCTTTTGCTACATCAACGGACTAGCACTCGCAGCATTGCGGGCAATCTCTAAACATGGCGCGAACAAAGTTGGTGTACTCGACCTTGACTCGCACTGTGGCGGCGGCACATTTCAGCTAGTCGGCGAGAATGAAAAAATCCTTCTGGCAGATGTCAGTTGCAACTCGTATGACGTTTGGCAACCAAGTTCTGATCGACACTATTTGAAGATTGTCAGATCTGCAGATGAATACCTGGACAAAGTGAAGCAAGCACTCGAACACCTCGACGGTGCAGAGGCGCTGATCTATAACGCCGGAATGGACCCATTTGAAGACTGCACGACAGGCGGCATGCGCGGAATCACGCGCGAGGTTCTCGGCGAGCGTGAGCGACTTGTCGCGCAATGGTGCGAAGACACGCAGACGCCGGCGATGTTCGTCTTGGCCGGTGGCTACGGCGGGCCGAATCTTGATCTCGACGGCGTGGCACGATTGCACTTACCGACCATTCGAGAGTTCGCCAGAATACGCATCAACGCGAAGTCGAAGAACTAGGGTTATGTGTACCATCACTAAAACTAATTGGTTTTTTCGTCTCTTGAAGACACCTATATAGGTATCGATGAGCGCCCGACCACCGCAATTTCATGTAACGGCAGACCTAATCGCCCTGACCATCACAGACGGCGTCTTGCAGGTCGCCGTTGTGCAACGAAAGTCTGACCTCGCATGTATCGACACCGAGAGAAACGGCAATGTTCAAGAAATAGGAAGAGACTCTCTGCACCACTGGGCTCTGCCTGGAGGTCATGTCGATGTCGACGAAAGCGATATTGACCACGCCGCTGTTCGCGAACTACGAGAAGAGACCGGCATCGAGGTCGATGTCAAA
>Ga0194128_10004978_pt1 | contig 19018 bp, 16 predicted proteins | sample TA2KigCa65mmetaG_FD_148650 | JGI IMG/M metagenome (GOLD analysis project Ga0194128, IMG submission 148650) | Freshwater microbial communities from Lake Tanganyika, Tanzania - TA2015037 Kigoma Deep Cast 65m | ecosystem: Environmental > Aquatic > Freshwater > Lake | place: Tanzania: Lake... | reverse complement strand
GCGAATGAAGTCCTGATCGATCCATTTGCCGATGCCGTTTTGCGGATCGGGCGTGATGTTGGGACCATAGTATGTGCCGAACGGCGTCTTCAGTGCGCGTCCGCCGGCAAGCGGAATGGCGCCATCCTTCTTTTCCGTGTGACAGCCGTAGCAACCGGCGGCGCGGAAAATGTACTCGCCCCGCTTGACCTGTTCCGCATCTGCGGCCGCGACCGAAACCGGCGTCACGCCCAGCAGCGAGAACACGGCGCCAAGGATCACAAAAGGGTGAGGCATGGCCATCCCAAAAACTCGACAGCGTCGAAACCCTGACGGCTTCGACGCTGTGCGTCAATACGACGGCCCGCGACTCCGGATCGGACCGGCGGGGCGGAAACGGAAGAACGCAACGGGCGCGGCAGGACGCCGCGCCCGCGTGATTCGAAGGGCTTACTGCGCGGGAGCGCGGAACGGCGTGTGGCAGGCGCCGCAGGCCTGACCAACCTTGCCGAGCCCGGCCGCCATTGGGTCCTTGCCCGTGCCGGCGACCTGGGCGAATGCCGTGGTCTCGGTGACGAATGCCGCCGAGACTTGCTGCCACTTGGCGCTGTCGGACCAGATCTCGTCCTTGGCGCGGCCGGCCTTGGAGCCTGCCGGGAACCAGCTCGGAATCGACTTCGCATGCGTGGCCAGGACCTGCGCCTGCTGATTGGCCTTCGCCGCGTCATAGGGCTCCTCACCCTTTGCCATCTTGCTGAGCGCGCCCATGGCCGCGCCCTGCTCCTTCATCTTGGCAACGCGCAGCTCGGTCACATTCTGAGCCGAGGCGCCGCTGCTGGCGAGGACGACCGCGAGGGCCAGCCCGGTCGCGAACTTGATCATCACATAAACCCCCTTGCGTGGTGGACGGCGCCGAAATGGCGGCCGCAACGGTGTCAACACCGGCGGGAGCAATTCATTCCACGACTGGTCCCGTCGGGCAATGGTGCGCGCGAGGAACCCTTTGATCCGCATGGAGCTAATTGCGGATGCAATGCATTCGCAAAAATCTGGAACGACTCCGCGCGCGCGGCTTTTCCGTCCGGCTATCGGCTTGCGCGGCCAATCGAAATGGATAGCCGGGCCAACTTGACCTGGCGGAGAAGATCATGGATAGAGGCGCGCCATGACGAAGGTCAGCTCCTTGTGCGTCTACTGTGGCGCCTCCAGCCGTGTCAGCCAGGTTCACCGCGACGCGGCGAGCGAACTCGGCCGCCAGCTCGCCAAGCGCGGCATCCGGCTCGTGTTCGGCGGCGGCCGTGTTGGCCTGATGGGGCTCGTCGCCGACGCCGCGATCGCGGCCGGCGGCGCCACCGTCGGCATCATCCCGACCCACCTGCACGATCTCGAGGTCGGCCATTCCGGTGTCGACGAACTGATCGTCGTCGGCAGCATGCACGAGCGCAAGCAGCGCATGTTCGAATTGTCTGACGCCTTCGCCGTCCTGCCCGGCGGCCTCGGCACGCTCGACGAGACCTTCGAGGTGATCACCTGGAAGCAGCTCAGGCTGCACGACAAGCCGGTCGTGCTGATCGATGTCGAAGGCTACTGGCAACCGCTCCTGGCGCTGATCGAGAACGGCATCAGCGCCGGCTACGTGCGGCCGGATCACCGCCATCTCTACAGCGTCGTCTCACGCGTCGAGGACCTGTTCGCAGCTCTCGCAGCAGCCCCCGTTCCGACCACCGGAGCCGATTCGAAGTGGCTCTGATGGCGGTCGCGGCGCCGCGAATGGCGCGGCAAAACGCCCTCCGATGCTCACCTTGTGGTCCCTTGCGTGGCACGCCAGGGCTGTTATGGTGCGGCCGCGAACCAATCAACATCCCCATACGCCGGCGCCCCGTCGCGGATCAGCCGGCCGCCGTCCCGGAGTGATCAGCCATGGCAAAAATCAAGGTCAAGAATCCGATCGTCGACATCGATGGCGACGAGATGACCAGGATTATCTGGCAGTTGATCAAGGACAAGCTGATCCTGCCGTATCTCGACGTGAACCTGCTCTACTTCGATCTCGGCATGGAGAACCGCGACAAGACCGACGACAAGGTCACGGTCGATGTGGCCGAGGCGATCAAGAAGCACGGCGTCGGCGTGAAGTGCGCGACGATCACGCCCGACGAGGGCCGCGTGAAGGAATTCAACCTCAAGAAGATGTGGCGCTCGCCGAACGGCACGATCCGCAACATCCTCGGCGGCACGATCTTCCGCCAGCCGATCGTCTGCTCCAACGTGCCGCGCCTGGTCCCGGGCTGGACCAAGCCGATCGTGATCGGCCGTCACGCCTTTGGCGACCAGTACCGCGCGACGGACTTCAAGTTTCCCGGCAAGGGCAAGGTGACGATGACCTTCGCGCCAGCCGACGGCGGCAAGGCGGTCACCTACGACGTGTTCGACGCGCCGTCATCGGGCGTCGCCATGGGCATGTACAACCTCGACGATTCGATCCGCGATTTTGCCCAGGCCTGCATGAACTATGCGCTCGATCTGGGCTGGCCGCTCTATCTCTCGTCGAAGAACACCATCCTCAAGGTCTATGACGGCCGTTTCAAGGACATCTTCCAGGAGGTGTTCGATAAGGAATTCAAGGACAAGTACAAGGCGAAGGGCATCACCTACGAGCACCGCCTGATCGACGACATGGTCGCCTCCGCGCTCAAATGGCCGGGGGCCTTCGTGTGGGCGTGCAAGAACTACGACGGCGACGTGCAATCCGACACGGTGGCGCAAGGCTTCGGCTCGCTCGGCCTGATGACCTCGGTGCTGATGACCGCAGACGGCAAGACGGTGGAGGCCGAGGCGGCGCATGGCACGGTCACGCGCCATTACCGCGACCACCAGGCCGGCAAGGAGACCTCGACCAATCCGATCGCATCGATCTTTGCCTGGACCCGCGGCCTGTCCTCGCGCGGCAAGTTCGACGGCACGCCTGAGGTGCAGAAATTCGCCGAGACGTTGGAGAAGGTCTGCGTCAGCACCGTCGAATCGGGACACATGACCAAGGACCTGGCGGCGCTCGTCGGCAAGGATCAGAAGTGGCTCAACACGCGCGCCTTCCTCGACAAGCTCGACGACAACCTCAGGAAGGCGATGTCGTAGCACGGCCCCGGGGCATCGCCCGCGCGGGCATCGTCGTCGTCATGCCGCCGGGAGGGGCGGCCCGACGATCGCCGCCCGACCGATGATCGCCGATCTGCGTGCTCAGATCAGACTGATCGACGCCCGCATCGGCGCAAACCGCCTGGACGAGGCGGCGGCGTTGCTCGCGCCTCTGCTCGACGCGGATCCGCAGTTCGCCGAAGGCCACTATCGGATGGCGGCCATCTGGCAGCGTCGGGGCAAGCTGCGCGAAGCCATCGCCGAGGCGGCCGCCGCTGCGCGCCTCGCGCCGGACTGGGCCGAAGCGCACAAGCACCTGGGACGACTGCTGCTGCGTAACCATGAGCCCGAGCCGGCGGTCGCTGCCTTCGAACGCGCCAGGGCGGCGGCGCCACAGCTGTCCTATGTCCACCAGCAGCTCGGTCTCGCCCTTGCCGATCTGCAGAAATGGTCGCGCGGCGAGAGAGCGTTGCGCTGCGCCGCCGCGCTCGACCCGACCGCGACCATCACGCACACGCAGCTCTGGCGGTTGCTGATCCGCCAACGCAAGTACAAGGCGGCATGCGACTACGTTCGCGCCCGAATTCCGAGCGCCGCGACGTTCGGAATGATGCGCCGCGACACCTACTACACCTACGACCAGGTCGTCTCGACGGTCCTGCGCAGCGACGGCGTCGCCGCCGCCGCCGCCATTGCCCGTCCGCTGCTCGAGCGGTTCTGGAGCGCGCCCGGTCGGCCGATCCTCGCCGGCGACGAAGCCGCGCGCAGCTTCCTGGGCGCCATTGCCGACGCCACGCCGCACACGCCGCTCGATCAGGCCGTCGCGGCGTTGCTCGACGGTCGCCCGCTCGACGCCTTCGACCAATATGCGAAGTGGCTCGATCGAGCAGCCGGACGCGATAACCAGCCATTGCCTGAAAAATACAACGCCACCGCCCCCGACGGCGCATTTGGCGGTCATCCCGCCTGGCACCTGATGAGCCCGTTCTACCATCTCTGGACCGCCGCGCAGAACCCGACGGATGGTGCGGGCGTGCAGACCAACTGGCAGGCCGGGATCGAGACACTCGGCGCTCCCCTTGCGCCGGATCGCCTGATCTCCGGGCTTGAGGACGGGATCAGGTTCCATCAGCCCCTGCTCGACGCGCTCGCGCCCATGCTTCGCCGGCGCCCGCTCCGCATGATCGATGTCGGCTGCGGTCGTGGCGACTGGCTCTACGTGTTCGCCCGCGACTTCGGCGTCGATCTGGCCGGTCTCTTCGGTTGCGATCTTCATCCCGAGCGGGTCCGGACAGCGCGCAACCTGCTGCGGCACCACGCCCGGAACGTGAATATCTCGGATGAGGACTTCGACCGCCTGACGGAGAACAACCTGTTCGCGGCCGATCTGCTGGCCACCGACGCGGAGGCGCTGACGGCCCGGTGCGGTCGTCTCGATTTGGCGTTCCTTGCGCGCATCACCATGATGTTCAGCGATGCTCAGCTCGACCGCCTGATCGGCGTCCTGTCGGCGGCTGGCATCGCCCAGATCGTCGAGTTCGGACCCGTCGATCAATGGACATACTGCTACGGCCGCGCCGATCTTCGGCCGCATTTCGCGCGTCATGGCTATCAGCCGACGGCCGACGGCTGGCTGACCGAGCGGCTGACCGGCGAGAACGCACGCTATCTCGTGCTGCCGCGCAAATACTGGGTGGCCACGCGCTACTATGTCTTCGAGCGAGCCGGCTGACCGAGATCAGCGGCTGAGCTCGCGCATCCCGTCGTCGAGGCCCTGCAATGTCAGCGGGTACATGCGCCCGCCCATGATCTGCCTGACCATGCGCACCGACTGCGTATACTCCCAGCGCTCCTGCGGCTCGGGGTTGAGCCAGATGGCACGGTGGTAGATCGCGAGCATGCGGTGCAGCCAGACCTGCCCCGCCTCCTCGTTCCAATGCTCGACCGAGCCCCCCGGAACCGCGATCTCATAGGGGCTCATGGTCGCGTCGCCGACGAAGATCAGCTTGTAGTCGGCCGGATAGGTGTGCAGCACCTGCCAGGTCGGCAGCATCTTGGCGTGGCGGCGCCGGTTGTCCTGCCACAGCCGCTCGTAGGGGCAGTTGTGGAAGTAGAAGTACTCGAGGTGCTTGAACTCGGCGCGCGCCGCCGAAAACAGCTCCTCGCAGACGCGCACGTGGTCGTCCATCGAACCGCCCACGTCGAGGCAGAGCAGCACCTTCACCGCGTTGTGCCGCTCCGGCACCATCTTCAGGTCGAGCCAGCCGGCGTTCTTGGCGGTCGAACGGATGGTGTCGGGCAGATCGAGTTCGGTCGCCGCACCCTCGCGCGCGAAGCGGCGCAGCCGGCGCAGCGCTACCTTGATGTTGCGCGTGCCGATCTCGACATCGCCGTCGAGGTTCTTGAACTCGCGTTTGTCCCACACCTTGACGGCGCGGCGGTTGCGGCTGCCGTCTTGACCGATGCGCACGCCCTCGGGGTTGTAGCCATAGGCGCCGAAGGGCGATGTGCCGGCCGTGCCGATCCACTTCGAGCCGCCCTGGTGGCGGCCCTTCTGCTCCTCGAGCCGCTTCTTCAGCGTTTCCATCAGCTTGTCCCAGCCGCCGAGCGACTGGATCATCTTTTTCTCGTCCTCGGTCAGGAATTTCTCGGCCAGCTTCTTCAGCCATTCCTCGGGAATCGCAACCGTGCCGTCGTCCTCGATGTACTCCAGCCCCTTGAAGACGTGGCCGAACACGCGGTCGAAGCGATCGAGGTGGCGCTCGTCCTTCACCAGCGCCGAGCGGCTGAGATAATAGAAGTGGTCGACCTGGCGCTCGGCGAGATCCTGCTTCATCGCCTCCATGAGCGTCAGATATTCCTTGAGCGAGACCGGCAACCCGGCCTGGCGCAGCTCGAGGAAGAAATTGACGAACATGGCGGCGCGCCGCTGTTCAGTGCCCGCCGCGCTCGCGGCGCGCCATGAAGGCGAGGCGTTCGAACAGGTGGACGTCCTGCTCGCTCTTGAGCAAGGCGCCATAGAGCGGCGGGATCGCCTTGGTCGAATCCTTCGAGCGCAGCGCCTCGATCGGGATGTCCTCGACCATGAGCAGCTTGAGCCAGTCGAGCAGCTCCGAGGTCGACGGCCGCTTCTTCAATCCGGGAACGTCGCGCAGCTCGTAGAACACGTTCATCGCCTCGCGCACCAGGTTCTCCTGGATCTGCGGGTAGTGCACCGCGACGATGCGCCGCATCGTCTCGCGGTCGGGAAAGCGGATGTAATGGAAGAAGCAGCGGCGCAGGAAAGCGTCGGGCAGCTCCTTCTCGTTGTTCGACGTGATGAATACGACCGGGCGGTGGCGCGCCTTGACCGTTTTCTGCAGCTCGTAGACGTAGAACTCCATGCGGTCGAGCTCGAGCAGCAGATCGTTGGGAAACTCGATATCGGCCTTGTCGATCTCGTCGATCAGCAGCACGGCCTGGGCCTCGCTGTCGAAGGCCTGCCAGAGGCGTCCCGGCTTGATGTAGTTGGCGATGTCGTGGACTCGCGCCTCGCCGAGCTGGCCATCGCGCAACCGTGCCACGGCATCGTATTCGTAGAGCCCGTGCTGCGCCTTGGTGGTCGACTTGATGTGCCAGGAGAACAGCGGCTTGCCCAGCGCCTCGGCGACCTCTTGGGCGAGCACCGTCTTGCCCGTGCCGGGTTCACCCTTGACCAGCAACGGGCGCTCGAGCGCCACAGCCGCGTTGACCGCAACCATCAAGTCCTCGGTGGCGACATAGGTCCGGCTGCCTGAGAATTTCATCGATGACTCGCCATGTCGGGAAGATTGCGCGGACTATGCCCGCGCGGCACGCGCGAAGCAAGCGGGGCGGACGTTCCCGCAGCTTCGGGTTGACAAAGTATCGACGGTCCCAGAGCGTAAGCTGTCGGCCATCAACAGGGGGGACATCGATGGGCTCACGCTTTGCCGGCACCATACGAAGCGCGGGCTCGGTGCTGATGGTCATTTCCGGCGCGCTCTCGCTCTGGGGCTGCACGGAGGCGGCGAAGTCCCTGGCGACCAACGATCCGATCGTCGTCATCGGCGTCAGGGCCATGGATGACCAGCTCAACGATCGGATCGCCGACGACGTCTATCTTTTTTGGTGGCCCTACGACCGGGCGTCGGACACACCGCATCCGCAATCGCGGACGCGCGACTTTTCGGTCGGGACGGATTATTTCGGACGGGCATTTCGCGGCCAGCCTCCCTTGCGAGGCGCGACCTATTCGATGCGGCAGATCGAACCCGGCGACTATGTGCTGGGAGAGATCAGTTTCGTGAAGAAACCGATGTTCGGCCGCACCGTCTATATGACGACAACCTCGCTGACGCGCGTGCAAACGCTGACGAGCATCTTCGGGTCTCAATCGCAAAGCTCGGACAGAACGGCGCGGCTGACCTCCAACGCGGCCTATCGCTTCACCGTGAAGGCCGGCGATGTCATCTACATCGGCGATTTCGTGATCGCCGGTCGGGATTTTCCGACCCGAGTGCTTCGCATCCAAAGGGACGACGAGGCGGCACGCGACACTCTGCTCCGTCCCGAGCACAACTTTCTATTTCGAGACAACAAGGAACTGGTCCAGAAGCTGGTATTTCGCGATCCGACGACGTGGTGACCAGAAATTTGCGGGTAAGTCTCGGGTTTTCCCTGATTGACAACCTGCACAGCCCGGCAGAAGCATCTGGCGAGAATAAGGAGGGACCATGTTCAACGTGGCCAAACCGTCGCGGCGATCCATCCTGGTCATGCTGGCGATCGGATTGGCGGGCTGCGCCGATATCGGTGTGGAGCCGCCCAAGCCCGCCGTCGAAGCGTTTCTCATCTTCTTCCCGTTCGACAGCGCGGACATCGACCAGGCGGCACAGCAGAACATCAGCGTCGCCGTGGCGAAGGTGCCGAGCGTCAAGCCGACGCGGATCCAGGTCAGCGGCTATGCCGACATCACGGGCGGCACTGGATACAACCGCGCGCTGGCCGAGCGTCGCGCGCGGGCGGTGGCCGGGCGGCTGATCGATGCCGGCGTGTCGGCCGCGCTGATCAACATGACCGCCGTCGGCGAGGAGGCCATCGTGCGCGACCGCAGCGCGGAGCGCCGGGTTGAGATCCTGCTGATCCGGGACTGAGACGCCATGCCTTCAGCGCCTGCACGAGCAGGGCTGTCGATCGCGCGACGCTCGGCCGGGCTGTTCGGCTTGATCGGCCAGCTGGCGCTCGCCGCCTGCGGTGCCGGCACGGCAGTCAAGGCAGACGATCCCATCCTGGTCATCGGGGTCGCCGCCGTGGCAGGGAAACTCGACGGGCGCCTCGCTGACGATATCTGGCTGCACTGGTGGCAGTACGATCCACTCACTGCGCGGCCCCTGCCCCGCTCGCCAACCCGCGACTTCACCGTCAGCACGCAGTATGCCGGGCGAACACTCTATGGATCGCCCGAGACGCGCGGCACCTTCTACACGGTGCGGCGAATCGAGCCCGGCGACTATGTGCTGGCGGAAATCAGCTTCGCCAAGGGCCCGGGGATCGGCGGGCGGACGGTCAATCTGACCACGACCGCGCTGACCAGCCTCCGGCCGACCTTCGGCATCTTCGACACGCAGTCGCAAAACTCGGATCGAACGGCGCGGCTCACGGCCAGCACGACCTATCGATTCAGCGCCAAGCCGAACGAGGTGATCTACCTCGGGGACTTCGAGATTGCCGGCCAGGACTTCCCGAGCCGGGTCGCGCGCATCCAGCGCAATGATGAGGCGGCGCGCGCCGTCTTCCAACTGCCGGAGAACAAGCTCGTGTTTGCCGACAGCGAGGGCGCGGCACGGCGCATGGTCTTTCGCGACGCGACGGATTGGTAGCCGACCTGACAACGTCACCCATCACGCCCTCCCCTGCGCAGAGCGCGGGGGAGGGTCGGGGTGGGGGCCCAGAGCGACGGCAATTGCCTCGCGGACGCCTACTGGGTTCTGCAGTATTTGATTGTTCCAGAACCGCAACACGCGCCAGCCGTTCGAATGCAGAAATCTGTTTCGCGCTTCATCCGATTTCCGCCATCCGCCTCGATGACGAGCTTCGCTTCTATGCAGGCAAAATCTGCGAAAAAGGTTCGGTCGGATGCTGGCGGCGGAAGCGCCAACCGAAGATCTGCCGATCTCGGAGCATCTTCCAAAGTACGCGCTCAGCCTTGGTCGGTTCGTTTCGCAGCTTGCAGGAACGATTGATGATAGTTCGGCTGAGCCGCGCCATGCCCAAACCCCAGCCGCGCTGGGCCCCCACCCTAACCCCCCCCGCCTGCGGCGAGGGAGGGGATGGAACTACGCCGCTGCTTTCTGTTTGATTGCCTGTTCGATGGCGGCAAGCGCCTGGTCGGCATCGGTACCGTTCGGCCCGCCGGCCTGGGCCATGTCGGGGCGGCCGCCGCCGCCCTTTCCGCCGAGCGCCGCCGATCCGGCGCGCACGAGATCGACGGCGCTGAGCCGTCCCGTCAGATCCTCGGTGACGCCGACGACGAGCGATGCGCGGCCGTCTTCGACGGCGACCAGCGCCACCACGCCCGAGCCGATCTCCGACTTCATGGCATCGGCCATGCCCTTCAACTCCTTGGCCGGTACGCCATCGAGCTTGCGCCCGGCAAAGGAGATGTCGCCGATGCGCTGCACCTGCGGCGCAGCGCCCTTTGCGCCGCCACCGCCACCCGCCAGCGCCAGTGCCTTGCGCGCCTCGGTCAACTCGCGCTCGAGCCGCCGCCGCTCGTCGGACAGCGCCGCGAGGCGCGCCGGCACGTCGATGGGCGACGCCTTCAGAGCGGCGGCCGCCTGTCGCAACAGGTCTTCCTCGGCGAGCACATGGGCCTCAGCCGCAGCACCCGTCAGCGCCTCGATGCGGCGCACGCCGGCCGCGACGGCACTCTCCGATACGACCTTGAAGAAGCCGATGTCGCCCGTGCGCCGGACGTGGGTGCCACCGCACAACTCGGTCGAGAACACCCGGCCGCGATCGGCTTCCGTCGTGCCGCCCATGGAGACGACGCGCACCTCGTCGCCGTACTTCTCGCCGAACAGCGCCATTGCGCCAGCCTTGATCGCGGCGTCCGGCGTCATCAGATGCGTGCCGACCGCCTCGTTGCGGCGGATGCGCGCATTGACCTCGGTCTCGACCGCGCGCAGCTCCTCGGGCGTGACCGCCTTGGGGTGGCTGATATCGAAGCGCAGCCGGTCGGGCGCCACCAGCGATCCCTTTTGCGTGACGTGGTCGCCAAGCCGGCGGCGCAGCGCCTCGTGCAGCAGGTGGGTCGCCGAGTGGTTGGCGCGTAACTGGGCGCGGCGGACACCGTCGACCCGAAGCTCGACCGCGTCACCTGTCTTGATCCGGCCCTTGGCCAGCGTGCCGACGTGCACGTGCACGTCACCCAGCTTCTTCCAGGTATCCTTGACGGCAAACTCGGCGCCGGTCGAGGTGAACAGGACGCCCGTGTCGCCCATCTGGCCGCCGGATTCGCCGTAGAACGGCGTCTGGTTGGTGATGACCATCGCCTCTTGGCCGGCCTCGACCGCGCCGACCGGCGTGCCGCCGACCACGATCGCCTCGACACGGCCCTCGGCCGCCTCGACGTCGTAGCCGAGGAACTCGGTGGCGCCGTGCTTCTCGCGCAGATCGAACCAGACCTGCTCGGTCGCCGCCTCGCCCGAGCCCGCCCAGGCCGCGCGCGCCGCGGCGCGCTGGCGCTCCATGGCCGCATTGAAGCCGGCGGTATCGACAGCGCGGCCCTGGCCGCGCAGGATGTCCTGCGTCAGGTCGAGCGGAAATCCGTAGGTGTCATAGAGCTTGAATGCAACTTCACCCGACAACGGCTTCGGTGCTATTGACGGTTTTGATTGAGAAAGCGGCTGTACCGTCACCGTGAGGTCCACAGGCTTGTCGGCCGAAAAGGCCACTACGTCGCCAGCATCTTGTTGAGAGAGTGCTTCATCTAGGAGTCTAAGGCCGCGGTCGAGTGTCTGCTTGAAGCGCTCCTCTTCCAGCCGCAGCGTCTCGGTGACCAGCGCCTCGGCGCGTACGAGCTCGGGATAGGCCTGGCCCATCTGGGCGACCAGCGCCGGCACCAGGCGCCACATCAGCGGCTCCTTGACGCCGAGGATGTGGGCATGGCGCATGGCGCGCCGCATGATCCGGCGCAGCACGTAGCCGCGTCCGTCATTCGACGGCAGCACGCCGTCCGCGATCAGGAAGCTGGTCGCGCGCAGATGATCGGCGATCACGCGATGAGAGACGGCATGCGGCCCGTCGGGCGCCACGCCCGAAGCCGCGGCCGAGGCCTCGATCAGCGCGCGCATCATGTCGATGTCGTAGTTGTCGTGCTTGCCCTGCATCACGGCCGCGATGCGCTCGAGCCCCATGCCGGTGTCGATCGAGGGCTTCGGCAGGTTGATGCGCTTGTCCTTCGTGACCTGCTCGAACTGCATGAACACGAGGTTCCAGATCTCGATGAAGCGGTCGCCGTCGGCGTCCGCGCTGCCGGGCGGGCCGCCCTGAACCTTGGGGCCGTGGTCATAGAATATTTCCGAGCACGGGCCGCACGGTCCGGTCTCGCCCATCGACCAGAAATTGTCCGAGGTCGGGATGCGGATGATCCTGGAGTCCGGCAGCCCCGCGATCTTGCGCCACAGCGCGGCCGCGTCGTCGTCCTCGGCGAACACGGTGACGAGCAGCCGGTCGGCGGCCAGACCGTACTCCTTGGTCACCAGATTCCACGCGAGCTCGATCGCCCTCTCCTTAAAGTAGTCGCCGAACGAGAAATTGCCGAGCATCTCGAAGAAGGTGTGATGGCGCGCCGTGTAGCCGACATTCTCCAGATCGTTGTGCTTGCCGCCGGCGCGCACGCATTTCTGCGAGGTCGCGGCGCGCACATAGTCGCGCTTCTCCTGACCGGTGAAGACGTTCTTGAACTGCACCATGCCGGCATTGGTGAACATCAAGGTCGGGTCGTTGCGCGGCACGAGCGGCGAGGACGCCACGACCGTGTGGCCGTGACGCTGGAAATAGTCGAGGAAGGCGCGGCGGATGTCGTTGGCGGTCTGCATGGCGATTGCTTCGTTGGCGATGGTCGGGCGCCTCGGCAACCCGGGCGGCAGGCTCAAATGCCTGCAATCCCGCGGTTTTCAGCCGATTCGGCGGGTATTAGCTCGCATATTCGGGAGGGCTTGTCACGCGCGGTTTCCGGCGCCGCGGGCCACTCCACCAAAAAAAATGGCCCACCCGGGCGGGCTGCCGGAAGGTCCGAACGGGGGGTTCCGGACGTCCGGGTCAGACCGGCGCGGGCGGGCCAACGGCCTCGTGGAGCCGAGGCATTGCCGGCGGCCGGGCTGCGAAATCCGGACGCCGGGGTGAAAGCGTCAAACCAAGTTCGCGGCGGCCCTACTCGGTGCCGCCGCCCTCGCCCATCATGCTCTGCGACACCTCGGCGGCGTTCTGGCGGATCGCCTGCTCGATCGCCTTGGCGGTCTCGGGATTTTCGCGCAGGTAGTTCTTGGCGTTCTCGCGGCCCTGGCCGATGCGCTGCCCGTCATAGGAGAACCAGGCGCCCGACTTCTCGACGATGTTGGCCTTGACGCCGAGATCGATCAGCTCGCCCAGCTTGGACACGCCCTCGCCGTACATGATGTCGAACTCGACGACGCGGAAGGGCGGCGCCATCTTGTTCTTGACCACCTTGACGCGGGTCTGATTGCCGACCACCTGCTCGCGCTCCTTGATCGCGCCGATGCGGCGGATGTCGAGACGGACCGAGGCATAGAACTTGAGCGCATTGCCGCCGGTCGTCGTCTCGGGATTGCCGAACATGATGCCGATCTTGAGGCGGATCTGGTTGATGAAGATGACGAGGCAGCGCGACTTGGAGATCGAGCCGGTCAATTTGCGCAGCGCCTGGCTCATCAGGCGCGCATGCAGGCCGACATGGCTGTCGCCCATCTCGCCCTCGAGCTCGGCGCGCGGCACCAGCGCGGCGACCGAGTCGACGACCAGCACGTCGATGGCGCCCGAGCGCACCAGCGTGTCGGCGATCTCGAGCGCCTGCTCGCCCGCGTCGGGCTGCGAGATCAGCAGCTCATCGACATTGACGCCGAGCTTCTTGGCGTAGGTCGGGTCGAGCGCGTGCTCGGCGTCGACGAAGGCGCAGGTGCCGCCGGACTTCTGCGCCTCGGCGATGACGTGGAGCGCCAGCGTCGTCTTGCCCGAGCTTTCCGGCCCGTAGATCTCGACGACGCGGCCGCGCGGCAGACCGCCGATGCCGAGCGCCAGATCGAGGCTGATCGAGCCGGTCGAGATCGCGTCGGACTCGACCGCGCTCTCGCGCTGGCCGAGCTTCATGATCGAGCCCTTGCCGAAGGCGCGCTCGATCTGCACCAGCGCGGCATCCAAGGCCTTGTTCCTGTCCATGCTGTCCTTCTCGACGACGCGCAGCGGCGTGGCGCTCATGATCCATGCTCCCCTGGTTTATTCCACACGGTTCGGGCCTGTCGCAACCTGAAGCGGCTCGTATGTACCTAATTTGTTCTCATCCGAGCAAGCAAAATTTGTTCACGTCTCGTTCTCGAATTAAATCAATGATCTAGATGGGTTCAAGAAACGGATGCAGGCGCAGGGCCCGGTGGAAATTCAGCTTTTTGGTGCGGCCGGCGCGACAACTGGGCGCGTGCGAACTGGGAACTTGCCACCCGCTTCCATCGTCAACGTCGCCATTGTCGCCAAGTCGCCACTGCCGCGCATTCTCGAATTCGGCCGCGAGCGCGGCTGGCGCTTCCTGCGCCTGCTGTCGACCGCCGGCAACGACTATGACCGCGACTATTTCGGCGACTCCACCGCGCTGACCCACGCCGTGCGCAAGCAACAGGAGTTCAAGCCGGGCGAAGAATGGGACATGCCGATCCTCAACGTGTTCCGGCGCGACGTCACGACAATCCGCCATGTCTGGGAATCGGAGCTGCTCTATGTGCCGCCGGAACCCGGACAGGAGTACCGGCACAACGACCTGATCGACCCGGCCTGGACCTTCTTGGACCTGATGCCGGAAGGGCGCGGCAACTTCGAGCCGAAGCTCGAGTATCGATAAGGCGCGGTTCATACGCCTCGCGGCGGGCCGTCGCTCACGACTCCACAGCGAGGCCGAGGTCCTTTTGCTTGAACCGGATGAAGTCGGCCAACCGGTCGTGCCGAACGGCAAGCAGGGCGCCCGCCTTCTGAGCCGCCGGGTACATCGTCATATGCGGATAGTACGGCGGCTCCGATACGCTGTACCAGGTATTGGCCTCGGCAATTGAGTAGTTTGTCGCGAGAAATGCCAGGACCGACCGGCAAAGGTCGTTCACGCCGTCGACATAGTCTTGCACCTTGTGCTGATCCGTCACGGGCTGCGCGAGCAGGGATTTCGATCTGCCGAGATATTTGGAGAGTTCGTCCAACATCTCCTGTTGTTGCTTGCGGTTGACGATCCGTGCTGCCAGCGCAAGCCTTTGCTTGTGCTCCACCTGCCAGGCGCGAAGCGCGGCAATGAAGCCCGCCAGCGCCGCCAGCATCCCCCAGAAATTCGGGACGGGCTCGCGCGGAAAAAGAATCGCGGCAGCCAGGAATGGAACGGTGAAGGACCCGCTGACAAACGCAACCCAGTCCGAATAGATGACGCGCAAGAAAGCGCGGAAGTCTTCAACCATGCCCCCACCCGCCGTGCCTGCCGCCGTTCAGGTGGCGGCATTTTCCGCCGGCGCGCCGCACACATCAACGGGGTGCCGGCGCTAGGCCGCCTCGGCGTCCTCAAGTGGCGCAGCGGCCTCGGCCCTAACCCAGTCGCGGAAGGCACGCACCTTGGCCTGACCCAGCTTGGCCTCGGGGCAGACGAGATGATAGGCGAAGGACAGCGGGAAGCTCAGTTCGAAGGGCCGCACCAGGCGGCCATTCGCCAGATCGGCCTCGACCAGCGTCGCCTTGGCGAGAGCAAGGCCGCGGCCGAGCACGGCCGCCTCGATGACCAGGCTCGACTGGTTGAAGCGCAGCCCGCGCTCGGCATCAACGCCGGTCACGCCCGCCGCTGCGAGCCACATGGGCCAAGTCGGGCAGGTCTCGTCCTCGTCGGGGCTATCGTCATGCAACAATGTGTGGAAGCGGATGTCGGCCGGTTCCCTCAGCGCGCGGTCGCCCCGTAGCAAATCGGGGCTGCACACGGGGAACACCGTTTCACCCATCAGCCGTTCGACCACGAGGCCCGGATAACGGCCGCCGCCATAGCGGATGGCGAGATCGGTTTCATCGCGCGTGAAATCGACCAGGACCATCGACGCCTCGACGCGCACGTCGACCGCGGCATTGCCGGCGAGAAACCGCTCGAGCCGCGGCAGCAGCCATTTCGCGGCGAAAGATGGCGCGACGCTGACTTTGAGCGTGTCGCGCCGCCGCCGGTCGATCTGCTGGACCGCGTCGAGCAGCCTCGCGAAGCCGTCGCGCACGCCCGGCAGACAGGCGGCACCGGCATCGGTCAGGACAAGAGCACCGCGCTCGCGGCGAAACAACGCGACGCCGAGAATGTCTTCGAGCGCGCGGATCTGGTGGCTGACCGCCGAGGGCGTGACGTGCAGCTCTTGAGCCGCGCGCGCGAAGCTGACATGGCGTGCGGCAGCCTCGAAGCAGCGCAGCCCGTTCAATGGCGGCAGCCGGCGCAGCTCGCTTTTGGTGGCCATCCTCGCCTCCTCCGTTCCGCGACCGCGGAGCGGCTCCCCACCACACGTAGCACATGCGCACCAAGAAATACATTTCAAATGTGTCGATAAAATTAAAAACACATCATTAATACGTTATTTGAGCTTATCCGATTGTGCGGACGAGAAATTCTTACGGCCCGCACGAGAAATCGTCGCGTGCGCCGGCGCACGATGACGACTACCTATTCGCCGACAGGACGCGCTCTGCTCGTCACATGCACATCAAGGAACAGGCAGCCATGAAACTTCAACTCGGCGACATCGCACCGGATTTCACCCAGGACACCAGCATCGGCCCGATCCGCTTCCATGAGTGGGCGGGCAACAACTGGGTCGCGCTGTTCTCCCACCCCAAGGATTTCACGCCGGTGTGCACCACCGAGCTCGCCGAGGCCGCGCGGCTCAAGCCCGAGTTCGACAAGCGCGGCGTCAAGATCATCGGCCTGTCCGTCGATCGGTCGGATGATCACAAGCGCTGGTCGGACGACATCGTCGAGACCCAGGGCCAGCGCGTGAACTTCCCGCTGATCGCCGACGCCGACAGGTCGGTGGCGAAGCTCTACGGCATGATTCATCCGAACGCGGATCCGACCATCACGGTGCGCTCGGTATTCGTGATCGCACCGGACAAGAAGCTGCGGCTGTCGATCACCTATCCGCCCAGCACGGGACGCAATTTCCAAGAGATCCTGCGCGTCATCGACTCCCTGCAGCTGACCGACGCGCACAAGGTCGCCACGCCGGTCAATTGGCAGATCGGCCAGGACGTCATCATCGTTCCCTCGCTCAACGACGCCGATGCGCGCCAGCGCTTCCCGGAGGGATGGACGACCCTCAAGCCCTATCTGCGCGTCGTCAAGCAGCCGCCGGTCCAGCGCCGGCCGCTGGTCGAAGCCGCGGGCCACGCGGCCGGGCAGGCCGCCTCATGACCGCCAGCCGGCCGCGCGAAGCCGCGTCGAATGCGATGCCGGGCCGCGACGAGCGTCGGACTGCGACCGTCCAAGCCGCGCGGATGGCCGACGGTCCGGCAGTGCCGCCCGAGGAAGCCGGGGTGCGGCCGACCATCCGTCACGACACGCCCGCCGATGGCTGCGTCGGCGCCAATCCGTTATGGAATTTCGGCTAGGCTCCGCCGGCCGGCCGATCAGGCCCGCGCGTCGTCGATCGCGTCCTTCACGACGCGCGCGAGCTGCTTCAGGCTGAAGGGCTTGGCCAGGAACATGACGTCGCGATGTTGGGCGAGCTGCGAGCGCATCGCGTCCTCGGCGTAGCCCGACATGCACACGATGCGCAGATCGGAGCGCCGGCCGCGCGCGTGGCGCACCAAGGTGGGCCCGTCCATCACCGGCATCATCATGTCGGTGATCAGGAGATCGATGTGGCGGCCATCGCCCATCAGGTCGAGGGCTGCATCGCCCGACTTCGCCTCGAGCACCTTGTAGCCCTTACCGCGCAGCGCTCGCGCGCTGAACAGTCGAACCGGATCCTCGTCCTCGACCAGCAGGATGGTGCCGGCGCCGGTGACGTCGTCGGGACGCACGTCGACCGACTCGTCGAGATCGATGCTCTCGATCGGCCCGACATGGCGCGGCAAATAGATGCTGAAGGTCGTCCCCTCGCCCAGCACGCTGTCGACGAAGACGAAGCCGCCGGTCTGCTTGACGATGCCGTAGACCGTCGACAGGCCGAGGCCAGTACCCGACCCGATCTCCTTGGTCGAGAAGAACGGCTCGAAGATGCGCTCGATGATGGCTGGCGCGATGCCGGTTCCGGTGTCGGACACCTGGATTCGCACATAATCGCCGGCCGGCATGACGGCATCGCCGCGGCTGAGCGACTCCGTCGTGGTGATGTTGTCCGTGGTCACGGTCAGCGTGCCGCCCCTCGTCATCGCGTCGCGCGCGTTGACCGCGAGATTGATGATGACCTGCTCGAGCTGGCCCTGGTCGACGCGCACCGGCCAGAGATCGCGCGCATGAACCATGCGCAATTCGATCGCCTGACCGATCAGCCGGCGTAGCAGATGGGTCAGCTCGGCAAGCGTATCGGTGATCACCAGCACGCGCGGATCGAGGCGTTGCTGGCGCGAGAAGGCCAGGAGCTGGCGCACCAGATTGGCGGCGCGGTTGGAGTTCTGCTTGATCTGCATGACGTCGGCGAAGGACTGGTCGCCCGGCCGGTGGCGCTGCAGCAGCAGGTCGCAGAACCCGATGATGGCGGTCAGCAGGTTGTTGAAGTCGTGGGCGACGCCGCCGGCAAGCTGGCCGATCGCCTGCATCTTCTGAGACTGGGTGAGCTGGACCGTCAATGCGCGTCGCTGCGTTGCGTCGATCAGATAGGCGACGAAACCGGCGTCCGCGGCGCCGGGTTCGGCGGCTCCCGAAACGATCACGTCGACGACACGCTCGCCGGCGCCGGTTGACGGACGACCGGACGCGCCGGGAACGGTCAGATGCGCCTCGATCGGCTCGCCCTGGGGCAAGCCCGAGGCAACCTTGTCGAGCACGTGCTCGATCGAGGCGCGCTCCTGGGCGCGCAGCAGCTCGACCATCGGCATGCCGGCGAGCTCGGCGCCGCCCATCATCGCCGTGAGCGCGCGGTTCGCCTCGACCACGCGCCGCTCGGCGTCGACCAGCGCGATGCCGATCGGCGCGTCGGGAAAGATGCCGAGGAAGCGCCGCTCGGCGTCGGCGAGCGCCTGGTTCAGACGAGCGACGGCCTCGGTGTCGGGCGTGACGACGAGGCCGAAGGCACCGGCTGCGCCGTCCGGCGCGTCTGCGGTATCCGGCCCGGTATCCGGCGGGGCAGCGATCACGCGCGCCGCCACCGCGCGGCCGTCACCGCGTCGAAGCCGCAGCGCCGTGCCGGGCTCGGGAACCGCCCCCGGCGTCCAGGCACCGGGAGCCGCGAAATCCTCCAGACGCCGACCGTTGAGCTGGTCCGGCAAGGTCCCCAATGCCGCAGCAAAGGCGGCGTTGGCCGACCCGATCGCGCCGGAGGCGGAGACCCGCGCCAGGCCGATCGGCAGGTCGGAGATGAAGCGTGCCAGCTCGTCGGCGACCGCCAAGCGCGCCGCGTCGTCGATGTTGTGCCGGCGCGCGCGGACGAAGGCCAGGCTTCCGACCAGCGCGCTT